>WNFJ01244722.1_pt1 | contig 14581 bp, 14 predicted proteins | sample 5400461 | NCBI WGS metagenome assembly WNFJ01 (sample SAMN13153349, study PRJNA577476) | soil metagenome | isolation source: 115 cm saprolite on Douglas fir-dominated hillslope | place: USA:California | collected 2013-09-17 | reverse complement strand
GATCGCGATGACGCGGCCGGCGCCGGCGATCTGCGCCCCGTTGATCGCGGCCATGCCGACGCCGCCGCAGCCGATCACCACCACGCTCTCGCCGGGCGCGACCTTCGCGGTGTTGACGACGGCGCCATAGCCGGTGACGACGCCGCAGCCGATCAGCGCGGCGAGCTCGAGCGGCATGTCCTTGCGGATTTTGACGATGGCATTCTCGTGCACCAGCATCTGCTCGGCGAATGACGACAGGTTGAGAAACTGGTTCAGCTTTTCGGATCGCGCCCAGGACAGCCGGTTGGAGGCGCCCGGCAGCATCTTCACCGTAGTGTCGGTGCACAGCACCGGCCGCCCGGTCGTGCAATTGTCGCAGGTGCCGCAGAAAACCGAGAGGCAGGTGACGACGTGGTCGCCCGGCTTCACATAGGTGACGCCGGAGCCGACCTGCTCGACGACGCCGGCCGACTCGTGGCCGAGCACCGCAGGCAACGGATGCGGATAGAGCCCTTCCATGAAATGCAGATCGGAATGACAGAGCCCGGCAACCGCGGTGCGGATCAGGACTTCGCGCGGACCAGGTTTTGGCAGGCTGACGTCCTCGATCGCCAGCGGCTTGTTGACTTCATGCAGGACGGCGGCCTTCATCGAATCCTCCCCAAATTTTGTCTTGTCCTTGAAACCAGGACTTGTTGCGGACTCAAGCCTACGCCGCGATGAGCAATTCGCCAACCTCGGCCATGCCGACGGCACGGTCGCCAAGCAGGTGGCCGGTGATCTGGCGTTGCATCGAATTTTCCGTGAGCCGGAACGGATCGTTCGCCCTCCCACGCCGGCGCAACCGCGCTCGCCACGTGATAGAGTGACCCTTGTTCGTTCCGCCCGGTATTTTAGATGATATAGATCATTCCTGGATAAAGCGGGCGATAAGCCGTCAAGAAACTTAAATCGGAGGACAACCCATGGCGGACGGCTATCGCATCTTCGGCGCCGAGATGTCGCCCTACTCGGTAAAAGTGCGCTCCTATTTTCGCTACAAGGCCATTCCGCATCAATGGATTTTGCGAAACGCCGACAGCCAGGCGGAATACGAAAAACATGCCAGGATGCCGATCATCCCCTTGGTGGTCACGCCTGAGGGCACAGGCATTCAAGACTCCACGCCGATCATCGATCAGATCGAAAAGCTTTATCCGGAGCCATCGATCAATCCAGCTGACGCTGTCGCCAGCTTCATTTCAGCATTGATCGAGGAGTTTGGCGACGAGTGGGGCAACAAATGGATGTTTCACCACCGCTGGGCGCGCGACGTCGACCAGATCAGCTCGGCCGGGCGCATCGCGCGGATGCGCGGGCCGAAGGCCAGCGAGCAGGAGCATGAAGCGTTCGCCAGCAAGGTGCGAGCCCGCATGGTGGATCGGGTCTGGTTCGTCGGCTCCAACGAACTGACCGCGCCGCAGATCGAGGCCGGCTTTCTCGACGTGCTGGGATTATTGGACAGCCATCTCGCGACGAGGCCCTATCTGTTCGGCGGACGGCCCGCGTTCGGTGACTTCGGTCTTTGGGGACAAATTTACCAAATGTGGACCGACCCGACCGCCGGCGCCTTGATCGAAGGCGGCGCGCCGCGTGTGCTCGATTGGGTGCACCGCATGCTCTGGCCGAAGGCCGAAGGGGAATTTGAGGCCTGGTCCACGCTGGAGCCGACCCTGATGCCGATCCTGACCAAGCACGTCGGAGCGCAATTCATGCCGTGGACCTGCGCCAACGAGAAAGCGCTGAGCGCGGCGAGGCAAGAATTCAGCGTCACGCTCGGCCACAAGACCTGGACCCAAAAGCCGCAAAAATATCACGCGCGATCGCTCGGCATGCTGCGCGCCCGATATGCCGCCATTGCGGACAAGGCCGCGCTCGATCCTGTGCTGGAGACCGCGGGTTGCCTTGCCGGATTGCGCGGCTGAAAACGCTGCTCCAACAAGTGAGGAAAACTCTGATGGAAATACCGAAATACAAGATCGCCCTGATCGTCGGCGCCGGCGCAGGCCTCAGTGCCTCGCTCGCGCGCCTGTTTTCACGCCAAGACATCCGCGTCGCGCTGGCGGCACGCCACGTCGAAAAGCTTGGCGCGCTTTGCACCGAGACCGGCGCGCGCGCCTTTGCCTGCAACGCCACCGAGCCCGATGAGGTCGAGCGCCTGTTTGGCCTCGTCGAACGCGAGATCGGGGTGCCGGACGTGGTTGTCTACAATGCCAGCGGAAGGGCGCGCGGCGCCTTCACCGATCTGGTGCCCGCCGACGTCGCGGAGGCCATGGTGGTCAGCGCGTTCGGCGGCTTCCTGGTGGCGCAGCAGGCCGCAAAACGAATGCTGCCCAACAAACACGGCGCGATCCTGTTCACCGGCGCTTCCGCGAGCGTCAAGGGCTATGCGCAGTCGGCGCCGTTCGCGATGGGCGATGGGCAAGTTCGCGCTGCGCGGCCTTGCCCAGAGCATGGCGCGCGAATTGTCGCCGCAGGGCATTCACGTCGCGCATTTCGTCATCGACGGCGGCATTCGCAGCACCGCGCGCGCTGAGCCAGCCGACGGGCCGGATTCGATGCTCGATCCCGATGCCATTGCCTTGAGTTACTGGAGCGTGTTGCAGCAGCCGCGCAGCGCCTGGACCTGGGAAATGGAATTGCGGCCGTGGGTGGAGAAGTTTTGAGGCATGACGAACTGAATACCGTCATTGCGAGCGAAGCGAAGCAATCCATGCCGCTAAAAAGCTGGATTGCTTCGTCGCTTTGCTCCTCGCAATGACGCGGTCAATAGAGATGGGGGAATCAAGAAATGACAACTATTGAAATCGACACCGGCACCAGCGAACTAAAGTGCGCGATCCGCGACCGCGTCGCCATCATCACGCTCAACCGCCCCGAGGTCCGCAATGCGCTGTCCGACAATTTGACGCCGGCGTTGCGCACCATGATCAGGACCTGCGGCGAGACCCCCGAAATCGGCGTGCTTGTGATCACCGGCGCGGGCACCGCGTTCTGCGCCGGCGGCAACGTCAAGGGCATGGGCGCCCATCGCGACAAGAAGAAACTGGAAATGTCCTACGACGAGAAGGTCGCCGACCTGCAGGAACGGCAGCGCCTGCTGACCGGTGCGCTGGCCTCGGTGCGCAAGCCGACCATCGCCGCGTTGCCCGGTCCCGCGATCGGCGCGGGGCTGGCCATCGCCATGGCCTGCGACATCCGGATCGCTGCGGAATCGGCATTCATTTCGACAGGCTATCTGCGGGTGGGCTTGAGCGGCGACTACGGCATCGCGTGGCTGTTGACGCGGCTGGTCGGGACGGCGCGGGCGCGTGAATTGATGTTTACCGCCGACAAGGTCGACGCCAAAAGATGCGAGGCGATCGGCCTCGTCAACCGCGTGGTCCCGGACGCCAAACTGCAAGACGAGGCGTTTGCTCTCGCCAAATCGATGGCGGAAGGGCCAACCATCGCGCTGCGCTACATGAAGGACAATCTCGACGAAGCCTTGCTGTTCGATTTTGCAACGGCGCGCGATCATGAGGCGGAGCGGCTGATCCGCACCACGATGACCGCGGACCACCGCGAGGCGGTGCGGGCTTTTATTGAAAAGCGGAAAGCGGTGTTCAAAGGGAATTAGTCAGCTTTGTAGGGCGGGAGAACTCTGGTGGGCGCGCTGCGCTTTGGCTACCCTACGGCCTCAAACCGCCGCGTGATACGCGATCTGTTCCGCCGCCAGCCGCCAACTGGCGCAGGGAATTTCCTGCGGCGCGGCGTCGACGTGTTTTTCGAAGCGCACCAGCTTCCAATCGCCGGGGCTGTTCGTGAAGGCGAAACCGGACTTGCGCGCGAGGCCGATCATAGCCTCGTTGGAGCGCAAGGTGTCCCCGAACAGACGTTTGGCACCGAAGGCGGCGGCGCGGCATTCCAGGTTCCTCAGCAACGCCGTACCGATGCCGTGGCCCTGCCAGCGGTCATCGATCGACAGGCCGAACTCGAAGCTTGCCGTATCAGCGTCGAAGGCATAGCGGGCTTCGCCGACGACGGTCTCAATGCCATCGACCAGCATGGTCGCGACCACGCTGAAGCGGTCGCCCTCGCCGACATGGATGAAATGATCGAGCTCGGTTCGCGGCAGCTCGCTCATGGCGCCGAGGAAGCGATTGTAACGGGAGCGGACCGAAAGCGAGCGGAAGTAACCCTGCAGGCGCTCCGCATCGCGCGGCTCGACAAAACGCACCGTCAGCGATCCGCCGCCGCGCAATCGCAGAATATCGGAATGTTGCCGAAGGTCGTTCAATCGAAGCGCAATCATCACAAGACTCCGCTGGTTCTGAAAAGACGTGGCCGGCGTCCCTCGAAAGAGGCGGCGCCGGCCTGGCTGCTCGTTAAGCCCGCCAAAACGGCTTTTCGGCCTCGTAAGCGGCATCACTCCAGGACAGCCCGACGTCGTGCCGCTCGCGCTCGCTCAATTGGGCCAATTGGCGCCGTTCATGCTGACGGCGGCGCCAGATCCGGATGGTTTCGCTGAGCTTCTCGAAAAACCCGGAACCATGACGATTTATCATCGATTCATGTGTTAAAATGGACATTTTCATCTCCTAAAGCTAATCTGTTAACTCTGATATCGGCCTTATCCGAGCTTCCGACAAACGACACTTTGTACCGCTTCGCATGATATAAACTCATGTATATGGGGTCCGGAAAATGACCGCCAGGCTGCCGTCGCTTAATGGATTGCGCGCGTTCGAGGCTGCCGCCCGGCACTTGAGCTTCACCGCTGCTGCTTCCGAGCTGAACGTCACGCAAACCGCGATCAGCCACCAGATCCGGCGGTTGGAGCAGGAACTCGGGATTCGCCTGTTCGTCCGGCAGAACCGCGCGCTGGCGTTGACGCCGGAAGCCAAAGAGTATCTCCCCGGTGTCCGCGCTGCGTTCAATGATTTGCGGCTCGCGACCGACCGGGTGCTGCGCAGGGACAACGACCATGTGCTGACGGTATCTACGCTGGCGTCGCTGGCCGCGAAGTGGCTGCTGCCGCGGCTGTCCGCGTTCCAGGAAACGCATCCCGGCATCGACGTCCGCATCACCACCTCGACCACCCTCGTCGATTTCAAGAACGGCGATGTCGATGCCGCCATCCGCTATGGCCGGGGCAATTGGCCGGGGCTGCGCGCCGATTGGCTGATGGCCGACGAACTATTCCCGGTCTGCAGTCCGGCGCTGCTCACAGGGGAAAAGCCGCTGCGGTCGCCGGAAGATCTCGCGGACCATGTGCTGCTTCATACCAGCGGCGGAACCAGCGACGATTGGCGGCTGTGGCTGACCGCGGCCGGCATGCCGACCCAGATCTCGAAGTATCCGGGCGTTACCTTCGATCTCAGCTTCATGACCGTGCAAGCCGCGATCGACGGGATCGGCGTTGCGATCGGGCGGACCTCCTATGTCGAGGCCGACATCGCCAAGGGCCGGCTTGTCGTTCCGTTCAAGATCACCCTGCCGGCTGATGCCGGTTTCTATCTCGTCTCGCCCGAGGGTAAGGCCGATACACCCAAACTGTCGGCATTCCGGCAATGGCTGATCGCTTCGACCCGCGGGTAAGCCGATATCCTCTTCAGCCGGTGTTTTCCTGTTGGTGGTGCCGTACTAGCGTGGCAGATTGCCGCATCCAACAGAGCAATTCTCGGCTGGCGAGAAGTCTATCCGCACAGGCCACTTCGAAAACGGGGGAGACGCGCCATGTCGCAAACGTCCGGTTCACAACCGCCGCAGATCAAGTCGCGCCTCGCCGCTATCCTGCGATCGACCAGCGGCAATTTCCTCGAGCAATTCGATTTCTTCCTGTTCGGCTTCTATGCCCCCGCGATTGCGAAAGCGTTCTTTCCGTCCGAAAACGAGACCGCCGCATTGCTCAATACCTTCGGCGTGTTCTGGCTGGGCGCCCTGATGCGCCCCGTCGGCGCGATCGTGCTCGGCGCCTATATCGACCGGATCGGCCGCCGCCTGGGCTTGATCGTCACACTGGCGATCATGGCGGTGGGTACCGTAGTTATCGCGATTTGTCCGACCTATGCCAGTATCGGCGTCGCCGCACCGGTCATCGTGCTGATCGGCCGTTTGCTGCAGGGCTTCTCTGCCGGCGTCGAGCTCGGCGGCGTATCGGTGTATCTCGCCGAGATTTCCACGCCGGGCCATCGGGGGTTCTATACCTCGTTCCAATCGGCCAGCCAGCAAGTCGCGATTTTTGTAGCGGCGGTCATCGGCTATGTTCTCAGCGAGTCGATGCCTGCCGCCACCGTCGCAGCCTGGGGTTGGCGCATTCCATTCTTCATCGGCTGCCTTATCATTCCGTTCATCTTCCTGCTGCGGCGGACCTTGGAAGAAACGCCGGTTTTTCTGGCGATGAAGCGACATCCGACGGTCGCGGAAATCTTCGGCTCCGCCGCCGCCAACTGGAAGATCATCCTGCTCGGAATGATGCTGACCGCGATGACGACGGTGACGTTCTATTTCGTCACCGTCTATACGCCGACCTACGGCAAGAGCGTGCTCAAGCTGTCGACCAGCGACGGTCTCATCGTTACGCTGTTCGTGGCGGTGACGAATTTCATCTGGCTGCCGGTGGGCGGCGCGATTTCGGATCGTATCGGACGCAAGCCGGTGCTGCTCGCCATCGCGACGCTGTCGCTGGTCACCGCCTATCCGGCGCTGAGCTGGCTGGTGTCGTCGCCGAGTTTCAGCAAGATGCTGCTGGTGGAATTGATGTTCTCGTTCTATTTCGGCATCTATAACGGCGCGATGGTGGCGGCGCTTACCGAAATCGTTCCGGCCCACGTTCGCACCACCTGCTTCTCGCTGGCGTTCAGCCTGGCTGCCGCGCTGTTCGGAACATTCACGCCATTCGCGGCAACAAAGCTGATCGAACAGACCGGCGACAAGGCATCCCCCGGCTTCTGGCTGATGTGCGCTGCGGCCAGCGGCATCATCGCCGCGCTTGTTATCTACCGCGGCAAGGCGGTCGCAGCGCGCGAAGCCGTTGCCGCATGAAGCACCGAACGACTCGCCCGGCAATTTCGCCTGGCCGCCGCGGGTTTTGATTTCCATGCAAACAAGATAACAACACCGCATGGTCGATTTGACTCGTAAATTCGACGTGCTGGTGATCGGCGGTGGCAATGCCGCGCTATGCGCCGCGATCAGCGCGCGGCGGGCCGGTGCGTCGGTCCTGGTGCTGGAGGGCGCGCCGAAATTCTATCGCGGCGGCAATACCCGCCATACCCGCAATATGCGCTGCGCCCACGACGCCGCGACCGAGATCCTCACCGGGCCCTATACCGAGCAGGAATTCTGGGAGGACCTTTTGCGGGTGACCGGCGGCCAGACCGACGAAGAACTCGCGCGCTTGATGATCTCCGAATCGAGGGAAATCCTGGACTGGATCGTCGAGCAGGGCGTGCGCTGGCAGCCGTCGCTGGGCGGCACGCTGAGCCTGGGACGGACCAACTCGTTCTTCCTCGGCGGCGGCCGAGCCATGCTGAATGCGCTCTATCTCACCGCCGAGCAGCTCGGCGTTGAAGTCCTCTACGACGCCGAAGTGCTCGATCTCCACATCGACAATGGCATGTTTCTCTCCGCGGCGTTGAAGCGCGGCGACGGCCGCGAGAACGTAAGCGCCTCGACGCTGGTCGCTGCCGCCGGCGGTTTTGAGGCCAACATCGAATGGCTCAGGGAATATTGGGGCGAGGCCGCCGATAATTTCCTGATCCGCGGCACGTCCTATAATCGGGGCTCGATCCTCAAGATATTGCTGAACAAAGGCGTGCAGGAGGTCGGCGATCCCACCCAATGTCACGCGGTCGCGATCGACGCGCGCGCGCCGAAATTCGACGGCGGCATCATCACCCGGCTCGACTGCGTGGTATTCGGCGTCGTCGTCAACAAGCACGCGTTGCGCTTCTACGACGAGGGCGAGGATATCTGGCCAAAACGCTATGCGATCTGGGGCCGCCTGGTCGCAGCCCAACCGGACCAGATCGCCTACATCATTTTTGATGCGACCTCGCGCAACAGTTTTATGCCGTCGCTGTTCCCCCCGATCGAGGCCGGTTCGATCGCGGAGCTGGCCTCCAAATTCGATCTCGATCCGGCCGTGCTGGAAAAAACCATCGCCGATTTCAACGCCGCGGTTAAGCCCGGCACTTTCGATCACACCATTCTCGACGATTGCCGCACCGAGGGTCTGACGCCGCCGAAGAGTCATTGGGCGCGACGGATCGAGACGCCGCCTTATTATGCCTATCCAGTGCGGCCCGGCATCACCTTCACCTATCTGGGCACGCGCGTGAACCGGCACGCGCGCATGCTGATGAAAGACGGCAGGCCCGCCGCCAACATGTTCGCCGCCGGCGAGATCATGGCCGGCAACGTGCTGGGCAAAGGCTACGCCGCCGGCATCGGCATGACCATCGGCAGCGTATTCGGCCGGATCGCGGGACGGGAGGCGGCGCAACATGCACGGAACTAAAATCCTCGAAGAAGCCGATCGCCTGATGACGGTCTGCAATTCCTGCCGGTATTGCGAGGGTCTTTGCGCGGTTTTTCCGGCGATGGAAATGCGCCGTTCGTTCTCCGACGGCGACCTCAATTATCTCGCCAACCTTTGCCACGCTTGTGGTGCCTGCTACACCGACTGCCAATTCTCGCCACCGCATGAATTCAACGTCAACGTCCCGAAGACCTTTGCCATTGCCCGCGCCGAATCCTACGCCGCCTATGCCTGGCCGCGGGCCTTCTCGGGCGTATTCGCGCGCAATGGCCTTGCGATCAGTCTAATCGCGGCTCTAAGCGTTGCGGCATTCATCTTAGGCTTTGCCGCGTTTAACGACCGGCAAGTGCTGTTCGGTGTGCACACCGAACCAGGCGCGTTTTACAAATTGATGCCGCACAGGGCGATGGTCGTGCTGTTCGGCGCGGCGTTCCTCTATGCGATTCTAGCGCTGCTGATGGGCATGCGCGCCTTCTGGCGCGATATCGGCGAGCCGATCGGCATGCTCGCCGACCCCGGCTCGCTCTGGCGGGCGACCAAGGACGCCGGAGAATTGCGCTATCTGGATGGCGGCGGCGTCGGCTGCGTCAACGAGGACGAGCGGCCGAACGACCGGCGCAAGATCTATCATCACCTGACGTTCTACGGATTCCTGCTGTGTTTTGCTTCGACTGTGGTGGCGACGCTGTATCATTACCTCTTCGCGCGCGAGGCGCCGTATCCGTGGTGGGACCTGCCGGTGGTGCTGGGCACGCTTGGCGGCGTCGGACTTTTGATCGGACCTGCGGGCCTGCTGGCGGAGAGATGGAAACGCGATCCCGCGCTGGTCGATCAGGCGCGCACCGGCATGGATGTCGCGTTCATCGCCATGCTGATCTTGACCAGCCTCACCGGCATCGCGCTTTTACTGTGGCGCGACACCGCCGCGATGGGGCCACTGCTGGCGCTGCATCTCGGCGTGGTATTTTCGCTGTTCATCACCATGCCCTACGGCAAGTTCGTGCACGGCATCTATCGCTATCTCGCGCTGGTGCGTTATGCACGGGAGCGGCGGATGGTGGGTGGCATGGTTTGAATCCGAACGATAGCACCGTCATTGCGAGCGAAGCAAAGTAATCCATGCGCGACGAGCAAAGGCTGGATTGCTTCGTCGCTTTGCTCCTCGCAATGACGGAAAACACTATCGTCATTCCGGGATGCGCCGCTTGGCGCAGGCCCGGAATCCATCCTCACGATGGTGGTTATGGATTCGGCTTCGCGCTACGCGCGCCCCGGAATGACGATTACAAATCCACGACCACGTAGTCGCTTTCGACCGAAACCGCGATGGTTTCGGCCACGTAAGGTCCCTTCACCACGCTTGCGCCGGGCTCGACATTGACGGGATAGGCCTTGGCCCGAAAACGCTTCGGGTCGCAATAGGATTGACCGGTGCGGATATCGAATTCCCAGCCGTGCCAGGGGCAGCGGATGATTTCGCCGAGTTTCGTGTATTCGATCTCGCCGGGATCGGACGACTGCGCGAGCCCGATCAACGGCCCTTCGCATAACGCCGCGCCCTGATGCGGGCAACGGTTCAACAGGCCGAAGAATTCGCCCTTGATATTGAACACCGCGATCGGCCGCTCGCCGATGGTGAGGAATTTGCGGGTGCCCGGCGGCAGCTCATTCACCGTAGCGATAACATGCCGAGTCATTTTATTTTCTGACGCATGATCTTTTCGGAAAACCGGTTCCCCACTTTTTGGATCATGCTACGCCAGACCGTAAAGCTTCAGCGCATTGTCCAGATAGAACGCTTCGCGGTTGGCGTCACTGACGCCGGCCGGTAGCACCCGCGACGGATCGTCATAGTCCCAGTGCGGATAATCGGTCGCGAACAACAATTTGTCCCAGCCGACCCAGTCGATCACGTCAAGCAGATGATCGCGCCGCTCCGGGTCTTCCATCGGTTGCGTGGTCCAATAGACGTGGTCGCGGATATATTCCGACGGCGGACGCTTGACGTGCGGTACTTCGCTGCGCAGCCGCTGCCAGCACTTGTCCAGCCGCCACGACAGCGACGGTGCCCACCCGAAGCCAGCCTCGATCATGGCCATCTTGAGTTTGGGGTGCCGCTCGAACACGCCCTCCAGCACGATGCTGGCGAGCGCGGTCTGCTGACACTGCGAATGGCCGACCATTTCCTCGATGTAATAGCTCGGCCAACCCGACGCCGTGATCGGATTGCCGCCGAACCCAAAGGCATGCACGCCGATCGGAAGCCCGGCCTCCTCCGCCGCCTCATAAATCGGCCAATAGCGGCGCTGGCCGAGCGGCTCGACGTTGCGGCTCAGTAGCAGCACCTGGACGAAATTCTTGTCGCCGGCGCGCTTGCGGATTTCTTTGGCTGCCGTCGGGCCGTCCTCGTTGCCAACGACGACAGAACCCTTCAGGCGCGAATCCTTGCTGGTCCATTTCTCGATCTGCCAATCGTTGATCGCGGAGCAGAGCGCCGCGCTGAGCTCGTGATTGCGGATGCCCTGGCCGGTGGCGAGCGGATTAAGGACGCCAAGCACGACGTTGTTGGGATCGAGATGCTGCTTCTGCATGAACGACAGTGACGAGCCCTGCGGGCCGCCTTCCGGCGGGTAGGCGTCGCGACGGGACGCGTTCGGCTGCGCCTTCGGATAGGGCGGGCCTTCCATCATGCCCTGATACTGATGTTTGTCGTAGGTCTCGAGATGTTCGTGCCAGCGCTTCGCCAGATACGGGTACAGTTCGGTCCTGGTTGCGCGCGCTGGATGGATGTCGCAATCGGCAATCGCCGTCTTCGCATGAACGGACGAGGCCGGCTCCCGGCGGTCGCGGAACTGCACGTTCATGGCGTTGTCTCCTGGAAAGCCGATTGCTTCAGGCGGCTGTAGGTCGCGAGCGGGTTATCGATCATGATCTTGCGCACGAGATCGGACGATATCCCCTCCGGCAGCACCGCGTCGCCTTCGAATTGCCAGTGCGGATAATCGGTCGAGAATAAGAGCAATTCATCCGACTGCATATGCTCAAACAGCCGATTTAATGTCGCCGGATCCGGCGGCGCATCGATCGGCTGCAACGAAAACCGGATGTTGCTACGCACAATTTCCAGCGGCGCACGATCCACCCACGGCGTTTCCATGCGGATGCCGCGCCAGAATTTATGCAACCGCCACAAATAGGACGGCAGCCAGGTGAAGCCGGACTCCAGCATCACCATTTTCAGGTTTGGATGCCGGGCGAACGCGCCTTCGACGATCAGGCTGGTCAACTGCGTCTGAAACGCCTGCGCCTGGGCTACGTAATCCTCGATGTGATAGGAACCCCAGCCCACCGAGGTCGGCGGGTTATGATAATTGCTGCCGGCGTGGATGCCGACCGGCAGACCCAGCCGCTCGGCGGCCGCGTAAATCGGCCAGTAGACGCGTTTTCCCAGCGGCATGTCGCCCATCACAAGCATCAAGACCTGGACGAAACGCTTGTCACTGGCGCAGCGCTCGATTTCCGCGACCGATTTCTCGACGCTCTGCACGGGAATCACGATCGAGCCGCGCAGCCGCGTATCCTTGTCGAGCCATTCCTTGACCAGCCAGTCGTTCAGCGCGCGGCAAAACGCGTCCGCCATATCCTCGGAGAATACCATCTGCACGCCGTAAAGCGGATTGCAGATGCCGTAGCGGACGCCGAAGGCGTCAAGCGCCTGCGCCTTCATGTCTTCGAGCTGCGAGCCCGGTTTGCCCTGCGCCGGCCGCCAATCCGGCCGCGAAGATATCGGCGAATTCGTCGGATAGGATTGCGACACCAGATCGCTCATCCCCCGCGTCGTTACCTGGTCGCGCCAGTAATCGTTGAGATAGGGCAGCAGACTGGTCAGGTGAGGAACGGCAGGATGCAGATCGCAATCCACTCCGCCCGCGATCGGTGACGTCATGACCCTGGTTTCCTCTTGCTCGCGGCGTCTGTCGAGTTGAGTAGCGGACCGCTTCGTCGAGATAGCATATGGCGCGCGGGCTCCGCCGTCCATCGGCGGGGCCGCGTGGTGCTCCCGAGTCGGCATCAACGCCATCCTGTGCTAAGGACAGCTGAAAACCACCGCGGGGGGTTGAAATGGGCAGGCTGAGGATTGCGGTCATCGCAACCGTGATGGCGTTGTCCGGGCCGGTCTTCGCACAGCAGCCGGCCGCGTCGCCGCCGGTAGATTTCTCCACAGTCGAGATCAAGACCACCGATCTCGGCGACAACTGCTACATGCTCGAAGGCGAAGGCGGAAATATCACCGTGGCGGTGGCGAAAGACGGGATCATCATGGTGGATGGCCAGTACGCGCCGCTGCATGACAAGATCAAGGCCGCTATCGAAGCCATCTCGAAACAGCCGATCAAATATCTCATCAACACGCATTTTCACAGCGACCACACCGGCGGAAACGAGCTCTTTGCCAGAGATGGCGTCACCATCATCTCCCAAATCAACGTCAGGAACCGGCTCGCGGAGGGAACCAGCGATGGACTGACCGGCGCTAAAACGCCGCCGGCGCCGCAGGCCGCGCTGCCGTCCGACACGTATACGAACTTTTCCAAGATCAGGCTCACTGGCCGTGTCGCCGACCTCAAGCATATCGCAAATGCACACACCGACGGCGACACCTATGTCTGGTTCAAGACCGCCAACGTGTTGTCGACCGGCGATACCTTCACCAATCGCCCTTATCCGAATATCGATTTCGCCAATGGCGGCCACATCAACGGCATGATCGCCGCCACCGATGCTTATCTCAAGCTGACGAACGCCAGGACCCGGATCGTTCCCGGCCATGGGCCGCTCGCCGACCGAGCGGCGCTGATGGAGTACCGGACCATGCTGGTCACCGCGCGCGACCGGATGACAAAGCTCGTCAAGGAGGGGAAAAGCGAGGACGATGTGGTGGCGGCAAAACCGTTTTCCGATCTCGACGCCAAATGGGCGCCCACGGAGTTGGCGAGCAAGAATTTTATCCGCGTCGTCTATCGCTCGCTCGCCGACAAGAACGAGACCAAGCGGCCATCGTTCAGAAGATTCTTCCGCAGGAGTTGAAAGCAGATGAAAGAACTGGTTGCGATCGCCGAGCAGATAGCGGCGAAGCTGATCGAGCGGCGTCAGACCATCGCGGTCGCCGAATCCTCGACCGGCGGCCTGATTTCCGCGGCGCTGCTCGCGGTGCCCGGAGCGTCAGCTTATTTCCTGGGCTCGGCGGTAGTCTATACGCGCGATGCGCGGCGGATTCTCATGGACATCCCGGATGAGGCGATGAAAGGAATTCGCTCGGCTTCGGAGGTTTATGCCAAGTTGCTCGCGAGCCAGATCCGTCATCGCTTTTCCGCCGATTGGGGCTTGTCGGAGACCGGCGCCACCGGGCCGACCGGCAACCGCTATGGCGACGCCGCCGGCCATTCCTGCATGGCAGTCGCCGGTCTGGAGCAGTCCGCAATCACGCTCGAGACCGGCAGCGCCGACCGGCTCGCCAACATGCACACGTTTGCGGCTACGGGGCTCAATCTGCTGCTGCAGAACCTGTCGCGGTGAATCTTCCAGATGCACTTTGTCGATCTCGCGGCAGCTTTGCGCGTCATTGCGAGGAGCGAAGCGACGAAGCAATCCATTGTCACCACTGCTCTGGCTGTGGATTGCTTCGCTTCGCTCGCAATGACGGTCTCCGGTAGCTTCGCTCCTCGCAATGACGACTAACATACGTCCGCGATCTCGCGGCGCGATGCGCCCGAGGTTGTGCAAAACCGTTCGCCCCGAGAAAACAGAGGGCGCAGGGAATGCCGGGTGCCCAATGCACCCGCAGCCTCGCGTGCGAAATAAAACAAAGCACACGAGCGTAGTCACCACAGGTTCACCGGATTCAACCCGGCATTCCCCGCGCAATGGTTTTACGGTTTATTTCATGCTCTCCCCGGTGACCAGGCTTTGTTGGCACCGTCGCCTGCGCTTCTTCTCGCAGACTTGACGCCGGCCTTGGGGCGTCAGAACCACACG
>WNFJ01386036.1_pt1 | contig 14584 bp, 14 predicted proteins | sample 5400461 | NCBI WGS metagenome assembly WNFJ01 (sample SAMN13153349, study PRJNA577476) | soil metagenome | isolation source: 115 cm saprolite on Douglas fir-dominated hillslope | place: USA:California | collected 2013-09-17 | reverse complement strand
CTGCTAATCCAATCCCGGTGAACCCGCCCTTCCAGGTTGCCTATACATGGGAAACCAGGGCCCATACCTTCAACACGGGTATCAACTTCCGGTTCTGAACTGCGCTATCTCCCGGCAATCAGCCCTACCGCCAAACTCGCAGACATCTCGTGTGCGTGGATGCGAGCACTCCTTCTTGACACGCCGATTCTCCCATTCTTATGATCACGTGCTAATCTAGTGACCATCAGCAGGAGCAAAGCCTAAATAATGTTTGGAGCAAGTATTGGACGAGCCGGCCAACGGATTATCGATGCCATGGTGCGCTGGCTGGCCTATGGTCATATCAATCCAAACATTCTCACCGTCGTCGGAGTCGCCATTAACGTCGCCTCGGGCATGTTGTTCGGCTTCGGTCTGTTCTTCTGGGCCGGCATTGTTCTGATCGTTGCAAATCTTTTCGACATGCTCGACGGGCAAGTCGCGCGGCTTTCCGGACGCGTGACCAGCTATGGCGGATTCTTGGATTCGTCACTCGATCGTTTGTCGGACATGGTGGTGTTTGTCGGCTTGATGGTTTTCTATGCGCGCGACACTGAGTTTCATTCGACGCTGAATGTCTTTCTTGCCGGCGCGGGCATGATGGGTTCAGTGATGGTGAGTTATGCCAGCGCGCGGGCTGAGAGCATGATTCCGAAATGCGATGTGGGCTTTCTCAGGCGGCCTGAGCGGGTCGTGCTTTTCATAATTGGCGCGCTATCGACGCGGCCGGGTTCGCATAACTTTTTTGCCAATCGTATGCCCGCAGTTTTGTGGGTGCTGGCCGTGGGTTCTTACTGGACGTTTGCGCATCGCATGTATCACACCTGGCGTGAAGTGAATAAAGGTCAGGCGCAGGAAACTGCGAAACAAGCCGCCGCCGCTGCGGGTGCTCAAGGTCCGGAACGCAGGCACGAGCCGGCGCTGGCGCCGAAAACCGGCTGAGTTTGATTAATACTCCCTTCTCGCTCTGGGAGAAGGGCCGGGGAAGAGGGGGGTAGCTAGCGCGGCGCATCAAACCCTCACGCCAACCCTCTCCCAAAGGGAGAGGGAGAAAGACAGGTGGGACGTCCGAACGTTGTGGAAAGATTTATTTGACGATAAACTCTTGACGAAGTGGCCGTCTCAGTTCTAATTTAGTCCCGCGTTTTTATTCTCCTGAGGTAACTGAAACTTGATCATCTGCCCCGCTTGTGGCTCGAAAGTCGACGGTGACCTTTGTCTGGGTTGCGCTGCCTGTGGCGCGCGCGCCATTGGCCCGCCTTTGGCAAAGGCTGAGCACCAGTTGCGTTCATATGGCCGCGCGGCCATCGTCTCGGCGAATGGCGCGGTTTTGTCTGCGGGCTTCCTCTCGTTGGTCATCGCGACGTTATTTCAGCTCAGGGGTTTTCCCTTTCGTTTCTCCTCGTTAACAGGCGAATTGCAGGCATTAATTAGCGCCGGCGAAGTAGTCGCCTGGCGCTTGAAGTGGGTGGCGCTTCCTATTGCGATCGCCACGTTGTGGGGAGGTGCGCGCTTGATCCGCAGCATCAAACACAATCCCCACCTGTTTATCGGCTTGCGCCCGGCACGGATTGGACTCGCCGCCGCGGTCGTAGCCACGCTGATGGTGGCAACCTTGATTGGCGTCACGATTCCGGAAAGATTGCGTCGACATCAATGGGCGGTTGACGCTGGCTACTACGCCCAGGCCTATACAATCCAGAGAGCCCTGCTTGAATATCGCGCGGCACACGGTACGCTCCCGACGGCCGATGACCTAATAAAAGATTTGAGCAGTCTGCCCGATCCCGATGGCGCGATTGCTGAGGCGCTGCGAAATTTGGATCCGGTTGGCTATCAGGCAAGCAGTGTCCTGGCAGCGGCGTCAACCAAGACCAAGGCATTGGTGCCGCGCGGCACAGTGTTGCGCCACGCGTCCACTAACGCTAACGTCGATCCGCCGGGGGTTTCCTTCACCAATTACGATTTGCGCCTTCCGGGTCCTGACAAGATACTCAATACCGACGACGATTTCATTGTTCACGACGGAGTCGTCATGAAACTTTCAGAACTGCCCCCGTCATCGTCCACCTCAACCAAACCGCGCGTGCCTTAAGCTCATGTCATTGCTGGCCCGCTTCCGTCGTAAGAAAGAAGATCCCGAAATTGCGCGTCGCGCCTTGCTGTTGCGACAGGGTCGCATCGGCGAAGCCACCGTGCTGGGCACGGATGTGGATGGTGACGGCCATACAATGCTCTCTTATAGCTACACCGTAGGCGGAGTGGATTACCAGGCCTTTCAGCGTCTTGATGGCGAGCAACTGCTTCGCGATCATGCTTACCTGCCCGGCGCCGGAGTTGCCCTCAGATACGATCCCCACCGGCCGGCGAATTCTTTTGTAGTTTGAGTTAGTGCTTTGTCATTGAGCGCTGTACTTTGTGCTTAGTACTTTGTACTTTGTTCTTAGAGCTTAGAGTTTGAGGTTTGAGCTTTGAGTTGGACTGATCAGAGTTGCACTAAGCACTAAATGCTTAGTACTAAGCTCCCTCGGTTCTATGTTTAGTAAAATCCTAATCGCCAATCGCGGTGAGATCGCCGTCCGAATCATTCACGCCTGTCGCGACCTCGGAGTGACGCCGGTGGCTGTTTTTTCGGAGGCCGACGCGAACGCTTTGCATGTGCGCATGTCGGACGAAGCCTGCTGTATCGGTCCGGCGCCCTCTGCCCAGAGTTATCTGAACATCGAAGCGATCATTGCCGCCGCAAGAAAGAGCGGCGCCGAAGCAATCCATCCGGGCTATGGCTTTCTGGCCGAGAATGCCAACTTCGCGCGCGCGGTTATGGAAGCGGGTTTGACCTTCATTGGCCCGGGCCCGGAAGCCATGGAAGTGATGGGTTCAAAGACCAGCGCGCGCCGGGCCGCGACGGCCGCGGGTGTGTCTGTGGTCCCGGGCACTACTGAATCGCTGCAGACCTTTGCCGAAGCGCGCGAGACCGCCGCCAGGTTTGGCTGTCCCGTGATGTTGAAAGCAGCGGCCGGAGGCGGGGGCAAGGGCATGCGACAGGTGGCGAGTGAAGACGAACTGCGCTCGGCTTTCGACACTGCTCAGGCCGAGGCCCTGTCGGCTTTCGGCAACCAGGAAATCTATCTTGAGAAAGTCGTCGAGTGCCCACGGCATATCGAAATCCAGTTGTTTGCCGATCAGCATGGCAACGTTGTGCACCTGGGCGAGCGTGAGTGTTCGATTCAACGCCGGCATCAGAAGGTGATCGAGGAATGCCCGTCGCCGATTAATGATCCGTCTCTGCGCGAGCGCATGGGCGCGGCCGCGATCAAGATCGCCGAGGCCGTGAATTACCTTGGCGCCGGCACAGTCGAATTTCTTTTTTCCGATGCCACGCGCGAGTTTTATTTTCTTGAGATGAATACTCGCCTGCAGGTCGAACATCCGGTTACTGAGCTGGTGACTGGTTTTGATCTTGTGCGTGAGCAAATCACGGTGGCCGCCGGAGCGCGTTTGTCTTTCAGACAGGAAGACGTTCAATGGCGCGGCCACGCTATCGAGTGTCGAGTCTACGCCGAAGACCCGGAAAACAATTTCTTTCCGTCTCCGGGGAAAATCACTTTTCTGCGCGTGCCGAGCGGTCCGGGAACCCGCGACGACGGCGGCGTCAGTGAGGGTGACGAAGTCTCGATTCACTACGACCCGATGATTTCCAAACTCGCCGCCTGGGGACGCACTCGCGCCGAAGCTATCGACCGCCTGCGGCGCGCGTTGGACGAGTATGCCGTTGCCGGCATCAAGACGACGCTGCCTTTCTTTCGCGAGATTGTGCGCGATGAAGAGTTCATTGACGGACGTCTGGATACCGGGTTCATCGCGCGCTTTAACGAACGGCGGCGTGAGCGCGGGCATCCTGCCCGCAGTGAGCGCGAAGCGCGAACAGACCGGGACATCGCGATCGTTGCCGCCGCGCTTGCGTACGCGCGCGCCCAACGTAACGCATCGCCGAATAATCAACCCGCCGATCAGAGCAAATGGAAGCTCGCGGGACGCGCGGCGGGCCTTCATCGCGACGCCCGAATGAAGCGTGTCAGAAGCCCGACCGTCAGGGAGGGCTAGAGCGGCGGGCACTTACTATGAAGACGACAACGACATAGCCGGGATGACTCGAAAGTTGCCCTTGCTTACGCGCGGGCTTCTGACACCAACATCCAGGAACGATGAAACTCTACGCCACCATCGCCGACTATCAAACCGACGTCCGGATTAAGGATGAAGGCCCGCGGGTCTTCGCTCAGATTGATAATCGTCGCTATGAACTCGACGTACACGAATCCGCCGCAGGGAGGTATTTGCTGATCGCCGACGGTCTGGTCTTCAACTGTCAGGTTGAAGGCCGGCCAGAATCCGGCAAACAGGTGGATGTGGTCGTCGGGACCGCACAGTATTCAGTCACGCTTACGGATCCTAAACGATTGCGCAGCGCCGCGGGCCTGGTTGGCCACGGCGACGACGTGGCCCGGATCGTCGCTCCCATGCCCGGCAAAGTCGTGCGCATTCTGGTCGCAATCGGTGATCAAGTAAACGCCGGCGCCGGCATCGTCGTAGTTGAAGCGATGAAGATGCAGAACGAGATGAAAACACCAAAGGCGGGAAAGGTCACCGGGCTGAGCGCCGAGTTGGGCGCGACGGTAAACGCGGGTGAGGTGCTGGCGGTGATAGAGTAGGGTGAAAGAAGGTCCACGGCTGCCGAACCATTTTCCGTATGTCATTGGACATTTTTCATTTTTCATTCCAGACGGGGATTGAGAGTCCCTACTTTAGTTGGGTTCTTTGTGAGACAAAGCCCGACTGAAGTTGATCAGGCAAAACGTATTCGTCAATGGCGAATGAGAATGTAAAATGAAAAATGGAAAATGATAATTGGAAAATGGAAACTAAGTCTCGACTTAATAGATCATCCCTTCGCGTTCTCCTGTGGGACCTCGATGGTACTTTGGTGCACGGCAAGCGCTACGGGGTTTTCAAGGATTACACCGTGCCGATGCTCGAGGCGGTATTCGGCACCGCCGGATCGCTGCGTGGAATGATCGTCTCAGGCATGACGGATTTGCAGATCGTCGAGGAATCGTTGCGCGACAAAGGCATCACTCGCGCACACATCAACGCGCGCAAGGAAGAGTTGCTGCGTTGCTATATGGAACAGATGAAACGCGCGACCGGCAACGGCAACCAGATCATCGAAGCCATGCCCGGCGCGCGCGAGGTGTTACAAAGAATTGAAGAGCATCCGCGCTACCAATCAGCCCTGCTCACCGGCAACATAGAACCAGCAGCCTATTTGAAGTTGGAAATCACTGGCTTGTCCCAATTCTTTCGGCTGCCGGGCGCGTTCGGCGACGACTCTTTCGATCGCCGCGACTTGCCGGCGCTGGCCGCGCAGCGAATTAATAATCATCTCGGCGTAGATTTTCAGCCGGAACAATTCATCGTGATCGGCGATACTCCCAACGACATCGCCTGCGCCCGCCACTTTGGCGCGCGCGTGCTGGCCGTGGCCACCGGGCGAGTTCACTCGGCAGAAGATCTGGCCGCTTGCGAACCTGACGCGTTACTGCCGGATTTGCTGGATGCTGAGCTGGTGATCTGGACACTCGACCAACTTTAGACAAAGGAAGCGTAGTGACTTGATTTCAAGTTCTCTGCGCCTCCTCAGAGCGCTCGATCGCTGAGACTACGCAGAGACAAACTGAAATTAAGACACCGCCGAGCGAAGTGTGCTGTTTGATCTTTCCGCAGCGGGCGCGATAATACCGCAAAACCCCCTTCGAGAGTTTGATCCGCCGTGGCGACGGAGTGAGTCGCAAAGAAAGATTGAAACATGCTCGTCAATTGGAATAAAGAAGTTGATGCCGCGCTGGCCGAAGCAAAAGCTCAGAACAAGCCTTTGTTAATAGATTTTTCTGCCGCACCTGCTTGAGGCGCTTGTGCTCGGCTGGAAGCCGAGTCCTACAGCGACAAAGAAATCGCAGACTTCATCCATCAAAATTTTGTTCCACTCGAAGCTCACATCAAAGAGCATCCGGCGTGGTTCCATCGCTTCGACGCGCTGTGGACGCCGACCATCCTCGTCATGGATGCGGATGGTGTCGAGCGTTATCGCATCGAAGGCTATCTGCCAAAGAATTGGTTTCGCGCGCGTTTGGAAATGGGTCTGGGACGCGTGGCTTTCATGCACAAGAAATGGGCCGACGCCGAGAGGATTTATGCCGGCGTGGCTGAGAATTATGCGGACACGGCCGTGGCGCCCGAGGCGATCTATTGGCGCGGCGTGAGCCATTACAAAGCCACAAATGATCACAACGTGTTGGGCGAGGTCGGCATAGAGTTGGGAGCGAAATACCCCGACAACGAGTGGACGCTGAAGAGTTTGCCGTGGGCGCATTGAGCTGTGTCAGAAGCCCGACCGTGAGGGAGGGCTAGATCCACATCGCGCTACCAGCCCTCCCTCACGGTCGGGCTTCTGACACTAAATTCGATGAAAGCCTTTCAAAATATCCTGCATCGCTAAGCGCAAAATCACCGGGCGTCCATGTGGACAAGTTGTCGGCGAGGAAGTCGTCAGTAGACGATCGATCAGCCAGCGCATCTTTTCCGGCGCCAGCGGCATGTTCACTTTGATCGCCGCGTGACAGGCAAGAGACGCGGCAATCTCATCGCGTAAAGTTGCGCGCGCCGCGCCGCGCTTCTCGGCATCGACAGTGTCGAGCACCTCAGCCAGGACGTTGCGCGCTTCACTCGCGGGCAAATCCGCGGGCGTGGATTTTATGGCGACCGTGCGGCCCGACAATCTCATTAATTCAAAGCCGTAAGCTTCCAGCTCTTCAGCTGCGACATCGAAGGCCGCTACTTGTGCCGGAGTGAGATCGAAGGTCTCTGGAATCAACATCTGTTGCGACTCAGCCCGCCGCGAAGCTTCGAGCGCGCGATACTTGTCGAACAAAACGCGCTCGTGCGCCACGTGTTGGTCGATGAGTAGTAAACCTTCATCATCAGTAGCGATGATGAAGCTTTCATCCAACTGCCCCAGGGGCCGAATGTTCGAACCTACCGATTCCACCGCCACTTCGCGCACAAATTTGTAAGCTGAATCGAGCGGCGGGAGTTCGGGAAACGCGCGCACGTCGCTTTCCGTTTTCGCAGGTTCAGCCACGCCAAAGTTTTCGGCTTCGACTCCCAATTCAGCCGTTGCAGCTAAGCCAGTGGCAGCGTTCGGAGACGATGTGGCGGGAATTTGCGCCGCTTCATCGGGAAAGGACTCGCGTTGCGGCGCGGCGGCGAAGGCAAAGCCGATTCGCTCCTGCTGTGGGCGTGGCCTTAAGACAAAAGCCTCTCGCGAAGTGGGCTCACCTTGGACGTTTGGAACGTTGCCGGTGCTTGCTTCGGCTGACTCGCTTGTGTCGGTGCCAACGCCGGCGGTTGCTGTCGATGCGGCGTCACGGATGTCAGTGGTGGGCGCGTATCCCGCGCTGGCCAACCCATTGCGCACCGCTTCGCGGACCGAGTCGGCGACTGCGGCCGCGCGGCGAAAACGTACCTCGGTCTTGGCCGGATGGACGTTGACATCGACTTCTTCCAGCGGCACCTCAATGAACAAAAGCGCGGCCGGATAAACTCCGTGAGGAAGTATCGAGCGGTAACCTTCCGATAGCGCGCGGCCAATCAGACGGTCACGCACAAAGCGGCCATTCACGGAAAGGAACTGCGCATCGCGGGAAGTGCGCCGCTCACGCGGCGCTGAGACAAAACCCTGGACGCGAGCAATCTGGCCATACTGAGCCGGCGATTCAGCCTGATTGTTCACTTCCAGGAGGCTGTCGAGGAACTGCGCGCCAAAAATCTGGTAGGCACGCTCGCGCAAATCCTGCGCGGGCGCGACGCGCAAAGTCTCGCGGCCATTATTCGTCAGTGTGAAAGCGATCTCGGGATGCGCCAGCGCATAGTGCGTGACCAGATTGGTGAGGTGATAAGTCTCGGTCGCTTCCGAGCGCAGAAACTTTCTTCGTGCAGGCGTATTGAAAAACAGATCGCGCACGCCGATAGTCGTGCCGCGCGGGTGGGCAGCGTCTTTCACGTCACGCATGCGGCCGCCTTCGATGAGGACGCGGATGCCGGCGGACGCTTCTTCGGTGCGGCTAATCAACTCGACGCGAGCAACCGAGGCGATTGACGCCAGGGCTTCGCCGCGAAAGCCCAGGGTGGCGATTGCGTTCAAGTCTTCGGCGCGGGCAATCTTCGAAGTCGCGTGGCGTTCAAAAGCCAGAACCGCGTCATCTCGGTTCATGCCTTCGCCATCGTCGGTAATCTTCAGCAGGCGCCGGCCCCCGGCTTCGACGTCGATCACGATGCGGGTCGCCCCGGCGTCGATGGCATTTTCAACCAACTCTTTGGCAACCGAGGCGGGACGCTCGACGACCTCGCCGGCAGCGATGAGATTTGAAATGTGATCTGGGAGAACACGGATTTTAGACATAACAATCTGGGTCTCTGAACTTTGTACTTTGTTCTTTGTTCTCTTCGGTTACAGGCTTGTACAAGTGAACCTGACAACTGGCCCCGGAGATCAAAGCACAAAGTACCAAGTACAAAGATCGGGCTCTCAAATTACTTAGAACCGTTCCTAAAGATAAACAATATGATGATCATTCGACCCCAGGTCGATGGCGCCATAAATCCAATCAACGACATAGCGGCCATGGCGCGCCAGCATGGATGTGATATTGATGCGACGTTCCTGCAAGGTCTTACCCGGGTAAAGCAGATCGAAGGCGCGCTCGATCTGTCGATGCACCGCTTCATCACGTCCCATCTGGGCGCGTTGAAAACGCGTGCGCAGGCCGTCGATCTGATAGTTGATCTTGCGCCGGCCCTTTTCCAAAGCCTCGGCCAGCGTCGGGTCGACGCGACGCAGTTGTTCCTGCAGACTATCCAGCTCGTCATTGAAAGTCGTGGTCGTATGATCGAAAGCCTCTGAGGTTTCTTTGCCCAGGTACTCTGCGACCACCCGAGCGACGACGTGATCGACTCCAGCAAAGAAATCGGTCAAACGAACTCCGTATCGTTCCAGCGAGCGCCACGTGTGTTTCTCAACCATCGTCAGGCTCGCGCGGGGCAAAATCGGCGTCACCGGCCGATCGAGTATTCGATAAACCTCGGCGGTTTGCGCAAAGTAAGCAATCTCTGCCGCGCCGCCGTAGTAAGCCACGGTCGGCAGCAGAAAATCCTGCACCACCGCACGCAGAGTCACGTTCGGACTGAAGCGATCGGGCTCGCGCAAGGCCCAGGCGGCGAGTTCCTCGGCTGAGTATTCTTGTGCAAGTTGCCCTCCCTCACGGTCGGGCTTCTGACCTTCTCCCTTCGCCTGGTATTTGCCGCCGTCGGTTCGCGCCAACGCATGGCGCGCGCCATTCTGGTCATGCCAAAAAAGTGGGAACGAATTTTCTGACGGCGCGACCTGCGCGTGATAGCCGGCAGCTTCCAGCTCGCGGCTGCGATTGACGATCGCGTTAGCGATTTCTTGCGCGCGGAGCGCGGCTTGCGCGTAAAGCGGCGCAGCCAGTTGTTTCAGTTGCGGGTCGAGCGGATCCAGAAGTATCAGACCCTGCTGGCCCGTTAGTTGAGACATCACCCGCGCGAACGCGTCGCCATAGGTTCGTCCCGGCTGGTATGCGTCGCGCAGAAGCTTTTCGAGTTCCTCGCTGAACTCTGTTTGCGGGAGCGTACTAAGCAGATTCTGTATCGTTCCCTGCAGCGATTCATCCAGCATCACGCGACCAACCGGCAACCCTTCCGGATGCAGTTCCGGTGGCGCGGAGACGCTGCTGAACACGCAATCGCGATTGATCAACTCGGCTTTCGCTACTTCCGGAAAGTCGTGGTCCTCGGTCGCCATCCAGAATACCGGGACGGCTTTGATGCCGCGTTGGGACATGCACTCGGCGAGTTTGACGGCTGACAGCGCTTTGTAAATTGTGTAGAGCGGCCCGGTAAAAAGCCCGACTTGCTGGCCGGAAACCACCGCTATGCAGTCCGCTTCGCGCAGCAGACGAACGTTCGCGAGCGTCTTCTCGCTCGCGCCCCAACCGCTATTCATCCGCTCCAGGGCATCGCAGACGGCCCCGCGATCCGCTTTGTAGTTCGAGAGAACTCGTTCGCGTCGCTCGGTAACTTCATAGTGATTCCGCACAGCTTCGGGATAGAAACGTCGCAGGGTAACGGGATCGTGCAGGTAGTCGAGAAACAGACGCGTTTGTTGGGGAATCTGATCGAACGGAACGGTTTCAACGCGCAGTCCGGCCTGTTCGGGCGTGCTGTGACAGGCAGTTTCGGCGGTGCTCAATTTCGGGATCGCTCCTAGAGGAGACTAATTCTACGCGTCGTGCGCTGTATGTGCCAGCGTCGACCCGGCGACGAACGAGCCGGTCGCTTCGCTAATCAATCGCTCAATCTCCGCGGCGGCGGTTTCGTTCGGCCGCTGCAGAGGTTGGCGCACGGCGCCGCCGGCAAATCCAACCATCTCCATTGCCGTCTTCAGGCCTCCGATGCCGTAGGTTTTGGTGACGGCGCGAGCGAGCGGAGACAACTTTTTTTGCAAGCGCTTTGCCAGATCGATCTCGCCGGCCTGCACGGCACGATAGATTTCAAGGCACAGTTGCGGCACGACGCATCCGACCGCCAGAATTCCGCCCCGAGCACCCGCCTGCAATGCCTCGCAAAGCACTGCGCCGTTTCCAATCATGACAGCGAAATCGCGACGCACCCGGCGCACTGTTTCCGAAAGCTGCGCAATGTCGGCAGAGCTGTCTTTGATGCCGATAATATTTTTGTGTTCGCTCAGTCGCGCCGCAGTCTCAGGTTCGATCGTGATTCCCGTCAGGTCGGGCATGCTGTAAAGAATGATCGGAATCGGTGAAGCGTCAGCAACGGCGGTGTAATGGCTGACCAGCGCGTCCTGCGTGATAGCCGAGCGATAGTAATGTGGAGTAATTACCAGCACAGCCTCGGCTCCGGCGTTGGCGGCGGTTTCAATTTCGCTAATCGTGCCGCGAGTGCTTTGCTGTCCGGCGCCGACGATGAAACTCAGCGTCTTTGGCACCGCCCGTCGCGCGGTCTCGATCACCTGGACGTATTCGCGCTGATCAAGATTAACGCGCTCGCCGGTTGACCCAAGTACGACGTATCCGATCACGCCGGTGGCATTCCACTTTATTAAGTTGTCAGTGAAACTCTCGGCGTCAAAGTCTTCAGTTGGTGTGAAGGGCGTGGTTACCGGCAGCAGAATGCCTTTTAAGTTGATTGGCATGGTTGAAGATTAGACGCCAGTCATTTTAGCCATCCGGATAAGACTAAAGCAATTCCCTTATGGAGTGGAGTTGGAGCGCGGACATCCTGTCCGCCTGAGCGCGTAGCGCGAATATCCTCTCGAGGCGGCCCTCCCAGCAAGATCTAAGAGTGGTTCGCTCGCTGGCGGACACAATGTCCGCGATCCACTTCACAGAAATCCAAAGCGCCGCCAAAGTCGGCGCACTCCAAAACCTTCAGGTTGCGGCCCTCATCCCGCTCACCTATAATTTGAGCGCGGTTTCATTCCTGAGAGAGAAAGCAAATAGATGCCATATCTAAAGCCTGAACGGCCAGAGAAGGTAACGGCTCCCTCTTTGAAAGCCAGCAAGGAACGCGGCGAGCGTTTGGTCTGTCTGACCGCATACGATTACCCGACGGCGCGCATCGTGGATGAAGCCGGCATCGATATCATTCTGGTGGGCGACAGCCTGGGCAATGTCGTGCTGGGTTACGGCAACACGGTGCCAGTCACGCTCGAAGACATTCTGATTCACGTGAAGGCCGTGCGGCGTGGGGTGCAACGAGCGCTGCTGGTGGCTGACATGCCTTACGGATCATTTCACACCGGCGCTGACGACACGGTGCGCGCGGCGCTGCGTCTGGTCAAGGAATCCGGCGCGGAAGCCGTGAAGCTGGAAGGCGGACAAAAACGCGTGAAGCTGGTCCAGCGTCTGGTCAACGAAGAGATTGCCGTCATGGGCCACATTGGTTTGACGCCACAGTCTATCAATCAGCTTGGCACTTATCGGGTCCAGGGAAAGACGGCCGATGCTGCCAGGCAACTGCTGGACGATGCTTACGCTTTGGAAGAAGCCGGAGCTTTCGCGATCGTGTTGGAGCTGATGCCGCGCGAAATCGCGAGACTGATTACTGAAAGCATTAGCGTTCCCACTATCGGCATCGGCGCCGGCGTCCATTGCGACATCCAGGTTTTGGTATTTCACGATCTTGTAGGTATGGCGTTCGGCAAGTTGCCGCGCTTCGTGCGCGAGTATGCGAACCTGCGCGAGACGATTACCAGTGCGGTGACCCGTTGGGCTGAAGACGTGCGCAACGGAACCTATCCTGCCGATGCCGAGTCCTACGGTCTGCCCGCCGAAGCTGCGGAAGAATTGAAGATTGAGATAAAGAAAGTGAAGGCATAGCCACGAAGAGGCACAAACGGCACAAGATAAGGAAGCGAACGGTCAGGTTCGGCGAGAGATGATTCCTTGATTGTGCCTTTTGTGCCTTTTTGCGGCTGCACGTCGTTCATGGAAATCATCAATCGTCGCAAGCGCATGAGTTCGGTGGCGCGCAAACTGCGCCGCGAAGAGAACCGCACCATCGGATTCGTGCCGACCATGGGCGCACTGCACGAGGGACACCTCAGCCTGGTCCACGAAGCGCGCGCGATGTGCGACATCGTGGTGGTTTCGGTCTTCGTCAATCCCGCGCAGTTTGGCCCGGCAGAGGATTTCAACGCTTACCCGCGCGATCTGACGCGCGACTCGGCGCTGATGGCTGAGTACAACGTCGACTATGTTTTCGCGCCCACGGTTGAAGAGATTTATCCGCCGGGCTTTTCCACCTACGTTACGGTCGAAGGCCTGTCCGAGGAACTCGAGGGCGCGTCGCGTCCGGGTCATTTCCGCGGCGTGACTACGGTAGTCGCGATTTTGCTGAACACGATCAAGCCGGATTTTGTTTTCTTTGGCCAGAAGGACGGGCAGCAGGCTGCGGTGATCAAAAGGATGGTAGGCGATCTGGCTTTCCCTTCTGAGATAGTCGTGTTGCCGATCGTGCGCGAAGAATCCGGACTGGCAATGTCATCGCGGAACAATTATCTGAGCCGCGAAGAGCGCAAAGCTGCGGCCGTGCTGCATCGGGCGTTGTCCACAGCCCGAGAAGCTTACGACGACGGGGAGCATAACCCTACCCGTTTAATCGAGTTGGTGCGGGCGACGATCGAGCAGGAACCGCTGGCGCGTATCGATTACGTGAGCGTGAACGCCGCGGACACTTTCGAGAAGCTGGACAAGATTGACGAGCGGCCCGCGCTGCTGTCGTTGGCCGTGTTCATCGGCAAGACGCGACTGATCGATAATGTTGTGTTGGGTAAGGCCAAGAAGCAAGATGCGGCGGGCGCGTAAGCCTGAACTACTGAGAAGAAACGTGCCGATACCTGATTGACGGAGAACAACTGAGTGAAATGATGATCGATCATGATGTAGGTGTAACGACTGAAGACTCGTATGTCGTTAAGAGGATCGACTCTGACTACTTCAGTGAAGAGTAACAACGAATCGTCTATGTTATATTTCTGTCCCTGATAACAACGGATCGGAGGAAAGCTATGAGTACTGCTAAAGACGAGGCCATAAAGACGATTTCGCGCCTTCCGGAAGGGGCGTCCTGGGATGAGATCATGTACAAGATCTACGTAAAGAGAAAGATTGAAGAGGGTCTCAAGGCAGCAGACGAGGGCCGCACCGTTTCTCACGAAGAGGTGAAAGAGTTGTTTAGAGATCAATGAAGATTCTGTGGACCGGGCCGGCTATTGAAGACTTGCGCAACTTACACGGCTATATCGCCAGGGACTCTGAGATATACGCCAACAGTTTTGTCCAACGAATCATCCTCGCAGTTGACAAGCTGACGGATTTCCCAAGACTCGGCCGCGTGGTGCCGGAGGCTGATGAGGAGATGATTCGAGAACTTCTCAACACTACCGCATCATCTATCGTATCAAGAGTGAGCTGATCGAGATTCTAACTGTAATCCACGGTCGCCGAGATCTTGGTTCCCTTAAACCGGCACCTTGGGAGGTAGAGTAAGAGACGATCTCAACCAAGCAATGTCCGACGTGACCAAACAGAAGGAGCACATTTCTTTCACGCTTAACGGCGAAGCGGCCGAAGTGGCCTTTGCGCCGCACAAAACCCTGCTCGAAGTCTTGCGCGAAGACCTTTCTCTGACCGGAACGAAGCACGGCTGTGAACTGGGAGAGTGCGGCACGTGCACGGTGCTGGTCGACGGGCGTTCGATCCTGTCCTGTTTGTTTTTGGGCCTGGACGCTGAAGGTCGCGAGGTCACTACGATCGAAGGCATGGCTGAAGGTGGTCAACTTCATCCGTTGCAGGATACTTTTGCGGATCTGGGCGCGGCGCAGTGCGGCTATTGTTCGCCCGGCTTT
>WNFJ01719520.1_pt3 | contig 14589 bp, 14 predicted proteins | sample 5400461 | NCBI WGS metagenome assembly WNFJ01 (sample SAMN13153349, study PRJNA577476) | soil metagenome | isolation source: 115 cm saprolite on Douglas fir-dominated hillslope | place: USA:California | collected 2013-09-17 | reverse complement strand
CCCGCCGATCATGACGGCCCAGGTGGACTGGAACGGCGCCCGGAATCGCCTGAACCAGCTTGGGACCATGAGCTTCCGTGTCGATAATCTCGGCCCGGAGGGTTTTCGCGTCTCCCTCTTGATGCGGACTAGCCTGCCGCAGTGCCAGCACCAGATCGAAACGACGGCCTCCACGGAAGCGGCCGCTTTCCAGGCTGCCCTGGACCAGGCGGAGCGCTGGATAGCACGCCAGTAGCGCCTGCCGGCCAAAAATATGCTAAGAATAAAGGAGGGAAAAGTGCGCCCGGTGGGGCGGAGCCAAATTTCTGTTGGAATGAGCCATGATTGCCTCCACGCTTCAAGATGTTGCCGACGCCGTGGTTCGCCGCGCCCAGCAGCAGGGCTATGTGGTGCCGCGGGAAATTCGCAGCGAGCTCAAGCAAGCCGGCTTGGCCGACGACCAATGGAAAGAGGTGGTCGGCCTGGCCCGGAAATTCCTCAATTGCCGCCAGGGGCGCTACTACCACATCCGTGTCTTGAGCCCGCGTCTGCAAGAAGAACAACAGCAGCAACGGCTCATTCAGCGGGCCATCCGCCGCCTGATTCGCCAGCACCAGGCCGCCATCAAGCCGAAGGAACGCCGCCTCGAAGACCGCACCGATTTCATCCAGCAGGTCACGGTCCAGGTGGAGGACGGCCGGCAATACACCCTCCTCTCCCGCGACCTGTCCCCCGCCGGCATCCGCCTGGTCGGCACCCGCCGCCTGCTGGGCCAAAAGGTCAAAATCGCCCTTCCGCCGGAAAATGGCGAACAGCAATTTTCGTTCCTGGTCCGCATCCTCTGGACCTGCGCCATCGGCGATGACCTGTTCGAAAACGGCGGCACCTTTCTGGAAATTTTGCCCAATTAAGGCGGATTAGCTGGTCTTTGCTGGCCAAACGATCTTTATTTCCAACAAGGATTTGGTATCTCGGCAGAAAAGTTGCCGGCCAGTTGGCCGCCAACTTGGCCGTCAACTATATCCTAGGAAAATAACGAGTTACGTCAAAAAAACAAGTTGGCGGCCACTTGGCCGCCATCTCAGGCCAGAAAAGTTGCCGGCCAGTTGGCCGTCAAATTGGCCGTCAACTATATCCTAGGAAAATAACGAGTTACGTCAAAAAAACAAGTTGGCGGCCACTTGGCCGCCATCCCAGGCCAGGTTCATTAGCCTTGCCTAATTAATTGGGAAAGGATGCCCGGATGCGATACCCTTTTCTCCCGACCATTGTTCTGACTTTTGGTTTATTTCTCATTTTTCAAACCGGGAATGTGTCCGCCCAGGATCATTTTGGGGTCGATGGCGCCCCGACCAAATGGCTGGAGCATGTTCGGCCCGAATTGGAAAAGTTCATGGGACTTGTTCCCAGGCTGCCGCTTTTGCAGCCTTTATCGCTCTCCCGGCAAGCCGATCCGGATGTGGCCGCCTGTGTTAAGTGGCGCTGGCCGCACTTGAAGGATGATGCCCTGGCCCGGGCTCTTCAGGATGCCGAGGCGGTGACGGCTTCCGCAACTGTCGCCCGTCTGGTCGAGGGGACCAATGTCATCCTGATTCGCCCGGAAAACCAAAAGATCATTGCCGGCTGGAACATGGACCTGGCAAAAGCCGACTCGCCGGATTTCTTCAAGCTGGCCCTAATTCACGAAACAGTTCGCTATGTCCTGGATAGCCGTTATGACATCGCCAAGCGCCGCCAGGCTTGCCAGAACGCCGAGGACTGGTTCGCGCTGGAGGCCCTCATCGAAGGCCGGGCCCAGTGGGTCACCCGCCAGTTGGCCCGCAAGCTCGGCATGGAAGAAAGTTTCCCCCTTCTGGCCGAACGCTTTGTCCATGTCCCCGATCAAGACCGCGATCCGGCTTTGCGAACGATCAGCCAATCGGTTGTTCATCGGCGGCACTGGGCTTATGAGAAGGGCCTGGCTTTCTTTGAATATCTGGAGAACCAGGGCCTGGGCGATGTGGAAAAGCTTGTCTTCAGCAAGCCGCCGAAGCTGACGAAGTGGATCGAGGAGCCGGAATTGTATGTCAAAGCGATGAAAAGCAAGCGCCCCGATCTGGCAACCATATTGACCAAGCTGGAAAAAACCCCGCCGCCCGGAAATTGGATGAGCACGCAGCAAGCCTGGACGCCGGAGATGATGATCCAGGTGGGCGGCTTGATTGGCGACCAGGAGCTAGCGAAAAAAATAGCCGATTCCTTGCCCGAAGGGCGATCCCTAGTCTGGAGCGACAAGAACAATCTGGGCCGCCATGTCGCCTTGACCATAACCCGTTTTCAAACTTCCTCGTTTGCCCATGCCTATCATGGATTGGTCCAAGATCTACAAGGCAAGCGCGAAGAGATCGCCAAGGGCGCTTTGAATTTGGTGAAAACGCACGTGAAAATGGTCGGAGACAAGGGCCTTGAAAATTGCGTCATCGAAATCTCCTGGTATGGCATAGAACCGGATCAAGGCTGGGCCGAACGCATTATGGCTTTGCTACCGGCCACTGACCACTGGCCACTGGCCACTGATTCCCCCTGAACTCTTGACGCCCCATGGAGGTATGGTAACTTATGATTGGCGTGTTGCCCCATGGGGGGCATGCTGGCAAGCCTCCGCAACAGGATCATCGGCAAGGATTGGCACGGTATGGCCGACAACAGTTTATTGCCCCGTCTTTCCCACGAGCAGCGGCGCGTGGCTGCCGGGCAGTTTGAACGCGCCAACCAGGTCATCACCACCGGCAACCACGATTACGGCATCCAGCTCCTGTTAACCTGCTGCAAGCTCGATCCGGGCAGCTTCATCTACCGGCAAAAGCTGCGGCAAACGGAAAAAGCCAAGTATCAGAATAACCTGCGCGGCAGCCCGCTGGCTTTTCTGACCACCCTACCCGCCAAGATGAAATTGGGCAAAGCCCGCCGCCACGAAGATCACATGAAAGTGCTGGAAATTGCCGAGCAAGTGCTGGCGCGCAATCCATGGGATGTCCCCTGTCAGCTGGCCATGGCCGAGTCCTTCCAGGCCCTGGAGCTTTTGGACCTGGCAGTGTGGACGCTCGACCAGGCGCGGCAAAAAGATTCGAATAACCCGAAGGTCAACCGCGCCCTGGCCCGCCTGTACGAGCAGCGCGGCAACTTCACCCATGCCATGGCCCTGTGGAGCCTGGTCAAAAAGGCGGCCCCACACGACCTCGAGGCCCAGCACAAGGCCAAGGACCTGGCCGCCAGCGCCACCATCGCCAAGGGCCGCTATGAAGAAGCCATCCAGAACCTGCAAGCCGATAACCAGGCAAGCCAGGCCGAGACGGCCGCCGAGCACGAGGCACTGGCCCAAACCCAGGGAGCCGCCACTCCCGCCGAGGAGCGCACCAGCCGCGAGGCCGCCGCCCTGCGCGCCCGCATCAACGCCGATCCCACCAATCCCCAGACGTACGTGCAATTGGCCCTCATGTATCGCCGCGCCGACCTGAACGAGCATGCCAGCGCCGTCCTCAAGGAAGGCCTGGGACCGACCGGCAACCATTTCGAGCTGGCCCTGGTCCTGGCCGACCTGGAAATCGAACCGTTTCGCAAGAACCTGGCCCTGGCCCAGGAAAAATTGCGGAGCAAACCCGAGGACAAAGAGCTGCAAAAGATCCACAACCACCTGATCCAGGAAATCAACGTCCGCGAGCTGGACTTCTATCGCCAGAAAGCGGACCGCTATCCGACCGAGATGGGGCATCGCTTTGAGATGGGCCTGCGGCTCATGCGCTGCGGCCAGGTAGACGAGGCCATCAAGGAATTGCAGGCCGCCCGGAGCGACCCGCGCCTGTACGGCCGGGCCCTGGTCTATCTCGGCTATTGCTTCAAGAGCCGCAATAACTGGCGGCTGGCGCAGCGCAATTTCGAAGAAGCCATGCAGCACCTGCCCGCCAATGAAGAATCGCTGCGCAAGGAAATCATGTTTCAGCTGGCCCAGGGTTATGCCGACTCCGGCGACCTGAATCGCGCCATCGAGCAAGGTTACGAGCTGGCCAACCTCGATTTCTCCTACCACGACATCGGCCGGCTCATCGACGAATGGCAAGAACGCCTGCAAAAGGCCTGAGCCCGTTACGAGCCGCGACCGTCAGGGAGCGCTGATTCCTTTTGCGCTCCCTGACGGTCGCGGCTCGTTTCAATATATTAATCTTTCGTTTTCATACCAAATGACCGCCCCAAGGGGAAGCGATGCCTCATACCCGGAGCGCCAAGAAGCATTTGCGGCAGACGGAAAAGCGCCGCCTGAAGAATCGGGCCACCAAGAAGGCCATCAAGACGCAGATCAAGAGATTGAAGGACACCATCGCGGCTGGTCCATCGGACAAAATCCGCGCGGAATATAACCTGTTGGCCAAGAAGCTGGACAAAGCCGCCGCCCGCCGCATCGTCCACCCCAACCTGGCCGCGCGCAACAAATCCCAGATGGCCAGACTGATCCAAGCCAAGGAAAAAGCCGGCACCTCGTAACTTTTTCCAGCCCGCTGCAAGCAAGACCCTTGCTGGCGCTGCGGGCTGATGTGGATATTGATGTGGATATTAGGGGCCGACCCGTTCATACTGATTCTTGAAATGGGCCAGGGCTTCGTCCGGGTTCATGTTGAAGACGGCTTTGCCGACGGTCAACCAATGTCCCTTCTGGTAGAAGAAGACAGCGGAGGCATTGCGAAGATTGCCGACGGCGGGCAGTCCTTCCATATCGCTGCCTTCGATAGCCTCGAATTGAATGGTGACCGCCACCAGGGCGGCAATCTGCCCAGTGCGGCACTCGCGAACGAACTCGACGGCGCTATCCCACTGGCAGTCTTTCCAGCGCAGTCCGCGCGGTTTGCCCGTAGCCGCCGCCGCCTTCAAAAACTGCGCTTCCAGGCGCTCGCGCTGCAGCTTGAACAACTCCCGCGCCCGTTCGATTTGCACTTCCTTGCCAAACGACCGCACCGGCCTCCAGATGACGATCACCAAAACCAGCAAAGCCACAACAATCAGCGGAATCAACCAGAACAACATCGCATCCTCCCAGGTTTCTTCTATAGTTTATACCCAGCCGAGGAACGCAGGAAAAGGCGAGCCGGGAGCGTTAGCGACCGGAGTAAATACAATCACCCTCATGGTTGCCGCCGCCGCAAAACACGCACAATCATCCTGGATTCTGAGCGCGCGCTGGATCTTCCCGGTTGATCAGAAACCCATTCCCGGCGGGTCCATCACGATCACCGCCGGCCGCATCGTCGCCGTCGAGCCGAAGGGCCAGCGCAAAGCGGATGAAGACCTGGGCAAGGTGGCGATATTGCCCGGCCTGGTCAACGCGCACACACACCTGGATTTGACGGGCCTTCGCGGTTTGACACCCCCGACGCCGGATTTCACCGGCTGGCTGCGAGCGGTTATCGATCAGCGTCGCCGCCGATCACCCAAACAAGTCCAAGCCGACATCCAGGCCGGGCTGGCGGAGTCCCTGAAATATGGCACGACCCTGGTTGGCGACATATCGGCTCAGAGACAAAGCTGGCCGATCCTTGCCGATGCATCCGTGCGCGCCGTCGTTTTCTTCGAGCTGTTGGGACTGACGCGCGAACGCGCTTTGGCGGCTCGGACGGCAGCAAAAACCTGGCTAAAAGACCATCCGGCAACCGAAACCTGCCGGCCCGCATTGAGCCCGCATGCTCCCTACAGCGTTCGCTCCAGCTTGTTCACCCAGGCTGCCATGATGGCGAAGAATAGCAAATGCCCCTTGGCAGTACATCTGGCCGAAACGATGGACGAGCTGGAGCTTTTGCATTTCCAGCGTGGACCCTTCGTCGATTTCTTGAAGGAAATGGGCGTCTGGGACCCGCGTGGACTAACTAAGAACCCTGCCCTAATTATGAATAAGTGCGCGGAGAATATCCCAACGCTGTTCATCCACGGCAATTATCTGGCCTCCTCGGCCCGGATTCCGCGCCAAAGCAGTGTCATTTTCTGCCCGCGTACGCATGCTGCCTTCGGCCATAGTCCGCATCCCTTCCGCGCGTTTCTTTCCCGCGGCATCCGGGTCGCCCTCGGCACCGATAGCCTGGCCTCCAACCCGGACCTGGACCTGCTGGCGGAAGCGCGCTTCCTCAAGCGAAACTATCCCGATGTGCCGGGAGCGACGCTTCTCCGCATGGCAACCCTCTGGGGCGCCGAGGCCCTGGGCTGGCATGAAGAAACCGGCAGCCTGACCCCCGGCAAATCCGCCGATCTCGTTATCCTTTCCTTGCCCAAGCGGAAACCGGCCGATCCCCATCAACTCGTGCTCGATTCGGATCTGGCTGTGAATCGAGTGATGTTCCAGGGAAAGTGGATTATTTGATAAAACTGGTGCTTGCGTTTAGCGTTCGGAAAATCCCCCTCGAACGCTAAACGTAAACAGGAAATCATTTCATCTGCAATTGGATCACGCATACACCCGGTAATCCACATCCGGAAACAAATTGTGCCGTTTCTCGATCTGGCTCAGCCAGGCTTCGTCGATGTCGTTGCGCTTGATTACATTATAGAGGTGATCGAAGTTGAGGATGTGGACGCGGGTGCGCTCGCGGGAATATTCGACCATGGTGCCGGTTTTCATGATGAAGGCCCAGTCGCTCGATTGGGCCAGGAGCAGCTCGCGGGCAGCCTGGTTGAGGGCGCGGCGGCGCAGCGAATTGCCGTTGTCGGTGTGGTTGCGGGCCAGCTCCACCATGCGGTCCGCGTCTTCGTGCAGATGGCGGTAGATCCAGTCGTTGGAGCCTTCCAGCCAGACCTCGCAGTAACCCTTGTATCCCCAGCTCGAAAACGACGGCTGGGCCACCTGAATCTTGGGATGGCGGTCGAGGTACTCCGGAATCGTCACCGTTTTGACCGTCTGCTGGTCCCAGTGGATTTTGCGCAAGAGGAAGTTGAATCCAATCGGGCCCCTCGAACCACCAGTGGCCGAACAGCTCGGCATCGTAGGGCGCGACGATCAGGCTAGGCCGGCCGTCCATCGAGCCGGACAGCCATTCCACCTGTTTCTCGCGATTGAACATGAAGTTGCCGGCATGCTCGGCAGCCTTGTCCAGGGCAGCCTGCGGATTGTAGGGCTCCTTTTGGTCGGTCCGGCCGGTAATCTTGAAATACTTGATGCCCAGGTGGCTGCGGATGCCGGACTGGTGCAGGTGGGGGCGCAGGTATTCGTAATCCAGATCGAAGCCGACGTCGCGGTAAAACTCGCGGTACTGGTAATCGCCGGGATAGCCTTCGATGGCGCTCCAGACCTGCTTGGAGGACTCGGTGTCGCGGGCCAGGACGGCGACGCCGCTCTTGGGACAAATGAGGGGAGCGTAGACGCCGAACTTGGGACGCGGCTCGGCAAACAGGACCCCGTGCGTGTCCGTGAAAAAGTAGCGGATGCCCGAATCGCGCAGCAGCTCGTCGATTCCCGGCGCGTAGCCGCACTCGGGCAGCCAGATGCCCTGCGGCCTTTTGCCGAAGTGCCGCTCGAACTCGCGGCAACCGATCTCGATCTGGGCATGGACCGCGTTCCTGTTGATGGTCATGAGCGGGAAGAAGCCGTGCGTCGCTCCGCAGGTGATGATTTCGAGCTTGCCGGTCTCGAAGAAACGGCGGAAACCGTTGACGATGTTGTTGCCGTACTGATTGACGAACACCTCGCGTGCCCGCAGGAAGCGGCGGTGGTACATGTGGGCCAGGTGATTGAACTCCGGCTGCCAGCGGGTGCGCTCAATCTCCTTGCCGGCCAGGGCGATGAGGTTGTCGATGTGGCGGACATAGCGGTATTGCAAAAGCGGGTCGGCCAGCATGGCGGCCAGGGTTGGGGTGATGGACATGGTCAGGCGCCAGTCGGCGCCGTCGCGCTCCAGGCCGTCGAAAGCTTCCAAAAGAGGAATGTACGTCTCGGTAATGGCTTCGTAGAGCCAGTCTTCTTCGAGAAAATCGTCGTATTCGGGATGGCGGACAAAGGGCAGATGGGCGTGCAGGACCAGGCACAGGTAACCGAGAGGCATCGTCAACTTCCGGGAAAATCAGCCGGCGGGGAGTGCCCGGACCTCGGCCAATCCCATGCCGCTTGGATGTTTGTTTGATATGGTTTGCGCTCTCGTTTTCAAGGGGTTTCGCGGCTTCCCGATTTCTGTTTTCCGCTTGCGGCTTAGCGTTCGACGAATCCCTGAGCGAGCGCTAAGCCGCAAGCGGCAAATCCGGGAAGTTGTTTTTTGGGCGATCCTTAGGCGTTAACTTCCAAAAGGTATTCCTCAAGCGGATTTTCTACCTTTTTTTGTTATTTCCCGTAATGAAAGCATAGTAATTTCGACTTGCCAGACTTCCGAAGTCTCCAAAACTTCGGAAGTCTCGGGGAGGCGACAAGTGGAATAATATGCAACCCCTGGTCCTCATCAACACCGTCGCCTTGACCGCGGAGCGCTTGCCGCTGGCGCCGCGCTTGAGCGCGCTGGCCAAGGCGGGCTGGCAACGGTCCTTGCGTGAAGTGCTTCCCGCTGTCACATGCACCGCCCAGGCCGCCATGTTGACCGGGCAGACAGCGGCGCGGCACGGCATCGTCGGCAACGGCTGGCTCTTTCGTGAAACCGGCGAGGTCCGTTTCTGGCAGCAATCCAATCGGCTGCTGCAGGCGGAGCCGGTCTATGTGACCGCCCGGCGCCGCGCTGCCGAACGGGGCCGGTCCTTTCGCTGCGCCAAGCTGTTCTGGTGGTTCAACCAGGGCGCGGCGGTCGATATCAGCGTCACTCCCAAGCCGCACTACGGAGCGGACGGCAACAAGGCTTTCGATATCCTGGGCACGCCGGACGGCATGACCGAGCACTTGAAAAAGAAACTTGGCGACTTTCCGTTTCGCACCTTCTGGGGGCCGACGGCCGGCTTGCCCTGCACCCAGTGGATCGCTGGTTGCGCAGCCGAAGTGCTGGCCGGCGCCGGCGGGCCACCCGATCTTACCCTCGTTTATTTGCCGCACCTGGATTACGACAGCCAGCGCTTCGGGCCGGATCGATGCGACTGGCCGCGGCTTGCCGGCGAACTGGATGCCGCCTGCGAGCCGCTCCTGGATGCCGCGCGCAAGACGGGGGCGCGCGTCTGGGTCACCAACGAATATGGCCATGTTCCTGTCAGCCGGCCTATCCTGCCCAACCGCGCTTTACGGCAGGCGGGTCGATACATTTGCCAGCCGGGCGTTCGCGGTGTGCGACCATCAGCTGGCGCACGTTTACGTGAACCAATCAGAGGACCTGGACCGAGTGCGCGATGTGCTTGCAGGCTTGGCGGGAGTCGGCCGGGTTGTGGCTGGCCAGGAACGGGCCGACCTGGGCCTGGATCATCCCCGTTCAGGCGATTTGCTCCTTTTGGCGGAGCCGCACGCCTGGTTCGCCTACCCCTTCTGGCTGGAGGATGCGCGGGCGCCGGATTACGCCCGCACCGTGGACATCCACCGCAAGCCCGGTTACGATCCCTGCGAATTGTTTGTGGATCCGAAGCTCTGGTGGCCGATGGGCCGGGGCCTGCGCAGGCTCGTGCAAAAGAAACTGGGGTTCCGCACCTTGTTCGATCTGGTGCCGCTCGATCCGACCCTGGTCAAGGGCAGCCACGGCCTGGCGATCTCCGATCCGGCTGGACGGCCGGTCATCATCGGCGACGGTCCGGCACCCTCTCAGGATCTTGCACAAACGGAGGTGCGCGACCGGATCTTGGAGGCCTTGGTGCCGGCTGGCAGCGAATAGCAACCGGGTTCCTGGCCCGGCCTGGTAGCGTTGCTCCTGTGTGCTCTTTTGACGGTGGGCTTGAGCATCCCGCCCGCGGCGGACTGGCTCATGCAAGCAGAAAAACAGGCGGCGAATAAATAAATCCAGGCCCATGCGCCGGCTACTTGGCCCGTTTCATTTTCATAGATTTACCCTTCGCATCCTCCACCTCCAGTTCATTATCCGTTAGCTTTCGAATTATCTGAACCTGGACATCTTCCTCGCCGGTCTTGGGATGCTTGCTGGTGACGATGATGTTCTTTCCCTGGACACGGATCGTGGATTTGATGATGTGGATGTTGTCGCCGCCGACATCAACTCGGCCTTCCATGTAGCCGCTCCGGAAAAACTGAAAGGTCGCCTCCTTGTACTCAAAGGGAGCTTCTGTCACTGCCCATTTGCCGACCAGTTCGGATGGCACCCTATTCCACAAGACGAACACGCAGAAAGCCCAGGTGCCGCCAAACGCCAGGAGAAGGCAGAAAACGAGAATGGCCCAGCGCCTGAAAGGGAATGGGGTGGAGGAAGGGGATGTGGGTCTGGGGGCGCCGGCTTTGATCCCGGTTTGTTTTTTCAAAGCCGCCAATTGCTTGTTGAGTTTCATCGGATTATTATCTCGAAAAATAGAAAGAAGTTTTCCAGCCCGCAGCGCCAGCAAGGTTTCGAGTTTCCACCCTTGCTTGCGCTGCGGGCTGTGGAGGTTAACATCAATCGCGTGGGGGCGGTTTCGGCGAGGGATGTTGGTCGTTGCCCACGTCAACCGTCACCCGGCGAATCACCCCCGTGAAGGGGAACTCGCTGCCCATGTAGTCGGCGCTGACAGCGGAGCAGGTGTCTTTGCCGCAGCACAAACCGTCGCCGGAGAGCGACATGGCGAGCGGCACGGTGACCGGAATCTTCCCCTGGCCGGCCTCCTTGCCGTTGATGAACAGGGTGACGGTTCCCGGCGCCCCCTTGCCGATCTTGAAATCCGGCGGCCCGGTTTTCTTGAACGCCATGCCGAGCGTCACCTTGCCCGAGGGGACCTTTTCCTCGGAGATGACCTTGTACTCCTCAAGCCCCAGGTAGTTGTGGGAGAACTGCAGCTTTCCCTCCTTGTTGACGAAGAAGGTAAAGCCGCCGAAGCTGCCCCCTTGGGCCAGCAAGACCCCTTGCGCCCCCTTCTTGGGAATCACGACCTCGGCGACGATGCTGTGGGAGCGGTTGCGGACGTCCACCGCGTTGGCCGACTCGACCTCCCCCGTTCCCTGGTAATAGACGTACTTGTCGCGCGGCCCGGACATCTGCGGCCGCGGGTATGCCAGGCGTTCCACGCTGGTAGCGTCCAGCGGCAGGACCTTGTACTTCTGGGCCTGCATGAACCACAGTTGTTTCATCTCCGCCAGCTTCTCAGGGTGCTTGGCCGCGATATCTTCCGATTCGGAAAAGTCCTCGTTGATGTTGAACAGCATCCACTTGGCGTTGTCCACGTCCTTGGGAGTGATCTGCTTGCCAAGCGTCTCCCAAGGCGCGTAGGCCCGCCAGCCGTCCAGGTAAATGGAGCGCGTGCCCAACATCTCGAAGTACTGCGCTTCCCGGGGCACCTTGGCCTTGGCGTTGTCGAAGGTTTTGGCAAAGCTGACCCCCTCCAGTTGCGTCTGGGCCACGCCGTTGATCGACGTCGGCATCTTCATCTTCAAAACATCCAGCACCGTCGGCACCAGGTCGATGGCGTGAGTGAACTGCTCGCGGATGGCATCCTTGGCCTTGATGCCTTTGGGCCAGTGGACGATGCACAGATCGGAAATACCCCCGCGGGCGACTTCCCGTTTCCAGCGGCGGAAGGGCGTGTTGGTGGCAAAGGCCCAGCCCCAAGAGTAGTGCGGATAGGTAGTCGGGTCGCCCCACTGCTTGAGGTGCTTGAGGCTCAGGGACAGCGGTTGCGGTGCGTTGTTGAAAAACAGGTTCTCGTTAAAGGAACCGTTGGGGCCGCCCTCGGGGCTGGCGCCGTTATCGGAGACGGTGATGATCAGGGTGTTGTCCAGCTGGCCCATCTCGTCCAGGAAGGCGACCAGCTCGCCGATGTAATGATCGACGTAGGTCAGGTAAGCCGCAAACACTTCCATCTCGTGGGCGTACACTTCCTTCTGCTCCTTGGTGAGCTTGGCCCAGTAGGGAACCTCCGGGTCGTGCGGCGACAGCTTGGTGCCGGGCGGGCAGATGCCCATGTTGATCTGATTGGCGAGGCATTTTTCGCGGTAATCGTCCCAGCCGGCGTCGAACTTGCCCTTGTACTTGGCGATCCATTCCTTCGGGACGTGGTGCGGTGCGTGGCAAGCGCCGGGGCAAAAATACAAGAAAAACGGTCGCTCCGGCGCCACTTGTTTGAGGTCCGCGATAAACTCCTTGGCCTTGTCCGTCAGGTCGGGCACGTTGTGGTAGCCCTCCTCCGGGGTCTTCGTGGCCTTGACGAAGTGGTTGTCGTAAGTCAGCCACGGCTACCACTGATCGGTCTCGCCGCCCGGGAGGCCATAGAAGCGGTCAAAGCCCCGCCCCAGCGGCCACCACCTGCGGGTACAGGCCAGGGTCATGTCCTCGTTGGGCGTCAGGTGCCACTTGCCGATGGCAAACGCCGACCAGCCGAAGGGGGTAAGCATCTCGGACAAAAGGCCATTGGCGAGTGGAACCCGGCCGTTGTATCCGGGAAAGCCGTTACTGCCCTCGGTGATGCACCCCATGGAATTGGCGTGGTGGTTGCGGCCGGTCAGAAAGCAGGACCGGCTCGGCGAACAAAGGGCGGTGGTATGAAAGTTGTTGTAGCGCACGCCGTTCTTGGCCAGCTTGTCCATGTGCGGCGTCTTGATGACCGGCGAGCCATAGCATCCCAGGGCCGCGAAACCCACATCGTCCAGCACGATGAATAGGACATTCGGCGCGCCCTTGGGGGCAACTGCCAGCGGCGGCCAATCGGAAGTGGACTCGCTGATAGTGCGGCCGATCTTGCCCTTGAAGGGCGGCTCGTTCGGAGCGGGAACCACCGTTCCCCCCTCGAAAGTCCCCGGCGGCGAAAAGATGCCGCCGCCCCCTGGTTTTCCTTTGTCAATGCCTTGGGCCTGGGCCACCCCCGCTTGGCCCGGCAGAAAGTTCCGCCAGCTCGCCACCCCGAAACCCAGCAAACCACCGAGCAAAAGGATGAACGCGCATTCGAGTTTTTTGACCCGCATACCTTGGTCTCCTTGGTATTAGTTCCGTGTCTGCGGATTCCGAAGCCCGGCGATGTCTGCCGGTGACGCTTCGGCAGGATTATTAGATAAGGAAAAACAGATAAGGAAAAACCTTACAAGGCAAGGAAAATCGCATGAAAAAGGCGAGAAATCTGCTTACCGTCAACGGCTGCAGCGTTGCGTGCAGGACATGTTCGGACCGCAGGCGTACCAGGTTGGCAAGCATGGTTGGGGCGGGGGCGGGAAAGGTTTGGGACAGTAGTCATCCCGGCCTGTTGGCGGACCCCGTTCATTTAGATCCCGCTCGGCAAACGGGACCTGTCGATTCTGGAAATCAGCGCCCTAGCGGGGTAGAATCGGTTTGTCGATCCCCATGGTCGGCACCGTTTCAAGCAACCGAAAAACGTGCTCGGGAAATCCTCATTCGTTTACGAAACTCGTAATAACTCCTGGAGATCTGATCATGCACACGCGCCGCTTGCTGATTCTCCTTTTCTTGTTCCTCGGAGGCCCCGGTCCCCTATGCGGCCAGGCCCCGGCTCCCAGGCGGACTCACGACATCACCCTGGACGATTATTTCACCCAGGCGGATATCTTTCAAATTGCCTATGCCCCGAACACGCAGCATGTCGCATTCACCGAGGGTCGCTGGCAGAAGGCGACCGACGACCGCAAGACGGACCTGTGGGTAGTGGGGCAGCTGAGCGGCACCTCGCGGCGGCTCACCTTCGATCGCGCCAACGACCGCTCGCCGCAGTGGGCCCCGGACAGCAAAACCATCTACTTCGCCGGCAACCGCAAGCGCGCCGACGAGAAGAACGCTCCTTACAACGGCAAAACGCAGGTGTGGCGCATCGGCAGCGGCGGCGGTGAACCGGTCGCCGTCACGCGCACTCCCGAGGGCATCGCCGACTTCCGCCTCGCCGGCGACGGCAAATCTGTTTTCTACATCACGCACGGCGAAGCCATCACCGGGCCCTTCCAGGACTTGCGCAAGGAATTCAAGCACATAGCATACGGCCACGGCATCGAAAAACACTCGCAGGTCTGGAAACTCGATTTGCAATCGTTCCGGGCGGAAAAGATCGTGGACGACAAGCGCTATATTCATGAGCTGGCGGTGTCGCCGGACGGCCGCCGCCTGGCCATGATCACCACCCCGGACGACAAGGTCGTCAGTTACGAGGGCAAGTCGCGGGTGGACATTGTTGACCTGGCTAGCAAAAAGATCACGACGTTGCCCGATAAAGTTTTTCGCGCGGCGGCTCCCTCGCCCTATGCCTGGCTGGACAAGCTGGCCTGGTCGGCCGACGGCAATGCCCTGGCGTTCAATGCCGTATTCGACGGCTACCCTGCCCAAATCGTTGTCGCTACCTGGAAAGACAATAACGGCCCGCAGGTATTCAACCTGCCGCGGTCGAACGGCGTAGCCGTGAAAGGCTATGGCTCACCTCTGCAATGGCGCGGCCAGAATGATTTGTGTTTCTTGGGAGAAGAGAAGGGCCGCATTCGCCTTTATTGTGCCAAAGGGGTAGGTGAAGAGACGCAGTTTGAGGTCCTGACGCCGGGGGATGTCGTCATCGAGGGTTTCAGTTTCGGCAACGCGG
>WNFJ01362918.1_pt2 | contig 14591 bp, 12 predicted proteins | sample 5400461 | NCBI WGS metagenome assembly WNFJ01 (sample SAMN13153349, study PRJNA577476) | soil metagenome | isolation source: 115 cm saprolite on Douglas fir-dominated hillslope | place: USA:California | collected 2013-09-17 | reverse complement strand
AAACGGTGCTTGCCGTTACCGTGGTCACGCCCAAGGGCGTCAATACCGTCGTGGTGGGCAGGTCCGCCGGGACCCATATACCGGTCTCGCCGCCGCCGGTGCCGGCCCCAGGCAAAAACACCCACAGATCACCCAAAATGAAGGGGAGGAATGGCGGACTCGCACCTTGTACAGGCAGGCCCCACCCGCCAAATAGCCATTTCCGATTTGTTACCGAAGTTTTCGAATCCGACCATGTGGAGGCGAAATCTCTTCCTCCCGGCGTGTTCAGATCAGCAGCCGGAGCTGGCGGGGGTGGAAGGACGGCAGTGCCGTAATCGCCGTATGTGCCGGCAGTATCGGGCCCGAACATCCATGCCCAGTCGTTGTGTTGGCAATCGACAATGACGTTATCCACGTTCGCCGTGGCCACTCCCAAATAGTAGAACGTCGTGCAGATTTGCGTCTGGCTGGCCGGTTGCAGAAACACGTTGACATTGTACTTACCGTTGTTGGTCACACCGGTCGGGAAGTGAAAGCCGACGTTGTTGCCGGTAACGTATATGCTGTCACCGCCATTGTTGTACAGTTCAGTGAACCCGCCTTTGAGCGGAGTACCGTCGTATTTGAGGGTAACCAAGCCGACCTGCGTGCCGCTAATGGTCCAAGCCGGCTGCTGACACACAACCTGAACAGTGTTTACGGTGCCGGTCACCTTTCCGGTGCCATTGTTGACGAAACAATTCTGCGCCGGGTTGGTGGGCTGGGTAATCACGGTGACGGTATAGGTGGAGTTGATGGGCTGGGGAATGGAAAACGTGAAGTTGACCGCTCCGGTGCCGGTGACAGGAAGCTGGTCGAGCACGGCACCCACAGTATCCTCGAGGGTCAACCCCGTGCCCAGAAGGCCGGATACAGTTCCGCCAACAGTGTAGACCGACCCACAAGAGATCTGGACATTAGTGACAGGGGCAGAGGCCGTTCCGGTGCCGTTCGCGCCCACGGTGCAATTCTGGGAGGGATTGGACGGCTGAGTTTTCACCGTTACGGCGTACGCTCCGGTTACTAACGACGGAAAGGTGAACTTCACGCTGCCGGTGCCGACAACGGTCAGATTGTCTCCGCCATTGTCCTGCAGCACCAATCCAGCGCCGGTCAAACCGCTGACGGTGCCACCAATGGAAAACCCGGAAGAGCAGGTGATCGTGACGTTGGTGACATTAGCGGTGGCGGTTCCCGAGCCATTGGCGACTTGGCAGGTTTGCGTTGGGTTGCTGGGCTGCGTCTTGACGGTAACATTGTACGTGCCTGGCACCAGCGTCGCGAACGTGAATTGTTGCGTTCCAGTCCCGGTGACGGGCAGATCGTCCAAGCCGTTGTTCTGCAAGACTAGTCCTGTACCGCTCAAGCCGCTAACCGTTCCAGCGATAGAGAATTTCGATGAGCAACTGATGCTGACGTTGGTGACATTGGCTGTGGCCAATCCCGATCCGTTGGTTACGCTGCAGATCTGAGTGGGATTCGTTGGCTGTGCACTCACGGTCACGTTATACTGCGCACCCAGGGTCAACGCCGTCTTGAACGTGAACTGCACCGTGCCTGTGCCAGAGACCGTCAAATCATCCCCAGCGTTATCCTGCAACACCAAACCCGTGCCACTGAGACCGGTGACCGTTCCGCCGATGGTGACCGTGGCTGTTGTGCAAGTCACTGCCACCGAGGTCACGTTCGCGGTCGCCGTGCCTGTGCCACCGGCTACCGTGCATGTCTGCGACGGGCTGCTTGGTTGGGTGCCTACCGTAACCGCGTACGCCCCGCCTTTCGCCACTGCCGTCTGGAAGGTGAACGAGACCGACGTACCGGTGCCAGGGGTGATGGTAAGCTTATCCGTGCCGTTATCGATTAAGACCAAGCCGGTGCCGGTTAAACCGGTTACCGTACCACCGATGGTGTAGGTAGTGGTTGTTGGCGGGGTAGTGTTACCGCCGCCTCCACCGTTGTTACCACCCGGGATGCCGCTGCACGAGGCAAGAATCAGCGCAGTCAGGGTCATGCTGGCGAGAGCAAATATCTTCTTGGCGGGCATCATAGAGATTCTTTTCTCCTTCGTACTTCGCCCCTCACAGGCGATGGCCGGCAGCAACGCGTTTCGGTGCGAGCATGCAATCGATGGCGCGATAGCCGGACTTTTCCAGGACACTGGCGGGAAGCGCAGAGCGAGCCCAAAAATCGCGAGCCAGGCGTTCTCCTCCACCATTAGGACTGAGAGTACTGTAACCATCTGAAAGCTATCAACACGCACGGACGGGGCTGTGCCTACATGCGCAATAACTGGTTGCGGCGGCAGTACAGGGCCGCTCGGGCGGGGGGAAGGACAGGCTAACTGGACGGTCGGACAGGCGGGGAGCAAAGGGACTGCGCGAAAGCAAAAAGCCGATTGCTCCAGGCGGGGGCTTTTCTTTCGGGCGGAGGGCAATCCGGTGAGAAACTGGACGGCCGGATCGCAGGAAAATTAGTTGGGGCGGAGAACACCGTCGACTAACAGCGAGAAAGTCTCTTCGAGAGTGAGTCCGGATTCCATGAGTGGCTGGATGTAGAGCTGGTGAAACTCTTCGGGATAGTCTTTCGATCCCGTGAGGATGTAGTCGAGGGTTTCCAGCTTCATATTCAAATTCTTGTCGATAAGGTCGAGGCGCCGACGGATGTCTTCGGTCATCACGTTGGTTTCATCTTTGGTCTTCATGCGAATCTTGCGGTCTTTCATTTGCTTCTACTCTTTCTTCACCGGAGGAGTGTTACTTGCTTCCGCCAACAAGCGCCCGCCTCCGAAGGCGGCCGCTAGACAAACGCGGCATCGGGCATCGGCTTCGCTTCCGTCTCTGTGCCAGCTTTTGATGGCTGGCACAAAGACCTCCGCGGAAGCGCAGGAATTACGCGGTGATATAGAGAGTTCGACCACCGCGATTGACGAGCAAAAGCGGCTCGTCGCCACCCTTCTTAAGCGCGCTCTGGAACTCAGAGACATTCTTCACAGACTGGTGGTTTACTTCCTGAATGACGTCGCCGCGGCGCAGACCAGACTCCGCCATCTTGCTGGAGGGATCCACGCCGTTGACGACGACGCCGGTGGTGCTGGACGGCAGGCCCAGCTCCTTTGCGGTTTCTGGATTGAGGTTGGAAACTTCCACGCCGTCGAGAGCTTTACTGCCGCCCTCTTGCTGGGAATTCAGCTTGGCGGTTTCCGTGGGCATTTCACCGAGCTTGATGGTGCGATCGCGCTCGCTGCCATTGCGCAGGGTCTTGAGGTTGACGGTAGAACCCGGCGGCATCATGGAAATGCTGTTGCGCAGTTGATTGCTATCGCTAACGGGCTTGCCATTCAGTTCGAGAATGATGTCGCCGCGCTGAATACCGTTTTCCTGCGCGGGGCTGCTGGGAGTCACATCGCCTACCACCACGCCCTTCGCTTCCTTTTCACCGAAGGCTTTCGCCATGCCGGGGGTGACGTCTTGCGGCAGGATGCCGAGATACGCGCGGACAACCTTGCCGTTCTTCAGAATCTGGTCCATTACCTGGCGAGCGAGATTCGCGGGAACCGCGAAGCCGATACCCTGGCTGCCGCCGGAACCGTGCGAAATGATGGCGGTGTTGATGCCGATCAGTTCGCCGCGATCATTGACGAGCGCGCCGCCGGAATTTCCCGGATTGATGGGAGCATCGGTCTGGAGGAAGTCCTCGTAGTCTTCGATGCCGAGCCCACCGCGGCCCTTGGCGCTGATGATCCCCTTGGTGACGGTCTGGCCGACGCCAAACGGGTCGCCAACGGCAATGGCTACGTCGCCCACTTCGACCTTGGAAGAATCGCCGATGGTGAGTGGAGTGATGTTGCTGGCGTCAATCTTGAGAACCGCAACGTCGGTCTTTGGATCGGCGCCCACGAAACGCGCTTTGAATTCGCGCTTGTCGGAGAGCGTGATCTTGACGTCGGTGGCGCCATCCACCACGTGATTGTTGGTGAGGATGTACCCTTCCGGGCTGACGATTACGCCGGAGCCGAGAGCCTTCTCACGGCGATCCTTGGGAACTTGCATGCCGCCCTGACCGAAAAACTGGCGGAACATTGGATCCATATGGAACTGCTCCATGGCGTCGTCGTTGGCTTTGACCACCTTCGACGTCGAGATGTTCACAACTGAAGGGAGTACTTCTTTTACGATTGGTGCATAACTGGTGGAACTCGGACCCTCTTTGGGATCGGCGAGTTTCAATGTCGCGGGAGGATTCTTTTCCGACGCGGCTCCAACTTTTTGCCCCATCGTCGAATTCTGAATCGTGCGCGCAACACCCAGGCCAGCGGCACCCAACACCAAGCCAAGTGCGAGTGCTGCAGTCCTGGACTTCATGGATGACGAAATTCTGGTCATTTGTCCGTCCTTACGCTTGTTGCGCATCCAGCCCTTCTGCAGGGCCAGTCTGCGCGGATTATGGTCTCTCTGATCAGACGCGTTTAGGGGTGCGGGTGATTCTCCCTGGCGCTGGGGATATTGGCTCCCGGCGATTGGGTAGAGCGTAAGTGCACGGATTTTATGGAGTTATAGGATGTGGCGCTGTCAGCAAGTCCGGGCTGAAGCGGTGTTCAAGGTGATGCAAGATAGGAACTGCCTCAGGAAGCGCCCGCGGTCTTACCGGTAGTCGTGCGCGAATCGAGAAAAAGCGATTGGCGCATTCCCTGTGAGGTCGCGAACCGTAGATGTGACCAGAGAGGCCTCACTGCGGCGGTACTGTTCATAGTCTTCCACAATCCCCTCGGCTTGCCATGGAGGGAGACCAAAACTGAGGAGGGCTTCGCGGAAGGCCTCGAGCGGGACGTCGACGTACTTGATGGGCTTTCCTAACGCTTGTGACAGCTGCTCTACCATTCGAGCGTGAGTGAGCGCTTCCGGGCCGGTGATGTCGTAGGTCTTGCCCTCGTGTCCGGATTCCGTTAAAGCCCGCTCGGCGAGGGACGCGATATCACGCACATCGACAATACTGATTTTGGCGTTTCTGGCCGCGGCGAATAGCGTACCTTGCGACGAAATCGCGGATCGGAAATTTGAGCAGGCCCTGCATGAACAGGTTCGGACGCAGGAAGGTATGAGCAATGCCCGACCTGAGAATATGATTCTCGACCGCGCCGTGATAGCGCTGGAAGCGCCCAGGGGAATGCGTGTCCGCGCCCAACTGCGACAACTTCACGATGTGGCGCACGCCGCTGCGCTTGGCCGCATCGACGAGGCTGCGCTGCTGCTTTTCAACCTGGGAGGACGAAGGTATCAGCAAGAAGAGCCGTTCGACTCCCACCAGAGCGCGCGTGAACGTTTCCGGTTTCGTGAAATCGCCCTCGATGATCTCAATTCCCGGGAGTGCAGTGGCGTGCGCTTGCGCTCGATTGCGAACAAAGGCACGAGCTGGCGTTCCGCGCTCGGAAAGTCTTTTAACTAACTCGGCCCCGACAGTGCCGGTGGCGCCAGTGACCAAAATCATTGAACCCCTCCTTGAATGCAGCACTCGGCGGGCAATATTTGGATGCACTGTCAATGCAGATTGTTTCGTTTTGCAAGAGAGGGCGTTACCCGGGGCGAGATTTTTTTGACATGAGGATAGCGAATCGGCCTGCGCGACAGGCCGCGCTGCGGGCCGACGCGCTTGAGAGGACTGAGTAATTACGGAGTAGGTTGATGAAAGCATTGCAAAATTGGGCTTGGCCTGCTGCTTGACCTGCAAGCCGAGATATTTTATGTAAAACGCGACGGCGGGATCGAGGTCATTGACCATATATCGCACTCGAACTGTGTTCATATCGGTGTCCTTTCTCGAATGGGCGTTGCCGGCAAATGGGAAGACGGCAAGCAGGATGAGCAGAAGGAGTGGAACACGCGTGGTTTATCTTTTTCGTCGGCATGATGGTTGTCCTCCTCAGTTCGAGAATAGAGAGACCGGCGTCGGGCGTATTGGAAACAATTGAAGCTAGCGCGCCAGCGGCAGATGGTTGAACTTGATGTGCGTGCCCTGCCGCCGAAGATCGCCGAGGCGTCGAAGATAGTCCGCAGGGCGGAAGCCAGAGAATGCGAGGAAATCGCGAATCAAGTGCGCCTGATCAAAATCGCCGTAATCCAAGGCGATCTGCGGCCAATTGGGCGCGGAAATGCGCGGCAGCAAACGCAAGACGCGTTGCTTATCTTTTTCGCGATCCCGTTGGTGATTGGTGGCTACGAACATTTCGTGAAAAGTGGCCCCGACAATGTCTTCCAAATGGCTCGCGGAGAATTCACGTTGCCGTTTCAGGTGAGCGCAGTGGTGCTGGTGATTTTTGAAATTTTGGTTTGTTGGGCTAGCATTCGGATTCTCCGAGCGCCGTCGCCGCTTGTCGAGACGCGGCAGGTCAATCTTGGTTAGCGTGTATTTACGAGATGATGCCTTTGCGGACGGCGTAGAGAATGAGTTCGGGAATGCCGCGAAGATTCAGTTTTTCCATGATGTTGGAGCGGTGGGTCTCAACGGTGTAGACACTCAAGTTCAGAAGATTGGCCACGTCCTTGTTGGATTTGCCTTCGGCGATAAGTTGCAGGATTTCGCGCTCGCGCGGCGTCAACAGATCGTAGGCATCTTCCGCACCTGAACGCTGGAGCTTGCGCACGTAATCATCGAGCAGCACTTTGCTGACGGCTGGGCTGAAGAAGGATTGGCGACCAGCTACGGCGTGCACGGCGCGGATCAGATCGGATTCCGCGGAATCCTTCAGCAGGTAGCCCTTCGCACCGGCTTTGAGGGCACGCAAGACGTAGCTTTCGTCGGAATGCATGCTCAGGATCACGATGGCGGTTCCCGGATTCGCCTGCGTGATTTGGCGGGCAGCTTCAATGCCGTTGAGATTGGGCATGCCGATATCCATCACCAGCAGGTCGGGCTTCAAGGAGGCGGCAAGGGCGACGGCTTGGCGGCCATCATCGGCTTCGCCCACTACAGTAAGGTCGGGCTGCTGCTCGATGAGGGCTTTCAGGCCGCTGCGCATGAGCTTGTGATCGTCGGCGAGGAGGATACGGGTTTTTCTCATGGGTTAGCGAGGCAGGGCGACGTGGATTGGGATTTCAGCTTTTACAGTAGTTCCCTTCCCCGGCGAGGATTGAATCGTCAAGCTGCCGCCGAGCCTGCGCACGCGCTCTTCCATGCCAAGGATGCCCATGCCGCGCATGCGTTGCGGATCGAAGCCACCGCCGTCGTCCGTGATCTCTACGGTGATCTTGTCGGCGTTCTGCACGACGGAAACTTTTGCGTTTTTTGCTTCCGCGTGGGTTGCCGCGTTGTTCAGGGCTTCCTGCACCAGGCGATAAATACAAACTTTCACTTCATCGGGAAGCTGCTCGGAAACATTTTCGGAATGGACCTCCACTTCCATGTTGCCGCGGCGGGAAACCTCGCGGCCCTGCCATTCGAGAGCGGGAACCAGACCGAGATCATCAAGCATGGGAGGCCGCAGCAAAAGCGCGATGTCGCGAATGGATTTCACGGCGGTTTCAGCCGCGGATTTGATGCGCGCGATCTGTCCCTGTACCAAGCGGTCCTCGGGCGAAACCAGTTTCGACAATTGGCCGAGGTCGACGAGAAGCGCGCCGAGCGTTTGACCTACTTCATCATGTAGCTCACGCGAGATGGAACGGCGCTCCGCTTCCTGCGCTTCCACCAGGCGCGCCGAGAGATTTTCGAGTTCCTGACGGCTATGAACCAGGGCGCGGTAGCGCAGGCGTCCTTGTTGCTCAAGCCGGAGAATATAAAAGCCGCCCACGATGGAGAGCAGCACACCGGCTACCAGGGTGAGTGCCACCATGGAGACGAGGCGCATCTGAGCGGCGCGGAACTGAGCCGCCAGCGATTGCGTGGCCTCACCAAAGTGACGTGTGTTCACGGCGGTGATGTCGCGCGAGACTTGCAGGATATAAGTGCGGCAAGGAATCACCTCATCGCGCATAAATTGCTGGGCATGTTTTTCGCGCTCGTCCTCGCGCCAGGTGCTGACGGTATTGAAGGATTTCTCCTGCTCCAGGATTTTCTGCTCGATTTGGTTGAGCAAGGCTCTTTCTTCGGGATCCATGTCCGCGGGGTAATTGAGGACGGCATTGTGGATAGCGGTGCCGCGAGTGACGACATCAGCCACGGTTGCGGTGAGGGCGGCATTCTTTCGCTGGAAGAGATAGCGGTCCATCTGGTTGTGGTACACGTCGACCAGGACAACGACGGAGGAAATGGCCTGGCTGTGCGCGGCAAAACGCTGCTCAGCCTGGCGGGCGATTTCGTCGAGTTGCCGCACGGAATAAAGCGAAACGATCGCGCCGACGATCATCAGAGCCAACAAGCCACCAAACACCAGCGGCAAGATGCGGCGCAAGCGCTTTGCGAGCTCTCTGGCGTGCGAATCGTCGGCCAATGCTTCGGTGGAAAGCATCATCATCATCTCGTGCGGGGCGGATACCCGCTAGGATAGTGCAATCGGCACAGGAAGCGATATAGGCTGGAGAAAGCGCCGGTCCTCGTCGGAAGGAATTGACGAAGAACTGGTTAGCAGATGCAGCCGCTACGCTTTTGGTCGCATGATAGACAAACTGCCAGCGGAGCAAGCGGAAGGCGGCCACGACACGACAACTGCGGCAAGGAATTGCGCACTAAGCGGCATTCCCTGACGGATAATCGAAAACAGGATGACTGGGGTGATCCACTTCTTGAGAAGCAGGTGCGGAAAAGCACAGCTGCTGGGCGCGAGCGTGATCCTGGCGCTGGCCTTTAGTGCCTTGATCACCAGTGGCGCGCCGGAATGGCAGACGCTGGCCCCGGGGATGGAACTGAAATACGTGACGCCGCACGGAGCTAGCGGCAGCAACTCAGCCATCACGATTTTGCGCATCGATCCGAAGCAGTGGGAGCTGGCGCTTTTGGGAACCAGCCTGACGGGTGAAGCCGCCGGGCACACTGCGCGCGAATGGTGCCTGAAGGGAAACTTCACTGCCGCCATCAACGCCGGAATGTTCAGCACCGACGGCAAATCTCATATTGGTTACATGCGAAGCGGGGAGCACCTGAACAGCAGCAAGCGGAACAGCTATCAATCGGTGGCCGCGTTCAACCCGCGCGACGGTGGCATGGCCGCGTTTCGCATCTTCGATCTGGATGCGCCCGGAGTCAGCTTTGAAACTATTCTGAAGGATTACGGCGCGGTGGTGCAGAATCTGCGGCTGATCAAACGGGCTAGCGTGAATGCCTGGCCTTCGCAAGACAAGAAGTGGAGCGAGGCGGCGCTGGGCGAGGACGACGGCGGCAGAATCCTGTTCATTTTCTTGCGCGAACCTTTTTCCATGCACGACCTGAATCAGGAGTTGCTTGGCGCGGGCATCGGCATCGTAGCCGCTCAGCACCTGGAGGGTGGCCCGGAAGCGCAGCTTTATTTCCGCGCGGGTGGCGTGGAGAAGGAAATGTTCGGCAGCTACGGGGCCTGGCTTCAGCCGAGCGGCGAGAACACCATTCCGTGGCCGATTCCGAACGTGCTGGCGGTGCGGCCGCGTCAACCAGCTGGTCACTAATCGCTCAGTTCCCCGATTGCGCGAATCCATCAAAAAACAATTGCGCCGCCAGGGAATCTTACAGGCGGCGCAATGATTGGTTCTTGAGCTGAGTTTAGGTTTCGTTCCGGCACCGGTGCGGTAGAATCGGTGCGAACTTTTCTGGACAGGAGACTCGCTATGCGTATCGTGCGAATCGCTTCAGTGGTGGTGCTGATATTTGTGGGTGCTTGTGTGCAGGCCGCACCACAAACGCAAACGAAGATGACGGTAACCGGCACGCTCACGCGGGCGATGGCTATCGGCGGAGAATCCACTGGCCGGTCGATTCAAGTCGATCCGGAAATCACTGTGGATGGCAAACAGGTGCATTCGATTGAGATTAGTTATAAGGACGCCCAGAATCTGGAAAAGCTGAAAGACAAGCGCGTGAAAGCAACGGGAAAGTTCACGCATAAGCACGGCGTGGAAACCGGCGACCGTGCCGTGCTGGAGGTTTCATCCATTAAGGAGAGCAAGGCGAAGTGAAATAGCAGCGCGAGGTGGTGGTCTCGAATCCTACCTGCTTTGCTTTTTGCGCGCTGGTTGGCTACTTCTTCCAGCGCAATTCGTTTCTCTCAAAATCAAACGTGACCTCCTTCGCCGCGAGCGAGGAAATCCCAAGGTAGCCTGCGATTCCGCGCAAGGATTCCGCTCCCGATGAATGCACCAGGTGCACTTCCCGGTCTAGATCCTGAGTACCCAGGCGCAGACGCGGCACAAACGCGATCCTTGATTCCACAGCACCACCGGCGCTCCATCCCATGGTTCGCGGTTGCACTTTGTAGCCCTCGCGCATTTCTTCCAGCCAGCCCTCGTAAAAAGTTGTCCCGCGCATGCCGGTGTCCGCAATCATCCACAAGGGCCGCCCATCGAGCTCTACCTGGACGGCCACGTAGAGGCCGTCCGCGCGCATCGGCACACTCCTGCCCTCAGTTTGGTCAGTGGCGCCGAACACGACTCGCTTTCTGGCAAAATCCAGACGAAAGCTCTGCCTCCTCAACAAATCCCATCCAATCACGCCGTCGACGTGAACTCCACTGGCCCCGAGGTACCGCAGATCCTGCAAAATCACCTTCACGTTGGAAGCGTGCTCGAGCCCATAGTCCAGCTGGGGCAGTTCGGACCATTCGATGCGGACCGTCTTATCGACATTGATCACCCTCCCCGGCCGCCTGGGCAATCGCAGCGTTTCGGCCAATTTGAGGTCGATCGCGCTGGTTGTCGCCCCGGTATCCAGCAGGAACTTCAGTCCGCGCAGGTCGCCAATGCTGGCTTCCACGACAAGGAGGTACCCGTCGTAGAAGCTCGTTGCTTGCTAATTCACCTCTCGTCTTGGCTGCTGCTCGCGTTCCTGCGAAGAGCAGCAATCCCGTGGCGAGGAGCACCCGCGTCTTGCTTGCCTTCATCACGCCACCCCAACCGCAGTTGCGGTAGCGTTGAAGGTTGCTCAGCCAGAAAGGCAGCTCCATGGTGGCGCTCTGACCCCGCTCTGGAACCTCTCTGACATGCCAATCGCCAGATATACTTGCGGTTGCCGAAAGCTCTGACATGCCCTTAAGGAACATTTCGGGGCGCTTTATTCGTCTATATAGGTATCAGACCCTGTATGTCAGGAAACTCACAGACCTTTCAGGCTTCTCCGGCTCCCGTGCGCTATCGGTTTGGGACCTTCGAGCTTGACACCCAATCGGGCGAACTGCGTCGCAACGGAGTGAAACTGCGCTTGCAGGAGCAACCCTTTCTGGTGCTGCGCAAGCTTCTGGAAAGCGCGGGCACCCTGGTTTCGCGCGAAGAGCTGCATGCAGCGCTCTGGCCTGCGCTCAATACCGCCATCAAGCGGCTGCGCGAGGTACTGGGTGATTCGGCGGACGTGCCGGTTTTTGTCGAAACCGTGCCGCGGCGGGGCTATCGTTTCATGGCTCCTGTTCAGGTGCTGCAAAACGGAGTGGTCGTTCCCTTTCCTACCCAACCAGAGGCAGTCTCTGCGGCTCCTGCTGGACGCTTTCGCGTGGGGCTGCTCTTTGCGGGTGGCTTGTTCCTTGCCGCGGTAGTCGGAGGGACCGTCGTCGCCGTGCGCTCTCCGCGCCCGGTCCCGCGGGTCACAGATTCGACGCAGATCACTTTTGACGGACTACCCAAAGGCAATCTTCATGCCCACGGAGCGTACCTGTACTTCAACGAGCAGCTCGGGGATCGGATTACTTTGGTTAAAGTTCCATTAGCTGGGGGAGCTCCTGTACTGCTCGACTCGTCAACCCCCGGGCTGTACCTTGGCGACATCTCTCCGGACGGCAACAAACTGCTGCTTGGAACTCCTCTCGATCGAAGTAAAGGCAGCAATCGTCTGAAGCTCATGGACATGGCTTCCGGCTCGCTGCAGGACGTGCCCGAGATCGACGGCAACGACATTTCCTGGACCCCTGAGGGAAAGCTCGTCTTTTCCAAGGGTTCAGAAGTGTTGTTGGCTGACGCCGACGGCACTCACCAACACAAGCTTCTCTCGGCGCCCGGCTATGTCTTCTTCCTGCGCTATTCGCCAGACGGCACTCGCTTGCGATTCACTGTCGCAGACAAAGTCGTGTCCGAATCCAAGATTTGGGAAGCCCGCGCTGACGGCAGCAATGCTCACGAAATATTGAAGGAACTGCCAGACTCCTCCTCCGCGTGCTGCGGTAATTGGACGCCCAATGGAAGGTATTTTCTTTTCCAAAGCAATCTCAATGGGGCAAGCAAGATCTGGGCCCAGCCTGAACAACGCCCGTTCTGGAGCAGAACTGCGCTCCCCCCGGTTCAGCTCACCACCACGCCACTTAATTTCTATATGGGCGCCCCGGCTCTCGATGGCAAAAAGCTGATTGTGACCGCCGCGCAGCCTCGGGCGGAGCTGGTGCGTTACGACTCGCGTTCGCAGCAATTTGTTCCGTTTCTTTCGGGAATTTCCGCTGGCGATGTGGAAGGTTCGCGGGACGCTCGCTCGTTGGTCTACGTCCGATACCCGGAAGAGACTCTTTGGCGCTCCAAGGCCGATGGCACTGAGGCTGCGCAGCTCACCGGTCCGTCGTTGCGAGCTTCTTTGCCGCACTGGTCGCCAGACGGCCAACACATCGCCTTCTCCGGCTCGCGCCCAGGACGTCCCTGGAATATTTTTCTGATTCCCTCGAGTGGCGGCCCCGCGGAACAAATTACCAACGGCGCTATCTCGGATCTCGACCCTTCGTGGTCACCCGATGGATCGAAACTCGTTTTTGCGCAAATCCGGATGGAGGGAGATAAGCAAGTCTATTCCGTTCAGATGCTCGATTTGGCCTCTCGGCGCGCTAGTACCCTTCCCGGTACGGATAACATCTGCTGCACGCGTTGGTCTCCCGATGGCCGATTCCTTCTTGGTTGCCATGCGACCTTCAGCGATCTCGTGCTCTACGACTTTGCGACACAAAAGTGGACCGTCATCGCGAAAGATCTCGGCCTCATCGGTTTCATGGAATGGGCAAACGACAGCAAAAGCGTGCTGTTTGATACCAACGAGGCAGCTGAACCTGCCTTCTATCGCGTTCGAATTTCCGACTTGCACCTGGAGACAATCGTGAGCTTGAAGGACATGCGCCGCTACTACGGCGAATTTGGTCCCTGGACCGGCATGGCCCCCGACGGTTCTCCCTTAATGGTCCGTGACGTCAGCAACGAAGAGATTTACTCGCTCGACCTGCAACTTCCGTAGACAGTGGGACGGGCGAGGGATGGGGGAACTGGGAGGGATTTGCGAAAAGGCTTGACTTTCGCTTTTTGTTCGCCTATAGTGCAGGGCGGTAGAGGAAACGGGAAACGGGTGGCTCCGGCTCCATTGCCTTCGGGCTCTCCCGAGCCGGATGTCACCCGTTAAAAATAGCGCAAAGTGCGTTTCCCTGCCAGGAGTGTTATGAACGCCTGCGAAAGCGTCATCCCTGCGATAATTGAGAATCGAGATCCTCAGGAGCTAGGGAGTTTGCTTGACGACCCGGAAACGGGCCCTCAGCGGCTAAAGCCGGATTGCGGCGCAGAGGTCAGCAACACCGACGTCGTGCTGTCGCAAGCAGTCCCAGAGAGAAAACCGCGGTGGTTCCCGGCGATTTGGCGTGAGCTGGGCAAAACGCGGGCGACGAGGAAAACGCCGCATATCGTGCATGTGAAGGTGGACGAGCTGTTTGCCTCGGTCGAGCAGGCGCTGAACCCAAGGCTGCGCGGCAAGCCGGTGCTCGTGGGACGCGGCGTGGTGGCTTCGGCGAGCTGCGAAGCGAAAATCCTTGGCGTGAGGACAGGGATGAATCTGCTCGAGGCGCGGCGTATATGCCCGAAGGCAATTCTCGTGTCCGGGCAGTACAAACACTATGCGGACTTTGCTGAGCGCGTGCGACGTATCCTAGAAACGTATACCCCAACGGTGGAAACGGCGGCGCTGGACGATTTCTATCTCGATTTTGCCGGCAGCCAGCAACTCTACGGGGACTTTGAAGTCACACTGAGGCGGCTGCAGGCGGAAGTGCTGGGGCGTACGGGATTGAACGCAAGGTGGTGGCGTCGATTGCCTCACAACTGGTGCGGGCGCACGGCCTCTGCATCGTGCCACCGGGTACAGAGGAAGTGTTCCTGGCTCCGTTGGCGGTCGAGAAGCTGTACGCCGTTGGACACGCGTACGGAGTGGCGCTGGCGGAGCAAGGCGTCACGACGATCGGCCAGCTCCGCAGGATTCCGAAGCCGGTGCTGGTGGCGGCGTTTGGTGAGGAAATCGGCAAACAGATATGGGAACGCGTGCGGGGAATCGATGGACGCGAGTCGCCGGGGGCGTCGGCGTCCCTTTCGCGCGAAACCAGCATTGAAGGCGGCAGCACCGATAGCGAACTTCTTGGCGGCCTGCTGGAATACCTGAGCGAACGGATTGGCGCTGCGCTGCAGGAACAAGGCAAGCAGGCAGGCACCATTGGCGTGCGGGTGCTTTGTGTGCAC
>WNFJ01085886.1_pt1 | contig 14591 bp, 14 predicted proteins | sample 5400461 | NCBI WGS metagenome assembly WNFJ01 (sample SAMN13153349, study PRJNA577476) | soil metagenome | isolation source: 115 cm saprolite on Douglas fir-dominated hillslope | place: USA:California | collected 2013-09-17 | reverse complement strand
CATGTAAATGAACACGAGCACGCCGCCGAGCACGTGCATGCCGTGCAGACCTGTGATGGTGAAGTAGCTGGCGAAATACGTATTGTGCGTCGGCAAAAACATCGTTGCCCGCAGGACGTCTTCCTTCTCGATCGTTGCGATCTTGTCCGTGACTGGCAGCGGGAAAAAGTGCGGCCGATCCATCGCTGGATTGTCCGGCTCGGCGTTCACCGGATCGAGCGCAACTTCGTATTCTTTTGAGTTCTGGCTGTGCAGATGTCCGGTGATCTCGATCCGTGGTTCCAGACCTTTTTCGGCGCGACGCTCGTTACCCAAGTATTTTTCGTATTTCCCAAGCGCTTCCGGTTTAATGTAAGCGCCGAAGTGCTCGAACTTCTGCGGCCATTCATAAGCGAGTTTGACGGTTAAAAAAATCACGCCGCATGAAATGGTGGCCAGCATGTACCACCAGTAGGCGCGATATCTTCTCATCTTCAGCGACGCCCATGCGAGCACCACAGTAACCGAGGACAGGATTAGGATGGCCGTGTTCATCGTGCCCACCGGGACGTTGAGTAATCCGTGCGGCCACATGCCCGGCGCAGCGTCGATGCGGAGAAAGATGTAAGCAGAAAAGAGTCCGCCAAAGAGCATCACTTCCGACGCAAGAAAAAGCCAAATGCCGATCTTGGCATTCCAAAGCCCGGTGTCGGGTCGAGTCGAGATTGTGTACGGAATTTCCATCGGACGGTCAGACAAGGACCGGCTCGGCGGGAGGCTTGCGACGAGTGCGCTCGGCCGGTTCGACCGGTTCGTTCTGCATCGTGTAATCGCGTTCGCTGCCTGGGAGACTGTATTCATAAGGCCCGCGATAGGCTACAGGCGTATGAATAAAATTTCCGTGCGGCGGCGGCGAAGGCGCAGTCCACTCCAGCGTGGTCGCTTCCCACGGATTGTCGTTCACCTTTTCGCCGCGCCAGATGCTCCAGAAGAAATTAATGATGAACGGGATTTGGGCGAGACCCATGATCCAGGCCGCCCATGAAATGGGATGGTTCCATTGGAACCCGGTCAATCCCCAAATGGTGTGATCGTTCGAAACAGTCCACCCTTGTCCTCCGTCGTACCACCGCCGATGCATCCCGGCCATTCCCTGCAGGAACATTGGAAGAAAAATCACGTTCATGCAGATGAGGGTCGGCCAAAAATGCACTTTGCCCCAGAAATCGTTCATCTTTCGGCCGGTGGCCTTGGGGAACCAGTAATAAACGCCGGCGAAAAGCCCGAAGATTGTGCCAGGCGCAACGATGTAATGGAAATGCGCGATGATGTAGTAGGTGTCGTGCAGATAAAGGTCGGCTGAATTAAATGCCAGCGGAATGCCGGTGAGGCCGCCGATTCCAAACATCGGCAGGAACGCGGTGGCGAAAAGCATCGGCACTGTAAAGCGAATGGAGCCGCCCCACAGTGAGATGAAAAATGCGCTCAAGATTATCACTGATGGAATGGAGATCAGCAGCGTGGTCGTTTGGAAAAATGCGCTGACCGCACTGCCCATGCCCGTCATCCACATGTGATGGGCCCACACGATGAACGACAGAAATCCGATCACCAAAACGGAAAAGACCAGCGATTTATATCCCCAAAGCGGCTTGCGCGAATTGTTCGCCAGAATTTCGGCAACAATCCCAAACGCAGGCAAAATCAGCACGTACACCTCGGGATGCCCGAGGAACCAGAACAAGTGCTGCCACAGAAGCGGACTGCCCCCGCCGCTGATCGACACCGGTGCGCCATTCACAACGAGACCGCTCGGCAGGAAAAAGCTCGTGTGCGCAACGCGGTCCATCAACTGCATGACGATCGCAGCTTCCAGTGGCGGGAACGCCAGCAGCAACAGAAACGCGGTCACGAATTGCGCCCACACGAAGAACGGCAGCCGCATCCAGGTCAGACCTTTGGCACGCAATTGAATAATCGTGGTGATGAAATTGATCGCGCCAAGCAACGACGATGAGATGAGAAAAATAAAACCGATCAGCCAAAGCGTCTGGCCGTTGAACACCGGATTATGTCCGGGGCCTGTGTCCGAGAAAGCCGCCAGCGGTGTGTAAGATGTCCAGCCACTCTTGGCCGCGCCGCCGGGCACAAAGAAACTGATCAACATGATTACGCCGCCCACCGCGAACGCCCAAAAACTTGCCGCGTTAACTTTCGGAAACGTCATGTCGGGCGCGCCGATTTGCAGCGGCACGACAAAATTTCCGAAAGCAGCGAAGGCGAGCGGCACGACACCAAGAAAGATCATGATCGTGCCGTGCATGGCGCCTAACGAGTTGTAAAAATCCGGCGTCATTTTTCCGTCCGGCATCGAGTCGGCCCCGAAGATGTGCGGCAGCCATTTGCCGATCACCGGCATCGCCTGACCGGGATACGCCAGTTGCCAGCGCATCATCATCATCAGGCAGAACCCAAAAAAGAGGAACACCAGGCCGCAAAGGCCGTACTGGATCCCGATCACTTTGTGGTCGGTGGAAAAAATATATTTTCGCCACCATCCGAGCTCATGATGCTCATGAGCAGCGTCGTGCCCGTGCGGTTCGTGATGGGTTTCAACAGAAGTGGAAGCGTCCATTTCAGAAAAAAGTTGCGCTTCAATATCTAGAGTCAATTACGTTTTGCAAAGCCTGAAATTTGAGATCGGAAACAGAACCGCCAGATGGTCTCCTTCTTGCGTTGTGCGAGATTTCTGCGTGCAGAATGAAGAAAACCCGCGCGCGATTATTCACCTCGACATGGATTGCTTTTATGCCGCCATCGAGGTGCGCGATCGTCCCTCGTTGCGCGGCAAACCAGTAGGCGTGGGCGGCGCTCGTGATCGGCGCGGCGTGTTGACGACGTGCAATTACGAAGCGCGCAAGTTCGGTGTGCGCTCGGCTATGCCGACTTTTATGGCACTGCAACGCTGCCCAAACCTGATTGTGCTGCCGACGCGCTTCGATGTTTACCGGCGCGAAGCCGCAGTGATTCGCGGAATCCTTCATCGATTCACTTCAATAATCGAACCGCTCTCGCTCGATGAAGCATACCTTGACGTTACCGCCCACCCGAGCGCGCCGGGAGCACTGGCGCACGAGATCCGCAGCGCGATCTTGCATAAAACGAAGCTGACATCGTCTGCCGGAGTTGGTCCGAACAAACTAATCGCCAAGATCGCAAGTGAATTAAACAAGCCGAACGGTCAGTTTGAAGTGAAGCAAGAGGGCATCGCCGAGTTCATGCGAGATTTGTCCGTCCGCAAAATCTGGGGCATTGGCGAGAAATCCGAACGAAAACTGGAAGAACTCGGAGTGAAAACCTGCGGTGACCTCCAGCGTTTCCCACGTCCAGAGCTCGTCGATCTTTTCGGCAAATTTGGTGTCGAACTCTACGATCTCTGTCGCGGCATCGATGATCGACCAGTCGAACCGGATCGCCCGCGCAAATCGCTCAGCACAGAGGAAACGTTCGCCATCGATCTGACCACCCTAGAGCAGTGCGAAGAAAAGCTGGAAGAACTCTTCCAGGATTTAATGGCCGATCTTGCACAAAAAGAATCGACCCGCGAGATCACGAAAATTTTCGTGAAATTGAAGTTCACCGATTTCACCCGCACAACCGCCGAGCGTTCCGGACTTGCGCCGACGTTAGAGGATTTTCGTTCGCTTCTAGCGGAAGCATTTGCGCGAATGGGAAAACCTGTTCGCCTCATTGGCGTCGGCGTTCGCTTCGCCGAAACAACACCCGAAAATTCGCAAATGGATCTGTGGTAGGGCGCGACCGCCGGGCGCGCCGTACAAAGAGACTTGCAACTCGCTCGCGCCTCTACGCGAGCTAATATGATCACGATGGGATGACTTCCGCGCAGGAAAGGAAAATCAAGCAAACCGGTTGTGACGCGCGCTTTGATAATCTGACGCGCCAACTCTACGCGACTGACGCGTCGATTTATCAGATCGAGCCAGTCGGCGTCGCATTTCCGAAAAGCGCGCAGCAAGCGAGCGCAGTCATTCGCGCAGCGGCTGATGCAGGTCTTTCCATAACGCCTCGAGGCGCCGGCACAAGTCTGGTCGGCAACGCGATCGGCGAAGGATTGATTGTCGACTTCTCGCGTTACAACCGCCAGATTACCGATCTCGATCTTGAAAAACGCAGCGTGCGCGTCGGCGCAGGTGTCGTACTGGATCAACTGAATGATTTTCTAAGACCACACGGCTTTTGTTTCGGCCCGGATGTCGCAACCAGCTCGCGTGCAACGCTCGGCGGCATGATCGCGAATAATTCTTCAGGCGCGCGATGCCCGATTTATGGAACGACAGCCGATCACGTCATTTCGCTGGAAATCGTAATGGCTGATGGTCGCATTGAAAAGATCGGCTCGACGCACGAGTCTCTACACACCGAGCGTGCGAAAATCGAGAATCTCGTTGGCGCGGTGAGCGCCGAGATGGCCGAGCGCTGGCCGCCGGGACTGATAAAACGCTGGCCCGGTTACGGGATCGAAAGATTTCTGCGCGCGCCGACTGATCTCACGAACATTCTCGCGGGTAGCGAAGGAACGCTGGCCGCAATTTTCTCTGCCGAGCTCAAGATCTCGCCATTGCCGCGCGAGAAAGGTTTGGCCCTGATCTTTTTCTCATCGGTCGGAGAAGCGATGCAGGCAACCGTCGAACTTCTCGATTTGAAACCCGCGGCGATTGAAAACATCGATCGCCCGTTGCTCGACCAAACCAAAGGGCAACTGCATTTTCAGGCAGCGCGCGATTTGCTTGAACTCGACACCCAGCCATGCGAAGCGATTCTAATCGTTGAATTCTATGATGACGCGGCGGAGCGCCTGTCGACTCTCGAATCGCGGAAGATTGGGCTACGCAAAAAAACTCTTACCGATCCAGCGCAGATGAATCTTGTCTGGTCGGTGCGGAAATCTGGTCTCTCGCTTTTGACCGGTTGCATCGGACCAGCCAAGCCGGTCGCATTCATTGAAGACGCCGCCGTTCGCCCCGCGCAATTGCCGGAATACGTGCGCGGTCTGCAATCGATCATGAAACCGCTCGGGCTGGAGGCGAGCTATTACGGGCACGCCGCCAGCGGATTGCTCCATGTTCGCCCCGTTCTCGATCTGCACAGCGCAGCCGATTTGAAAAAATTCCGGCAAGTCGCTGATCAAACCTCCGCGCTGGTGCGGCAGTTCAAAGGTTCGCTGTCGGCCGAGCACGGCGTCGGCATCGCACGCACCGAATACATGCGCGATCAACTCGGGGACGCGCTCCTTGGTGTCTTACGCGAAATCAAATGCATGTTCGATCCGAAAAACATTTTCAACCCAAGGAAAATCTTCGCGGATGACCACCATAAGATTGACAATCATCTGCGCGAAAATTTCACCCGGCCGCTCGAACTTCCATTCCAACCCGTGCTCGCGTTTGCGTTCAAGGACCGCTCGTTCATTGGCAACCTCGAACAATGCAACGGCTGTGGCGGCTGCCTGAAACACGCCGGCATTATGTGCCCAACGTTCATGGCTACCGGCGAAGAAGTCATGTCCACGCGCGGCCGCGCAAATATTATCCGCGCCGCGCTCGAGCTACGCACGAACGGGCACGACCCGCTGAAATCCGAAGAGCTCGACACGGCGCTGAGCAATTGTCTCTCGTGCAAAGGTTGCACACCAGAATGTCCGTCGAATGTGAATCTCGCATTGTTGAAGGCGGAGATGCTTTACGCCCGCTGGCGTCGTGATGGCTTGCCGTTGCGCGAGCGAGTCTTGAGCAACGTCGATTTGCTCGGAAAAATCGGCTGCACGATGCCAGCGCTCGCAAATTCGATTCTCGACTTTAAACCGTTGCGGGCGTTGATGGAGACAGCGCTCGGCATCTCGGCCAAGCGCTCATTGCCGCATCACTCAAACCAACGATTCGATCGCTGGTTTGCAAAACACATGGTAGGGTCGGCGCGCCGCGCCGAGCGAACGCGGCAGCGAAGCGTCCCTACCAGAGGCAAAGTCATTCTGTGGGACGACACATTCGTGCGCTATCACGAACCGCACATCGGCATTGCTGCCGTCAAAGTGCTGGAAGCGCTCGGGTTTGAGGTGTCGCTTGCGAAAAATCGCCGCTGCTGCGGACGTCCGGCATTCAGCCAGGGAAATCTCGGCGCGGCAGCGAAACTCGCAAAACACAACATCGATTGCCTTTCATCACTCCAATACTCCAGCGCTCCAATGTTATTCCTCGAGCCGTCGTGCTGGTCGATGTTCGTAGAAGAGTATCGCGAGTTGAACATCGATGGCGCGGAGGATCTTGCGAAGCGTTGTTTCTTGTTCGAAAAATTTGTCGACGACTTGCTCGCGCGCGAACCAGACGCGCTTCGATTCAATGACCGTTCGACGAGAGTCGCAATTCATCCTCATTGCCATGCAAAATCAATCACGAACCCGGAGTTCATGCGGAGACTGGCGGAGCGTTTGCCCGGCAGAAAAGCGACAGTGCTCGATACCGCCTGCTGCGGAATGGCCGGCGCATTCGGCGCGCTCGCGGAGAAATACGATCTTTCGATCCAAGTCGCGCAGCGCTTGCTCGACAATATCGATGATCAACCGCCGGGAACCGAAATCATCGCCTCAGGCACAAGTTGCCGGCACCAAATTACCGACCTCACAAACCTGCGCCCAAAACACATGGCCGAATTGCTGGCAGATGCGCTGGTGTAAAGGCAGCCGTGTCGCCTGCGAAACTTGCGCAGGGCTCTCCATTATTGACTCTGCTTGAATGGAACCTAGGCTCGGCTCCATGAATGTAGTTGTTGCGTCCGATAAACTTGAGCGAACCGAGGTTTGGGCAGAAGACGACGAAACGGTCCATTGGGCGGGCGCGTTCGCAGCCTACGGAGGACACGGCACGACAGCCTCGTCAACGATCGTGTATGAGATTGAACCCGGAAAGCGGCTCGGCTGGCATACTGATGCAACTGAAGAAACGCAGTACATCATCGCCGGCGCCGGCGAACTACGCATGGAAGACGGTACCACTCATCGAGTCAGTCCCAGTAGCGTTTTTGCGATTCCAACACCAGTAAAACACGACCTCGTCAACGCTGGGAAGGAAACGTTGCGAGCGGTCGCGTTTTTCGCGGCAGCAATGTTCACCCAAAACTTCGACAATGTGATGATGCCACCGAAGAGCCACGTCCTCGGTACGCCAAATCGAGAGGGCTAGTTTGCCTTAGACGCAAGTTGCCGGATTCTTCCTTCTTAATTCTGCCGTTGGGCTCTCAGCGCGCCAGGTACTTCGTCTGTTTCGTTCCAGCTTCGCTCGCGCTATCCGGTCTTTCTTCAATTAATTCGTCGGCCACTACCGTGTGAAACGAAACGACCACCCAGTCAGCGTCTGCGGCTACGACTGGCCGATGCCAAACATTCGGCGGGATTGAAATCCAGCGCCGTTCCAGCGGCGCCTCCGGATCACTGACCAACGCATTTGATTGCCACTGTCCGGGTTCTCCGGTTTGCATATCGCCGCTCCCTTTGAACGACATCATGCGCTGATGACTATTTGGATGGCGTTCCGCGCCAGTATCCGCGCCCGCGCCCAGGACGAAAATCCAGGCGGATCGGATTTCCGGCGGTAATGTGCGACCAAACACGCCCATCGTAATCGGTTCCCAAGTCATATGCGCCTCCTTTTTGCGAGCCAGCTCGGCGCGTACCCGTTCGACAACAGGACGAATTTGTTCGCGGACATCTTCGGATCGCAAAACCGCGTCGAGCGATTCAAGGCGCGAGCGTTCCTCCGGTATCATTCTGTGAATATTGTCTCACTATCCATTCCGTTTCCTAAATTGTTAATTTTTCCTTCCTAGTTTTGCTCTGTTCCTGCTTAGTTCCTCAGCACATGGCGAAGAAGAGCAAAACGCGAAATCGAACCGTACGACTCGAAGTTCGCGAGTCCGCCGTGCACGGTCGCGGCGTTTACGCCGCGCAGTTCATTCCCGAAGGCACTCGCATTATCGAATACACCGGACAACGCGTCTCCTGGGAAGCCGCTCCCGACGACGAGAACGATCCGCACACCTTCAATTTCGGCTTGGAAAACGGCGAAGTAATCAATCCAGAGGTTGGCGGCAACGACGCGCGCTGGATCAACCATTGCTGCGACCCAAACTGCGAAGCAATCGAGGAAGATAGCCGCATTTTCATCTATGCGATGCGTGATATCGAAGCCGGCGAGGAACTCTTTTACGATTACGCGATGGAGATCGACGAACCGATTACAGAAGAATCAAAAAGGAAATTCGCTTGCCACTGCCGCGCCTCAAATTGCCGCGGCACAATGCTTGGGCTCTAGGGCGAGCCTGGCGCTCCGAAGGTCTATAGTCGCCGGCGCCGAAACTTGTAGCCGGGGTGGCTGACTCTGAAGCGATTCCCGCAATAGGGAAATCCTATCGCGACTAGACGCATAAAGTATTTCAATCAGCAGCCGAGCTGTGGCCGGTTGATAATATGAAAACTACAATGCCGATAGGGCAACGGATCTCAAGGTTCCTTGAGGAACGATATGTACACAGGGCGCGACCCCATTATTTACCTGAGCTTGCGCTCTTTGGACTGATCCTGATCCTCGCAGCCTGGCCAATGTTATCATTGGCGGCGGCGCTGAACCTGCTGAGATAAAAAGCGTGCTAGTTCGCGTTGTGAGCGATCGACGCATCTGGAGATGAAAAGGCAGCCGCAGTTTCTTGGCGGAACGCTGCGGCTGCCTTGCTCTGAAATCGAAGCGGATTGTAAAGAAGATTCAGTTCACGTTCCGGAACCGGGGGAGCGAACGGCAGACTGACGCATCCGGGGATAGCGTGGTGTTTCACCATCATTTGCGGCACAATTGAGACGCCAATCGCAGCCGCGACCATGTTCGCGATCGTGCCAAGCTGGCTGCCGGCCAGCGCCATTTCCGGTCGGAAACGCCGCGACTCGAGCAGGTGATGCACCTGTTGCGAGAGGCAATGCATCTCATGCAGCAGCAGGAACCTCTGCGATTTGAGATCATCCAATTCCACCTGAGTCTTCTTTGCCAGAGGATGTCGTTTCGGCAGCAGCGCCAGCAGGGGTTCGTTCCCCAGGGATTCTCGTCGCAACGTTGGGCTTTGCTTGCAAGTAGATACCAATGCGACATCCAGCTCTCCGGCTTCGACCCGTTTGGTGATGCCGTCAGTCACGTCCTCCACGATTTCCAACGTGACTTCCGAATAATGTTTTTGGAATTTGCCAACCAACTCCGGCAGAACATATGGCGCGATCGTCGGAATTGCGCCCACCGCGAGCCTGCCGGACACCTGGTCCTTGAGCTCGTCCACGCATCGGCGGGCGTCGCCGATCGAGGCCAAGATTTGCCGCGCGTAATCTATGAAACAACGGCCCGCTTCGGTTAGGACGACCGAACGCGGCAAACGGTCGAACAACGGTTGCCCAACCTCCGTTTCCAGTTTCCGAATTTGTTGACTAAGCGAAGGTTGAGCGACGCGAACCTTGGCGGCCGCACGGGAAAAATTTCCTTCGTCGGCAACGGCCACGAAATAACGCAGTTGATGAATCTCCATGCACAAGTTCTATCGCAACGAGATCCACACTAGCGCCAGCCTGGCTACTTTGAAACCGATCACGGTTCTAGCTCGCTTTCGCTTCAGTTGTTTTTCTAGTCCCTGATTTCCATCCTCTTCATTCTCTGATTTTGGAGTGCGGCATGCAATGGGACGAGAATAGCCATTGAGAAATAGATCCAGCCGGTTCAGTCTATCTGCTCTCTCGGCAGGAACAGCGCCAGGACAAACGAAATAATTCCCACGCCGGCCGGGATGCTCCATCCCGTTACCTCGCGAAGCGTGATCGATTTTTCCCTTGCATCCAACCGTAACGCCTCCCTCAATTGCCAGGCACGCAAATACAACAGGATGACCTCAAGTGCGATGGCGCAAAATCCGACCGCGAAGACCGCAAAAAGAGCGCGCACTTGCGATTCGGAATGAGGCCCGAGTGTGTGGCCCACTCGACCGCCGCTAAGCAGAAACCACATGGTGCTGAAAATCGCCTTCAGCGGGTACATATAGATCAGGATTGTGACGATCATCGCCCAGCTAATGAGAATCGACACACCATCCTCCAGACCGTAACGACGGCTCCATAACCAATGGCCTCGCCAGAAGATCCCGAGCACGATAACGCTGGTGACGAAGGCGGGCACGTTCTTGAAGGCTGCTAGCAGCGTTTTGATATCGTCCGGGATTTGCTGCGCCGAGATCACCAGCATCGTGATGGCGAAAGCGAAGGCAGCGTCGATGAAGGTTTCCAGTCGGGTCATCTCGATCCCGCACAACCGAAATCCGCCGAGCCGTGGGAGCACATTGAGATCGACGGGGACCGCAGACGCTATTTCTTGATGCCGCCTGGTCATCGGTCAGCGATCCTATCCCGAAATCCGCAGTCCGCACTCCTACTTTTAGTGTGTCGCGCTTTCCTTAGTTAACACGATTTTTCCAAACGCTCCCGGCTCCATGACCGCGCGATGCGCCTCGGCCGCTTCGGCCAGCGGAAATTCTTTGCCTATCACAGGACGCAACGTCCCGTTTTCCAAACCCGCCACGAGCGCAGCGTGAATGCTTGCCAGGTCAGCCGGCGACGTGTTCGGCATGGCCATTCCGCGGAGATCGGCGTCGCGTTGCATCGAGTCACGCGGATCGATCTCCACGCGGCCGCGGCTCCCGATGATCGCGACGCGTCCGCCCTTTGCGAGGATGGTCAGATCTTTCCCGAGATTCACATTCGCAAGTAGTTCCACGATCACATCAACGCCGCGTCCGCCGGTTGCGTTCATGATCTGGATTAAATGATCAGGCGCGCGATGATCGAACACTTCGTGCGCGCCTTGTTCGCGCGCGAGCTTGCGTCCTTCGTCACTGCCGGCGGTGCCGAACACGCGGAGACCGCGAGCGCGCGCCAATTGCACGGCCGCAGTCCCGACACCGCCGCTTGCGCCGTGCACTAGCACCGTCTCGCCCGGCTTCGCCTCGGCGCGCTGGAACAAGCCGCGATACGCCGTCGCGTACGGCGTGCCCATGGCTGCGCCTTGCGCGAAAGAAACATTTGCTGGCAACGGATGCACTTGCTCGGTTCTGCACAATGCAAACTCGGCGTACGTGCCACTGATCGATCCCGCGATGTAAACACGATCACCCGGCTTAAACTCATTCACATCTGCGCTCACCTGCTCGACCACGCCCGCGCCGTCGTTGCCCGGCGTGTACGGTAACGCCGGCTTATACGCGTAAGTCCCCGCACGAATGTAAGTCTCAACCGGATTAACGCCGATCGCGTGCATCCGAAGCAGCACCTGACCGGGACCGGGCTGAGGCGTCGGCACTTCTTCGAGCCGTAAAACTTCTGGAACACCAAACTCATGCACCCGAATCGCCTTCATGGTTTTCTCTTACTTGCGTTCAATCAGACATCAATCATGTCGCTCTTAATTCTAACTTCTGAATTCTTAAGTCTGCGCTCAGCGCCTCTCCGTCTTCGCATGACTGATAGTTGATTTCAGGAAGATGTTATTCTTGCCTTGATTCCGATAGCAGGTAGGAACATTTTCCTCTACGTAAGGAACACATGTCAGAGTCAACGCTCACCAGCAAAGGACAAACCACCATCCCCGAGAGATTCGGAAGCTGCTTGGACTGAAGGAGAATGACCGCATTCTGTATGAGGTGGAGGATGGAAGGGTCGCCATAAAACCCGCGCCTTCTGTTCACGAACTCTACGCGATCTTCAAATCTCGCATTCGTCGTAAAGGACCGCCGCCTACGAAAGCCCAAATGCGCGCCGCGGTTGAACGCGATATCGTTCGGCGCTGGAAGAAAAAGGGCGTCTGATGTCGAGGCTGCTTCTCGACACCAACGTCATCGTTCGCTTTCTCACCGGCGATCATCCAGCGCATTCGCCTCGCAGCCGAAACTTGTTTGCTCGTGCCGCGGCCGGTGACGTCACTCTGATTGTGAGAGACCTCGCGCTCGCCGAAACTGCTTGGGTGTTACAATCTTTTTATTCGCTAGACCGCAATGCGATCACCGCTGCCCTGAAAGACCTGATTGATTCCGCGGGAATTGAAGTTGAAAACAAGGCAACGTTGCTGAGCGCGTTGCGGAATTTCGCACAAACCGATGTGAACTTTGTGGACGCATATCATGCTGCAGTCGCTGCTGCTGAATCCATTGCGATCGCTTCGTTCGATCGCGATTTCGACCAATTCGCAGCCGTGAAGCGCGTGGAGCCGAAAGCGTAAAGCCGGCCCCTTTCCTAACTCTTCCTTCTTCCTTCATTCTTTCTCATGAAACTCGCGCTCGTTACATTTTCATTCGCCGTAGCCCTCGCCTGCGCCGCGGATGTTCCAATTACGCAAGACCAGCTGGTCCATCGCACTCAGGAGCTTTACGACGCCGTCGTTTCCGGTAATCAAGCGCCGTGGAAAAAATATTTCGCCGATGACTGCATCTTCGCCGACGAGAAAGGGCGCATTTTCGACAAACCGAAACTGATCGCCGACATCACCCCGCTGCCGGCCGGGTATTCTGGAACAATTAAGATCGCGAACGTGCAGAGCCGGATTATCGGCAACACTGCCATACTCAGTTACGACGCCGACGAGACCGAGACGATCTTCGGCCAAAACCTAAAAGCGCGTTATCACATCACTGACACCTGGCTGGAGCGCAACGGCAATTGGCAGATCATCGCCAGTCAGGCACATCGCTACTATGAAGATCCAGCCGTGGGAAAGGCCGATCCAAAAAAGTTTGCTGACTACATCGGCACGTACGAACTGGCCCCCGGGCAAACGAGGTCTGTCATCGCCGAAGGCGACAAGCTATTCGTCGAACGGAACGGCAAGAAAGAGCAACTGCTCCCGGAGACATCAGAGATTTTCTTCCGCAAAGGTGTCGAAGGCAGAATCCTGTTTCGTTACGCTGCCACCGGCAAGGTCGACGCGTTGATCGATCGTCGTAACAACGAGGACGTCGTCTGGCGCAAAACTAAATAATCTGTGGTTTCGCGTCGCTTCAAGCGAACTGATTAAGAAATCGATCTTGCAAGCTCGTGTGATACAATTTCATCGATGAGCATTCCGATTCTCCCGCTGAACGAGATGAGCGTCGAAGAGAAACTCCAAACTATGGAGGCGCTTTGGCAAAGTCTCTCATCTGATCCCGCTGCGATCGAGTCGCCCTCCTGGCACGAGGAGGAGTTAGCAGAACGCGAACGGAAGATCGAATCCGGTGAGGCGAAGTTCGTCGCGTGGGAAAAAGCGAAAGTTGATATTCGGCGGCGCACTTCGTGAGGATCGAGATCCTGCCGGAGGCGCGGGAGGATTTAATCGCCGGGTTTCGATTCTATGAACACCAAGCGCCCGGTCTGGGAAGCTATTTTCGAGAATCCATCCTGAGCGATGTTGACGCATTGACTGTCCATGGCGGCGTTCACGCCAAAGTTTTTGGTATCATCGCAGCCTGAGTAAACGCTTTCCATTCGCTATTTATTACCGTGTAGAGGGAGACGTAGTTCGTGTCCGCGCGATTCTGGATTGCCGCAGAAATCCTTCGTGGATTAGACGACGAGTTCGCGGCCGATAAACGAGGACGTCATCTGGCGCAAAGCGAAATAGTTTTCGAAGGGTAGAGAGATCAGCGCGGCACAGCGCTTCTTTCCCTTCCTAGTTTCCTGGCTTCCTGATTAGTCTTCTCGAGACAGAAGCCCCATTACGCCTGCGGGGCTTGACCGCCGGGAGCTTCGCCACGGAGACTTTGCAACAGCGACGGAAGCAAAGCAGCCAAACCCTGCTGGTGATCCGCGTTGGGGTCCACTTTTCCAGTTGGCGTTAGTTTGTCGACAATCTTTGGCAGGTATTCGGCCAAAAAGTGGGAGGCTTGCGCGGGATCCACTCCCATCTTTGCAGCAACTTTGCAGCAAGCGCATTGACCTGCTCGGAGCCAAGCACGTTTTGAATTTGATTGCTGGAAACCGGCTGGTTCTCGCCCAGGCCTACCCAGGACGCGAATGCATTTCCCTGGCCGCTTTGTGAAAATTTGTTAGCCAGACCTTGCAGTCCCCCGCTCTGCGCGAGAAGACCACCGAGGACTCCTATTAGCGGAGCTGCTCCGCCAGAGCCATCACTTTTTCCACTAGCTGCACCGAGTATTGAATCGAGTAATCCCATAGTTTTTTTCCTCCGTTTGGGGTGTTTGGTTTTCCGGGCGACGGATTTACGAAGTTGTCCGCCGGACGATGCAGAAATTATCGAACCAGACTGCAGCGTGGGCAAGACAAAACAGAAAGAAGGCGGCCGCGTCCGAGATTCTCATTGGAAAAGCTTTCCTTCAGAGTATTCGAGCGCCTGTATGATGGCGTCGAACCTCTTCGACGAGTATAGCGGTTCGCAAATGCCTTTGGTTAGCCCGGCGCCAATTTTATCCAAATAAAAAGCAGAATGATCGCGCCGATGATCGACATGATCAAACCTGCCGGATGAAAGGTC
>WNFJ01668481.1_pt1 | contig 14592 bp, 11 predicted proteins | sample 5400461 | NCBI WGS metagenome assembly WNFJ01 (sample SAMN13153349, study PRJNA577476) | soil metagenome | isolation source: 115 cm saprolite on Douglas fir-dominated hillslope | place: USA:California | collected 2013-09-17 | reverse complement strand
ACTTGCAGCGGGCGTTACATTCTGGATATAGGTTGTGGTTATGCAACCCACCTGGCAATTGCAGCGGACCGGGGCTGGAAAGCATTTGGAATGGAACCCTCTGCCCATGCGCTTCAGATTGCGCGTGAGCGCCATGGAAATAAAGTTTTCCTGGTAGATCAAATTGAGGCACTGGTGCCTTGCGAGTTCGATTTGATCCTGCTCTTCGATGTCATTGAGCATACTCGTGATCCTTTTTCGTTGTTCTTCAAACTGTTCAGCATGGGAGCGATCGGGCCCAAAACTGAGATCGCAATCACAACCCCGAATGCGCGCTCATGCAGTGCGGTGAGCGATCCAGCGAAGTGGGCCTATCGGCATCCGCCGTCACACTTGTTTTTCTATTCTGCGGAAGCGCTGCAACGGCTCATGACCACGCTGCATTTTCGTAAAGCCGAGATTGCAGGAGTGTATCCTGATGATTCGCCGCAAGCGGCTGCTTATGAAGATGAATTTTTTCCGAAAAATCGTGAGCTGCAGAACTACGCCGGCTTATTGTGCCGGGCGAGTTGCAGTGACTTTAAAGAATTCATGCATGAACGCTTTGTTCCCGGCACTTGGTCGAAAATTGCGGAATACGAACATCGCCCTCGGTACGTTTTTGCGCAAAAGCGGGTCAGCGGTGCAAGAGTCCTGGATTTTGGTTGCGGGACGGGTTACGGTTCTTCACTGTTAGCCGATGTTGCTGACCAGGTGCTTGGAGTGGATATTGACACGACGGCGCTTGACTGGGCGTCTCAGTTCCATAACAAGCCTAACTTGAAATTCCAAATTTGTTCTGATTTCGGAAGAAACTTGCCTGCAGAATCGTTTGACGTAATTACCTGCTTTGAGCTTATAGAACATTTAAACGAAGAAGCACAGCGCGAGTTTATGGAAAATGCCCGCAGTTTACTGGCTCCCGGCGGCGAATTGATAATTTCTACACCCAATCCCGTGGTTACCACCAACTACGGTGAAAACCCATACCACCTGCGAGAGATGGATGAAGATGAATTCAGGGACCTGCTGGGAGCTTATTTTAGTCATGTCCAGATCTTGGGACAATGGATACGCCCCAGCATCGCCATATCGGCCCATTCAGAAGCGGATCAAGCAGTAGATTTTTGCGAGCTGAAAAGCGATTTGACGGGTGCGCAAGTACCGATTATCCCCTCAAATTATGTAGCTGTCTGCTCCCAGCAGCCACTACGTCAAAGCAGAGAACTTTGTTATTTCGATTCGTCGTTCGACTACGTTGCCGCTGCAGTCGCGCTGGAAAACAGGCTCCATCAATCGCAGTTCGAGTCCTATCGTATGCAAGAAATAGTGTGCAATCAAGAGAAGACATTTACCTCCCAAATCGAAAACTTGCTCGGGGTGCTTCGTAACAGGGACGAGGAAATTGCGGCATTCAAAGGGACCAAGATTTACCGGTTGAGACATACAGTTCGATGCGAACCCTTTTCGATACGAAAACTTGTCAAAGTCACTTATCTCCTGGCGGGAATGCTAACCCCGCAACCCGTCAGAAAAAAGTTACAACCCGTTATTGCCGGAGTCAGAAAAAAGCTGTTCCCGCCTGTACCGGAAAACTCATTCGTCGTACGCAAAAAGGTTCCGCCTGCTGTCGAAGCGCTCATTACGCATGTTTCCGTTGTGGTTCCAACAAAGAATGCCGGACCATTATTTGCAGAGGTTTTAGATGGTATTAAAACACAAGCCGCCGCCTGCCCTATTGATGTTACGGTGGTTGATTCAGGATCCACAGACGGCACTGTAGCATTAGCGCGGAAACATGGCGCAAATGTAATTCCAATCGACCCTTCGCAGTTCAACCACGGACTAACGCGTAACCTGGCAATCGAGAATAGTTCAGGAGAAGTTGTCGTGCTTCTTACTCAGGATGCTATTCCCGGCGACACGCAGCTTATTCAGAATCTGACGAAAGCATTCGACGATCCATTAGTGGCTGGGGTTTATGGACGGCAGGTCCCCCGTCCGGGGGCCGATGTATTAACTCGTAGAAATCTGAATAGATGGTTAACTGGCAGAATGGAAGCAGATGTAAGCTTCATCGACGATGCGGTGAGGTACGGTTCTTTGACGCCTTACGAACGCTATAAATTATGCAACTTCGATAATGTCTGTTCGGCTATTCGAAGATCTGCATGGAAAGAGATACCTTTTCAAGCGAACGACTTTGCCGAAGATCTGGACTGGGGAAAGCGCTCTCTGGAAGACGGATGGAAAATTGCATATGAGCCGACGGCGTTTGTGGTCCATTCCCATGGCCGGTCAATCGCTTACGAGTTCAAACGAGCATACTTATGCCATAGAAAGTTGTATAGCCTGTTTGGACTCTGTACCGTACCTACCTGGACGCGTTTGATCATTTCCGTTACAAAATCCATCTTCACGGACTGGCTGTATGTTTGCAGGAATGAACCCCGCTTTAGGAAACGTCTGTCTCTCCTGGCAAACGTTCCTATCCTCAATTCGGTAGCAATCTATGCGCAGTATCGCGGAGCAAGAGACCAAAGGTTGCTTCGTAACACGAAGATTGAAGGGGTTTAAGATTGAAAATCTTACTTACAGTTCACCAGTTCCTGCCGCAATATTCTTCCGGGACTGAAGTCTTGACGTTTGAGACGGCCAAGGAACTGCAGCGATTGGGCCACGAAGTCTTGATATTTACCGGTTTTCCAGCATCTAAACCCCTGAATGAGGAGGCACGATTTGATTCTTACAAGTATCAAGATTTGCACGTTGAGAGATTTCTCCATGCCCACGTGCCCCTAGGGGGACAGACCAATACCACCGAGGCGGAATATAAAAGTTTATTCTTTGCCTCGTATTTCCGAAGCTTCTTGGCGAAAACCAGGCCTGACATTGTTCATTTCTTTCATTTGTCCAGATTGTCGGCCTCAGCGGTGGAGGTGTGCCATGAGTTGAATATTCCTATGGTGCTGACGCCGACAGATTTCTGGTTTGTTTGTCCTACTGTCCAGCTTCGGCTGCCCGATAATTCCATGTGTTCAGGCCCCCGTTGGGGCGGGGCAAATTGCTTGCGGCACATTACAGAATTGAACCAACCCGAGGAGATAAAGGCGAAAATCAGAAAAATGCCGACTTGGCTGCTTGCTTTGGGGATGACGGCGATCAAGCACGGGATGGCAAGCGATAAGTGGTATGCGCCTCACGTGAAGGCTCTTTCCCAGCGCCATGTGTATACCAGAACGCAAATCAACAGAATCGAGCGAGTCTTGGTGCCCACCCGGTTGATGGAGAGAGTCTTGATCAAGAACGGCCTGGACGCGGGAAAGGCCAGCTATGCCCCCTTTGGCCTCAATCTCGAGTATCTCCAGTTCTCCCCGCGGCAAAATGCCAGCAATCCTCTACGCCTCGGTTTTATCGGCACTTTGTATGAGCATAAAGGTGTGCATGTATTGATTGAAGCTGTTACTTCACTCGACCGGAGTCTCCAGGTGGAGCTGAAGATATATGGTAGTGAAAACGAGTTTCCCGATTATGTTGCCCGCCTCAAGCAACTTGCCGGCTCCGATGAGAGAATTAGTTTTTGTGGTACTTTTCCTAACTACGAAATCGGCAAGGTCTTTTCTTCTATGGATGCTCTTGTGGTGCCTTCCATGTGGTATGAGAACACTCCTTTGGTGATCTATAGCGCCCAGGCTGCTGGGTGTCCCGTCATCGTGTCAGATCTCGAAGGCATGACTGAAGTGATACACCATGAAGATAACGGCTTGGCATTTCAGGCGGGGAACGCGTCCGCATTAGCACAAACCATACTTAGACTCTACAAAGACCGGTCCTTGTTGGAAACCATGTCACGCCGCGCGCGAAAACCAAGATCTACACAGGATTACGCCCAACAAATCAATTCCGCGTATCAGGAAATTCTCGCCGGAAAAACGAAAAAAGAACTGGTCTTCACTGCCTGAAGCCAACTCTCGATCGTGATTTTCCCAGGCCGCAATTCGTAGGACTGTGCCAAAATAAAAGTGGAGTCCAACTAGTCTATGACGACTGCAGTTGATTACAACCTGGGATGCAAATTGAGCGTTGATAATTGGGTCTGGCTTAACCGCACAGGGGCTTTTCAAAATGCGAATCTACACAAGTTTGTTTGTTCCTTTCCACCGTCGAAATTAATGTACAGCGTTTCCGGGTTGACCAACGAGCCTGACTTTGCATCCCACGGAGCAGACTTGTTCCTGGTGCTCTCCCAGGCTTCTCCCGTGCTCTTACTGAATACAAAAAATTGTTGGACTTTGGGTGTGGCTGCGATCGGCTCGCGCGAATGTTCAAGAACCATCCCCACGCATTATTTGGCTGCGACGCACGGCATGTGGATTGGATTGACAAGAACCTGAAATTCATAAAAGCAACACATTCATCTGTCTGCCCCGTTGCCTTACCCGGACGATAGCTTTGACGCGATTGTCTCTGCGCTCTGATCGTCGAAGCCCTAAGATACTTTTTTAGTGTTAATACGTCCTGGCCCACGGTGAAGCGCCGCGGATGAGATAACCGCCGATACTCCCAATCTAAACGCTACAAACCACGAATAAATTCCGACGAAGGTGGAAACGATCACAAAAGGCGATGCGGGTGAGGTATAAAGTACGTCAGCGACTCTGAATTCTAATGTCGCAGCCAGATAGGACATCAGCACGAGTAAGGTGGCGACAGCAACAGCGCTTCCCAGCCCCAGCGCCAAGAGGCCCGTTGGTATCGGAAATCGCCTTCTGAAAAACGTAGCCATCAGCAGACCAGCCCAGCCGAATATAGCGAGGGTCGGAAATACATCGGCGTAGGTTGAGGCCATGACATCTGCAATCTTCACCTGCGCGGCGCGACGAGAGTCCGTGAATTTATGGCCCTCGTGACCAAGAACCGTCTCGATATTGAGCATTAGAGCCGGACTGTAGATGACAGGCGCATGACGAACGGACCGGAGCAGTTCCACTAGTGAAATCCGAGCCTCATCCTTCCCGGCAACGTCCAACACCAAATCACAAACAGCGACCGGACAATCGGTCGTCAGCTCAAAGTGCTCAGACTTAAGAGTTGGATGGGCCATGAGAACATTTGGCGCTGGCGTGAGTTTGATCGAGGATTCAAACTGTTCCGGGGTGTTGGCTACTAGCCGGAGCGTTGGCGTTGCTGAGGCAGCTGCAACCCATCCCTGGACGACAATGCTTTCATTCTGGACCAGAAAAACACCCTCCACCGTGTCGGTGACAATCGCAACATCCTCCGTTGGGGCGACGCTGGGAGGCGACACAATTGGTCCTTCGACCATTGTGAACATGACTCTGGCTATTGCTTTGCTGGCCTGAACGCTTGTTCCCAGGTACTCCCGCCGAAACGGAGGCAGCACGCTGACCCCCGGAGAAAAACATTGAATGGTGCCGCGGGCGCAGGCTGAATTGATCTGGTCGGCCAGAGCGTCGTAATAGCGCATGGCTTCTGCCCCAGAACGATAGTGGCCGGCTGCGGCGACTGCATGGCGAAACTCCCACATTGCCCAACCATCTTCCACCTCATCACAAGGCTCGGGTCTCCCCAGTGCCGAGCACGAGAGTCGAACCCATGCCTTCCCAATGTCACCCTCATACGCGCTGGCGAGTTCACGTGCCGCCGGGCTAACAGCGTAGGCGCGCTGCCGAGCATCTTTGGGAAAGGTAATGAACGGGCGCCAGTGGTCAGGTTTGATGCGCTGTATCGCTCCATAGGCACGCAAGAAACTCTTGGATCTAAATTCATTTGTTTCAAATATGCCATAGTGGCGATAGTTCACACCCGCCACCAGCCAGTCTGCGGCCGTGAATACGGCGAGAGCCAGTGCCAGGGGTAAAACAATGGTTTTCAAGTGCGTAGAACGTCGCGGAAAGGCTCCTCTTTCAGACGCTGGACACCAATTCGGCTGCCAAATCGCTATTAGCGCTACTGTCATCACTACCGCCAAGGCAGGAAATAGCCAGAGGCCCTCCTCGCGCGTCATCCAATAGGCCGCACTCACCAGGCCGAGACCGACGCCCTTCAGGAGAGCTTTCCGAGAGCCATGGTTCGCTTCATCGGAAATGGGGAAAGCGATTGCTACAGCAAGAGCGACAACGGCAAATGAAAGACTCATATACAGGCCTTGCCGGAGTACGCGAGCAAAGTTGAGACTCCAAACAACCGGATTGAAAGCGAGCAGCCCAAACAAGATCAGGCTAGGGTAGCGATTACCCAATCGGCGTCGAACCATTCCTGTAGTCAGCCAAGATACAACCAGATAGACTACTTGCTCGGCGATCTTCAGCGGAACCGAAGTCCAAAAGGCGACGACGATGAACAATGGATAGAACATCCCTTTGGCCAGGGTGAGGTCATTGTAGAGCCCAAGCCAGTGTCCCTCTTCCAGGGTGCGTGCTAATCGGATGAAAAGGCCGTCGTCATGTGCCGCGTTGGGTATTGCGTAAACAGGGAAGCCGGTCCGAATCCATAGGCTAAAGGCTGCGATTAAAAGCAATAGGATGTAGTAGGTCTTCGAAGACATCGAATACTTGCGCATTAAAGCCTCTTTGATCATGATCATGATTGTTGAGTTCTAAGTTTCGCCGGCACGACGATCTTTTCCCGGTGCGCACAATCTCTGGAGATTCACGCGACGCTGAACCTAGACGCACTAATGTTTCTTCATAACTTGCGCGCAAATCCACCGACCTCGGTGCTGCTCATCGAGATCTCGTTTGCGCCATTGGCAACTGTTGACTTGATTGAAGAACCCGCCAAACCGGTGGCCGCCATTTGCCACCCCCAGAGAGAAGAATTCAAATTGAAATAGAACAAAGGGCGAAATAGGGTCATGGCCAGGCGGGCAAGCATTGAAGGCCGGTGATTTTGGCGTGCCTTCACATCATTGATGAGCTTCTCGCCACGCAGGACTATGAAAGCGCGGTAGAGATTAAAAAAAGGGAATCCCGCTCTGATGAGGCGATCTGGCTCATACCCCGCGCAACGAAATAGAGTTTCAATTTCATGGATGCGATAGTGTTTCCTATGTCCTATGTGCCTGTCGAAAGCCGACATCGGGCCACCGGGAGCAGTAATAACCAATTTGCAGCCCGACTTCATATACTGGCGCGCGCTTATCAATAATTTACAGGGATCATCGACGTGCTCGATTACCTCAGAGCAGATCGCGTGAGTTGCCCAACCTTGCTGCTCTTTGGGGGGGCTGCTCTCGTCCAACAGATTACACTGTACGAATTGCGCGCCGGGAACTTTATGCCGTGAAATCTCCACCCCGGAGTGACTCAACTCAAGCCCTAGGACCTGTGCCGATGGAAACTTTTGACGCCCCGCGGCCGCCATATCTCCCTGGCCGCTTCCGATATCCAGCAGCCGAATTCCTTCGCCAGCGCCCTCCAAATCGAGTAGCAAGAAGATGACTCGGCGGCGATACTCCTGTGCAGGATTGTCCTGAGCAGGCTGGCCGTAATCCCCCCAATGCCGATCCCAATCGTCGCGATCTGATGCGTTCATATGCGCCCTAATTTACTACAACCTCCCGGCTTTCAGATCGGGCAGCATAGCCAGCATTGACTCCCGTATCGCCTGGCCTGAACCGGCACTGCAAATCCAACCCAGAGCGCGTATTCGGCTCGTATTAAGCCGAACAATGGGAACATCGCCTTTCCAGCCACGCGTGCCGCCGGTGTACTCGAACTCGATTTTGCCTGGATCAAGGCCCGCACATTCTGCTGCCAAATTTGCGATTTCAGTAACCGTGATGTAGTCGCCGGTGGCGACGTTATAAGGGAGGAACCCCGGTTTCAAGTCACGTCCTGCAAGCAAGACTGCCTCAATCACATCGCGAACGTGAATGTAGGACTTGCTTTGGGTTCCATCCCCCAAAATCCGTAGTTTACGAGGGTTTGCCAGTAACTGCCGTAAAAAATCGAAGCCAACACCATGAGTTTGCCGTGGGCCGACGACGTTTCCAAAGCGAAAGACTCGTCCCCCGAAATCAAACATGTGGCAGTAGGCGGCGATCAGAGCTTCGCCGGCTAATTTGCTGGCTCCGTAAGTCGAGATTGGTATCAGTGGGCCGTAATTTTCGTGAGCCTCCTGATTGCCCAGATCGCCATAGATTCCACTGCCAGAAGCGTACAGGATCCTGGTAGCTCCGGACCGACGCATCGCCTCCAGGACGTTGTTCGTCAGGTATGTACCTTGGCGAAAGTCGATATCGGGTTCTTTGGCAGCGCGCGCAATATCGGGATTGGAGGCGAGATGGATGACAACGTCGTGATCCTGCATAGCTGCAGTAAGTGGGTCGAGATCTTGAACATCGCCCCGTACGACCCGGAATCGTGGGTCGGAGAGATGGGCCTGGTAGTGCCATTCACGGCCGGACGAGAAATTGTCGTAGACGGTCAGTTTCGTGACCGAATGGTCCGCAAGTAATCGGTCAATAAAATGGCTGCCAATGAAACCGGCGCCCCCTACGATGAAAAACTGCCCTGAACTGCTGTTTTGGGTGTTCATTGGCAATGGATCATTCTTATTTCAAGATTAACATGTCAAGTCGTGGAGATGGCTGTCGCAGCAGTGCTAAGATAAGCGCTTAGCAATTTCGTATATCGCAACCTAATCATGCCAAATAGCAACTCCCTATCGCAATGGTTAAGCACGTCGCCGGTGCTTTCCGTGCCCCGCAGGGCAACTTGGCGCGTCATTTCGTGGTTGCTCGCCCAGCGTAACATGACGGCTGTTCCGGCAGTTGAAAACGGACATCGCTCTGAAGACTACGATCTGATCCGCGGCGTCATTCACGAAACCGACATGCTTTTATTGCAGGATGAAGCTTATCAACTGCTCTCTTGCGTTCGCGCCACGGCTAATACCCCCGGCGAAATCGCCGAGGTTGGGGTCTATCGTGGCGGATCGGCCCGCCTCATATGCGAAGGCAGAGGGAAGAAAACGCTTTACCTCTTTGATACGTTCGAAGGTTTGCCCACTACTAATCGCCTGGACTCACGCTTCGCAGCCGGACAATACGCCGCATCGGTTGACTCGGTGCAAAGCTACCTTGCCAAGTTCCCGAACGTTCAGGTTTATAAAGGTTTCTTTCCCGGCACAAGCGCTCCGATTGTTGACAAACGATTTTCTTTCGTGCATCTGGATGTGGATCTCTATCAGCCGACGCACGATTCTCTAGAGTTCTTCTATCCACGAATGAACCAAGGAGGGATCTTCCTGATCCACGATTACTTGTGGGCGGAAGGTGTCCGCACAGCAGTGCAGGAATTCTTTGCGCGCCGCCCAGAACCTATCCTCGAACTCGCTGGCGCCTACTGCGGTATTGTTAAGCTCTAGTCCTAACGCGAACCGATCGCCTATATCAACTTGCATACCCCAAATAATCCGATGCCAAACTTATACGTGTGGCAACGTATCTGGTGAGGAAGGAATCCGGCCTGCACCAGAAGCGGCCAGAAGGTGTGGAAGTCGTAGTACATTTTGTGGTCATCCATCTCTTCCATCGGGCTGGTTTTCAACCGAAAAGCAGAAAGCTCTAAAAACCACTTCCCACGCCAGGTAGGTACGCTCAGCAGGCAAGTGCCGCCCGGCGCTAAGATGCGCCGTAATTCCTTCAACGCGGCCAGAGGATCCCACACATGCTCGAGGACTGAAATGCACATGACCAAATTCTGCGACCCTGATTCAACCGGGCCCAGTACGTCGGGCAGGTATCCTTCAAAAGCCCGAACCTTGGGATGGGACTTCAAGGCTAGAGAGAGTGTGACATCCGCGAGTACAGCTGAATCGACCTTATCTAAAATGCTCTGAGTAAACTTGGCGTGATAACCGCACCCCACGTCCGCCACACGGAGCCCGTCGAAACTTTTAATCGTGCGCCGGATCTCGTAGCCTGACAGCCAGATGCCGTATCGATCAACGATCGTTTCCTTCCGGGTACTGGCGCCATACCCGTCTGTCCGTAGTGGAGGTAAGATCGAACTTTGGCTCACGAAGACCTGCCAGATTTCGGCTTTACATACAGCACAGCAGCGTGTAGCAGCAACGTCAACGCATAATTGATAAATGCGGCGCTAATCAGGAGAAGTCCCATGACGGCAAGATGACTGAGGCGGAATATTGCGTCCTGAGGCAGACGCAATCCAGACCTCAAGTACTCCAGAACCAAGGGCGCAACAAATACCAGACCTCCGGCAAATGCAAGTCCGCTAAACACCATAGAACGGTTGTAGCTAAAAATGGCAAGCCATTTTTTTGTGTTCTTTCCGGAGTAGTCGTACAGCACTTGTGCAATACACCCACAGCAAAAACTCTGCAGTCCCAAAATACTCAACGCAAGCCCGGCCAGCATCCAGTGCAAGGAAAAAGTGACCCGCCCTATGGTAACCGGTCCGCCCATTAAGGGAATGGTCAGCAGGAGGCCGAGGGCAAGCAAAATGAGACCCGGCTTCAAAACAAAAAAATCCACGCCGTTCACCAGCATCGCCCGCAGATTGATCCACCCTGCCCGCCATGGCGACAGCCACCCGCTGCGTTTGTGATGACTCAACCTTCCCGGGGAGTCTTTATAAAATCGAACTGGAACTTCGGCGGTCTTCAACCCCATGTGTACCGATTTCAAGACCATTTCGGAAGCGTATTCCCAGGATTGTGACTGCAGGTCCATTCTGCATAGTGCCTCGCGTGTTATCCCGCGCATGCCACAATGTATGTCGGAGAAACGACTGGCGTAGAGGAGATTCAGCAGCCAGGTGGTAAAGGGCGTGCCGAAATACTGGTGGAGCGGAGGCATCGAGCCTGGCTCGATGTAACCACGAAAACGCGATCCCATCACGTATTCATGGCCGTTGCGGAAGCTTTGTATAAACGGCCCGAGTTCACGGAAGTCGTACGTGCAATCTGCGTCGCCCATCAGCACATATTCGCCGCGAATGAACGGAATTGCATCAATGTACGCCCGGCCCAACCCGCGCTTGGGGGTCCTGAGTACACGCGCTCCTTTGGCTAATGCAACTTCCGAAGTTGCATCGCTGGAGCTGTCGACAATCAGGATCTCACCACATATGTTGCACCGCCGAAGACCCTCCAGGCACCAATCGACGAATTGTGCAATCGTGAGTTCTTCGTTGAGCGCTGGAATTACGATCGAAAGCTCGGGATCGGCGACATCATTTTCAGGGACAAGCAATTTCACGCCGTTGCTGGCTCCTAAGCTTTCCGAAATGGAGTTTGCAATCGCAAACGACGTACTCGTCATACACTTTGTTCCTAGAGCTGATAGTTTGCCCGAGACGCATCATTATAAAACATCAATACTGTCTCAAGAGAGTAGTCGTCGAGATCTTTTCCGACGATCTCAAGTTTTGCCAGAATCCCTTCAGTCGCCGTAATAATGTGACACCCCACGTCATTAGCTTCAAAGACGTTCAGCAACTCACGCGGACTGGCCCACAGCAGTTCGATACCCGGATAAGCAGAAACCAGCTTAACGGCCTCCGCCATCATAGGCACGGGATCACGTCCAGTATCCGCAATTCTGCCAGCGAAAACCGAAATCACCGACGGAGCGCCTCCGCCAAGTGCGGCAACGCCCTTCCGAACCTGGTCGAGCGTCATAACCGCGGTTATGTTGATCTTCACACCCGAGTGAGCCAGCCGATGAACCAAGTCCATTGACGACTGTCGCTTGGTATTCGTCACGGGAATCTTGACATAAACATTGTCGGCCCAACTGGCGATTTTCTGCGCCTGCCGCTTCATTTCGACGAAATCATCGGCAAAGACCTCGAATGAAATCGGCTTGTCCTTCACCAGTTCCAGAATCTCGTGTGCGAAAATCTCGTAGTCCTTTACTCCGGCGGCGCGCATTAAGGTGGGGTTGGTGGTGAAGCCGCGAATCAAGGGATTACTTTGAAACTTCACAATTTGTGCGCGCTCGGCGCCGTCGGCGAATAATTTGATTTTCAAATTGGCAATGGAGATCATCGGCGCTCCGCGGAGTTTTGCAAAATCCACTCCACTGCCTCCGCCAGAGATGTGACGCTGGCATCAGGCTTTGAAGTCGGAAGCTGTTCGGCATATTTGTGATCAATCCAGATGGTTTTGCAACCTGCTTTCGCGCCTGCATCAATATCTCGCCAACGATCGCCGACCATGTAGCTGCGGCTGAGATTCAATCCGTATCTTTTTGCGGCATCAAGCATGAGTCCGGGGCGGGGCTTTCGGCAGTCGCAGTTGTCCTGATCGTCGTGGTAGCAGGTGAGCACCCCATCTAAGGGAAGTTCGACACACAGCCGGCTTGCCATTTCCTCCACGACCTCGCGTTGCTGTGTGCCGCGGGCAACATCCGGCTGATTGCTCACTACCAACAGAAGAAAATCTCGTTGCTTGAGCTTTTCCAAGGCAGCAGCCGTTCCATCCGGAATCCTGAGGTCGGCCACTCGCGCAGGCGGGTACGGCTTGCCACACCGTCACGATCAAGGAATATGGCACGGCGCTCAGGGGAGGGGCTCAAAGACTCCCATTTGGTGGCGGCTTGTTGTAACGCGGGATGGGAAACCAGCAAGTGCCAAACAACTGCTTGAAAAGCCTCTGTATGCGGAGTGACTCGCTGTGGGTGGACCGTGGGTATCACGATGCAGACATCGGCAACTCGAGCCGTGTAACCGCCGTCACGCCCAACAATTCCTAATATGGCCGCTCCCACCGACTTCGAATAATCAAGTGCTGACACAATGTTGGGACTTATATTCTGCACTAGATTCCCTCCTCCGACAGAGAGAATCATGACTGCGTCCTGGGATTTTAAATGGCTGCCCCGCAACCAAGCGGCAAATACGGTGGCCCAGCCTTCATCGTTGACCCGTGCAGTTAGTTCCGAGACATTGTCTGTTGGCGCGTAGGTTTCAATCCCAGCGATCTTGCGGAAATCGTTGACAGCATGAGATGCGTTGGCTGCGCTGCCACCCACCCCGAGAATGAACAGGCGCCCGCCGTGCTCGCGGACTGCTACGAGTAAATCCACCATTCTTTCGAGGGTTGCCGGATCTAACCGCTTGGCAATGTCTTGCACTTCGGCGAGATACGAAGAAGAAAAGTCAGGTTTTGATTGAATTTTGTCCAGCATACATAAATAAAAGCTACCAATCTTAACATTTTGAGGTCGCGAGCAGTAACGCGCAAGCAAGCAGTGTTCGGAAGAAACCTATACTGCCTCTGAGGCAGATTCAAGGTATGTCGCGGTATCTCGCAACCCTTCCACCGAACCAATTTCATAAAACCGCTCATGAACCTCGTGCGCCGCGAGTTGGCGCGATTGCAGCAGGTCCCTATATACGGACGCAAGGTCGCAAGTTCGGCCCTCTGGTATGAGCGAGAAAACATCTCGGTCGAAGAGGCCGAGTCCGTAATCGATGTGATGCATGGCCGGGCTGGCTTGTACCTTGTCATATTGCAGGATCCGTGTACCATCAAATTCCACATTACTCTTGTCGAATCGCCCTTCGTTGCGATAAACCGTCATCAGTGCTGGAGTTCCACTCTGCTGAAATACAGCCTGGACTTCGGCATAGTTGCATGTTAGATACGAGTCCCCATAAAACACGAAGAACTGCTGAGGCAAAAGGGGCAGCGCCCTGCGGATAGCACCCGCAGTCCCTAGCAGGGTTGGCCCGTCAAACGAATACTGGATGGAGATCTCGAGAGCGGTGCCATCCCCGAAGCGCTGGCTGATTGCATGTCCGAGATGAGCAACCAGTATAATCACGCGCCGAATCCCACTCCTCCTGAGCAATGTGAGCTGGTGCCAAAGAAATGGTCGTCCAGCCACTTCAATCATCGCCTTGGGGATGTTTTCTGTGAGCCGTCCTAGGCGTGTCGCTAGCCCGCCCGCGAGTATGACTGCCGGCATTAGCTCATTCGAATGTTCCATAGGTTTACTCTTGCGAGACAATCCGGGTGCCTTCAAAATCGAAGCGGAACCGAACCTCTTTCAGGCCCTTTTCACGCATAGCGTGACGCAGTCTTGTCTTATCGCAGGCATAGAACATTAGAAAGCCTCCGCCTCCAGCACCGATGACCTTGCCCCCCGACGCACCGTTGGACATAGCGTGCTGATAGTATTCGTCGATTCTGCCGTTGCTCATATCTGCGCTCCGGCGTTTTTTGTGTTCCCAGTGTACATTCATTAGACTTCCAAATTGCGCCACGTCCCCGCTTTCAAGCGCTAACCTGCTGCGGACGCCTAGTTCCTTAATGAAATGTAAATTCTCTATCATCTCTGAATCTGCGAGCTTGCTTTTATCGTCCTGCTCCTTGAGGATTGCTGACGCCGAGCGCGAGTAGCCAGTGAAGAACAATAGCAAGTTGTCTTCCAGGTTGAACCGAGTCTCTTCCGAAATTGCGAGAGGCCATGCCCGGACGGAATCGTCTGTCCCAAATTCAAAACAAGTGATACCGCCGTAGGCTGCTATGTACTGATCTTGCCTGCCAATCGGCTCGCCAAGAACATCGATTTCC
>WNFJ01157438.1_pt1 | contig 14592 bp, 10 predicted proteins | sample 5400461 | NCBI WGS metagenome assembly WNFJ01 (sample SAMN13153349, study PRJNA577476) | soil metagenome | isolation source: 115 cm saprolite on Douglas fir-dominated hillslope | place: USA:California | collected 2013-09-17 | reverse complement strand
AAACAAGTATTAACTGCTGAAGATATTCGTGCTCAGGAATTCATTGCGGAATTTGCCTTGCGGGTCGTACTTCTTGCTCAATTGGATAAAGTTGGGCAGTTTCTTATAGATAGAGTGCAGCTCCGCTGGCGACACAGTGAATAGCTTTCCCCAGTGCGGCCGGGCCTTAAATGGAGCTAATTCCCTTTCAATCAACGGCAACAGTCTCCTGACCGCTGGCCAGTCCTGTTTCCAAGTAAAGTGGATGGTTATGCAGGGTTGTTCGTAACAAGGACTCAGCCATAAATTGTCGGCGGCAATCGTACGGATTTCGGAAATCATTAAGTGCGGACTGACCTGATCGCGCAGCCGTTCCACCGCGAGAATTGCTTCGACCGCATGCTGACGAGGCACGAAGTACTCCGATTGCAACTCTTTTCCCGCGCTAGGCGTGAACCCCATGCGAAAATGCGGCAGTCGTTCATACCAAGGACCAGGCACGCCCATCTGTTCCGTACAGTTCTCAGCGGAAAGTTCAGCAATGGGGTGCAGATTCCTGGTAGCGCGTTTCGCCCCGAAGAATTCCGCGGTTGCGTCAAACGCTTGTCCTTCTTCAACGCGGCTCTTGATCCAAACCTCGTTGACACGCTGGTTTTGCCAATCGGTAAACAGGCTGACGCTATACGCGCTTGATTCGATGGCGTCAAAGTGGTTTTTCACCTCATTGAGCGGCAGATTTTCATACACGTACTGCCGCATCAGGAAGGTTGGCTGAATATCGAGGGTGATCTTTGTGATTACGCCAAGCGCACCAAGCCCAACAACGGCTCCCAGAAACGCATCGCCGTCCTCTAAGCGGGACAGCTTAACCACCTCGCCGGCCGCTGTGACGATTTCAAGTGCTGACACTGCCGTCGCGAGGTTGCCATTCTTTTCGCCCGAACCGTGCGTTGCGGTGCTGCAAGCTCCCGCTATGGAAATATGGGGCAACGAGGCGAGATTGTGCAACGCATAGCCCTTGCTATCGAGGTACGGGCACAGTTGACCGTAAGTCATGCCCGCATCGACCGTCACGGTGTGCGCCTCCGGCTCCAACGCAACGACCTCGTCCATCGACTTCAAGGATAGGAACCTATTTGTGCTGTCTGCTATGTTGTTGAAGCAGTGGCGCGTTCCCAGTACCTTTAGTTTGCTCTGTTTCTTAACGTAACTCCGCACCTGTTCAAGCGAGTTGGCGGAGTACAAGCGGTCAGTACTGTATTCCAGATTGCCCGCCCAGTTCTGCAGTCTGTTTTTTGACGCCCAGGCCAACAGAGGTGAGATAACGGGGCCTGCCAACAGCGCACCGAAGACCCTGATAAAAGTCCTCTTGTTCATGGCTATAGCCCAAGCAGTATCGACACTGGCCTCCGGAACTTCCTCTTCCCCGGCTTCGCAAACGCGGCAATTGTACACCTATTCGAAAGAAATGATGGCCGGGGCCGTATTTAACGGTTGACGGAACAGGGCGCTGCGCTGACCAGCTCAAGCGATCCCGAGCCTCTTCTGCATTTCCTCGAGAGACACGCCTTTGGTTTCAGGATAGACAAATAAAACCACGAAAAACTGGAATGCCATCATGAAAGCGAAAAAAACAAAAGGGTATCCGCCGGAGGACGCGGCCAGAAGTGGAAAGATTCCGGAAATGAGCGCATTCATGAACCAGTGGGAAAAACTGCCCAAACTTTGGCCTTTAGCTCTTACGCGATTGGGAAAGACCTCACTGATGAATACCCAGATGACCGCGCCCTGAGAAAATGCAAAGAACGCTATGTACCCGATTAGCAGCCATACGAGAAGATTCTGGTGGCTGCGCGTAAAAAAGATGGCGGCGACACCGCCGAGACACGCCGCCGTGCCTACCGAACCGATTAGCAACAGTGTCTTGCGGCCGATACCATCGATGACGGACATGGCCAGCATCGTAAATACTAAGTTCGTCGCGCCAATGGCCACGGCCTGCAAGTCGGAAGACACTTTGTTGAAGCCGGCAAAAGCGAAAATATCATTCAAGTAGTAGAGGATCGCGTTGATTCCGGACAGCTGGTTGAACATGCCGATGGAGACGGCTAGAAAAATCGGCAAGCGATGCTTCCACGAGAACAGCGAATCATTAGCGACGTGGTCCGCATCGATCGACGCGACAATTTCCTGGAGCTCCTGCTCGTAATTTTCCTCTCCCGTCAGCCGGAGCACGTCTCTTGCTTCCGCAATCCTTTGTTTCTTAACCAGCCAGCGGGGACTGCGCGGAATTCCAAAAAGGAAGAGCAGGAAAAGTATGGCGGGAACCGCCGGGATACCCAGCTTCCAGCGCCATTCGGTGGGACCAAACCGCATCGTTCCCACGATGTAATTCGACAGATAGGCGAGCAGAATTCCAAAGACGATGTTGAACTGAAACAAGCCCACGAGCCGGCCTCGCCATTTAGCGGGCGCAACCTCCGCGATGTACATCGGGCCGAGCACCGATGAACCGCCGATGCCCAGGCCTCCGATGAAGCGGAAAAGAACGAGTGCGCTCCAGTTCCAAGCAAAGGCACAGCCCAGAGCTGAGACGAGGTACAGGACGGCCATGGCGCGCAAACTGTCACGGCGGCCAAATTTATCGCCGGGAATTCCAGCCAGCATGGATCCCAGGATCGTTCCCCAGAGTGCTGCGGAAACCGTCATTCCTAGCGCTGCTGGCGATAGATGAAACGTTTCCGTCAGTGCATGGGTGGCACCAGCAATCACAGCTGTGTCGAACCCGAAAAGAAGTCCCCCAAGTGCTGCCACCACGGTGCTCTTTAAAAGATAAGAGTTAAGTTTCATATTGCCTTTCGAAATTTCAGAGCGCTCGGCATGTGAAAATCACATTGCAAGTCGGACGCAACCGGGGACCTCAAAACCCCGCATGCTCGCCGCGCCGGGGAGCAAATCAAGCCTTCACCCGTTGCGCGAAGATACGGAAGGGCTTCTACCGCTGGCATCTTTGTTGAAAGGTTGATCGTTCATGCCATTCCGGCGTCACAGTCATCGGAAGTTAAAACGGATTTGGCTTTGTGGGTTCGTATGGGGATTCCGCGGAGGGCGCCTCCTCGATTTTGGGCACGCTGATCCGCTGCCGGTCGTCCACGGAGAAGAGCATATAGTCGCTGAAGCTGTGCCGCCGATGAGTGCGCCGCCCTTTCAAGTCGTAGAAGACTTCCGCCGTGCGCGGAAGCCACATATCCACATTGCGCTTGCGGAAATGCACGGCGGTGTATTCGATGGCCGTGTGGTCCGCGACCAAACGAATCTCCGGCAGCGGCGCGACAAGATCGGTTTCGAGGCGCACGATCTGGAACGTGTCCGCCGCGATCCAAGCGCGCCCTTTAAGGGCGACAGGGTGGGATGGGCCGGATTCGCCGAACCGATAGCCGCGATCCTTACTGGGCTTATCACGCCGCTGGCGGAAATGAACTTGCCAGGCCAGCCCGCCGTTCCAACGAGCCAACCCTTCGCACGTCATATCGTAATTCACGGCACTATAGGGATGAAAGATCAGCACGAGTGAGGGCAGCCCCAGGGTGGCCGTTCCACCCGGGAATCTCTCGTAGGAAAGACCCCCGTCGCGGTATTCGTATACGGCCAAGAAGCCCGGGCGAACCTCCTGAATGGAGACAACGTAATCAAACTTGCGTTTTTCCGGAGGGGCAGGAAATCCCCAGGCGTTCACCGATTCGTGGAAGAAAGACTCCGTCGCCGTGAAGCGATCCACATTGAGAATGAACTCCTGCACGCGCTTTCCGGCGTTCTGAACGACTTCGTTCAGCGGGCAGGGGACTCCGGACTCGACGGGTGGCACTTTCTCGTCTACATCCGGGGGGAGCCAGTTGGAGGGCAGGGGGAGCGCGACTACATTCGAGGGAGTGGCCGCCGCGGCCGTTACGGAAACCGCTGGAGCTGCGGGAGCTGAAGAAAGAGGACTGACAGCGACGGCCGCCGGGGGAGGACGAAGGGAGTCCAATTGCTTTTGCGCGACAGTATTGGCTGGATATTCTCGAAGATAAGATTCCAGAATTTGGATGGCGCGGTCGGTCTTCCCCTGCGCCGCGAGCGCTCGCGCCAGCGTGGGCAGGACTTCAGCAGCGCGGTCGTGGCCGAGCTCTATGGCGCGTTCCGCCTCGCGGACCGCCTCCTCCGACGATCCCAGGTGCAAATCGGCATCGGCGAGGAGCGCGTGGGCGCGCCACGAATTCGGCTCGATCTCCAGGGCTTTCTTGAGATGGGGAATTGCATCCGCGGGCTTGTTTTCGCGCAACAACGCATCGCTGAGGGAAACCTGGGCAAGCAAATGCTGCGGGTAGAAGGCGATGGCCTTCTCCCAATAGGATTTGGCCTGTTGCCAGTTATTCACCCGCGATGAATACGCGCCGAAGAGAAAATTCACATCGGGATGAGACGGTGCGAGACGATACACCGCATCCAGGTGCGTACGCGCCTCCGCGAGCCTTCCCGCACGGAGCGCTTCGACTGCCTTCCCGAGCTCTTTCTGGGCTTTGGGGGCGAGTACCGGAGGCCCGGGCGCAACTGTTGCTGCTCCGCCACCCGGAGATTCAGGCTGCAAGGTAACGAAAACTGTTTCTCTTCCCTCAGATCCAATAACGTCAACGTCCTCGACCGCCTTCTCATAGCCAGCTGCAACCACTTGAACAATATATCGGCCTGACGCGACATTATCGAAGGATGCCTGGCCGGCCTGGGCCAACATCTGCTGCCAATACTGGTCCGTTATCCGGGTCACTGAGACAAGCGCCAGCTGACTGACCGGCCTCCCGTTCACATCCAGGACATGCACAATCAGACGCACCGGGTGCGCGGCTACGCTGCCTATCGGCCTCCCAGCAGAAGATTGCACTGGGGGGGCTTGCGCCAAACCTGAGGCGGGCAGCAAAAGACAGCCAGCGCCGATTAGAGTCGTCGCGAGGGACATAAGGACACGGAAGGCCATATACAACCCCTACTGCGGAAGGGAAACCTGGACCTGCGCACTATCATACACCGACGCCAGCGAAAAACGCTTCAGGCAGTTGCTGCGTGGGGATCCTGCCTCCAGAGTTAGGCTGATCGGCCCCTGGCATTCAATGCATTTCGTCCCTAAACATTGGCAACGAGGCCGCGTTTGCAGTTTCGAGGCGCCAAAATTGTAGAAATTGCCACAATCAAGTAACTATTTTCAAAATTTTCTCAAACCGCCGCTAGTTGTGCGAAGGATGCTGAGTGGGCACGTGCGACAAATACTGTGGCGGCCGGAATTCAATCGTGACGTCCTGTTGAGCTTGGACAGGCCTTTTGTTCAAGAGAGTGGGCTTGTAACGCCACAGGCGAATGGCGCTCGTTGCGGCAGGAAGAAGAGAGGTCGAGCCGCTCACGAGCTTTATATCCTGTACTTGGCCGAGCTCTCCGATGGTCGTGCGGACCTTTACGGTTTCCGACGATCCATGTCGATCCCCCGGCCTCGGATAGCGAGGCCAAACGAAGGAGACAAGTTCGCCAGCTTGCAATCGAGCGGGTTTATGAGTCACTGCAGATCCGGGCTCAGGAGCAACAAGAACAGAAAGTTGCGAGGTCATCGCGAACGAAGAGGAGGCGGCGATCGGTTTTTCCGGCAAAATCAGCCTGAACGGTTTGCTGCCATCGCCTGGGCCAGTGACAAGAATTGCGGAAGGCCATGACAGGTGCGGCGTTGCACGCGTCCCAAGCGTTAGCCTCCGTGAGGCCGGGTTTCTCGGTACGCCACTTGTCGGGCCGACTGCTTTGGGTGAATGTGTGGGTTTGGGACTCACGCGTAGCGGCGCGTTTCGCGCGATTAGCACGGCCGAGCCATTGCGCTCAGGACTGGCTTCGGGATTATCGGAATCAGTGAGGGGTCGCGTCGTTATTGCTAAAGATGGTCCGATAAGCCCCAGGCTGGCAACTGAATCTTCCGGTCGTACATTGAGGGATTGAGCGGACGGGTTTTCTGAGCGCGATTCTTCCGTCGCCGTCGCTGGCGGATTTACTGCAGGCGTATTGAAGGTATTTGCTGCCGATGGACTGGAAGTTCGCGAAGTCGTTTCGTCTGGGCGATTGGACGGTGCCGGTGACGTGGCATCAACAGCCAATATTGATTTCTGGGCGTCCCGGAGGCGTTTTCCCAGCGGGCCGCGTTCCACTGTGAGTCCAACGGCAAGACTGATCACCGCGAACAAAAACGCTACTGCGGCGACCTGAAATCCGGATATTTCAAGAACATATAAGCGTAAGTCCGAGTTCGCGATGCGATCCGCTGGCGACTCGACTCTGCCTGTTCGAACTTGCGGTGCAAAACCGGCGATCGGAGCGTGGTGGTGCACTTTTTCCTGGAGAACTTCGACAAGCGATCGAGGGTTCGCATCCAGAATCTCAGGCGTGACGATCTTAGATGCTTGAGACGCAGTGTGCGCAATCTGTTCGGGCGAAGAGGGTTGGTCTTGTTCAGGCAAGACACTTCCAATCGGCTCTTCTGGGAAGCTTTCGAGGGTTGCGGGGATGTGGCTCTCAACAGGCGCCGGCGTTAAGCCTTCAAGTTCCGGGGCTGCCTTTTCGGACGCGATCCAACTTGAAATTTGATCGCGGGCCTCGGCGATGAGATCAACAAATCGGATGCCTGCGCTTTTTTTCGATTCCGCTAACCACACGATCTGCGCGGAGATTTCGATGCTTTGCCTGGAGCTGGGCAATTGCAAGCAAATGCGTGGGAGGTAGTCACCTGCTACAAGGAGGCCGGCTGCAGCAACGGCCATGCCCGTCTCACTTATATTGAGGACGATGCCGCTATTGGCATCGCCGAGCTCGACGTACGCGCGGGAAGCAGGAGTGGTACGCGCCTGAAGGCGGCGGTCGCGCGTAGGACAAATCGCCGCAACCGGCACCTGGCGTTCGGCTTCGAGTGCGGCTGGTTCCGCTTGTGCCCGTGCGACCGCTTCCCGCTCCGCCTTATTCCGCTGCGCGATTTCAATGAGTGTTGCTAGCCTGCCGCCCGCTTTTGAAAGTGCGTCAAAGACGAACGCAACATTTTTCGGGTTGAACTGAAGCTGCCGAGCAGTAAGAGACAGCCGGATGCTGTCGTAGATTTCATCATGCTGGCTTTCTGAAAGATAGTCCTGCAGTTCAGAATAGAATGCGCCGTTCGCGTAATTCTCTCTCCACTCAAGAATGGCCTGGAGGCGGCGATTGGCTTCCTTAGCCAATTCTTGTTCTTGCTGTTCTGCTGCGACAGCTTCGGTGAACACTTCTTCTTGGCCATGGGGTAATGCCATGGTTATTTCTGTCAATCCACCACGCAGTTCCTGAACCTTGTTGGACGGGAAAGATGTTTTGCGACAGACCCACTCTCCGCGTGTCTTGTCGAAATGAATCGTGGCACGATACTCATCTTTTTCGTACTTGAATACCGGCAATGGCTTGAGTGGTGGCCACGTACCGGCCAGGATTAATTTCATCTCGGCCTGTTGCACTTGAGACGTGAGTCCAGCGATGTTGGCCTTAGCTGGTTCGTGTTTATTCAATTTCATGTTTCGGCTCGAAAAGTTCTGCCCGCCACATGATTTTGCTGGGGTGCGGCCAGCAACTTCTAGAAGCGGTCATCGCGACGGGGATTTGAACGACGAATGTTTCGAAGGACAGCAAGCGCGCTGAAATATTCTTGCAGATTCGACATGTCCCGACCTCCACCGCTTTGTGCGGTGAGCCCCGTCGGCTTTGTTCCCCTTGCTGTCCCTCGTCGACTGTCGTAGCTTTCTTGAGTGTTGCCGCCTTAAACCCCGTCCGGCGGGATTAGTTGCTTGCCTCGGTTCGACGAGACCTCGTTCCGGCCATTTTCTGAGTCAAGTCAGCGAGGCTTGTTCAGATGGCGTGCGTCTTTGCCCTCCCTGCCCCAGGCGATGCCGCCAATCTCTGGTTGCAAGGCAAGGGTAGGTTCAGACGCAAAACGCTCTCGAGCCATGCTCCTGTCTCCTGCAAACTCTTCATTTTTAGCCACATGCAAGAGAGTCGCAATAGGGCTACCCGCTGCATGCCTGATTAACGCGGGAGTCCTGGTACGGCAGATGTCCGATGCAGCGAGTTATCAGCAGTTCGAGGTTCTGCGGAGTGTTATGCCTCCGTGAAAAGGGGGGCGGAGGGATTCTGCATTACATTTCGCTCTTGCGGAAACGGTCAATCAAGTGAGCGCATGCGCGGACGGTCACGGCCATCATCGTGAGCGTCGGGTTCTGGCATGCAGACGACACAAAGCTCGCCCCATCCATCACCAACACGTTTTTCACGTCGTGCGCCTGATTGAACGCATTGAGCACCGACTTCTTCGGATCGGTCCCCATGCGTGCGGTGCCGAGTTCGTGGATGGCCATGCCCGGCATTTCGACCTTCGCTTGCACGCGGATATCTTTCGCGCCTGCCGCTTCCAGCATTTCCGCCGCAGTGGCCCCGGCGTCCTCCATGAGCGCGGCTTCGTTGTCGCCATGGGTCATGGAAATGCGCAATGCGGGAATCCCCCAGGCATCTTTCAGATCGCGGTCGATCTCGCAGTAGTTGTCCCACCGCGCCAGCGATTCACCGAAAGCTCCCAGGGAAATCCCGTGAACGCCTTCCTTCACGGCGTTCTTGAGCGTCGTTCCGTACCCCTCCGCGCTGAAGTTAAATTCGGCTCCGGCCCCGCCCTGATAACCATAGCCACGTAAGAACCGCGAATGCTTGCTGCTCGAAGGAGTGTTCCGGAAGCGAGGGATGTAAATTCCGTTGGGCCGTTGGGGTTCGTTTGCGTTAGGAAGAGCTTTGAACTCCGGCAGACGCCCCGAGGCTCCTGCCCCGACGACGTGATCCATCAGATAACGGCCCAGCGCGCCGCTCGAATTTGCCAGTCCATTGGGATATTCCCGCGTCGAGGAGTTCAGCAAGATGCGCGTGGATTCTAATGCCTGCGCGCAAAGAATGACAGCTTTTCCGCGGACCTCCTTCACCTGCCGTGTCATTCGATCCACGTAGGTCACTCCACGCGCTTTGTTTGCCGTATCGTCCATGTTTACGCGGCTTACTACGGCATTCGTGATCAGCGTGCAGTTGCCGGAGCTCAGCGCGTCCTTGACGGTCGTAAACGGGCTGCTGAAATAGGAAAACGTGCTGCAACCGCGTTCACAAGGCCCGCAATAGTGGCAAGCGGCGCGGCCATTATGATTTTGCGTGAGTACCGCCGCGCGCCCGATCGTGACCGTGTGTCCAAACTTGGCTTTGACGCGTTCTCTTAACAGAACTTCCCCACAGCTCATCTTCATTGGCGGCAGAAATTGCCCATCGGGCAGCATTTCATTGCCCTCAGTTGCTCCGCTGATACCGACGTACCGCTCCACAATGTCGTAATAGGGAGCAAGATCGGCGTAGCTAATAGGCCAGTCATCGCCGTACCCGTCTCGGCTCGCCGCCTTAAAATCGTTGTCGCTCAGGCGGTAACTCTGACGGCCCCAGACCAGCGACCGACCGCCGAGCACGCGCAACCGCTGCCATGTAAACGGTTTGCCTGGAGGCGTGCTGTATGGATTTTCCAGATCGTTGACGAACCACTCGTAGTTATATTCCATGCACGCGTAGCACTGCTTTTGGATGGGCCTCGTGCGCACGACCTCGGGCGAGTGATCGCGGTATTTGAGCTTGTAGGACGGCATGTGCTCGGTAAATTCTTTCGGGGTGACCGCGCGGCCTGCTTCGAGCAAGGCGACTCTCAGCCCCGCCTCGGCAAGTTGTTTCGCGGCCCAGCCGCCCGTGGCGCCCGATCCCACAACCACGGCGTCGTAGGTTTGTTGTGGAGCGTCCTGCGCTGTGTAATTCATGCTCACTTATGCTTCCCTTCCGGATGGTCGCAGCCTTCATAGCTGCCGTGTGCAAAGGCGCCATCCCACCCCAGTTCGCGCTCGCCAATCTGCGAGCTGTAATAGGCCATCATGATGCGCTGTTTTAGCGCTTCAAAATGAGCGTGCCCCGGATCGGGCACGGCATTCGTATCGCCAGCCCATCCGCTCCCCGTGCGGGGATACGCCAGCCCGTGCAGCAAATCATCTTGTTCTTCTCGTGAGAGGTAGCGAAACGCCGCTTTGAAACGCCGCATGCTTTCGCCATCCAGATAGCCAAGAGAATTCAGGAACGCCCGTTGTGTCTCGGGCGTCTCGGCAGCCAGCACAAGATCGCTGAAGCGATTCACCAGTGCTTCCTTGGCGCCGGGAGTGTCCGTCGCGGGGATCATCAAGTCGCTGAGCACGATGAGCGTTTCATTCTGGTGCTCGTCCAAAAAAAGCGGTTTCCATCCTGGCGCCGCGAGGTCTTTCGAGGCGTCAACGCCGCTTTGCGCCGGGGTCAGCTCGGAGGACTGCGCTGCACTCTGCGCCATTGTGCGTGGAGGGCGCAGCGCAGCGGCTGCACCCATAAGAACACCAGCACGGATCAATTCGCGTCGTTTCATGGAAACTCCTCGCCCACAACCCCGCCGTTTTCGGCAGGCAGGTACCGCGGATTCATTGTCGGACGAACCGACTCCCGCCGATCGTAGGCACCGGGAAGTCTACACCAAGGGAAGCGAAAGTTAGACGGCTAGCCCATCTCCCAGGTTCGCCGGCGGTCGCCACTCGTGCCGCCGCTTACTGAGGTATGATCGTGGAATCCATCCAACCTCCATCACCGGCAAGGAGGGGCCGCCATGTCTGCTCAAAACAAGTCCTCTCGAATCGACGAGTGGATACTGCAAAAGATCTATCGGGCGGCGGGTCAACCCTCCGTCCGGCTCGAGCTCCGAAACAGCGCCGAAGTTTCGCCAAAAGACGCGCCGGCTGTGGCCAATATCGTCATCCGGGACCGAAAAACTCTCTTGCGTCTGCTACTCGATCCGGAAGTTGAGTTCGGCGATGCGTACAGCGAGGGGCGAATCTCGCTCGAGGGAGATCTCATCTCCGCACTCGAAATTCTTTATCCCTCCTTGCCGCAAGCCGAACATCAGAGCCGGTACGCCAGACTCGTCTCGAAGTGCATGGAATATGTTCAGCGCAACTCCTTGCGCGGCTCGCGTCGTAATATCCAGCAACACTACGATCTTAATACTGATTTTTACCAGCTCTGGCTCGACCCGCAACTCATCTATACCTGCGCTTATTATCCGTCGCCCGGTGCGACGCTGGAGCAAGCGCAAGCCGCGAAATTGGATTACGTCTGCCGTAAGGTGCAGCTGCAACCCGGGGAGCGTGTCGTCGACGCAGGCTGCGGCTGGGGCGCATTGGCCCTGCACATGGCGAAAAACTATGGAGTGACCGTTAGGGCTTTCAACGTTTCACGCGAGCAAATCTTGTTTGCGCGCGAGCGAGCAAAAGAGCTGGAACTCAGCCAGCGAGTGGAATTCATCGAGGACGATTACCGGAACATCTCCGGCGAGTGTGATGCGTTTGTCTCCATAGGAATGTTGGAACACGTTGGACGCGAACACTACCGAGAGCTGGGGAGTATCATCCACCGCTCGCTCGCCAAAACCGGGCGCGGACTCCTCCACTTTATAGGGCGCAATCATCCGCGCCCCTTCAGCACGTGGACCAGAAAACGCATTTTTCCCGGCGCCTACGCACCCGCGCTGGGCGAAGTCATGCAAGTGTTTGAACCTTGGGATTTGTCCGTCCTGGATGTCGAGAACTTGCGGCCACACTATGCAAGAACGCTGGAGCAGTGGTTGGCACGATTTGAGAAGTCCGAACAGCAGATATCCGAAATGTTCAGCCCGGAATTCATGAGAGCCTGGCGGCTTTATCTCGCCGGAGCTGTTGCCGGATTTCGTGTCGGCACGCTGCAACTGTTTCAAATCGTTTTCGCGCGAACTGCCTGCCAGCGAATTCCGTGGACCCGAGCGCACCTGTATACAAAAGACCAGCACGAAGAGCAGGAGACCAAATGGATGTATGCGACGTCCTGATCGTTGGAGCCGGTCCCGCCGGAAGTTCCTGCGCCTGGAAACTGCGCGATTCGGGCTTGAGTGTGGTGATCCTGGACCGGCAAATTTTCCCCCGGGACAAGGTGTGCGGAGGATGGATCACCCCGCCCGTCGTCGAGGAGCTCGAAATTGATCTGCAGGAATATTCACGCGGCCATGTTTTACAGAACATCCACGGTTTTCGCACCAGCCGGATAGGTGGTCGCGAAGTAGAAACCGATTATGGGCGACCCATCAGCTACGGGATTCGCCGCTGCGAGTTCGATGATTTTCTATTAAAGCGCTGCGGTGCGCGCATTTACGAGGGCGTTGCTCTTACCCGGCTGGAACAATCGGGCGATCGCTCGATTGTCAACGGCCAGTTCAAGGCCCGGCTCGTGATCGGCGCGGGGGGGCATTTTTGTCCCGTGGCCCGATTGCGGGGGGCCAACGCTCGGCATGAAGTCGGCGTTGCTGCGCAAGAAATTGAATTCGAGATGTCAGAAACCCAGCGCGATCAATGTTCTATCCGGGCTGAGATTCCAGAGCTTTATTTTTGTCCGGACATGAAGGGTTACGGTTGGTGCGTCCGTAAAAAGAACTTTCTCAATATCGGCTTGGGGAGACTCGATCCCCATGCCCTGCCCAATCATCTTGCGGACTTCGGTACCTTTCTGAAAGAAGCGAGGAAGATCACTTTTGACCTGCCGGGGAGGATGGCGGGCCATTCGTATCTTCTGTACGGACATGCCAAGCGAGACGTGGCCGGAGACGGCGTACTGCTGATTGGCGATGCCGCTGGCTTGGCGTATTCTCAGAGCGGCGAGGGCATACGGCCAGCAATCGAGTCGGGACTCCTTGCGGCGAAGGCCATCCTATCCGAGGGTGGAGCCGGCCGGCCGGCGCTTTCAGAAACATATCGCGGCCTGCTCGCGCAGCGCTTCGGAAAAGTGCAAGAAGAATGGGCTTTCAACATTGGCCGTCATCTTCCAACGCGGGTGACAAGTTCGCTCGCTCGAATTCTCCTGGCAAGCCAGTGGTTTCCTCGCCACGTCATCCTCGATCGGTGGTTTCTCCATTGTGATGAACCCGCCCTGGTTTGCTGAACGAAAGAATCCGTTCAATTCCTCGCGTGTCAGTGGATGGTTTGCGAGAATTGAGAAGGGGTATCGGTCAAACTTCGAGGCATACGGAGTATTTGCGCAACACAGGGAACCTTCGGCAAGTGTAACCAAGCGGATTGCTCAGGCCTGCAGCTCGCGAAGGTAAGGAACGCTGGCTTTCATCATTTCTAGGTTCATTTCGACGAAATAATTTTTTATGCCGCCCATTTTCGCCGCAGCAAATATCTTTTTCCAATCAAGAGTGTCCTGTCCCACCGGCATAATTTTCTTGGCATCGGCCGACCAGCCTTGGACGTGCATGGACATGAAGCGGCCAGGGTATTTCGTGAAATATTCCGCGGCGTCGTATCCGCGACTGATTGTGGAAACCTGGAACTGGAACTTGACTAGCTTCGGATCGAGAAGTTCCAGCAATAAGTCGTACGTCCGCTTGCCCTCAACCATGGTGAGCTCAAAATCCTCATTGTGAAGCCCCTGCTGGATCCCCGCGCTCGCAGAGCGTGCGCCCATTTTGTTGTATTCGTCGGCCGCCCGCTTTACATCATCCATAGTCGGTTTCCCGGGCCCACCGAGTGTCGGCACGATCATTTGTGTTAGGCCGACATCTTTCGCCCAGGCAATGCGGCTCTCCTGGTGCTCTCTCAGTTCCGTGATGCTGAAATGCGAACTCACGCATGTCACACCTGCATCGCCCAAAATTCTCCGGAGCTCGTTTCCCGAGTATTTGGCGAGACCGGCAAAGCCCGAATCCGCGTAACCTACCGGCGAGCACAACTCAATCGTTTGAAATCCGGCATCGGCAAGTTGCTTGATCGTGCCGGGAAAGTCCTTGGCGACCATGTCTCTGACAGGCCACGTCTGGCATCCAATGGGCATACCGAGAGGATTGGCGCGAAGCTCCAGACCACCTGCGGAAATAAAGCCGATCGCGGCCGCCTGTGTTGCCGCATTTTTGAAAAAATCTCTTCTCGACATCGACATTAACGTCTCCTTGTAGCAGTTCTTTACTCGCTAGAGTTCCCATCCGCTTCGACGTTCAGGGCGGACATCCTTCTGGGCAGCCTCAGCGTTAACTACCTTCATGTTGGCGCGATCCCAGTTGAGTTTCTGTCCCGAACGAGTGGCAACATTCCCGAGGAGCAAAGTCTCAGTGACCATGCCCGAGAATTCAAAACTCCCGCCGGGCTTCACTTTACTTCCCTTGCAGGCGTCGAGCCATTCGCGCTCATTGCCAGGTGACCTTGGCAGCGTTTTTGCCGGCTGCTTGTAGCTGTTCATTTTCGCTTCAGGAATAAGCTGCGGATGGGCCCCATTGAATCCGCAAAGAATCTTGCCGCGATCTCCCACAAAAAGAAGTCCTTCAGCACCTGCTTCGCCCTCTCCCTTGAACGGGCGGTTTTCTTCCAATTCCTCCGGCCGCGGCGGATTCAGACCACCGTCATACCACGTGAATTTGACCGGTGGCATCTCACC
>WNFJ01557186.1_pt2 | contig 14596 bp, 17 predicted proteins | sample 5400461 | NCBI WGS metagenome assembly WNFJ01 (sample SAMN13153349, study PRJNA577476) | soil metagenome | isolation source: 115 cm saprolite on Douglas fir-dominated hillslope | place: USA:California | collected 2013-09-17 | reverse complement strand
GATCGAGCGGGCCTATCTCGGCGAATATTGGGACTACGTCGTGATGCCGGCCCACGGCTCGACCAGGCTCAGAGTCACCGCGCCGCCGCTCGAAGTCTATGGGGTCGGCGAATCCGCCTGGCTCGAGCTCGACCCCAGCCAGATGGCGCCGATCGTATGAACCGCCTTGCGCGTTCGGCCATTCCCCAGGAGCAGACCATGGCTCGCCTTCCCGCCAGCGAAGCGCTCGCCCGCTTCAAAGTGCTGGATCTGACCCGCGTCCGCGCCGGCCCGACGTGCGTGCGCCAGCTTGCGGACTGGGGCGCCGACGTCATCAAGATCGAGTTGCCGGAGGGAGTCCAGGGCGGCGACATGGGCGGGCCGCGCCACGGACCGGATTTTCAGAATCTGCACCGCAACAAGCGCAGCATCACCCTCGATCTCAAGCAGCCGGAGGGCGGCGAGGTCTTTCGCAGGATGGTGAGGACCGCCGACGTCGTCGTCGAGAACTATCGGCCCGACGTGAAATTCCGGCTCGGCGTGGATTACGAGAGCCTCAAGCCGCTCAATCCCCGGCTGGTCTATGCCAGCATCTCCGGCTTCGGCCAGGACGGGCCCTATCGCGAGCGGCCGGGCTTCGATCAGGTGGCGCAGGGGATGGGCGGGCTGATGTGGATCACCGGCCTGCCCGGCCAGGGCCCGGTGCGCGCGGGCGTCCCGATCGCCGACCTGGGGGCCGGAATCTTTTGCGCGCTCGGCATCCTGGTTGCGCTGCTCGAGCGCGAGGTCTCCGGCGAGGGCCAATGGGTGCGCTCCTCGCTGCTCCAGGCGCAGATCGCGCTGACCGACTTCCAATCGGCGCGCTGGCTCATCGCCAAAGAGGTGCCGTCGCAGGCCGGCAACGATCACCCGACCAGCATTCCAACCGGCGTGTTCGAGACCAGCGATGGCCACATCAACATCGCGGCCGCCGGCCAGCACATCTTCGTTCGATTCTGTGCCGCGATCGGGGCCGAGCATCTCGCGAACGATCCCCGGTTCACGACAGACCTGCTCCGCTCCAAGAATCGTGTCGCCATGAATGCCGCGATCGCCGAGAAGACCCGCACGCGATCCAGCCGCGAATGGATCGACATTCTCAACGCGGCCGGCGTGCCGTGCGGCCCGATCTACAAGATGGACGAAGTCTACCAGGATCCGCAGGTGCGCCATCTCGGCATGGCGGCCGATGTCCACCATCCCAAGCTCGGTGACATCCAGGTCGTCAACCAGCCGGTCGAGCTCAGCCGCACGCCGAGCCACATCCGCTACGCGACGCCGGAACGCGGCGAGCATACCGACGAGGTGCTGCGCGCGCTCGGCTACGACGACCAGGCGATTGCCGGCTTGCGCGCCCGCAGGATCGTGTAACAGCTTGGCTGAATGCGCGCCCGGAAACCGATGGAGAATGCGATGGAGACCGGTACCCAACGGATGATCGCCCGCAAGGACGGCGCGGTCGGCTGGATGGTGTTCAACAATCCGGCACGCCACAACGCAGTCTCGCTCGACATGTGGCAGGCGGTGCCGAACATCCTCGACGAATTCGCCCGCGACGAGGCGATCCGCGTGGTGGTGCTTGCGGGTGCCGGCGGCAAGGCGTTCGTCTCCGGCGCGGATATTTCCGAATTCGGCGAGCGCCGCGCCTCGCGCGAGGCCGTGCTCGAATACAACAGGATCGCCGATCATGCGCACCGCGCGATCGTCGAATGCAGGAAGCCGACCATCGCCATGATCCAGGGCTATTGCATCGGCGGCGGGCTGGCGGTGGCGCTGTGCTGCGATCTGCGCATCGCGTCGGAAAATTCCCGGTTCGGCGTGCCGGCCGCCAAGCTCGGGCTCGGCTACGGCTTTGCCGGAATCAAGCGGCTAGCCGACCTGGTGGGTCCCTCCTTCGCCAAGGAGATCTTTTTCACGGCGCGCCAGTTCGACACCGCGGAAGCGCTGCAGATGGGGCTGGTCAACCGGGTGCGGCCGGCGGCCGAGCTCGAGGCCTACGTGCGCCAATATGCCGAGATCATCGCCGGCAATGCGCCGCTCACCATTGCGGCGGTGAAATTGTGCGCGGGCGAATATGCCAAGGATCCCGAGGCGCGCGATCTAAAGGCCTGCCAGGCCGCGGTCGACGCCTGCTTTGGTTCGCAAGACTACGTCGAGGGCCGCACCGCCTTCATGGAAAAGCGCAAGCCCGCGTTCCGCGGACGATAGCGGGTCTGCGGCCTACGGCGTCGGTTTGCGGCCTCCTCCAGAGCTCGATGTTTCTTATTGGCACGTTCCCGAGGAGTTGATCCGTGTCGGAAAGGTCGACTCCTCGAGGTCGAGCGGACAGAGTCACCTGATACCCGTATCGACGTGAATGACCCCGGAGCGGACGTTTTCGACTTGTAAGATCGCCCGCCACTGCCTCAATGTGCAGGAGTGTTGGCAATTACGTCCGCGTGGCGACGAGGTCATCCATCGAATATCGTCCCGATCCCACAACGGCGAACGCCAGAAGTCCGCCCATGATTGCCAGATTTTTCAGGGCCTGCACTTGGTTCGCTGCGCGCGCGGCGGCTTCCATGGTCCAGAAGTTATGCGCGAAGATGATGGTGCAGGCGGTGAAGAGGAGTAACGCAATCGCCCCCCAGCGGGTTTTGAAGCCGATCAAAACAGAAATGCCCCCAACGACTTCGATTGTAGCAATGATGTAACCGAGTGTCGTCCGCGACGTGATCTCGCCGAAAGCATTCATGAAATTCGTTACGCCGGGATGATTGGCAATTCCGGAAACGTTAAGGAATTGGCTACACCGGACACAATGAAGACAATTGGAATAGCCACTCTGCCGATCGCTAAAGCAATATCCCCCATGATGCTCCTCCGTGTTGTTGCGGCCCCGACGGCGTCATTCGTCCAGCCAGAGTCATGAACCCTGCGAGCCGCACGGCAATTCCCTCTCTGGCTTCAACGGTGAATGCTGCGACTGGCCGAGCAGCGGAGTAGGGGAAGATTATCGTTATTTGTCAAGCCGGAGCAACTACAGCCCGACCGTGACCATTTTTTAGTTCCGGGGCCTGGCTTGCGCAGACCCGCTCCCGCAGCGCTGACGTGCCCATTGCACCTCGCGGGGACGCAGATCCATCATGCCAAGAAGGTGAGCCAAGAAGAGTCGCGCCAGGCCGAGTCATTGATTTGCAGACGGCCGCCCACTAAGTGCAATCCTTCATGCATCGGTTCCGGCACGGAAAAATCGAGATCGCATTTCTCGACGAAGGCGAGGGCGACCCGATCGTGCTCGTGCACGGCTTCGCCTCGAACAAGGAAGTCAACTGGGTCTATCCGGGATGGGTGTCGACGCTGGTCGGCGCCGGCAGGCGCACCATCGCGCTCGACAATCGTGGCCATGGCCAGTCCACCAAGCTCTACGATCCCGCCGATTATCACACCGAAAGGATGGTCGAGGACGTCGTCGCCTTGCTCGACCACCTCGGGCTCGCGCGTGCCGACCTCTTCGGCTATTCGATGGGCGCGCGCATCTGCGCGTTCCTGGCCGCGCACGATCCCGCGCGCGCGCGCGCGCTGATCCTCGGCGGGCTCGGGCTCCACCTCGTCGACGGCGCCGGTCTGCCGGAAAAGATCGCGCTTTCCCTCGAAGCACCGCGCGCGGAGGTGACCGATCCGATCGGCCGGCAGTTTCGCGTTTTTGCCGAACAGACGAAATCCGATCTTCGCGCGCTTGCCGCCTGCATCCGCGGCTCGCGCCAAAATCTTCCCCGCGCGGAGGCGCAATCGATCCGGGCGCCGACCCTGATCGCGGTCGGGACCAAGGACAGCGTGGCCGGCTCGGCGCAGGCGCTCGCCGCGATCATTCCGGACGCCCAGACGCTCGATATCCCGGGGCGCGACCATATGCTGGCCGTGGGCGACAAGGCGTTCAAAGCGGCGGCGCTGAACTTTCTCGAGCGCAGGCCATGACCGGCATACCCGCCAAGGCGATCTTCACCGGAGCTTCGGGCAACCGGCTCATTGCCGACGTGTTCGGCGAGAGCGGCCTCGCGGTGCTGCTGCTCCATGGCGGCGGCCAGACGCGGCATGCCTGGCGCAAAACCGCGGAGCAGCTGGCGCACGCCGGCTGGACCGCCTACGCGCTCGACCAGCGCGGGCACGGCGATTCCGAATGGGTCGCGGACGCCGCCTATGCGTTCGCCGATTTCGCCGCGGACGCGACCGCGGTTGCCGACGCGCTTGCGGCGCGTTCCGGCGAGCGCCCGGCAGTCGTCGGCGCCTCGCTCGGCGGCATCGCCTCGCTGCTGGCGGAAGGCGAAGCGGAAAAATCCGGGCGCGGATCGCTCTTCTCGCGGCTGGTCCTCGTCGATGTCACGCCGCGCGTCGATTCCGCCGGGATCGACAAGATTCAGGGCTTCATGCGCGCGCGTGGCGACGGCTTTGGCTCGGTCGCCGAAGCCGCCGAGGCGGTCGCGGCCTATCTGCCGCACCGGCCGCGGCCGCGCTCGCATCAGGGCCTCAAGAAAAATCTGCGGCTCTATCCGGACGGGCGCTGGCGCTGGCACTGGGATCCGCGGTTCATGGACGGTCCGCGGGGCGTTGCCTCGAACCGGCAGGGTTTGGAGGAGGTCTTGGTGGCCGCCGCCCGCCGGATCGTAATCCCGGCATTGCTCGTTCGCGGCGGCGCGTCCGAAGTCGTCCAGGAGGCGCATGCGCAAGAGTTCCTCGAGCTCGTGCCGCATGCCGACTATGTCGACGTAGCCGAGGCCCGCCACATGGTCGCCGGCGACAGCAACGAGAATTTTTCGGCGGCCATTCTCGAATTTCTCGGGCGCAGCGCCGGGGAAGCCCCGGGCGGACCAATTCGCAAATGAGTTCAGCCAGTTAGAACGGGCTGTCGAGACATCGATTCAGGAATTTCCGCGCGCGCAAAGACTTCGACATTCGAATCAAGACCGCGCGCTTGCGGGCTCGGAAAACACGGCCTTCGGCGCCCGGTGCTGGCGGGGGTGAATGCCACCACTTACCTGTGCTACATACCCTTAAGTCCAAGCGGCCGGAGGCGTCATGGCGCAGCATCAGGCAAGGCTCAAGCTCGATAGGGTCGACCCGGTATGGGAACGCATCCGCCATGAGGCGGAGGACGTCACCCGCAACGAGCCGGAGCTTGCGACCTTCATCTATTCCTCGATTCTCCACCACGATGCGCTCGAAACCGCGGTGGTCCACCGGATCGCGCAGCGGCTCGATCGGGCGGACGTTTCCGGCGAGCTGATCCGGCAGGCCTATACGGACGCGCTCGAGGACGATCCGACCATCGCCCAGGCGTTCCGGGCCGACATCGTCGCCACCGTCGACCGCGACCCGGCGACGCACCGCTATCTCGAGCCGGTGCTGTATTTCAAAGGCTTTCATGCGATCCAGACCTACCGGCTGGCGCATTGGCTGTGGCAGCGCAACCGCAAGGATCTCGCCTATTATCTCCAGAGCCGCTCGTCCGCGGCGTTCCAGACCGACATCCACCCCGCCGCCCGCATCGGGCGGGGCATCTTCCTCGACCACGCGACCGGGCTCGTCGTCGGCGAGACCGCCGTCATCGAGGACGATGTCTCGATGCTTCACGGCGTGACGCTCGGGGGTACCGGCAAGCAGGACGGCGACCGCCATCCGAAAATCCGCCGCGGGGTAATGATCGGCGCCGGAGCAAAGATCCTCGGTAACATCGAGGTCGGCTGCTGCGCCCGCATTGCCGCAGGCTCGGTGGTGCTGCAGGCGGTGCCGCCGCAAAAGACGGTCGCCGGCGTGCCCGCGAAGGTCATCGGCGAAGCCGGTTGCCCGGAGCCGGCCCGCTTCATGGACCAGATCTTCGAAGATCTGTGAGCGGGATCGGGCGGCGGCGGGGAGACATCGGTGGAAGTCCAGGAAATCCGTAAGGTCGAAGCGTATCTCAAGCGTCTGTTCGGCAACGCCCGCATCCGGGTGGTGCCGCGGCCGAAGAAGGAGGATTCCGCCGAGGTCTACGTCGGCGAGGAATTCATCGGCGTCCTGTTCGTCGACGACGAGGACCAGGAGCGCTCGTACAATTTTCAGATGGCGATCCTCGGCGCCGATCTGGAACAGTAGACACCCTACGGCATCTTTCGTGCGGATTTCAGGAGCTTGACGGGCGCAAGCTCGCGATCAGCCGATCGATCCCGGCGGAGAGCCGCCGCCAATCGACGAGCCAGCCGCGCGGAAATCGCACCGTGACGTCGGCCGCCTCCGCTAGCCGGCGTTCCAACAAGCAGATACCGGGCGTGGGCCCGGCGCCCGGCCGGCTGCAGCGGACTACGAACTTCTCGGGCGCCGCCGGATCGTAGAACAGATCCTCGGCCTGGTAGGGCGTGCCGTCGCGAAAGCGGATTACGAGCAAGCCGTCGGGACCGGCAAAACGCCCGAAATCGAAATAGCGCGGATAGATGGTTTTGATGCGCTCTGCCGGGCCGAGCGTGTCGTCTAGTGCCGCGATCGTCACGAACAGCCGGTCGAACGCCGGCACCTCTTCCGAGGCGACCGGTTTTGCCGCCGGATCGGGCGGCACCAACGCGGGCCAGAGAAACACCAGGTCGAGCCGGCTCTGCTCGCCGGCGCGGCGTTGCAGCGGCACCCGGATCGCCGCCGGCGGCACATTGAGGACGAGACCGCCGACGCTGATCGGCAAGGATGGCGCATCGGGCGCGCTGCTCGCCGCCGGCCAGCGGAGCATCAGGGCAAGGGTCGCGGCCAGCACCGCGAGCGACGTGCCCATCGCCAGGACGAGGATGAATCCATGGCCGCCGCGGCGGCGCATCCGGCGCGAGCCGGATCGCACGGGAGCGCTCATGGACATCGGTCTTTCATGGCGTTGCGCTCCGGGCGCTTCGCGACATCGGCTCGGTCGGTCCCGAAGAGGGCGAATCGCGGCGGCAAGTATGGCCGTTCGCAGTCGAGGTGTCAGCGATCGGCCGCCCGGATGCCGCCGAGCATGTCTTGGCGGGTTGGATGGGCTCCGGGCAGTGTACGAGCCGGGCTTGCCTCGCCAATGGCGGGAGGCCGTGGCAAGGTCTTCGCACAGCAGGGAGAGCGGCGATGCCGATCTATGAGCTCGAAGGCCAGGTCCCGGATCTTCCGGAGGAGGGCCAGTATTGGATCGCCGATACGGCGGTCGTGATCGGGCGAGTGCGTCTGGAGCGCGACGTGAGCGTGTGGTTCGGCTCGGTGCTGCGCGGCGACAACGAATGGATCGAGATCGGCGAGCGTTCCAATATCCAGGAAAACTGCACTCTGCACACCGACATGGGATTTCCGCTCACCGTCGGGCCCGAGTGCACGATCGGCCACAACGTCGTCCTCCACGGCTGCGCCATCGGCGCGCACAGCCTGATCGGGATGGGCGCGACGCTGCTCAATGGCGTCAAGATCGGCCGCTACTCGATCGTCGGTGCCGGCGCGCTGGTGACCGAAGGCAAGGAGTTCCCGGACCATTCCCTGATCGTCGGCGCGCCGGCGCGGGCGCTGCGCACGACCGACGAAGCAGCCATCAAGCTGATCGACTGGAGCGCCGACCTCTACGTCGGCAACTGGCGCCGCTATACCGCCGGCCTCAAGCGGCTGCGCTGAGGCTCGCGGCGGTCGCCAAAAAAGGTGCGGCCGGCCCTGGGGAAGGCCGGCCGCGCGCGAACCCGGTCTGGGGACGGGGAGGGGTGGGGACGTGACCGGGTACGCGGAGCTCCATTCGAGAGAAAGTTCAGCGCGACGTTGCGGTCGCAGCCGACGGACGCGGGTCGCCGAGCGAGACCCAGACGTTGGGGTCGGACTGGGATTGCCGCTTGACGAAGCGGTAGCCCGATTCGGACCACAGCACGATCGCCGCGTTCTGATTGTCGAGGACGAAGTCGCCGCGGTCGGTCCGGACCGTCAGCACGGCGTGACCGTCGCCGCTGGTCTCGCGAACCACGGTGATCAGCAGCGCTTCACGCGGCCAGCCGGCCTCCATCAGCATTCGCCGCTTGAGCAGCACATAGTCCTCGCAGTCGCCGTAACCGTCGTCGGGATAGGCCCACTTCTCGACCACGCCGTAATGCTCGAGGTCGGTCATCGGCTTGATATTGGCGTTGACCGCCTGGTTGATGCGCGCGAGATCCCGCCACAGCCGAAGGGTCAGCACCACGTTGCGCGGTTCGCTCGGCGCGACCTTGCATTCGCTCGCATGCTCGGCACAGAACTCCACCCATCCGATCGGCGGACGCGTGATGTCGCCGATGGCGGCGTAGAGCAGCGGCTCTTGTGCGGCGCCGGGACGCGGACCGGCAAGTATTGCTACAGCAACGATCCAACCGAGCCGCAGTATTACTCGCCGAAAGAACTGCATTTGTGGACCCCTCCCAACCTGAGGGGTTCCTTTTCGCATAAAGCATTTGCATTGCTGCTAAGTTCGACGCGACATTTTTAGGTAAATCGGTAAAACTTGCTGGGGCAATACTTGTATTCTACTTGAGATACTGCGTAAAATTCAAATCAGTTCCGTTTCTATTGATTCACCAGGAAACCCTAAGCCACGCCGTGCCTCGCGCAGGCCCTGCGGTCCGGCGTCGAGTACGGCGATGCGAGCGATATCGATGGGACGAGAACGATTGGAAGGTTCTGCCGGCAATCCCGCACCAAGCGCGATCGGCCGATTTTTATGGACTCGCGATATTGTCTTCCAGGAAATCCGGGTGCTGGAGTCGCGTGAACTCGATGGCAAAACCGCCTTCGACATGGCGAACGACGCGTCCCGGCGTCTTTCCAAGCGTAATCAACGCGCCGATTGGCGGGAGCGTCTTGCTTTCGATCGCGGCGCCCGAAAGCGAGACATCCACGATCCGGCACGTAATGGAAGTGCCGTTCGGCATGGTGACGGTCGAGCGCGGATTGCGGGGCACGATGCGCTCATGTTCGCGATCCTCCGGCAGGCCCAGGATGTGCCGGTTGGCGAGCCAGGTGAGCTGGGCGGCGAGCTTGTCGCGCTTGCGCGGGGTTGCCGCAATCGACATGGCGAAGCCCGTCGCAAACACCCGGGTGATTGTGCCTTCGAGCCGGCCGAGATGGTCGATATAGGCGACCACGCGCTGTCCCGGCTCGCCGGTCACCGGCGCCTCCACCGCAATGTCGCCGGGCGACATGTCCACGACTTGGCAGGGAAATTCCCGCCGATCCGCGAGCATGTAGCGACCCAGCAAATTGACGCGCACGCGCTGAAACCGACGTCGCTCGTCGTTGAGTGGGAGGACGTCGAGAAGCTTCTGCAACACGGATCTGACGCCTTGTTCGCCGATCCGCAGAGCTTATGGGCGCGTGGTTAAAGGGCCGTTAGCTGCGGCCAAATCCCTTGCCCGATCAGCAAGCTCGGCGATCACGACGCGCCGCCGTCATGGACCACAAACCCGTGCGGGCGCGAGGCCGGGACGAGACGGGGCAACCGGTTCGTTTCGGCGGCCGGCCCCAGGTGCCGCCAGGCACGAAGCCGCATGCATTCGACGCGAGCCGAACCGACCCAGAACGGCGGCTCGAACGCCGCCAGCGTACCGATCATCCGCAGTTGCCCGTGCCCGCGATGGCGCAACGGCAGCAGCAGTAATTCCAGATCCGCTCGCAACCCTTCGCGCGTTCGACCGCTGGCGCCGGCGACCACGCCTACCATCTCTTCCGCGACCAGGGCGAGAAGGTCGCGAACCGCCGGGCGGTCCTCTTCCTCCCAAAACGCGACGAAAGTCTCGCCTTTGAGCTCGCGGCCGAAGAGAGCACAAACGCGTGTCCCGGCCAGGCGAAACGCAGGGTCCGCATCGGCATCCCGGCCGAGCAGGAAAGCATCCCCGAGCGCTTTGCGGATCGCACCGGGGTCGATGTCGGCGCGTTCGGGCGCCATGCGCGCGCCGCGCCGGTCGCGCCAATGGGCGAATAATTCTCGACTCGAAGCGTGTTTCATCGTCGGTGTCCCGCGGCTTGATCGGAAGCGACCGGATTGTCCCGGTTCGGGACAGCGTGTCGCCGCAATCGATTGCTCGGGTATCGGGGAGCAGGAGCCGTGCCGGGCACAGCGCGCATGGGGACGGCGCTCGTGCGACTGCGGGTTAGTGTTACCGGCCGGACGGCCGAGCTGGGCGGGGAAGTCCAGCCTCGTTCTCGAATGGGCCATTCCTGAATTGGGCTGCCGGTGCCGTCCGTGCCGGGCCGAATGCGATTTCGCAGCAAAATCCCAGCGCTTTGCCGGTCCATCGCCGCCGCGATGCTTGCCGGGCGCAGGCGTGCGGCCTATCTCAGCGGCGGGCGCAGAGGACGGGCACTGGTTTTGAAATCAGCTTCCGAACCGATGTTCAATGTACCGTCCGTGGTCGCGGCGACGGTTGCGGTGCTGGCTTCGATCCACGCCGTTCGCGAGTTCATCCTTCCCGAATCGTTGGATTTCGCGGTGCTGGCGTGGTTCGCCTTCATTCCCGCGCGCTATGATCCGACGCCGCTCGTCGAGGCTTATCCGGGCGGCATTGCGGCCGACGTGTGGACGTTCGTGACCTATGCGCTCCTGCATGGAAACTGGCTGCACCTCGGCCTGAATGCGATTTGGCTGCTCGCATTCGGAACGCCGGTTGCCCGCAGATTCGGCGCCGCCCGCTTCCTGAGCTTTTTCGCGATGGCCGCCGCCGCCGGCGCGATCGCCCACCTCGTCACCCACACCGGGGAGCGAGCGCCGATGGTCGGAGCTTCCGCGGCAATCTCCGGATTCATGGCCGCCGCGATCCGGTTCGTATTTCAACCGGGCGGCCCTCTCGACCTGTGGCACGCGCGGGACGGGACTCCCCACCTGGTGCCGGCCGCCCCCCTACTCTCAGCGCTACGCGATCCGCGCATCCTGGCATTTCTCGCGGTCTGGTTCGGACTGAACCTGCTGTTCGGCATCGGATCGTTACCCATTTTCGACGGCGAGCAGCCGGTCGCCTGGCAGGCGCATGTGGGCGGTTTTCTTGCCGGTCTTCTGGCGTTCGCGGCATTCGATCCGATCGGACCGGCGCCGACCCGCGGCAGCGAAACGGAATCCGAGCCTTCCGTGGCGGAAACGCCCCCCGGCCAGAATTGATCAGCATTGCGCGGCGGGGGGCTTGTCGCCGCCACGTTTGCGTCCGATCATAATGACGAGGCGCCTGGTATCGAACGGCCGCGGGTTCGCAAGGCGCGCGTTGGGCGACGAACGATCTCCCGCGTTCGGTACATGGGCCGTCCGACCTACGGAGGGTGCCCATGACGGTCAAAGCCATTCTGTCCCGCAAGGGGAACGACGTCATCACGATCGAGTCGACGGTCACGCTGTCGGCTGCGGTAAACATCCTGGCCGAGCGTCGCATCGGTGCGCTAGTGGTGGTCGCGAGCGCTGACAAGCAGGTGGCCGGCATCTTGTCGGAACGTGACATCGTACGCGCGCTCGCACAACGCGGGCCCGGCGCGCTGCAGGAGGCCGTCGGACAGGTGATGACGCGTAGGGTCGTGACCTGTACGGAATCCGATACGGTAGCCGCGCTCATGGAGCGGATGACCCAGGGCAAGTTCCGCCACCTGCCGGTGGTGGAACGCGGCAAGCTTGTCGGCCTCGTCTCGATCGGCGACGTGGTGAAGCATCGGCTGGGAGAGATGGAGCACGAATCGAACGCGCTGCGGGAATACATTCTGACCGCGTGAGCTTCGCGGGCGCCGACCCGGTTGGAACGAAATTGCCTCACGCCGGGGCGAGCGCGGCAATGGCTTTGACGAGCGGTTCGAGCGCGCGTTCGGCGGCCTCCGCACCGAGCGCAATCGCCTCGGCGGCGCGGTGAAATTCGAACAGACCGATGCGGCCGAGCTGCGGGTTGATCATCACGTCGGCGGGATCGCCGGCAAGCCGCGAGCGGGTAATCCGGTCCTGCATGACATTGAAGGCTTCGATCATCACCGTGGAGATTCCAGGACGTCCCGGCCGGCCGAAGTACTGACGCTTGAGAATCTGCTCGGCGCCGAACAGTCCGCGCAGGCCGCGCCGCTGCCGCATTGCCGCATCGAGACGCTCATCTTCGGCATCCGAGCCGTGGCTGGCGATCGTCATCCCTCGCCCGAACAGATCGGCGTTGAGATTGACGGCGATGACCAGGCGCGCGCCGAGCGCCCGGGCCGCCGCGACCGGCACCGGATTGACCAGAGTCCCATCGACCAGCCAGCGCCCGCCGATGCGCACCGGGGAGAAAATGCCGGGCAGCGCATAGGAGGCCCGCAAGGCGTCGACCAGGCGCCCGTGGGTCAGCCAGATCTCGTGACCGGTGCCGATCTCGGTGGCGATGGCCGCAAAGCGCAGCGGCAGATCGTCGATGGCGATGTTTTCCAGCGCCCCGTCGAGGCGCTCCGCTAGCCGGCGGCCCCAGATGAGCCCCGAGCCGGACAAGTTGATATCGAGATAGCTCAAGATATTGCGGGCGGTGAGGCCGCGTCCCCATTGCTCGAACTCGTCGAGATGGCCGGCCGCATAGCAGCCGCCGGCGACGGCCCCGATCGAGGTCCCGGCAATCACGTCAGGCGCCAGCCCTTTGCTGACCAGGGTGCGGATCACGCCGATGTGCGCGAAGCCTCGCGCCGCCCCGCCGCCCAGCGCCAGGCCGATCGTCGGCCGCGGCGGCGGCGCGGCATCCTGGTCCGCGGCGGCGGCCCGGTCCCCGTTCTTTCGCCCTGTCAGAAAATCGAGCAAGACAGCCAACCTTTCTCGAGCGCCGGAATCATGAAGCCCGCGCGCGTCGATGACAAGCGCGACGGGCTTTCATGGTGAAGTTCATACATAAACTACACGCGGTGACGCGACGATGACAATTGCCATCGGCTGCGGCCATTTCACCGGCCTCACGCGCATAAGACAACGTTGGTGCCGGGTCAACGTTCCCGGCCGCGCCCCGCAATCACGGCCGTGGCGACCGTCGTCCTGCGGGCTCGGCGAGCCGCGGCGGGAGGGCGGCCTCGGGCACGCTGGGCCGGGCCATGCGAAAGACTTCGTCGACGACGGCGTATTCGTCATAGCCGCAGCGGGCGATCGGCCTCATGGCCGCGGTATCGAGCCGACCGTCGGCGATGAAGCGATCGTCGATATGCACGCCGACCACTTGGCCGAACACGACGTGACGGTCGATGGGATTGCCGGCGATGTCCTCGAGCGACACCGTCTGCAGCACCCGGCATTCCATCGCGCAGGGAGCTTCGGCGACGCGCGGCGGGCGCACCAGCCGGCACGGCGCGGGGGTGAGGCCGGCTGCGCGCAATTCGTCGACGCCGCGGGGAAACGGGGCCGACGTTATGTTCATGGCCAGCCGCAGATCCCAGGTAGCGAGGTTGCAGACGAATTCCCCGGTCTCCTCGATGAAACTCACCGAATCCTTGCGGCCCTCGCTGGAGAAGCAAACCACCGGCGGCCGGCTCGAGACCCCGTTGAAATACGAATAGGGAGCGAGATTGACGTCGCCCTTGGCGCTGATCGAGCTGATCCATCCGATCGGCCGCGGCGCGACGATGGCTTTGAACGGATCGTGGGGCAGCCCGTGGTCGTTGACGTCCGTGGCGTAGAACATTCGCCGGCTCCCTTCAGGTCTCGTAGCGCGTCACGATCTCGGCGAGCGCGGGGCGCTGGCGTTCCTCGACCGGCCGCACCGGCGTGCCGATATGCACGAATCCGGCAATGCGCTCGTGCGGCAACACGCCGAGCCCCGTGAGCACGCGGCGGTCGTAGGCGTACCATTCCGTGATCCAGCTCGCGGCATAGCCGAGCGCATAGACCGCGTTGACGAGGTTCATGGCAGCCGCGCCAGCCGAAAGCACCTGCTCCCATTCCGGAATCTTCACGTGCGGCGCGGCCCGGCTCACGACCGCAACCACGAGCGGGGCTCGCGCGAGCCGCAGGCGTTCGAGCGCGACCTCTTCGCCTTTGGCTTGCGGGCGATCGACCTGGAACGCTTCGGCGATCCTCTCTCCGGCCTTCAGCCTGGCGTCGCCGGCAAACACGATGAAGCGCCACGGAGCGAGCTTGCCGTGATCGGGCACGCGGGATGCGATGGCGAGCAAGATGTCGATTTCCGCCGCGGAGGGCCCCGGCGCGGCGAGATCGGCAGGCTTGACCGACCGTCTCGTCCTGAGCAGATCGAGGGCGTCCGGCATGTTTGGCTCCGCGGATCCGAAGGGTGCGTCGCGGCTCGTCGGGCCTTTCCTCGCCTGCGAACCCGATTGCGCGGAAAAAGGAGTTGGCTGTCGCGAGCTGGTCACTCACGCCGCGAGCGAGACCGAGGGTGCGCGTACCATAGCGTGGGAGCGCTGACAAACCGGTCAGCCGGCTTGAAAATGCCAAGATTGCAGCGATAAACCCAGGACATGGTCGCGCGGGGACAGGGGACGGCCGGCTGGCGCTGGTGGTTCGCAGCACTGTTTGCTGTCGCCGGACTGATTCCGGAGGAAATCTCCGCGCAATCGACCGACCCTGCGTTTGCTCCGCCCCGGCCGCCCGCGCCGATCGGCTCGCCGGCGCCGCCGCCCGCCGTCG
>WNFJ01612776.1_pt1 | contig 14598 bp, 13 predicted proteins | sample 5400461 | NCBI WGS metagenome assembly WNFJ01 (sample SAMN13153349, study PRJNA577476) | soil metagenome | isolation source: 115 cm saprolite on Douglas fir-dominated hillslope | place: USA:California | collected 2013-09-17 | reverse complement strand
GCGCAAGCCCGCCGATGCTTACAAGCGGACGGAACTGCACGCCAACCGAAACCTCGACAACCGGCGGATTGTCGAATTCCGGCAGCTCAGTCACAGCACTCCCCAGGACGCGCCCACAACCGTGACGATACACCAGGCCGAACCGGACTCAAGAGAAGGGCATTATCCGCCACGCCTGAACCAGGCGTCAAGGGGGAAGCTCTGGCGAGCCGTGCTTGACGGAGGATAGCCGGTGTCCGATGCGGGTGGTGAACGGGGGTGTCGAGATCCCGGCGGGGTCTCGCACTGATGACCAGTTCCCGTCAGTTCGGCGCCACAGAGAAGCAGCGAAGCCCCCAGCAAGCGCACGGCGCGCACAGCATGGAGCCGCTGACCGTGCAGTGTTGGCCCTACTGGTGCGGCGAAGCGACTATCGGAGCCAACCCCGGCGGTCCAACTCACGCCAGCAGTACCGGTATCTAGAAGGCGTGCGCGAACCTGCGTGCTGCCGCTACCGCGCGAGGCCACGGTTGTATAACAGCTGGCCAATTCAGTTGGCTCACCGAACGTTTTCCGCGCTCAGGCGACTATGACGCCTTGGCCCGACGTCGTCTTCGTCGAGCATCTCACCAGTGCCCTCTAACCTAGACAAGTGCGGCGACGTTGACCGCTGCCACATGGTGATGGATCTCTGTTCCGACGCTGAGCCCGCACGCCTGACGGCAGAAATCCTTGGCAAGACCCTGAATGAGCTCTGAAGTACCCGGGCGCTGGGGATGCTCAGGCCAGCCGTCCGCTGCCTCTGGACCCGAGGCAGTGATTGTGCGTTGAAGGGTGAGGGTGATGAACCGATGGGTCAGCCGCGGGACACGCTATGGACCAGCCAGCCGCGTACGTTGCTGAAGCATCAGGTGTACCGGCGGTATCTCCACTGCTGGATGGGCAAGATCTGTCAGAGGTTCCAGAATTCGGCGATCGTTGATGGGTTCGCCGGGCCAGGTGCCTACGTGGACGGCCCGGACGGTTCTCCAGTAGTGATCACCACGACCTTTCTGGAGCATTCGCTGCGACCGAAGTTCAACTTACTGCGACTGATCTTCCTGGAGAAGGATCCCCAGCGCAGGGACCACCTGGCGACGCGGGTGGCAGCCCTGGCGAACGTGCCCCTGCTCAACGTCCAGGTCCCCCCGCCTGCTGCGTTGCTAGATTATTTTCCCGTCTTGCGCCGGGCGGCGCATGGGAGTGATCCGGCGACCCCAGTCCTGTGGATCCTCGATCCTTTCGATATCTCGTCCGTGCCCTACTCGCTGGTGCAGGACTGTATGTCCGGACCACGTGACGAGGTGCTCATCACGTGGTTCGCTGACGAGATCTACCGATTCAGCCAGGACCCGGCTAAAGAGCCGGCCATCGACCGTCACTTCGGCACGGGCACGTGGCGGCAGACCCGGAAGATCACGGGTGAGTCCGCCCGCAAAGAGAAGCTGCTGCAGCTTTACCAGGAGAGTCTTCAGCAGCTCCCCGGCGTGCACACCGGGGCTTTCTCCATCGCGAGCAAGAATGAGACCGCCCGGTACGCACTCGTGTTCGCCACCCACAGCGATGCGGGCATGGAGTGCTTCAACCAAACCAGATGGCGAATGGATCCTTACCGGGGCCACCACGTGAGCGAGAAACGCAGCGCTGGCCAGATGGGCCTGTTCGATGACACCCCTGAACTCTCCCCCCTACGCAAATGGCTGGAATCCAAGGCAGGCCAGGCGATCAGCTTGGAAGAACTCGCCCGCCAGGCGGGACGTCGTGGCTACAAGGAAACCCATCTGCGCACGACGCTGACCGGCATGGCCGAAGACGGCCTTGCCGTGCGGGAAGAACCCCTCGACTACACCCGCACACTATGGCCTGCGGGATCGCGGATCCGTTTCTACTCCGCGCCTAACGTTAGCTGAGACGTGAGACCGGCGATGACCCCGGGCGTGGGGCCGGTGGCATCTGATCCCAGGTCCGCCCGTCCAGTTCCCGCCCCCCGGCCTTGGGCGTGATCCCCCCGACCTGCTTGAAGAAGAATGCGACACGATGCTCTGTGCACCGGTCGCGGACGCCGCGGATCCAGTCAAGCTCGACAGGGCGGAATCCAGGGCCGGACTCACCGCCCGCGATGACCCAGTCGATGCCTTCCAGGCCCAGGCCCGGCAGCGGCCCGAGCAGCGGCTCCAATGACAGGAACCTGACGGCGGCTGGAACGGTGCGCAGGTCGTCAGCGCGGTAGGCGGTGCCGTCGTGCTCGATGGAGACCCCCATCCACACGTTCGGCGGCCATCGCAAACCCGGAGCCAGCAGCCGCAGCCGCCGGGAGCGTTTAGTCAGGATCTGGTACGTATGCTGCGGGGTGGCGGCCATGACGTCGAACACCTGGTGGACGAAGTCACGCGGGACACGGGCGTGAAACAGGTCGTTCCGTCCGGGTCCGTGAGGTGTCTGGCACTGTCGTACCGGGGTGCTCTGGAGGTTGTACGCGACATGTTCTGGTCGGGTGTCGTTGACCGGTTGGATCTCTAAGGACATGTAGAGTCCCCACTCATTCGTTGCGAGGTGGGTGGGTGAGGGATGCACCGGTTCCGGCCTCTCCGGGTCCAACTGCCGTCGGGTGATCGGTATTGGACGGTGGTCGATTCGTCGTACCGGCCGGTGGCCGAGGCCGACGAGTGGCTGCTGCACGTCCGGCTGGGCCGGGACTGTGCGGAGAGCACGACGGAGGCTTACGCACGGTCGCTGGGCCTGTTCCTGGACTGGTGCGCGATGACCGGGCAGGACTGGCGGCAGGCACCGGGCCAGTTCGGCCGGTTCGTCTACTGGGTGCAGCGCTACGACCCGGATGCGCCCGCCTACGCCCAGGTGCGCGTGGTGCGCGGCGCCCGCCGGGTGAACGCCGTGCTCGCCGCGGTCCGGGAGTTCTTCAAGCACGCCGCCGCGACCGGGCTGGCCGACAAGGTGGTACTGGACGCGCTGTTCGACCTGGTGGAGGACTACGACCTGCCCGCCGAGGTGCGCGGCGACCGGGCGGGCCTTCGGCTGCGGAGCCGCCCGCGGCACCGGCTGTCGGAGCCGGAACGGGTCGTCGACGCCGCCAGCGACGAGGAGGTCCTGGCGCTGCTGCGGGCCTGCCGCAACGCCCGGGACCGGTTCATCGTGCTGGCGTTGTGGCGGATCGGTCACCGCCGCGGCGAGCTGACCGGGATCCGGCTCGAGGACGTTCACTTCGTGCCGGACGCCACCCGGCTGGGCTGCCGGGTCCGCGGCGAGCACCTGCACGTCCGCCGCCGCGACAACCCCAACGGGGCCACAGCCAAATCCCGCCGGTCCCGGGCCGTCCCGGCCGACTGGTTCGTGGTCCAGGGCTACGACCAGTACATGCTGGAGCGCGGCGCCTGCCCGCAGGCGCGGCGCTGCGATTTCCTACTGGTCAACCTGTTCCGCGAGCCGCTCGGCGCGCCGATGCGGCCAAAGGCGCTCAACGAGCTGCTGACCGACCTGTCGCGGCGGGCAGGCCTGACCCGCAGCGTTCACCCGCATCAGCTCAGGCATTCGATGGCCACCAACGTCGCGGCGGCGGGCGGGACGCTGGATGAGATCCGTGAGCTGCTCGGTCACGCAGCGATCACCTCCAGCCAGGTGTACATGCATCCCTCACCCGACCGGCTGAGGTCAGCAGTCGACCGTGTCGAGCTGCCGCGCGCTAGAACAGGAGCGGCCCGGTGAGGACTGCGGCTGCGGCACGACCACTGGCGGTGGTGGCAGCCGAACCGGCCACGTCCGGCGGGGACCGGCTGGAGCGGGTACGGGCGCTGCTGCGGCCGGAGTTCCTGGCCGAGGTCTGGCAGGCCGAGGGCCAGGTGTTCGCGCCGCCGCGCGCGCACCCGCTGCTGGGACTGCGCAAGTGCGCCGTGGTCGACTGCGAGGCCGGAGTCCGCACACCCAACACTGACCTGTGCAAGCTGTGCATCGAGAAGTTCAAGGTCAGCAGCCTGCCGATGGACCAGTTCACAGCAATCCCCACGAACAAGATCGGCAAGGGCGAACAGTTCTGCCGTGTCCCGCGATGCCCGCGACCGTCGCACCTGCGGGTCCGGCTCTGCCACGTTCACTACACCCAATGGCGCCAGGCCGCCCTGCCCCCGGAGCAGTTCGCGGCCCCCCCGGCAGCCGCGCCGCTGCCGTCGTTCGGCGATTGCCTGGCGGTCTCCTGCAGCCGGGCCGCCTGCGGTACTCGCGGGCTCTGCGGTCCTCACCGCGCCCGGTGGCAAGCCGTCATGAAGCAGGAACCGGCCATCGACTTCCGGCGGTGGCTCCAGATCGCTGAACCGGTCAACGCCGACCACTTCGTGATCTTCAAGGGGCTGGCTGAACAGGTGCAGCTGGAGCTGCTGCTGGGCTTGCAGCTGCGGACCAGCGCGGGGATCAGGACCCTGGTAACCGCGCTGCGGCCGGTCGTGGCAGTGCTCCGCCGGACCGAAGCGGCACGCCTGGCCGACCTGAACGAATCGCTGATCAAGCAGACCCGCCACGACGCTTCGGTCCTGGCCCGCCACCTGGTGGCCGCGGTGCAGCGGGCGACGACCTCGCCGGATGAAGAGCAGCGCAGCGACGTGTGGGACCTGGGCGTGCTCGGGCTGCGGGGATGGCTCCGCTTCACTCCGATCAGTCAGGCGTGGCTGCGCGGGACCGCCAAGCTGTGGGCCGCGGAAGAGCTGCCCTGCCACCGGGGCCGCCAAGCCGCCAGCACCTGCAAGAACACCGTCGCTGTGCTCGGCGAACTGTCGGCCAGTCTCCGGCTCACACGAGCCGACCAGGCTGAGGACCCGACGGCGCTCAGCCGCCGCGACATCGTCGCCTTCACCAACCGTCTCGCCCACCAGCAGCGCACCGGCCAGATCAGCGAGAAGATGCGGCTGCGGTCCTGCCGCGCGCTGCGCAGGTTCCTGGCCGACATCCGGGCAATGGGCCTGACCCGCCCCGGCGGCATCGCCGCCGGGCTCCCTGACGACGTGATCATGGGCCGCCAGGACATCCCGCCCGAGCCCGACCCGGATGAGCAGGGCCGGGATCTGCCCGCCTGGGTGATGCAGATCCTCGACGCTAACCTGCACGTCCTGGAGGAACGCAGCGGCACCGATATGCGCCGCATGACCGAGCTGATGATGGACACCGGGCGGCGCCCCGACGAGATCTGCCAGCTCCGGCTGGACTGCCTTGCCCGCGACGCCCACGGCAAACCGGTACTGATCTACACCGACTCCAAAAACCACCGGCCCGGCAGGCGCCTGCCGATCGCCGAGGCCACCGCCCGCATCATCGCCGACCAGCAGGCCGACGTCCGAGCACGTTTCCCCGGCACCCCGGTCAGCGATCTGCCGCTGTTCCCGCGCGACAAGACCAATCCCGACGGGACCGGCACCTACAGCGAGCCGACCTTCACCAACGCTCACCGGCAGTGGATCAACGCCATCGCCGGGCTGCTGGTCACCACCGTGAACGGCCAAGACGGCAGGCAGCACGAGCAGGTCTTTGACCGGCTGGCGGTCATCCCCTACGCCTACCGGCACAGCTACGCCCAGCGGCACGCCGACGAAGGAGTCCCCCCGGACGTGCTGCGGGACCTGCTTGGTCACGACGCCATCCAGACAACTCTCGGCTACTACCGCGTCACCGAAAAACGCGTCCGGGCCGCCGTCGACCGGGTCAGCACCCACCAGTTCGACAACCAAGGACGCCGGGTCCTGCACGGAATCCGCGGGCTGCTGGCCGACGAGCACGCCCGGATGCGCGTCGGGCAAGTCGCGGTCCCGTTCGGGATCTGCACTGAGCCGTCCAACGTCAAAGCGGGCGGGCAGGCGTGCCCCTACAAGTTCACCTGCCTGGGCTGCGGGCACTTCCGCAGCGACCCGTCCTACCTGCCCGAGCTCAAGTCCTACCTGCAGCAGCTGCTCGCCGACCGGGAACAGGTCCAGGCCGCCACCGACCTGCAGGACTGGGCCAAAGCCCAGCTCACCCCGCGCGAGGAGGAGATCACCCAGCTGCGGGGCCTGATCCGCCGCATCGAGGCCGACGTCGAGAACCTCACCGAGCAAGACCAGGCCCTGATCGCCGACGCAGTTACCGTGATCCGCAAGACCCGCCAGCTCGTCAACCTCGGCATGCCCAGCGTCCGGCCAGCCGCCACCGAGACCGGATGACCGGCGCGTGAAAGTCCAGGAGACCCCGCTGACCAAGGCCCGGCGCCATGACGTCGACCGGCGGCGGCAGCGCGTCCACCAGGCACTCGCTGACATGAACGTCGACGGATCGGAGATCACCATCTCCGCGGTCGCGGACCGGGCCAGGGTGCACCGCTCGTTCGTGCACCGGCACCCCGACCTGCACGCCGCCGTGCTCAAAGCCGCCGCCGCCGCCACAACCGAGCCCTCTCCGGCGGCCACGGCGATCAGCCACCGGTCCGTGCTCGCCGAGAACGCCAACCTGCACGAGCAGAACCGCAGGCTCGCCCAGCAGATCAGCAACCTGGAAGACCGGCTATCCGAACTGCTCGGCCAGCAAGCCTTCGAACGCAGCGGCCTCGGCGCCCCGGCCAGCACCGCCGCCGTCCACGCCGAACTCGAAACCCAGCGCCAGGCCGTCCTGGACCTCAAGCGGGCGCTGGAAGAGCGCGACGAGGAACTCGCCGCGGCGCGCGAGACCAGCCGGCGGCTGATGAACCAACTCAACCGATCTAGATCCTGAAGACCCCGAAGACCACAGAGATCACTGCTATCCCGGCGCTCCCCTTCGGCGGCGCGGGCGCCCCGGTTCCGCAAGAGGGATGTCGCCCGGGATATAACCGGAAGCCCGAGCCCGTGATCAGCCCATAGGGTTGAGGCGTGGATCGCGCGTGGATGCGGCAGAAGCTGGAGTCCTACAGGGACCTCCTGGACCAGTTCATCAGGCTCAATACCCCCTGGACCACCCCGCAGGGCAAGGCCCTGGTTGCAGAGCTGCACCGCCAGGAACCCACCGTCAAGGAAGTCCTCAAGCGCCTCGATCCCGAACTCGCCGACTTTGTCCTCGACGCGTTCGGGGGCAAGAACGCCAGCCCTTCGGGTGTCCTCACCTGTGTCCAGAAGGGCCTGGGCATCCTGGACGACCAGGAGGAATGGGCTGTCAGGCTGCTGCCTGACGCTCCCGTGCTTCCTGCCGACCAGTTCCATCCGTGGGTGTGGGACTCGGCCCGGACCCTGTGGGAGACCGGGCACTACCGCCAGGCGGTGCACACGGCAGCGAACGCGATCACCGCGAAGACGCAGGCCAAGCTGAACCGCCGCGACCTGACGGACAAGAAGCTGATGCAGGAAGCGTTCACCAGCACGCCCCGCCCCGGCGTCCCGCGGCTCGTCGTGGATACCAGCGGCCTGAGCGGGGAATCGGCCGGCGGCATGCAGACCGCGGTGAACAACTTCGCCGCCGGGTGCTACCAGGGAATCCGGAACCCTGCAACTCATGAGCACGAAACCGACTGGGACGAGCAGACGGCACTGGAATACCTCGCCGTGCTCAGCGTCCTGGCCCGCTGGATCGACAAGGCCAGGGTCGAGATCTCCCAGTAGAAGAGTCAGCCCGAAGCGAAGGTCAGTACTGAGACCGGGAAGGCCACAGCTCATGAGGCGCCCTCCCGGCCCTGGCCTACCTGAGGGAATTCGTCCCAGGCCCGGCCGTCCAGCAGGCGTCCGCCCGCCTTGCTGGTCACGCCGCCAACCTGCTTGAAGAACAGCGGCACCTGCAGATCGGCACACCGGTCCCGCAACTCACGGACCCAGGCGAGGCCCAGAGGCCGGGGAACCGCGGCCCGCTTTCCCCGCCGACGATCACCCAGTCGATGCCGGTGAGGTTGAGGGACGGCAACGGCCCCAGCAGCGGCTCCAGCGACAGGAACCGGATGGACGCGGGAACCTGACGGAGCACATCGGCGCGCCAGGTGTACTCGTCATTCTCAACTGACGTGCCGACCCAGACGTTCGGCACCGGCCACGGCGGCATCCAGACGCGGTCCTCGAGACTGCCTTCGGGAGCCCAGCCGCTCATGTCCATACGCCAGACCCCGGGCGGGATGCGGCCGATGATCTCCGTGGCCGCTTCACCGACCTGATGCACGAAGCCGGGATCGGCCAGCATCGTGGCAAGCCGCTTCGGCCGCTTGGTGAGCACCTGGAACGTATGCTGCCGGGCCAGCGCCATGACCGCCCAGGTCCGCGCGACGAACGAACGGCTGATCCGGGCATGCCCGACGTCGCTCATGCTGTTCACGAATACTTTGCGTGGCTTCCGCCACCGCAGCGGCTCCTCCAGCACGTCCGCGTGCATCGTGACACCGAAACCAGGCCCGCTGGTCCGCGGATCACCATCGCGCTGGTACTTCGTCTGGCCCATCGCCTTCAGCCGCTTAGCCAGCGTCAGCGCATAACAGTTGTCGCAGCCAGGCGAGATCCGGTCACACCCGGTTGTCGGGTTCCAGGTGACCTCAGTCCACTCGATCTTCGTGGCAGTGCTCATCGGCACGCACCCGCCCGCGGCCAGCGTCCACTCCCAAAACACGCCGCGCCTGCCATGGCCGGGCGAAATACGCATGCCCGCGCCTTAGCCCAGGCGGAACACTGGACGGTGTGCGCACGCTGTCGTTCCCGACCCTGGGCCTGCTGATTGACATCGCTGACGAGCTGTTCCCCCGGCGGACCGAACTCGGGACCCTGATGATGCGCTGCGATCTTCTGCAAGACAGCGGCGAAATCGTCCGGGTCCTCCAGAACAGCCTCATGCGAACGCGCGCCGCTGCCGAAGCCGGGGATCCGCAAGCGCACCGCAAGCTGCTGCATTTCGCCCAGCTCATCGCCGAAAAACGGGTCAACCATCCGCGCGGAATGTCGCAGCGGCAAATAGATGAACTGCGCGAGGCGCTGCTTGCTGACGGCTACGAGTTCACCTGGGAGCCGACGTCGCCGCTGCCGGGCGAGTACACGGCGCGCTGCACGATCCTGCCCACCGACGCCGCGCCCGTCCCGCTGGCCGCCGAGATCAGCGCGCTCGAGGCCGAGCTCACCGTGCGCGGCTACACAAGCGTGCTCAACCACTACCGGCAGGCCGTCGACGGCTTCGCTAACCACAAGTTCGAATCGGCGAACGGGGACCTGAGAACGGCCCTCGAAGACCTGGTCACCCGCCTCGCCGAGGATTACACCGGCTACCAGCGCCAACAGCAGGCGAGTCAGGGAGGCGCCGCCATCACCCACATGATCCAGAGCGCCCATCTTCCCGAACGCGACGGCGGCATGCTGCTTCAGGGGCTCTGGAAACTCACCCACACCAACGGGCCGCACCCCGGCCAATCCGACGCCGACGAGGCTCGTTTCCGCATGCAGGTCATCACCGCTACCGCCCGCTTCCTGCTCAAACGCTTCCCAGTCGGCGCCTGACCGCTGCGCGCAACGACCTACAGTCACGCCATGAACCGTGACTGGATGCGCGAGAAGCTGCAGCAGTTCAGCGAGCTTGCCGGGGAACTCGCCGGGCTGCGGCGCGCCGACGAGGCTATGGGCGGCGAGGCCAGGCGGCGAGCCGTGTTCTCGGATCTGTGCCGACGCGAACCAACGATCAACCGGATTCTCGAAGCCCTTAACCTGCCTGGGATCAACCTCGACGTCCCAGACGGCCTCAATGAAGCGATCAACGCTCAGGCAATCGTGATGCGGGCGCTTGGAATCCTGAACGACCGCGACGAGTGGACAGCCAATCTCGGTCCCGGGCGGTCGGTGCTGGAAAGGGTGCACGCTATGGAAGAGCGCCTGGCCCTGCCTGCCGACCGGCTCCACCCCTGGGTCTGGGATGCCGCCCGCCCCTTGCTGGATTCCGGGCAGTTCCGCCAAGCCGTTCAGGCAGCCGCGACCGCAATCAACGCGCACACGCAAAGAAAGCTCGCCCGGCAGGACGTCACCGATGACAAGCTCATGCAGGAAGCATTCAGCGACAAACCCGCTGGGCCCGGCAGGCACCGTCTGCGCTGTCCCGGCGACCCCAGCAATCCCACGGTCCAAAGCCGCCAGCGCGGCGCCCTTCAATACGCGGTCGGCTGTTTCTTTGCCATCCGCAACCCCGCAACGCACGAGCACGCTGAATGGGACCAGCAGATCGCGCTCGAATACCTGGCAGCACTCAGCGTCCTCGCCCGGTGGATCGATGACTGGAAGATCGCCATGAGGCCTTGACCACTTGCCGCGATTCCACGTCCGCGACACGTGTCGCGCACGTATAGGCGAGCATCGATAGGCGCCGACCTGCGGAAACGCCTGCACAAAGATCGTTACCCCACCAGAAAGGTCGCTCATCGAGTTCACGAACACCAGCCGCGGCCGCCGCCAGCGCAACGGGATCTCGAGCGCCCCCGGATGCACCGTCACTCCGAACCCGGGTCCCGAGGTGCGGGGATCACCGTCGATTTGATACTTCGGCTGCCCCATCGCCTTCAGCCGCTTAGCCAAGGTCAGCGCGTAGCAATGGTCGCAGCCAGCTGATACCCGGTCACACCCCGTCGTGGGATTCCACGTCGCTGCTGTCCATTCGATGGCGCTTCGGTCCGCCATGACGCCTCACCCCCTCCCGCATCCCCAGCTCTTTCATCTTGGTTCAGCAATACGCTCCGGGTCTGACAACCTCGCCGGTTGTGGCCCCCCTGCAACCTGTAGATGGCCCTGATTCGATTCAGGTGCGTCGAACGTCGGCAGAAGGCCCTGGCTCTCAGGCACCTGGGCGAGGGGATGGCAGCGTGGGCACCGGCCCCCGTCCGCGCCGTCGGCGTGTTCCAGCCGACGGGTCCCGCTGTTACACCGCCACACCACGGCGGCAGCGACGGCCGTCTGCCGGGCGGGGCGGGGAGCTCGGTCAGCGACAGCCGGGCGGACAAGACAGCGTAAGGACTGCGAACCCCGTTATGTTCGCCCCAGCGAACTCGGCCAGGCCCTGCGGAGTCACGCCGCTTAACTTTCGCCGCGACAACCGCCGGATCACACAGCCGGATGATCCCCCTCCGCCTCCAGCTGGTCCAGCGCCGTACGAACGGTGCGCTCACACTTGCGTGGGTCAGCAGGCTGGCGAGCTGGGCGTTGACGAGCTGGATGGCGGCGTGGGTGTCGTCGAGGCTGATGCTGAGCAGTTCGGAGTGCTCGGCGGTGGCGGCTTGCAGGCCGCGGAACCGCTTGTGCAGGGCCTGGATGGCTTGGCCGGTATGGCTTTCGCGCTGGGCTGCTGCTCAGCTTGCCGTGCCATCTCCTGCGCCGCGCTGCGGGCGGTCTCGGCTGCGATGCCGGAGTGCGTACTCTATGGCGACGACGGCGCGCCGGCCAGCCGGCCGGGAGACGTTCGCCCCGCTGCCGTCCGTTTGGTCCGCCGGCGTGGCTGTTCGCAGATCCTGGGAGGCCGCCGGGCTACTCGTAACGTCGTCTGTCGCGTTCGACCGCCTCGCTCCGGTCCCGCTCTCTCGACGCGTGAGCCAGCTCCTCGGCGCGTGTCCGGCCGCCGGGGGCCGGCCGGGCTCTCATAGCGTCTTCCTGGCGGTCGAGGCGTGCCGCGATGTTGCGCCGGTCCTTGGCCGCTTCGTGGGCGACGAGGGCCTCTGCCCAGCTGAATAGCGCCAGGCCCCATTCGCTGCGGGCCCGGGTGATCGCGGTCACCTTGCTGCCTTTGCGGACATCCTCGTAAAGGCGTTCGCATGCCTTGATGCCGGACCGGGCGGCGCGGAGGTTCGCGGCGCATTCCGCGACGGTGAGCTCGCCGCCACTGCGCTCAGGCGCCGGTATGTCACTGGTGTCAGGCATCGCTGTCTTCCTTCCCCTTCCGGGTTCCGTCCGCCGTTTGAGGCCGAATAGCAGCATCATCGCCTCACCATCTGACAGATGCCTGGTTCGCCACGCATCAGCCCACGAGACCCTGCGCGGCGCTACGCGACGCTGACGTGGACGTGGCCGAACTCGGCCTCCAGCACCGCAGGCGCGCCGCCGCAGCCGTGTCTGGGGGGTGCCCGGGCCGCAGCCGGCGCGCCCGGCTCGCTGTCGTCGTCCGGGGCATCGGGCCATGGCACGTCGCCGTGTCCGGCCGGGGCTATGGGTATGCGCACGAGCGTGAGCAGGCTGCGCCATTCCTGCCGTTCACGCCGGTAGCGGGCCTGCAGCTCCTCCAGGAGCCCGGGCACGCCGAGCTCCTGGGCGGCCTGGTCGAGGCTGGCTGGGCCGCGCCGCCAGCCGCCGGGCCCGCGCGCGGCGATGCCGTGCGCCGCCAGGCCGGCCACCGCGGTGCTCACCGCGGTGGCCGATAGGCCGGTCAGGCCCGGCAGGTCCATGGTGCGTACCGGTTCGCCGGTGAGCTGCTCACACACCAGCGCGGCCGCGCCGCCCAGAACACGGAACACCGGGTGCACGCCGATCCGGCCGGGCCGCCACCGCCCCCACGCCGCCGCCGCGGCGCAGGCATCGGGGATCCGCAGCAGGTACAGGTCCCCGCGCAAGCCCCGCCGTTCCTCCAGCAAGACCACAAACGGGTCATCCTCGGCCCGCAGCTCCCGCAGCACCCGGGCCACCGTCGAGTGATCCAGGCAGGCCAGCAGGCCCAGCGACCGGGTGCCGAACTCGATCACCGCGCTCCCTGTCATCTGGGCCGCCGCAGCCAGTGCCCGCGCCACCAGCCGCACCGTGATCCCGTGCGCACCCGGCCACCGGTTCCGCTCAGCGGCCCGCAACGCACAGTCCCACCGCCGTATCTCCTGAAAATCACCGCCAGCACGAAGCCGCGCGGCCCCACCACGGGAGCCCCCGCCCCCCGTGTGGGGGCTCCCCCTTGTGTGGCTGGCACGGCCAGATTTTCCCCCCGCGGCGATCGTGACCGCTTTTTTCCAGTCGGCTTCCAGCGCCTGGGCCCGCTGCCGGCCGGGCCGGTACCGGCCGTAGAACGCGGCAAGGCCGCCCCAGGCGCCGCCGCGCATCCGCCCGGTCACCTCGGCCAGCCGCCAGCCCCGCGCGGCGGCCGAGACCAGCACCGCGAACCGGGCCTCACTCGGGGTCCAGGGCTTCCCGGCAGAGGTCCGCCGGGAAGTGTCGTAGCTGCCGGTGGCCGCGGTCAGCTCCAGATCCGGCCGCAGCCGCGGCACCCGCCCGGACCGCCGCGGCAGCCAGGGCATCCCGGCCTCATCCCGCCGCCGCTGCGCGCCCTCCGGGGCGGTCTCGGCGCCGGGCGGGGGCAGCGGCGCCTCTCCCCGGTCGACGGCCTCCAGCTCGGCGCTCAACGCCGCACATAGCCGCTCCCACACACCCGGCCCGCACGGCTGCCGAAGGCACCGCTGCGCGTGGCTGAGCGGCGTCGTCAGCAACTGGAAGCCGCCGCTGCGGTGCCGGGACCCGGAGGGGCGGATGATGCCGTGCTCACGGCCCAGCATCGGCGCCGGCGGGCCAGCGCCAGCGCCACCCGCCGCATTTCCCCGAACGGCAGCGGCGCGGCCCACAGCACATAGCCGTGGCGGCCGCCGTTCGGGGAGATGTCACCGAACCCGCGGCCGCCGCACGAGCCGATCAGCGCCGCGAACGCCGCCGCGTCCCCGGCCACCTGCCCGGCCCCGTCGGCCGCGCCCCGCGTGGCCGCCCGTTTCGCGTCGAAATCGGCCACCAGCAGCCGGGTGGCGCCGTCGCGGTCGTAGATGTGCACGGCGGCCGGGCACGGCGGCGGGTCCGGCGTCAGCGGCCGCTCATACCGCTGCGGGTAGCTGCGGCCGCGGTCGTAGCTCAGCCGCATCCGGCCCCGCGCCGCCAGCGCCGGTGCCAGCGCGCGCCACTGCCCGGCCGCCACCGCGGCCGGCGGTGGACCGGCCATTGGCGGCAGACTGGCACCATCCGGAAACCCCGGCACGGGTTCCGGTGCTGGGCTAGCTGGCAGGATGTGCCGTATCCTGGCCTCCGTACCTCTGGCGCGCCTGCCAGCAGGCACGCGAACAGCCGCCCTTGAGTGGGCGGTGGTGGCCGAGGATGTAGCGGCTGAACCGGCTAGCTCTAAAGATGGCCGCGGGGATCCTCAGAAGGTTCGAGCGTTAACGCCCCGGTCTCAACAGCCGGGGCGTTCGCGCGTCTAGCGCGAAACGTGGCCGTGCAGGTACGCCTCCAGCCGCGACGCTTCCGCGGCCCACCGCGCGGGTGAAGCGGTGCCGGGCTTGGCGGCAGCGCACCGAACAGCAACCGCGTCCTGGCGGGCTCCGGCGGGGATCGGGCCGCGGCACCACGCGCAGACGCGTCGCGTTCGGCCGGGCCCGCGCGGCGCGTCGTTTTCGGCCCGGGCGGATACGTCGGGTTCCGCGGCCGCGAGACGCGACAGGATGCCGGCGAAGTCGCGGCGGGCGGCGCGGGCCTGGTCGAGCAGGGCCAGGGCGCAGGCCTTGGCCCACGCCTCGCCGCTGATGCCGCCGGCGGCGGCCCAGCTCATGGAGCCGGAGCAGTCGACGCAGGCGACGACCGCGCCCGGGCCGGTGTGCTGTTCACCGCGGGTCTCGTACACGAAGAGCCGCTG
>WNFJ01075528.1_pt1 | contig 14599 bp, 21 predicted proteins | sample 5400461 | NCBI WGS metagenome assembly WNFJ01 (sample SAMN13153349, study PRJNA577476) | soil metagenome | isolation source: 115 cm saprolite on Douglas fir-dominated hillslope | place: USA:California | collected 2013-09-17 | reverse complement strand
CGGCAAATCGGTTCGCACTTCCCACAGGCCCTTACCCATCGGCCGGCACAACGGCATTCCTACCGGCCATCGCCACTGCGCCCGCAACAAGTCAGTTCCAATGGCCCGGCGTTCGGCCTCGTCCAGTGACCTCAGCCAGTCGCGAACCGGCTCGCCGCCTCTTTCATTCCGGAAGAATACGAGTTCGATCTTCCGGGGCGTCTTCTCGGAAGCCATCAGCTTAAAGTCTCAATGTTAGGGTACCATAAAAAGTACATCGGGCAAGGGCTAAGTTGAAGGCAACAATCTGCCGAAGAGTACATTTAGGAACAGAAGGAGCAAGGCGTGCCCATAAAGAACCCGCCCCATCCCGGAGATTTCATTCGAACCGAGATTATCCAGCCCGCAGGACTGTCTGTAACGGCAGCCGCGTTGGCGCTAAAAGTTTCCCGTCCGGCGCTGTCGAGCCTGCTAAACGGCAGAGCAGACCTCTCCGGCGACATGGCGCTACGCATCGAAAAAGCCTTCGGGATGAAAATGGATACGCTCATGCGCATGCAGTCTGCTTACGACATCGCGTGCACGCGCTTGCGTGAGGGGCAAATCCGTGTCCGACGCGTTGCGCAGGCTGGCAGCGCTTCCGCGTGAAGCGGTGGCGGGTCGCCTGGAGACGATCCAACTCAATCGCCACCCGCCGCCCCACCAAACCCGCCGCCCGCTGCAAACTCGACGGCGTCAGGTCCACACCCACCCTTTCCACAGCCCCACTGTGACATCCAACCTTGCCTCCGCCTCACAATCGCGCGATCATTGTCTATGCGGACGCGGTGCCCGCTACATGAAGCTGAAAGCAGCTCTTTGACAATTGCATAGAGACGGGCTAACTCCTTGAGACACAATATTTTGCAATCAACTCGTTTGCTATCAATATTTTAGCAGACACCATCAAACGTGGGTGACTGATTCCAAAGGACTTACCCGTTGAGCCAAATCGATAAACCACTGATTATAAAGATTTTACCGGCAATCCCTTTATAATCAATATTTTAGGCCGCTAGATGGGATTGGTTTTTAGCCAAGTGATTGATTCCAGGTATTTTACTGCGTTTGATCTGTTTTTTTCTTTAGATCCGGATTCGGGCCAACCGAGTCACCGAGCGGGACATCTCTTCCACCTCCGAGGCGCGGCGAAAATCGCCCTTGACGCGTATATACCATAGTCATAAACTGTATATACGAAGAAGCGAGGGAGCCGCACTATGGCTGTAACCATGACATCAATCCGCCTGGATACCGACCTGGCCGACGAGGCCGTCAAAGTCCTCGGAGCAAAATCCCGAACGGACGCAGTTCACATAGCCCTTCGCGAAATCGTCGCGCTGAAGCGTTTCAAAAAGTTGATGAAGAAGAATGAGGGGAAGCTTTCGTTCAAAGGGTACATTGATTGATCTGGTCATTTTCGACTCGTCGATCATCATCGACGACATTCGGTCGCCGCGCCATCGAGAAAGACTCCAGTCTGTCACCGGTGCCATCCGGACATCCTCTGTGGTTTTGGCGGAACTGTGGCGGGGCGCCGCGACGCCATCGGATCGCACGTTTCTCATGGCCCTGGCGAGAAACCATCCAGTCCTGACCCCGACGCAAAAGAATTGGCTGGAATCGGGTGAGATACTCTCCAGCGTTCGCGCCGACCACGGCTTCGCGCCGAACAAGCTGCGCGACCTGCATTTCGACGTTCTCATCGCTCTCACCGCCCGCTCCTACGGCGCCCGCCTGATCACGACCGATCGGACAGATTTTGAGCTAATCAATCGTTATCGCGAGATCAAGTTGGAAGTGTGGTAAGGCGGGCAAATGCATACCGAAGCTCGGTTTCTTGTCCTTCTGCTATTGCACCAAACTGGTGTATAATGATGCCATGCCAACCACGAAACACGTCCGCCGGAGCGTATCGCTCCCCACTCCCCTCGCCAAGCAAGTGGAGCGCATGGCGAAGAGCCAGCGCTTGAGCGACAACCGCATTCTGGTGGAACTCATCGAACTCGGCATCGAAGCGCGGAAGCAAAAAGAGAAAGCCTTCTTCGAGCTTGCCGGACGCTTTCGTGCCGCCAGCGATCCGCAGCAAGCCAAGCGATTGGGCGACGAGTTGGGCCGTTTGGTTTTCGGTGAATAATGCCTCAGATCGAGACCTGGCCGCGCATTCTGGTAGCCGTTCGCGACCATCTGGCCGAGCCCATGCGCGACCGCAACGTGAGCCTTGACGACCTCAACCGTCTTCGCGTGCGGCTAGAAGGGCGCTGGTTCAAGGATTTCGGCTCCTTCAAACTCTGCGGCGAGGGCAAGTATCCCAAGACATTTCTTCTTGCTGGCCAGACTGCGACGGGCGAAGAACTCTAGGGTTCAGGCAGAAGTAGAGAGGCGGGGCATGGCTGCTCCGCCTCCGTGCAAATCAAACTACGCTGCTTGCATCATCTTCTTCATCCGTTCTTCCATATCCTTGGGCGATACATCTTCCACGTGAGTGGCAATGCCCCACAGATGTCCGAATGGATCTTGAATGAAGCCCGAGCGGTCTCCGTAGAACTGGTCCTGCACCGGCTTCAGGATTTTCGCGCCCTCGGCCGCCGCGCGCTCGACCACGCGATCGACGTCGGGAAGGTATACGTAGAGGCTCACCGGGCTCGCGCCGATGGTGGCCGCGCTGGTGTGTCCCTGCCCCATGCTGGGATTTTCGTCGGCCAGCATGATGTGCGAGTTGCCTATCTTCAACTCGGCATGACCGACCTTGCCGTCCGGGCCATTCATGCGAACAGTTTCAGTCGCTCCGAAAACTTTCTTGTAATATTCAATGGCTTGGGCAGCGCCCCGGATGACCAGGTAGGGTGTGACGGAGTTGTAATCCTTGGGAATATACGAGACTTTGTTCATGATTTGTTCTCCTCAGAATGTAAGCTAGAGACGGAGGTTTACGACGCGTATGCCGGCTGGAGATGCGGTCCCGGCATTCCCGTATGAAAACACAATTTGTGCTCGATCTCAAGCAGAGTTCGCCACCCTGGTTGGAGTGGTTCCCGCCACCCGACGACCCCTGACGAATTCTCCCTGTGAACCTCTGTGACCCCTGTGTTTGAGACTTTGACTTTGCTTTTCTTTCTTTGCGACATTCCAGCCGCGGTTGCAAGAACCTCACCGCGAAATCCACAGCCCCCTTGTGACATCTGCCCTTGCTATCGATTCGTAACTAGCCCATTATCGTCAAGGCGGAGGCGGTATAGGCAACCGGGAACGAGCCGGACCTAAGTCCCTTGTTCTCCAGATTTTGACTGCTAAGTCCTTTATCGTGCGGATTTTGCGGGGAATTTCGTGCTAACCCGATGATTCCAATAGACCCCAGGGGGAGGGGGTATCGATGGAACCCGAAATTTCAGAACCCCCAGCATTCGTTCAGATCAATGTTGCGAAAAATTATTAACGGGTAGAATTCCACAATCTAACTTGTCCACTACTGCCATCTCGCTCCGTCGGTCAGTAGCCGTAAACGCACGCCATAATCCGCTGGCCGCTACCGGCGCTGTGTTGGTCGTAGTGTTCGTCATCTTCGCGCTATTCGCGCCCTGGATCGCGCCGCAAGATCCCGCCTCCATCAACCTCCCCACCCGGCTCGACCCACCATCGCACGCTCACTTCTTCGGCACCGACGAACTCGGCCGCGACATTTTCTCGCGCATCATCTATGGCGCGCGCATCTCGATGCTGGTTGGAAGTTGCGTCGTGCTGGCCTCGCTCGCGCTCGGCCTTATCGTCGGATCCATCGCCGGCTACTACGGAGGCGCCATCGACCGCTTCGTCAACGTCGTCCTGATGAATGCATTCCTGTCGTTCCCTGGAATTCTGCTCGCGATTGCGTTCGTCGCTTTCCGCGGTCCTGGCATCTTCAATCTGGTTCTCGCGCTCTCGCTCGGAGGATGGGTAGGCTATGCTCGCCTGGTCCGCGGCCAGGTTCTCGCCGCCCGCGAGCGTGAATTCGTCGAAGCTGCCCGCGCTCTCGGGGCCAGCGATCTTCGCATCATCGTCCGCCACATTTTGCCAAACATTATTCAGCCCGTGATCGTACAGGCCGCGATCGGCATGGCCGGAGCCATCCTGGCCGAAGCGACCATGAGCTTCCTTGGCCTCGGCGTACCTCCGCCGACCGCGAGTTGGGGAGCTATGCTCAACGACGGCCGCGCCCATCTCTTCGATGCGCCGCATCTTGTACTTTTTCCCGCGCTCGCCGTCATGCTGGCCGTGCTGTCATTCAACTTCATCGGCGACGCCCTGCGCGACTACCTGGACCCCCGTTCCCGCATCGAAGCCGGCCTGTAACTCCAAGCTCCTCAAAACAAGCCAGATTCATTTCTTGACATACATTGCATATTGCAATATATATATCGCAATACATAATATGAAGCTGGGAGAGAAAATCCGTTACCTGCGCGAGGTGGAAGGCTCGCTTCGCGGCTTAGGCCGTCCGATTACGCAACAGGAGATGGTGAAAGCGGTTCGACAGGAACTGCGCAAGAGCATCAGCCAGTCCTACTTGTCGCAGATCGAAAACGGAGCGCGACCGCACATGACGCAATCCTCGCGCGCGCTGCTGGCAAAGTTCTTCAAAGTGCATCCTGGCTTTTTGGTCGATGATCCCGAGGGTTATCACACGGAGCTGACCTCGGACCTGCGCACAACTGAAGGCCAGTTGGATGTTTGGCTGCTGCAAGGTTCGGAACGTTTTGTGAGCGACCCGGAAGTGAGCGACGTGTTGATCAAAGCCGCGCGCGAGAAAGACACGAGGCGCAGCTTGCTCTTGTTGGGCGCGATTCTCGAAACCCCAGGGTTGGCCGAGAGGCTGCTCGAAGCGCTCAGGCCGGAGTTGGCTGGCGCGAAAGCTCATCGCGAAAATTATGGTCGTGCCGCGCGCACGGAAGAGAGGAGAATCCGATGACTCATTCCATGACTTGGGCCGACTTCTACCTGGTCTGTTTTGCGGTGGGCTTCTGCTTTAGTTTTTTTTCGTTCTTGTTGGGAGGCTCGCGCACCGGCCGGCTGCATCTGCCGCATTTCCACGTCGGCGGCGCACATCTGCCTGCGGCGCATGGGCCGGTCACGGCGGGCCACGCGCCGGTTGCAGGAAACGCTCCAACCTCGGCGTCGAACGCGCATGCGCATCATTCTGATGGGATCTCTCCGTTCAACTTCGTTACGCTGACGGCATTCCTGGCGTGGTTTGGCGGTACAGGATATTTGCTCACGCGCTATTCGGGTCTGTGGCTGGGCTTTGGATTGTTGGTTTCCATCACCAGTGGTTTGGTCGGGGGTGGAATTGTGTTCGTGTTCCTCAGCAAGGTGCTGGTCTCAGAAGAAGAGAACATGGACGCCGCGGACTACGAGATGGTGGGTGTGCTGGGCCGGGTGTGCAGTTCGATCCGCGAAGGCGGTACGGGCGAAATTATTTACACGCAAATGGGCACGCGGCGCGTGTGTGGCGGGCGCAGCGACGACGCCAGCGCCATCGCCAAGGGAACTGAAGTGGTGGTTACGCGGTACGAAAAGGGAATTGCTTATGTTCGATTGTGGAGCGAGATGTCGGGGGATGAGTAAAGAGCGGCTAAAGCCGCGCCCTTTCAAGACGGATTCCAAGGGGCGTTTCAGAAAGTCGATCGAGTTGCATTCGGAGGAGGCGTTATGTTCGAAATGTCAAGGATGGTCGAGATTTGGATTTTTGCCGGGCTGGGAGTGATGGTCCTTCTGTTCCTGATGAGCGGAATGGCCAGGCTATATCGCAAAGCGGGGCCGCACGAGGCGCTCATCGTGTACGGCCTGGGCGGGACGCGCGTAGTGCAGGGACACGGCACGCTGGTGCTTCCCATGGTGCAGATCTGTCGCGATCTGTCGCTGGAACTGATGTCGTTCGATGTGGCGCCGCAACAGGATCTGTATACAAAACAAGGCGTCGCTGTAACCGTAGAGGCGGTCGCGCAGATCAAAGTGAAATCCGACCGGGAGTCTGTGTTGACGGCGGCTGAGCAGTTCCTCACGAAGACCGATCAAGAGCGCGAGGGTCTGATCCGCCTGGTGATGGAAGGCCACTTGCGCGGCATCATCGGCCAACTCACAGTGGAAGAAATCGTGAAACAGCCAGAAATGGTTTCCGACCGCATGCGTTCCACTTGCGCCGAGGACATGAACAAGATGGGATTGGAAGTGATTTCATTCACCATCAAGGAAGTGCGCGACAAGAACGAGTACATCACGAACATGGGCAAGCCGGACGTGGCGCGCATTAAGCGTGACGCGGATGTTGCCACGGCGGAAGCCGACCGCGACACGGCAATCAAGCGCGCTCTGGCGCAGCGGGAAGCGGCGGTGGCCAAAGCGCAGGCCGATCAGGAGCGCGTGCTGGCAGAAACGTTATCGTTGGCCAAGCAGGCGGAATCGCAGCGCGATCTGGAAGTGAAGAGAGCGCAATTTCTTGAAGTCACGAAACGCCAGCAGGCGCAAGCCGACAAGGCGTATGACATCCAGACCAACATCATGCAGCAGCAAGTAGTGGCCGAGCAGGTGAAGGTGCAACAGATCGAGAAAGAGCAGCAGGTCAAGGTGCAGGAAGCGGAAATCAACCGTCGCGAGAAGGAACTCATTGCAACCGTATTAAAGGGAGCCGAGATCGAGCGTCAGCGGATTGAGACGCTGGCGGCAGCCGAAAAGCAGCGCCTGATCGCGGAAGCGGAAGGGCATGCGTCGTCGATCCGCGCGCAGGGCGAGGCTGAGGCCGAAATCATTTTCAAGAAAGGCGAATCCGAAGCCAAAGCCATGAACGTGAAGGCCGAGGCTTATCAGGAATACAACCAGGCGGCGGTGATCGACAGATTGTTCACCGCGATGCCGGAGGTGGTGAGGGCACTGGCCAGTCCGCTGGCGAACGTCGACAAGATCACCATCGTCTCTACCGGAAACGGCGATGCCTCGGGGATGAACAAGATCACCGCCGACATCGCCAAGATGGCGGCGCAGGTGCCGGCGCTGTTCGAAACGCTCTCCGGCATGCCGCTGGCGGAGTTGCTGGGCAAAGTGCGGCAGATCGGCGACAAGTCACCGAAACCGCCGCTCGTGGAGGCGGCGAAGTAGGGACCTTGATTGCTTGTGTGGGGACGGGCGACTCGCCCGTCCCGCCGAGTGAATGATTGGAGAAGAGCTTATGAGCAAACCAACAGGAGTGGGATTAGGCATCGCACTGGGAGCGGCCATGGGCGCGGCACTCGGGGTCGCTGCCGGACACTTGGCGATCTGGCTCGCCATTGGAGTCGCGATTGGGGTCGCCATCGGCGGCAGTTTCCGGCGCAAGGGAATCGACTGTTCGGAGTGCGCCGCACGCCACCGCGAACATGAAACGAGAAATCTAAGGCAACAAAGCTAGAGCTAAAAGCTAAAAGTAGAAGCTCAGAAAAAAGGAGTCCACCATGGCATTACTAGAGCGCGTTTCCACATTAGTCCGGGCCAACCTCAACGACCTGATCGATAAGGCGGAGGAGCCGGAGAAGATGATCAAACAGGTGATTCTCGACATGCAGAATCAACTGCTGCAGGTGAAGACGCAGGTGGCGATTGCCATCGCTGACCAGCACCTGCTCGAGAAAAAACAAAAAGAAAATGAAGACAAGGTGGCCGAGTGGATGCGCAAGGCCGAGCTTTCGGTCGATAAGAAGCAGGACGACCTGGCGCGTGCATCGCTTCAGCGGGTGGAAAGTTATCGCGAGATGAGCGAGAGCTTTGCGCAGCAGGTGTCCGACCAGAAAGCTCAGGTAGAGAACTTGAAGTCCGCGCTACGTCAGCTCGAGCAGAAGTTGACCGAGGCTCAGTCGAGGGCCGATCTGCTGATCGCGCAACATCGCCGCGCCCGTGCGGTGGGCAAGGCCAGCGATGCACGCCTGGCTATGGGCGATGGCTCGAAAGCCGCAGCTTTCGACCGCATGAAACGCAAGGTGGCACATTCGGAAGCACTAGGCCAGGCGAAGTCGGAGATTGCTGGAGACAATATGGAAGACCGGTTGGCGGCGCTCGAGAAAGAGGATCGCATTGAGCAGTTGTTGGCGGAGTTGAAGGCGCAGCGGGGAGCGTAGGAGCCTCGGCCCCCTCGGGCAAAGGGTACCAAGAGTAAACACATGATTATAAACATGTTAGGACGGCTGTGATTTGAGAAAGGCACCCGGGATGCTCTAGTGATCGTGGTGGGGTGGCGCGGGACAGCGACCCCACTGAATGGCTAAATTATGGACTTGACGTGGAGAGAAACTGGAGTCATTATGGAGTAAGTCAAAGGGGTGCCGTGATGGAGTTGCGTCTTCAAGTGCCGGATGATGTTGTCAGGAAGTTTCAGGATAAGCTGGGCTCTGATGTAAAGGTGACAGATATTGCTCGCGACGCCCTCACGCTCTACAACTGGGCGATTGAGGAGAGGGCAAAAGGGCGTTTGATTCTGTCGTCCGACGAGGACGGCGCGAAGATGACGCGTCTGGCTATGCTCTCCTTGGAGCGGGTAGCTCCTGAAAACTCCGCAAGATTGTCGGCAGCTTTAGCGGTATAGTTTGACCCGTACTCCGGAGTCGATCGATGCCGCTGCAAATAGATTCGGTCGCTGTCCCTGATCCTGACGAACTTCTCGGCCACAGCGTCTCACAGGGCCAGAATGTAACTGCAAGCGGCTCCGCGGCAGCAGGTGGACAGCAAGAATTCGCCCAAGTTCAGCGCGTGCTCCCATCCCCGATCCGTGTTTCGGAACTGGCCCCAGAAATCGGGGCGGGAGTCGAATTGGCCCGGTTGGTTCTCTATATTGCCGCCGGGTCGATCGTCATGTTAACCGCCTATTTAATCTTCATGGATATAGCCATAGGGCGGGACGTTCACAATGAATACCAACAGGTCCTAAATCCCAGCCGGATTGGCACTGAGTTTTATACCTTGGGTCGCCTTGAAAAACTGTCGGTCGATCTAGGCGCCGCCCGTAAGGACCCAGAATGGCAGATGTCTGCGGATTCCCGCCAAAATGCCGACGCCATTCTGAAAATGGTTGGGGCATTGCCAAGTATCACTAGCACACAGAAGACTCAGCTGAGCGAGTGTGTTCCTCCGCCTCCAGCGAGCGCGTCCCGTAATGACAAACTAGATCGTTGCATTGGAACTATCGAGAGTATTAGGGGAGCCGCACTGGAGGCAGCTGCGGGAGCGACAAACGCGCAAGTAGCGGGGGAATCCGCCGGCAGAATCAACGAGCACCGCCAGAGTCTGCATATGTTCTGGATCCAGGCAGCACAATTGATACTGTTGAATCTGCTCCTGCCTCTGCTGACCGCCCTCCTTGGGTACGTTTTCGGAACCCAACGCGTCCATCGGGCGGGTTAGTACTGCGGTCAGGATCCTCTGCGAGCGAGTGCTAGCGGATTCCGAAATCTACTGTGTCGCTTGTGTCTAGAAGAGGGGCCGAGGCTTATGCTCCTTTGACTCCTTTATTTTTCTTTTCCACTCGTCAGAAAATTCTCTTCCGCTACGAACGAGCGTGCCCTCCCTTTGCTCGCTGCGGTGGCCGCGGCGGTCTTCGCGGGCAAAGGCTTTCTGCTTTTCCTTCGAGCCGAAAATCTGGCTCCATTGTCCGTTCTTCCAGATAAGCTGATAACCACCTTGAAGGATTTGAAAGGGTTCGTTGACCTGATTCATCTGGTCGAACTGCACCGAACCCGGCTGGTGAAAATCCTCGAAGTACGACGGGTATACGAAGTCGCTTAGCTGGATCCCGCTGACATCGAAGCTGAGTGCCTCGACTGGATCGGCGCTCTCGTAGGCATAGACCGTGGCCCGGTCGGGGCCTGTGGTCATCATGTTGATGGCGGGATCAACCAGCATCTCGACCAGTTCGTGAGATGCGGAGATACTGACCAAATCGTTGTTGTCGAGTGTGGTTTTGACGAAGACCTTAGCCTCGGGCAAACCATCGGGAGTGAGATCGTGATAAGCCAGAGCGCCGGCTTGATCGGCGTTGTCCTGAAATACCATCGCCCAGGCACCGGGTTGGAAATCCGTGGTTTTGACCAGAGTGGCGGGTGTTCCCCATATGGGGGCGACATTGTTGTTGATATATGCCTGCATAGCCGCGATCAGAGCTTCGAGGTCGACGCCGAGCGCGGTCTTGGCCTTGTTGAAGCAAGCGATTGTGGGAACTGCGCCTTGGTTGAAGGCGCCGAGAATCGGTTTACCACTCATGACACACCTCTCCTGAACAGATTGACCGTTGATTGCTGCCTTGAGTAAAGGCCCAGGGTTCTGAGGGGAAGCGAGAGCGATTATGCGCGCCCATCTAAGTGATGTCAACGATCCAGAGGCAGATAATCTTTCTTAGCGCTGGTGCATTGGAACGGAAAAACTGAAGGTCCTGGCCGCTCTGACGGGGATGCTACTACCCCATTTTCAAGTTGACATCCGCAAGTTGCAACGCCTGCCGGGCTTTCGTCGCTGCGTTGGCGACTGGCGTATCCTCTTCGAGGTTGTGCCCGGACATACTCCTATCGTGGTTGCAATGATCGAACGACGAACCTCCAACAGTACTAGCCGGGTTTCTGTGCGTTTCGCTAGCTAACCGTGTCATCCTGAACTCGCTCAAGATGACACGGGGACGGTGAAACTTTCAACCCTCAATGCTCGTTGTGTGCTCAGGCCGCTTTCTTCGGTTTGAAGCGTTCCAGCTTGTGCTCAACCCGTTGCTCACTACGGTGGCCGCGCCGGTCTTCGCGGGCAAAAGCTTTCTTCTTTTCTTCTGAGCCGAAGACCTGACTCCATTGACCATCCTTAAAGATGATCTGATAACCACCTGCAAGGATTTGAAAGGGTGTGTTGACCTGACTCATCTGGTCGAACTGCACCGAGCCAGGCTGGTGAAAATCCTCGAAGTACGACGGATATACGAAGTCGCTTAGCTGGATCCCGCTGACATCGAAGCTGAGTGCCTCGACTGGGTCGGCACTTTCGTAGGCATAGATTGTCGTTTGGTCGGGACCCGTGGTCATCATGTTGATGGCGGGATCAACCAGCATCTCGACCAGTTCGTGAGATGCGGAGACACTGACCAAATCCTTGTTGTCGAGTGTGGTTTTGACAAAAACCTTGGCCTCGGGCAAACCGTCAGGAGTGAGGTCGTGATACGCCAGAGCGCCGGCTTGATCGGCATTGTCCAGAAATACCATCGCCCAGGCGCCGGGTTGGAAATCCGTGGTTTTGACCAGAGTGGCGGGTGTTCCCCATATGGGGGCGACATTGTTGTTGATATATGCCTGCATAGCCGCGATCAGAGCGTCGAGGTCGACCCCGAGCGCGGTCTTGGCCTTGTTGAAGCAAGCGATTGTGGGAACTGCGCCTTGGTTGAAGGCGCCGAGGACTGGTTTACCAGACATACGTACCTCCCTCAAACAGATTTAAAGATGCCCGTCGAATGCTGCCTTGGGTAAAGGCCCAGGTTTCGGAAGGGAAGCGAAGCGATTATGCGCGCGTCGCTAGTCCGTGTCAACAGCGGAGAGGCCTGCTGGGAGAACCCTCCTGTTGCTAAACAGTTTTGTAGTGACAGCTAGACCGCACACACTTTTTGCGCGGAGCGAGAGGCGGTGCCGGAGATAGAGAGCGGGTGGCCATTTTCGCAGACGGCGACTGGGTCGGCGCGCAGCACGAACTCGAGAGCTTCGCTCTCAGACATCTGGCTGTTATCCAGTACGTGCCATCGCGTCCGGGATTGGCACCCCGGTTCGCCACATTCCAGCTCGGCGCGTAAAAAATCGAAACGAGTCTCGTCCTCGAGCGGGCGGGTGTAGGGCGCCCACTCGACGTCTTTCTTCTCGTAGAGATACCAGTGATCGCACTCGCGGCAGATGAGCCTCAACTGCCAGCCATCGGGCGGCCACTCGGGGGGATTCGCTCCCGTTGCCGGCGGATTGGGATAAGGCAGCCGAATGCGCGCCGCCGAGGGCATGGGACAGTCTGGATTTTTGCATCGTACAACCGGTTGTAAATACATAGACTCCGTCTCCAGAGCCAGACTGTAATGGCTCAGCACTCCGCTTGACCGCCACTGTGCGGGCGATTCAAGCCTATCACGGGAATCGTCGCGAGACTTACATCCATTGACCGGGCTGGGTGCATCTCTGTAATCTTGCATCAGAAAATCGTAGGCCAAAATCTAGCGCAAGACATCTTTGGATCAGAATCCAAGCTCAAGGATATTTCATGAAAGAAGTTGCAGTTCTGCTGTTGGTCGCGCTCATGCTTAACGGTTGCGGTAGCAGCAGCACGCCGACTACGCAGAAGGCGGCCAGCGGGATCTGGAGCGCGGACTTGCAGGGTGGAACAGGCGATGCCTCCGGGTTCAGCTTTACCTCGCAGTTCACCGTGAACGGCAGTGGTTCGCTGAACATCACCTATTTTCAGTTTCTTACCGCAGGGACCTGCTTCCCCGTTTCCGGAGGAACCCAGACCGGATCAATGGTCTTGAGCACGAATACGAGCACCAACGCCGTCACCGGAACCTTTGCATACAGTGTGCAGTCAGGAAACAACACTCTTACGCTGAACGGAACGGTCACGGGAACTGCGAGCGGCACCACTCTCTCAGGCGGATCGATCACCGGCACATGGTCCGTGGCCGGTGATACCGGATGCAACGCTACGGGCGACAGTTTTACGATGAAACAGATTTCCTGAAGTTCCGGATTCTGAAGTTCAGATTCTGAAGGTCCGGACTAGAACCACTCGCTGCGGTAGGCGACCCACCATGCGATAAAAAGAACAGGGATGGTCGCGGCCAGGCCCCACCAGAGCGGCAACAGAAAATCCGCGAGCAGGCCAAGCACGGTGAAAACCATCCAGAAGATTTTTCGTTCCATAGAGTGATTGTAGGCTCGGGAATTCCAGAGGTCACAGCTACATGGGACTAGACCAGCACTTTCGTCATCTCCGTGCTCTGCGATAGAGTGAGAGGCATGAAGCGCTCGCTGCGAGAGATTGCCGAAGCCGTTGGAGCCCGCCTGCAAGGGGATGGGAGTCTGCAGGTGGGGGGAGTGGCAAGTATCGGATCCGCTTCGAAAAACGATCTTGTGTTTGTGGAAGAAGAGAAATATCTTTCGCGGGCCCTGCAGTGTGGTGCGGGCGCGGTGATTGCGGGAGAGTTCGTGTTTGCCGGGACGTCATCCGCCAAGCCGCTGCTGGTCAGCAGTCATCCCAAGCTTGCCTTTGCGCGTGCCGCGCGCTTTTTGCAGGATGGAAGTCGCGCTGAGCAGGGCGCAGGAATACACGCCACCGCGGTAGTAGATCCTTCAGCCCGTCTTGCGGCGCAGGTAGTTGTAGAGGAACGGGCGGTGATTGCCGAGGATGCGGAAATCGGCGAAGGTACGCGGATCGGTGCGGGTTGCGTCATTGGACGCGGAGTAAAGATCGGACGGAAGTGCGAAATTTATCCCAACGTCACCATTTATACAGGCACGACGATAGGGGACCGGGTGATCGTGCATGCCGGCGCGGTTCTGGGGAGCGATGGATTTGGATACGTGCGCGACTCTCGGAGTGGCCGCTACGAGAGATTTCCGCAGGTGGGCAAGCTGGTCATCGAAGATGATGTGGAAATCGGCGCTAATACCACAATCGACCGTGGGGCGCTCGACGAAACGCGCATTGGGCGGGGAACGAAGATCGACAATCTGGTGCACATCGGCCACAATTGCCGGCTCGGAGAAAACGTAGTGATTGCGGCACAGACCGGGCTTTCCGGCAGCATCGTGATTGAGAACGATGTTGTGCTCGGAGGCCAGGTCGGCATTGGCGAGCACGCGCGCATCGAAGAGGGAGTGATGCTGGGCGGGCAGGGCGGGGTGCTGCCCAACAAAGTTCTGCGCGGCAAGGGCGTGGCCTTTTGGGGAACTCCGGCACAGCCGGTGCGGCAATACCTGAAGCAGTTGGCGGCGCTGGCCCGGCTGGGGAAAAAGAGGTAGATGTGGCGATCGTCGTCATTGGCGGGCATTCGCGTAGCGTAGGAAAGACCAGCGTGGTGGCAGAGTTGATTTCCGCTTTACCCGAGTACGATTGGACCGCGGTGAAAATTACGCAATACGGGCATGGCGTGTGTTCGGCGAATGGAGCGCCGTGCGACTGCGCCACGGCAGATCACAGTTGGGCGATATCAGAAGAAAGGAAGATCACAGTTGGGCGATATCAGAAGAAAGGAACCGAAGCGGAGAGTCGGACACGTCCCGCTTTCTGTTGGCGGGTGCAGCGCGAGCGCTGTGGGTGCGAACCGAGCAGGGCAGGCTGGCTGAAGCCATGCCGGCACTGCGAAAGCGGCTCGATCAGTCGCGTTATGTGATTGTGGAATCCAACAGCGTGCTGAAGTTCTTGCGGCCGGACTTATATCTGACCGTGCTCGATCCGGGGACGGCGGATTTCAAGATTTCAGCGCGGGAGTTTTTGGATCGCGCGGCTGCCGTGATTCTTCACGATGGTTCGAGAACCCGAGCATCGGACTGGCAAGGCGTTTCCTTGAAGCCGGTGGCAGAGA
>WNFJ01311523.1_pt1 | contig 14600 bp, 13 predicted proteins | sample 5400461 | NCBI WGS metagenome assembly WNFJ01 (sample SAMN13153349, study PRJNA577476) | soil metagenome | isolation source: 115 cm saprolite on Douglas fir-dominated hillslope | place: USA:California | collected 2013-09-17 | reverse complement strand
GGTGGGAGCGAAAACTCACAACGGTGTTCGTCACGCACTCGATATATGAGGCCGTCTTCCTATCGACGCGGATCATCGTGATGGCGGCAAACCCAGGCCGCATCTTCCGGACCATGACGATCGACGAACCGCAGCCACGCGACGAGCAATTTCGCAGTAGCACCAAATTTGCGGCTTACTGCCGCGAACTATCGACCTGGCTTGCCGAAGCATCCCTGCCCTCAGCGTCCGGAGGCGCGTCGTGAAGCCGCTGCTGCAGTCGGAAGCCTTTGTCCGGATCGCCGCACCTCTCGCGGTCGGCGTCATCTTGATCGGTGTGTGGGAAGTTGGCTGCCGGGTGGCATCGATCCCGGTTTACTTGTTTCCAAAGCCGAGCGACATCTTCCACAGCCTTGTACACAACGGTCCGTCATTGCTACGAGCGCTGATTGTGACCTTGCGGGTGACGTTGCAGGCGTTCGCGGCGGCGGTCATTCTTGGTACGCTGATTGCGTTCATCTTTGTGCAGAGCCGGGCAGTCGAAGTAAGTCTGTTTCCTTACGCTGTGCTGCTGCAGGTCACACCCGTCGTCGCCATCGCCCCGCTGATCATCATTCTCGTCAAGAACACCCAGCTCTCGCTGACGATCTGCGCGACACTGGTGGCGCTGTTCCCCATCATCTCGAACACGACGCTCGGGCTGAGAAGCGTCGACCCGGGTCTTGCGAATTACTTCCGTATGAATCGCGCGGGGCGGCTCAAAACCCTCATCAAGCTCAGAATTCCCGGGGCGTTGCCATATTTCTTTGGCGGCTTGCGTATTTCCAGCGGCTTAGCGCTCATCGGCGCGGTCGTCGCCGAATTTGTGGCAGGCACCGGCGGCCGTTCGTCCGGACTAGCCTATGAAATCCTGGATGCCGGCTTCACGCTCGATATTCCCCGCATGTTCGCGGCACTGTTCTTGATCACTTTGACTGGAGTTGGGTTGTTTGGAGCGATGGTCGCTTTATCGAAGCTCGCACTGTCGAACTGGCACGAAAGCGAAATCGGAGCAGAAGCGTGAACTCCTTGCTGATCGAGAATGCGACCGGGATTTTCAGCGGGCGCCCTGGAGCTGCCATGCGGACCAACGGCGCGATCCGCATTCGCGACGGCGCGATCGTCGAAATCGGTGCGCTGCAGGCGGAGCCGAATGAGCGCAGGCTCGATTGCCACGGCTGTGTCGTTTATCCCGGCCTGATATCGACCCATCACCACATGTTCCAAAGCGTCATGAAGGGTGTGCAGGCCGGCATCAATCTGCCACTCGCCGGTTGGCTTCGCTCGGTGCCTTATACGTTTTGGTCGAAAATCGACGAAGAGGCGCTGGCCGTCGCCGCCCGTATCGCCCTCTCTGAAATGCTGCTGTCGGGAACGACAACGGTGGCGGATCATCATTATCTCTTCAGCGACAGTTTCAGGTTCGATCCCGCGCAGGTGATTTTCGATGTTGCGCGCAGCCTAGGCATCCGCTTGGTATTCTGCCGCGGCGGCGCCACCAAGGGGCGTCACTTCGACACCGATGAATTCGTTCCGATGCCCGTCGAATCGCTCGACCACATGCTCAAGTCCGTCGAAGCCTGCGCGCAGCGCTTTCACGACACCTCGCCAGGCAGCCTTTCCCAGGTTGTGCTGGCGCCGACCACGCCGACATGGTCTATCGATCCGGGCGAACTGAAGGAAGCGATCGCAGCGGCGCGGCGGATGAAGTTGCGGCTGCACAGCCATCTATCGGAATCCTCCGAGTACGTTGATTTTTGCCTCTCGGTCCACGGCAAGCGCCCGGTTGAATGGCTGGCCGACCATGATTGGCTTGGACCGGATGTGTGGTTCGCGCATCTGGTCCACCTGGATCTCAATGAAGTCCGCATTCTGGCAGGTACCGGAACAGGCATGGCGCATTGTCCGCAATCCAACTGCCGCCTCGGCTCTGGCGTCGCCCCCGCCGACGCGATGGCTCGCCTCGGCGGCGCAGTGTCCCTCGGCGTGGACGGCGCGGCATCCAACGAATCCGCCGATATGATCAGCGAGATGCACAGCGCCTGGCATACGCATCGGGCTGTCAAAGGTGCCGACGCCGTGACTGCAGAAGATGTCGTACACTGGGCGACGGCTGGCGGCGCGCGCGTGCTGGGACTGCCTCAGATCGGTACGCTGGCGCCCGGGCAGCAGGCCGACATCGCCGTCTTCAATCTGGATCAGCCACGGCATTTCGGCATGCACGATCCAATGATCGCTCCGGTCACCTGCGCGGGCTCGGCCAGTATCCGTTATTTGCTGATCGGAGGCCGGATGGTCGTGGAGAATGGCGCAATCCCCGGCCTGGATATTCAAAAACTAAGATCCGATGCGGCCCGCGTCGTCGCGCATCTGGCTGCCTGACCACCGGAGAACGTCATGCTGAATACCAAACAACCCGTGCTTCGTCGCTTCTGGTACGCGGTGATGCCCGTCGATCTGCTCAAGGACGGACCACGGCCGTTCACGCTGCTCGGTGAACCGATCGTGCTGTTCCTCGACGCCAACGGCGAACCGGCCGCACTCGAAGATCGCTGCTGCCACCGTACCGCCAGGCTTTCGAAGGGCTGGTGCAAGAACGGCAATATTGTATGCGGCTATCACGGGTGGGAATATGACCGCGACGGCACGCTCGTGATGATTCCGCAATTTCCATTCGAACAACCAATTCCCGACGCCAAGGCGCGCTCGTTTCGAGCCCAGACCCGCTATGGTTACATCTGGGTCGCGCTTGATGAACCGCTGAGCGACATTCCCGACGTTCCCGAAGACCGCGACGTCGCTTACCGCCGAATCCACCAGTTCTACGACAAGTGGAACACGGCTGCGCTTCGGCTAATGGAAAATTCGTTCGACAATGCCCATTTCGCCTTTGTGCACAAGGGAACCTTCGGCGACATCAATCAGCCCAAGCCTGAGAAGTACGAAATCGTGGAGACTGATTACGGATTTGACGCCGAGACGATCATCACGCACTGGAACGACCGATCCCACAACGAAAAGACACCAACGCAACAAATGGTTCATGCCATTCTGCCGGCGGCTTGATATGGAATACCCGTCGGGCATCCGGCACATCATTTTCAATTGCGCAACGCCGGTATCCGACGGTCAGATTCAAGTCGTTCAAATCCTCTTTCGCAACGACACCGAGGCGAACTGCTCTACGCAGGAACTGATCGATTGGGACGCCGCGATCATCGCCGAGGATCGGGATATGCTGGAATCAACCGACCCCGATGCCATCGTGGACATGAGCCGGAAGATCGAAAAGCACATGCCGTCGGATCGGCCGGGAATGATCATGCGCAAGCGCTTGCTCGAATTGCTTCAGAGCCACAATGAAGAGGAACAACCGCGGCAAGAAATCGCCTGAGCTCAAGGAGGTGTTGGTGCTTGAAGGAGATCCTCGGGGCTCGAATTCGAACGGCTGATCCGTCGTTGTCTCTGGATACCCTTTGATCTCTCGGTGCACATATCGTGCACATGCCGCCTTCTAATTAATTGAAACACTTGAACTCTCGGTCCAATCCATCATGGGCGCCACGGACCATGTCGGGCGCTCTTGATCCGACACGTTCCAGACCGGTCCGGCTGTGTGATCCAATTTCATCATGTCGCTCACGTTCTGTTGAGGTGTTTCCCGAACTGCGTACAGATGGCGCCGCATGCTACGCGATCTCCGATCGTGTTCAGCCCTGCCCGACTCTGTTTGTGAAACCGCCTCCGCTGGGCCACGATAGTTCGGTCACAACTCGTGAGGATCTGGCCTCGCATGCGCCTGAAAGATGCAGGCTATGCCCACCATCTAAGCTTGTTGGACATCGAGCGTCCAATTATGTATATACGTAATTGTCCCCGGGAGCTCCGATGATGGACGGTCCTGTAATCGCATTTGATGGCATCGGGCAGGATTTTGCTGCCCCCGGGCGCAACGTCCCCTTACGTGTGCTCGACCACATCAGCTTTGGCGTCGATGGCGGCAAGTTCACTGCCGTCATTGGGCCGAGCGGCTGCGGAAAGAGCACGCTGTTGCAGATGGCGGCGGGATTGCTCGCGCCGACACGCGGCCTCGTGCGCCATCGTGGAAGGGCCGTGGCCAGCGTCAACCGCGACGTCGGCTTCGTTCCGCAGCAGCCTCAACTCTTCCCCTGGAAGACGCTGTCAGAAAATGTGGAATTGCCGCTTCTGTTACGCGGCGTAGCGCTCGCCGAGCGCCGCCGTCGGGTAGCTGCAGCGCTTGAATCCGTCGGCCTTGAGGGTTTCGAACATCATTACCCGAGCCAGCTTTCCGGTGGCATGCAGAAGCGCGGGTCGATTGCGCGCACGCTGGTCTATCGGCCTGACGTCATCCTGATGGATGAGCCATTCGGCGCGCTGGATGCGCAGACGCGCATGGTGATGCAGCATGATCTGCAATCGCTTTCGTTCGAGGCGGGGGCGACCGTCGTCTTTGTCACCCACGACATCACTGAAGCGGTTCTGCTTGCCGACAATGTCGTTGTCCTGAGCCAGCGCCCGTCGCGACTACTCACCAACATTGCGATCGAAATACCGCGGCCGCGAAACGTGTTCGAGCCTTTCCGTAATGCCGGCTTTGAATCGGCGTATGAGTCGGTATGGTCCGCCTTCCGCTCTCAGGTCGACATTCGCCACCGGCTGCACTGAGAACGGACGCATCACGGTGAACAACGCGGCCTATTCAACCTCCGAACCGTCCGCCACTGAGCCCCTAGCGCCCGGGCGGCGTTCGTGGCTTGCTCGATTGGGACACCTCTTGATTGGCCTGCTGCCGGGCATTGCGCTGATCGTTTTCTGGCAATGGGCAGCCGGCCGCCTGATCAAGGAAATCTACATCAGCAAGCCGACCGCGGTCGCGCAGCGGCTCTACGAGATCTTCGCGTCGAAAGAAATCTATCCGCATTTGTGGACGACGGGGCAGGAACTGGTGCTCGGTTACGTCATCGGAGTGGCGCTCGGCGTCATCGGCGGCTACGCGCTCGGTCGTTCGCCGCGAATGGCTGGTGTCCTCGAGCCCTACGTGATGGCGTTTTACGGCATTCCGAAAATCGCGTTGGCGCCGCTGTTCATCATCTGGTTCGGCATCGGCATATGGTCGAAGGTCGCACTCGCCTCGATCATGGTTTTCTTCTTGGTTTTCTACAACGTCTTCTCTGGCGTGCGCGGGGTCGATCAGGAGCTTGTGAACCTGACGCGAGTCATGGGAGCCAACGAACGCCAGCTGACCAGGCACGTCTACCTGCCGGCGGCGGCCCCCTACGTCATGCTGGGCATGCGCATGGCAATCCCCTACAGCGTCATCGGTGTCATCGTCGGCGAATTTACTTCGTCGATCCAGGGCCTCGGCCTCTTCATCCATGAAGCCTCGGCAACCTATGATCCGGCCGGAGTGTTCGCCGGCATCACCATTTTGCTGGTCTTCGTCATCGCGGCCAACCTTCTCGCCAACCGGCTGGAGCGTCGCCTGCTGCGCTGGCGAACCCCCTCCGGCGCCCGCCCAAACGAAATCTAGGATTTTTCCGAGGACAAATTCATGCGCTTGACCCGGTACAAAGTCGCGACGGCCGTGATCATCGCGGCTTTCTGCCCGAATTCTGCTATTGCGACTGCACAGCAGACCGTGCGGATCGGGCAAGCTACATCATCGCTGAGCTTCGTCTCGATCTTCGCGGCACGCGCGCTCAAAACCTTCGATCCACAGGACCTGATCGCCACGACCGCGGTACTGCCCGGCGGCGACCCCGCGGCGCTGGCGGCCCTCGATGCCGGCGACATCGATCTTGCGGCGGTCGGACCGGAGGCCGTGCTTCGCGCGGCAGCCAAGGGGCAGCCGTTCGAAATCGTCTATTCGCTGATGTCGAAAGTCACGCCGCAGCTTGTGGTCTCCTCCGCCTTCCTCGATCGTACCGGCGTCAAGGCGGCCGATCCGTTGGCAAGGCGGCTCGCCGCGTTGAAGGGCGCGATCGTGGGGGTCTCCGCGATCGGCGGCACCCAGGAGACCGTGGCGCGTTGGCTTGCGGCCAAGGGAGGTCTCGATCCGAAGGCCGACATCAAGGTAGCGCAGGTCGGCGGACCTCCTGCGCTACAGGCTGCGCTCGAAAACAAGCGCATCGATGCTTTCGTGCTCTCGCCGCCGGAAGGTTATCTGGCGGAAAAATCAGGTGCCGGAACGGTGCTGGTGTCGATTAGCGACGATTTCCCGCAGGTCGCCCGTCAGCCTTACCTCGTACTGGTGGCGAAGAAGCCGATCAAGGAAGCGACTTCGGACCTGATCACCAGGACAATCAAGGCACTCCAGGCCGCGAGTATCGCCTTGACCGACAATCCCCAACCGACCGCCCGTACGATCCAGGCCCAGTTTTTTCCGAAGGCCGACCCTGACGGCGTCCTCGCCGCCGTCAAGGCGATGAACAGCGGCATCGCCGAGGGTGGCAAGCTTGACGTCGCAGGTTTCCAGAACCTGCTGACGTTCTCCGCGGAGGTCGGCACCGACTTCGGCAAGAGCTTTGACGCCAAGACGTCGGAGGGTAATCTCTGGACCAATCACTTTGTGGATGTCGCAAAGTCCAAATAACCGAGACGACTGGCGTCGAGGACTCGAATTGACCCCATCCGGGGCGGAGATGAATCAGGTCGGCAACGCAACCCCCGCCGCCCTCGCCTCCTGGTCCCAGTTTGCCATCACGTCGTAGTCGGCAACACTGACCGGCGCGAAACCGTGAAGACAGAGACTATCCCTTGGAGCGGCACATTCTGTCGCCTCGCCGAATCCCATCAGCGCGGCCCGCAGCACCGTCACGATCTCGTCAGGACACTGCGGAGCCGCCACCAGAAACGGAATCGGCGCGGCATCCGTTGTCGACACCACCCGGATGCGCCGCTCAAGCTCCGGTTCGTGGCGCAACATCAGGTCGAGCGCATAGCTATCGAGCGGCCCGACATCGATGGTGCCGGCAATGACGGCATCGACCACGCGACGCGGGGTGTAGAGCGGACCGACGCTCTCGCGATAGAGGTTTGCGCCTCGCTGCAGACGATACGGCAGCAGGTGATGACGCAGCGCATTGAAACCGGAATGGGAGTCCTCGGCGGTGTAGCCGAGGCGACCGCCAAAGGTATCTTCGAGAGATTGGTAGGGCGAATCCCTCCTGACAACGAGGCGCGTCGCATAAATCGGGCGACCGACGCCGGGCGCACCACGCGGCAGTGGCGCGGCGACCGGCTTCGGTCGAGGCGCCGCGTGCAGGAACGGAAATCCGCACATGAAGACGCACGCGATGTCCGCGCGCGACCACAGTTCGGAGAGCGGGGCCGGGAACGAGTGATCGATGACATCGAGCTGGATGCCGCTCTGTCGCGACAGCCAGCCGACCAGGGTCCTGAAGGCCGCAGCCGCCTCGGGATTGACCGAATACATCCGCGCGTTTGCAACGTATGTGGTCATGACACCGCGTCCTGAAAGCGCCTAAGCAAAACGTAGACGCTGTCCCACCCCAAGCTTCCCGGCCTTTTCCAGCATCGCATGTCCCAACGCGATATCGGACAACGAGAGGCCTCGATGCCAGAGCAGATTCGTCTCCGCGTCACTTTCGCGGCCGGGCTTCAAACCGGCGACGATCTGTCCAAGCTCGGCATGGAGCGTCTTTTCGGACAGTTTACCGGCCTCAACATGGGCTCGCAGACTGCCGAACTTGCCGCCCTTGCACTGACCCCAGTCGTCGACTACGAGCTTCGCCATGATGTCGGTCAACGACAGTTCGATCGCACTCATGGTTCCGTAAGGGACCACGAATGCGCCTTGCTTGATCCAGCCGGTCTTCAGCAGCGGTGCCGGTTCGAGCAGACGTGACGCCTCTACCACGATGTCGGCATCCTTGACGCAGCTCTCCCAATCGCTGGTCGCCACCACGGGCTTGCCGAGATCCTGGCTCAATCGCTCCGCAAAGGCGTTGCGGCTCTCCTCGCGGCGCGAATGCACGCGGATCTCGTCGAAATCGAACAGATGGTTGAGAAGACGCACGTTCCAGTAAGCTGTCCCGCGGGCACCGATATGACCGAGAATTTTGGAATTCTTCCTCGCCAAATGTTTGGCGCCGACCGCCGTCACGGCGCCGGTACGCATGTCGGTAATACCGCTCGCATCCAGGATCGCCTTCTGCGCGCCGGTGCGCGGATCGAACAGCGCCAGGATCGCAAGCTCGGACGGAAAGCCGATTTTGTAATTGTCGACGAAGTCGCCAACGATCTTGACGCCCGCGGAGTCGATCGGCGGCTTGATCGCGCCGCGCAGAACATTGAAATGGCCGTTTGCAACTCCCGGCTCGAGATGGACGCGAGGTTCGATCACCGTCTCGCCCCTTCCCTGACTGGCAAGGCTCGTCTCGATGGCCGACAGGATTTCGTCGTCGGTCATCTTGAGCTCTTCGATAGCGAGGCGATTGAGATAGGCGATATGGATCGGCGGCAATTTCGAGCCTCCTTGCCCGGGATTCGCCGGAGGCCTGGCGCAACGATCGACCTCGCCCGGCCGCCCAAATTTTTATGTCTATACATAACGTCACTCGTCAATCGAAGTCAACGCGAATGGCCGTCGAGAGCCAGACGCTGGCGCATACCCAATGATGAGATCGGGCGTGATCATCGATCTGACGGCGCGCCGTCGCGCTACGAGGTCAGGCTTGGCAGATTGAGCCTGCTGGCGCGCGCGCACGCGATCGCAGTTTCATAGCCCGCGTCGGCATGGCGCATGACCCCAGACGCAGGATCGTTCCACAGCACCCGCTCGATGCGGCGCGCAGCCTCCGGCGTTCCGTCGGCGACAATCACCATGCCGGCGTGCTGCGAATAGCCGATCCCGACGCCGCCGCCGTGATGCAGCGAGACCCAGGTGGCGCCGCTGGCGCAGTTGAGCAGCGCATTGAGCAGCGGCCAGTCGGACACCGCATCCGAGCCGTCGCGCATCGCCTCGGTTTCGCGGTTCGGGCTCGCCACCGAGCCGCTGTCGAGATGATCGCGGCCGATGACGACTGGCGCCTTCAATTCACCGCTCGCCACCATTTCATTGAACGCCAGGCCGAGCCGGTGGCGATCGCCGAGGCCGACCCAGCAGATCCGCGCGGGCAATCCCTGGAACTTGATCCGCGCTTTCGCCATGTCGAGCCAGTTGTGAAGCTGCTTGTCGTCCGGCATCAGCTCCTTCACCCTGGCGTCGGTGCGGAAGATATCCTCGGGATCTCCTGACAGCGCCGCCCACCGGAATGGCCCAACGCCGCGGCAGAACAGCGGACGGATGTAGGCCGGGACGAAGCCGGGGAAATCGAACGCGTTGTTCAGGCCCGTGTCCTTCGCCATCTGGCGGATGTTGTTGCCATAGTCGAGCGTCGGAATGCCCCGCGCGTGGAAATCCAGCATGGCCTGGACGTGGCCAACCATGGAAGTCTTGGCCGCCGCTTCAACCGCTTTCGGATCGGCGCTGCGTCTTAACTCCCACTCGGCAAGCGTCCATCCCATCGGCAAATAGCCGTTGATCGGATCGTGCGCGCTGGTCTGGTCGGTGACGATGTCCGGCCTCACGCCACGGCGCACCAACTCGGGAAAAACTTCGGCGGCATTGCCGAGCAGGCCGACGGAGACCGGTTTCTTGCTCAGCGCCGCTTGCGCCATGATCGCGAGCGCTTCGTCGAGCGTGCTCGCCTGCCGGTCGAGGTAGCCCGTGCGCAACCGCATCTCGATGCGGCTCGGCTGACATTCGATCGCAAGCATCGACGCGCCGGCCATCGTCGCGGCCAGCGGCTGGGCACCGCCCATGCCGCCAAGACCCGCGGTCAGGATCCACCTGCCTGCGAGGTTGCCGCCGTAATGACGCCGGCCGACCTCGACGAACGTTTCGTAGGTCCCCTGCACGATGCCCTGGCTACCGATGTAGATCCACGATCCGGCGGTCATCTGACCGAACATCATCAACCCCTTCCTGTCGAGTTCGTTGAAGTGATCGAGTGTCGCCCAGTGCGGAACCAGATTCGAGTTGGCGATCAGCACCCGCGGCGCATCGGGATGGGTGCGGAAAATTCCGACCGGCTTGCCCGACTGAACGAGCAGCGTCTGGTCGCCCTCGAGCTCGCGCAGCGCGGCCACGATCCGATCGAAGCTGTCCCAGTCGCGGGCGGCACGGCCGATTCCGCCGTAGACGACAAGCTCGCTCGGCCGCTCGGCGACGTCAGGATCGAGATTGTTCATCAGCATGCGGAGCGGCGCTTCCGTCAACCAGCTCTTGGCGCTGATCTCGGGCCCACGGGGCGCCCGGATCGTACGGTCGTTGTCCAGTCGGCGGTTCATGACAAAGGGCCTTTCTCGGCAAATAGTGGAAACGGGCTGTTCTTAAGCACCGAAATCGCGGTGGTCGGCAACGCGTCGGCTTCGACAAGCGCGGTTGCCTTAGCGAGATCATCAGCCATGTAGCGATCTTGACCGAGTGCCGGCACCTGCTCGCGCAACAAGGCAATGACCGCCGCGAGCGTTGGACTGGTCGAATGCGGCGCACGCAACCCGATGCCTTGCGCCGCAACCAGCAATTCGATGCCCACAATGGTGGCAAGATTGTCAGCCATATCGGACAGCCGGCGCGCAGCATGCGCGGCCATCGACACATGATCTTCCTGGTTGGCGCTGGTCGGCGTCGAATCGATCGAGCAGGCCGCGGCACGCTGCTTGTTCTCGGCATAGAGCGCGGCCGCCGTCACTTCCGCAATCATGAAGCCGGAGTTGAGGCCCGGATCTGGGGTCAGGAACGGCGGCAGGCCAAAATTCAGCGCGGGATCGACGAGGGTGGCGATGCGTCGCTCGCTGATCGCGCCGATCTCGGACAACGCCAGCGCAATCTGGTCGCGAATGCGACCGGCTCGGCATGAAAATTCCCGCCCGACACAATCTCTCCGGTCTCGACCAGGACCAGCGGATTGTCCGTGACGGCGTTGGCCTCAATCGTCAAGGTACGAGCGGCCTGGGTCAGCAGGTCAAGCGCGGCGCCAGCCACCTGCGGCTGGCAGCGCAGGCAATAGGGATCCTGCACGCGCTCGTCGCCTTCGAGATGCGACATGCGGATATCGCTGCCTTCAAGCAAGGCCATGAGGACAGCACCAGCCACGATCTGTCCGGCGTGCCCCCGCAGTTGCTGGATCTCGGAACGAAATGGCGCCGTCGATGCCATGGCCGCGTCGACCGACAAGGCGCCTGTCACCAGCGCCGCGCAAGCGAGCCGGTGGGCGCGCCACAATCCGGAGATGGCATAGGCGGTCGAAAACTGCGTACCATTAATAAGCGCGAGACCTTCCTTCGGTCCCAGTGTCAGCGGCGCGAGATCGGCGGCGGCCAGCGCTTCACGGCCCGGCAAGGCCTTTCCGTCGACAAACGCCTGCCCCTCGCCGATCATGACGGCGGTCATATGCGCAAGCGGCGCCAAATCACCGGGTGCTCCCACCGATCCCTGCTGCGGCACCAGCGGATAGATGCCGCGCGCGAGCATGGCTTGCAGTTGTCCGATAACCTCGCGGCGAACGCCTGAAGCGCCTCGCCCCAGCGAGACGATCTTCAGCGCCATCATCAACCGCACGATCGGTTCGGGCGTCGGCGGTCCTACCCCGCAGCAATGCGAAACAATCAGGTTGCGTTGAAGCCGCGCCGTCTGGTCAGGAGGAATCCGTCTCGACGCGAGTTTGCCGAACCCCGTATTGATGCCGTAAGCCGGCGCTTCCGCTTGCGCGGCCTCCGCGACAATTGCCGAGGCGGCCTCCACGCGCGGCCAGAAGGACGGATCGAGTACCACAGCCGCGCCAGCAAGCACTTGCGCCAGATCGTAGAGGCTGACCTTTCCGGGTGAAACGACAATCGACGCATCGTTATCGCTCATCGTCCTCTCCACACCCGGCCGTACAACGGGTTGAAGCCGATCCGGTAGACGAGCTCGGCGGGCCGATCGATATCCCAGATCGCGAGGTCGCAATATTTGCCGGTCTCAAGCGTTCCGGTCTCACGGAGAACGCCCAGCGCGCGCGCAGCTTCGCGCGTCACGCCGGCGAGGCATTCAGCAACGGTCATGCGGAACAGCGTCGCGCCCATATTCGTGGCCAGCAGAAGGGACGTCAGCGGCGAGCTGCCGGGGTTGCAGTCGGTCGCGAGCGCCATGTTCACGCTGCGGGCACGCAACAATTCGACCGGCGGCCTCTTCGTCTCGCGAATGAAATAGAACGCGCCCGGCAGAAGCACGGCGACCGTCCCTGCGCGCGCCATCGCCGCGACGCCAGCTTCATCTGTGTGCTCGAGATGATCGGCGGATAGAGCCAAGAATTTCGACGCAAGTGCAGCGCCGCCGAGGTTCGACAATTGATCCGCATGTAGCTTGACCGGCAATCCGAGCGCCTTCGCGGCTCGGAACACCCGCGCAGTTTGATCGCCCGAGAACGCAATGCCTTCCATGAAGGCATCGACGGCGTCGGCAAGGCCGGCCTGCGCCACCGCCGGCAGCATTTCCTGGCAAACCAGGTCGATGTACCGATCCTTGTCGCCATCGGCCTCCGGAGGCAGCGCGTGCGCGCCAAGAAACGTCGTTCGTATCGCGACCGGCCGAGTGCGGCCCAGCACACGCGCGGCTGACAGCTGACGCATTTCGGTTGCCGTATTGAGCCCATAGCCGGATTTGATCTCCAGCGTCGTCACGCCCTCGCCGATCAATACGTCGAGCCGCGGCAGCGCGCTGGTAACAAGTTCAACCTCGCTCGCGGCCCGCGTCGCAGCGACCGTCGACACAATGCCGCCGCCCGCGCGTGCAATCGCCTCGTAGCTTGCTCCCTGCAGCTGCAGCTCGAACTCGTGCGCGCGGTTTCCGCCGAAAACGAGGTGAGTATGACAATCCACCAATCCGGGTGTGATCCACCGCCCCGCACAATCGATCCGTTCGGCCGCATCGGCGCTCGACGGAAAGTCGCAATGGGGCCCAGCGAACACGATGCGGCCATCGCGCGCCGCGATCACGCCGTGCTCGATCGCACCGAGCTCGGGCAGATCCTCCCGCAGCGTGGCGAGCCGGGCATTGTGCCAGATACGATCAAAGCGCTCGGCCATGCAGCACTCCCTGGAGCGACGGAAGCTTGACGGGGGTTCCGTTATGTCTATACATAAAATCACCTTGGTGTTCTGTCCAGCCGGTTTGGAAGCATGTCCACTCTGCATTTCGGATCAGCACTGCTCCCCTCGGGATGGGCCGACGACGTCCAGGTGGTCGTGAAGGATGGGGTGATCACCAAGGTGATGACTGGCGTAACGCCGGGATCCCACAACGAACGCCATCAACTGGCGATCCCCGGAATAGCCAGCCTGCATAGTCACGCGTTCCAGCGCGGCATGGCGGGACTTGCCGAAATCCGCGGTGATTCCGCGGATACTTTCTGGACATGGCGCGAAACGATGTATCGCTTCGCGCTGGAGATGACTCCGGAGGACACCGAAGCCGTCGCGACATTGGTCTATGTCGAGATGCTCGAGCAAGGGTATACGCGCGTCGGCGAATTTCACTATCTGCATCACGAGCGCGACGGCGCGCCCTACGCCAACCCAGCGGAGATGGCGATGCGGATTGCGCGGGCCGCCGAGATCACCGGCATCGGGCTCACGCTGCTGCCGAGCTTCTACGCGCATGGCTCGTTTGGTGGAACGGCACCGCATGCCGGCCAGCGCCGGTTCATCTGCTCGGTCGACCAGTTTGCCAAGCTGATGGCCGCCACGCGTCAAGCCGTCCGCGCGTTGCGAGGGGCCAATGTCGGTGTCGCGCCGCACAGCCTGCGGGCCGTGACGCCGGACGAACTGGCGGCCATCACACCACTGGCCGAAGCCGGGCCGGTTCACATCCACGCCGCCGAACAGGTCAGGGAAGTCGATGAATGCATCGCCTGGTCGGGCCGGCGGCCGGTGCAGTGGCTGCTCGAACATACTCCGATCGATCAGCGCTGGTGTCTCATCCATGCGACCCACATGACCGCGACGGAAACCACCTCACTTGCCAGAAGCGGCGCCGTCGCCGGACTCTGCCCGGTCACCGAAGCAAGCCTCGGCGACGGCATCTTTCCGGCCCGCGAATTCCTTAATGCAGGCGGACGGCTCGGCGTCGGCACCGATTCCAATGTCCTGATCGGCGTCACCGGTGAACTACGTCAGCTCGAAAATGGCCAGCGGCTAAAACACCGTGAACGCAATGTGCTATCCGGCGGTCCCGGCGTCTCGACCGGTCGCGCGCTATTCGACGCTGCGCTCGCCGGCGGCGCCCAGGCGCTCGCGCAGCCGATGGTCGGCCTTCAGGCCGGCGCACGCGCTGATATCGTGACGCTGGACACCACGCATCCCTCGCTTGCCGGGCGTCGCGGGGATGCCGTGCTCGACGGCTGGATTTTCGCAAGCGCCGCAGGCGCCGTCGATTGTGTCTGGGCGGGCGGAAGCAAGGTCGTCGAGAACGGCCATCACCGGCTGCGCCAGAAGGCGCGGGAGGCATTCAACGC
>WNFJ01266758.1_pt1 | contig 14602 bp, 13 predicted proteins | sample 5400461 | NCBI WGS metagenome assembly WNFJ01 (sample SAMN13153349, study PRJNA577476) | soil metagenome | isolation source: 115 cm saprolite on Douglas fir-dominated hillslope | place: USA:California | collected 2013-09-17 | reverse complement strand
TCGGCGTTCGGAGCGGCCACAGGCCTTGAGATGCCTGCAGCGTCGCCACTCTGCGTGCCCGCCGCGATGGGGGCACTCCTGCCCGCGCCGCCGGTGTCCGCGTTGCCTGGCGCGGTACGCTAAGCCAGGTGCGGGCGGGATGCCAGTCTGCTGGAAGAACCGTTTCAGCCGGCCCCACCGGTGAGCAGATAACTTGGGCTATGACGCTCGACTGTGGCGTGCGTTTTCGCTGCTGGCTACAGCGCTCAGGCCTGGATAGCTTCTAAGCAGCCGGTCGCAGGTTCGAATCCTGCCAGGCGCGCCAGCCAAAACACCAGATGCGACATGAAGTCGCGGTCAGCCGGGGTGACGCGTTCCCACTGCGTAGACGTAATCGTCTAGGTCGAAGGTGGTCAGCATGAGGACCCGGGCCCCGGCGGTAGCGGGGTCCGTGGTGATAGCCCGGGTGGCCTCGATGCCGTCGAGGACCGGCATCCGGACGTCCATCAGGACCACGTCGGGGTGGTGCTGTCGGACCAGGGTGATGGCTTGCGCACCGTCCGCGGCTTCGCTCAGCACTTTCATGTCGGAAGCCGCTTCTACCAAGACGACGAAGCCGCCGCGGTACCAGCGCCGTCGGCTCGGGCTGCCGGGGCGCGGGCTGTGAACCGGCTGGCGGAGCGGCGATCGCGGGCGTTTTCGGCATCCGGCGGGGGCGGGGTCGGCAGGATGGGAGCGTGAAGCTGCTGGACTGGGACCAAAATGCCTACTACCACCGGCTGCTCATGCGGCAGCTGCCGAGCCCGTGCACGCGCGTGCTTGATGTCGGGTGCGGTGCTGGGGCGTTCGCCGCCGAACTGGCCAGGCGTGTCGAGCATGTCGATGCGCTTGACCGGTCATCTGTGATGATCGAAGCGGCCAGGCAGATGACCCCGGTCAACGTCACCTGCATCCTGAGTGACGTCATGCGCGACCCGCTCCCGGCTGAACGGTACGACGCGATCGTGTCGGTCACCGCGTTGCATCACTTGCCCATCGACGATGCGCTGCGGCGCCTGTCCCGCGCCCTGCGGCCCGGCGGCATCCTCGCCGCCGTGGCCTTGCCCCGGCACGACCTAGTGCGGGAGATGCCTGTCGAGGTCCTCGCCGCGACCGGTTATCGGATGTTCGGCGCCACCTTCGCCGTGCTCAGAGCGTCAGGTCGTGGTGGCTGGTACCGGCTGGCGCCCAGCCACGAGGCGATGCCGAAGGTTCTTGACCCGCTGCTGACGACCCGCCAGGTCCGTCAGCACGCGGCCGCGACGCTCCCCGGTGCCCGGGTGCGGAGGCTCGTCTTCTGGCGCTACCTCCTGATCTGGCAGCGACCGATCGAGACTCACAGTGCTGATGGCGGACAGCGCACTGCCTGATGGGACCCACTCCATCCGCCGCCGTCACACACATCCGGTTCTGCATGACGCTGACGGCGCGTGGGCTCAAGCGCGACGAAGTCGCTTGGCGGCCGCCCTCCTGAGTCGACGAGCACCTCGGCCTGCGACCGACGGTCACCTCCAGATCGCTCTCACCGAACCGATCCAAGGTCGGGCCTCAGGCTTTCGTCGCGGCGGCCATCGTGCGCGCCTGTCACTGCCTGCACGCGGGCTTGACTCACCGCCCAGCCTGGGGCGGTGCCAGGACTGCGGCGCAGGCGGGCCAGCTAGCCGTCTGGTGCCCGGCCAGCTTCACCTCCTGTAAGGACGCATGGCGGCCCGTGCCGGTGACCCTTGACGGCCTGCTGACAAGCATTGACGATTGGTGCGACCCATTGACCCGAAGGAGGTCAGATGACGCAGCCAAACGTGGATCTGGTGCGGGCGGCCAGCGCGGCATTCGGTCGAGGAGACCTCAGCGCTCTTCAGAATCAGTACATGGCCGAGAACATCATCTGGCATGTGGCAGGCACGGGCCCGCTCGCCGGTGACTATCAAGGCATCGCTCAGGTGAGGGGGGTACTTGGCAAGATCTCCGAGCTCTCCGGGGGCACGGTCCGACCGGAGCTGCATGACGTCCTGGTCAGCAATGACCACACGGTCGCGCTCGCCACCATACGCGCCGAACGGTCGGGAAAGCAGCTTCAGCTCAACCTTGTCCATGTCATCCACTCCGAGAACGGCAAGGCAACCGAGATCTGGACTCACTCCTCCGATCCCGCCGCGGCGGCCGAGTTCTGGGCATAGCGCGCGAGCCGGCACAGAATCCCTCGACGAGCTGCCCGCCGAGCCGACCGAAACCGTCGGCTTCCGGACACAGGGGCGTCCGGAATGACGTCTACCCTGGCGCCATGACCAACAGCGACTACCCCCCGTGGGAACCGCCGCTCGCCGGCACCGAGGTCGAGCACCTCGTCGGTGCGCTCGACCGCCTGCGCACGACCTTCCGCTGGAAGGCCGACGACCTCGACGCGGCCGGGCTGCAGACCCGCATCGGCGCCTCGTCACTCACCCTCGGTGGCCTGCTCAAGCATCTCGCCGCAGTGGAGGACTACATCTTCACCACCAAGCTGAGCGGGGAGCCGATCGGCGCGCCGTGGGACGCCTCCGACTGGGACGGCAGTAACGACTGGGAGTTCACCTCCGCCGCCAACGACGCCCCCGAACAGCTCTACGCGCTCTGGGACAGCGCCATCGAACGGTCCCGCGCGAGGCTCGACGCGGCCTTGGCCGACGGCGGACTCGACCAGCCCGTCCACGCCTCCGGGCCCGACGGTCGCCATGCCAGCCTGCGCCGACTCCTCTGCGACCTGATCGAGGAGTATGGCCGGCATACCGGGCACGCCGACCTGCTCCGGGAGGCGGTGGACGGACTGGTCGGTGAGGACCCTCCGGCTGGATGGCACGCAAGAGCGGGCCGATCACGCCTGAGCAGCTGACCGTCGAACGAGGCGTCGCGGGACGACCCCGAGGCATATGTCGGGACCCACTCCGGGGCCCATTTGTATCTGCGTCTCCCAGCGCGACGGTGAAGAGACATGCATCGACATGGACCAGCGACGTCAAGCCGCCGTTGACGTCTGAGGCCTCGGGGATGTCATGGGGCAGCTCGCCCAGCGCACCCGGGCGGTGAGCGTTAGGCCCTCCGTGCGATGCTGTTGTTCTGGGGGATGAAGGTGAAACGGGGGATCTGCTCGTCGAGGTTGTCCTGGCTGGGATGGTGGCTGGCCGGGATGAGCCGGCCCGCGAGCTGCAGGCCGCTGCGGCTTGGCCAAGCCCTGCGCGTTAACCCTGTGGATCGAGATATTCGTCTCTGCTGCGGTGGCGTCTTCGGTGCGGCGCGAGCGCTGCCGGGCGCCCTCGGCCGTCGAGGCGGCCCGGCACGCGCAGGCGGCCGTACCACGATGTGCCAGCACGACGAGGGGGATCGCAATGAGCGACGAACGGCCTTTCACCACGACTGACGCGGGCATTCCCGCGGCGAGCGACGAGTTCTCGATGACGGTGGGCCCGAGCGGGCCGACCGTGCTGCACGACGCTTATGTCGTGCAGAAAATCCAGCAGTTCAACCGTGAGCGGGTGCCGGAGCGGGTGGTGCACGCCAAGGGCGGCGGCGCCCACGGGTTCTTCGAGGTGACCGAGGACGTCACGCAGTGGACCAAGGCCAGCTTCCTGTCCGAGATCGGCAAGCGCACGCCGATGTTCGCGCGCTTTTCCACCGTCGCGGGCGAGATGGGCAGCGCCGACAGCAATCGTGACCCGCGCGGGTTCGCGCTGAAGTTCTACACCGAGGAGGGCAACTTCGACCTGGTGTGCAATAACACGCCGACCTTCTTCGTCCGCGATGCCAGCAAGTTCCAGGACTTCATCCACTCCCAGAAGCGCTCTGCGGACACCGGCCTGCGCGACAACACCATGCAGTGGGACTTCTGGACGCTGTCCCCGGAGTCCGCGCACCAGGTAACCATCCTGATGTCCGACCGTGGGACGCCGCGCGCCTGGCGGAACATGAACGGCTACTCCAGCCACACGTACTCGTGGATGAACGCCGCCGGCGAGCGCTTCTGGGTCAAGTACCACTTCAAGACCGTCCAGGGCATCGAGAACCTCACCGACGCCGAGGCGAAAACGCTGGCCGGCGAGGACCCGGACGTCCACCGCCGGGACCTGTGGGACGCCATCGCCCGCGGCGACTCTCCCGAGTGGCGGCTGGAGATGCAGATCATGCCGTTCACCGCGGCGGCGGACTACCGGTTCAACCCGTTCGACCTGACCAAGGTCTGGCCGCACAGGGACTACCCGCCGATCACGATCGGCCGGATGGTCCTGGACCGCAACCCCGACAACCACTTCGCCGAGGTCGAGCAGTCGGCGTTCGACCCCTCCAACCTGGTGCCCGGGACCGGCCTGAGCCCGGACAAGATGCTGATGGGCCGGATCTTCTCCTACCACGACACCCACCTGCACCGCATCGGCCCCAACTACCAGCAGCTGCCGATCAACGCGCCCAGGGTGCCCGTGCACACCTACAACAAGGACGGCCCCATGACCTACCGGCACGCCGGGTCGCAGCCCACCTACGCGCCGAACTCCCACGGCGGCCCGGTAGCCGATCCGGAACGGGCAAGTGAGTTCGGCTGGTCGGTGGAGGCGGCGGAGATCGGCCGTTATGCCTACGACAAGCACCGCGACGACGACGACTTCGTCCAGCCGCGTGCGCTGTACCGCGACGTGATGACCGGCACCGACCAGGATCACCTGGTCGCCAACATCGTCAGCCACCTCCAGGCCGGCAGCCAGCCAGGCCTGGTGGCGCCGCGGGTGGTCGAGTACTGGCGGCACGTCGACCCTGACCTGGGCGCTCAAGTGGCCAAGCAGCTGAACGGCGGCTGACGGCCGCTCAGCCCGGAGCGGGCGGCGGCCGGGCCGCGCTCATGCCAGTGGTGCTGAGTCGATCAGCTCGCGGTCGCCTCATAGCGGTCGACGAGTTCCCCGGCGAGCGCCAGGGATGACGTTGCTGCCGGAGAGGGAGCATTCCTTACGTGGGTCGCGCCTTGGGTATGCGAGATCGCGAAGTCGTCGAGCAGCTCCCCATTGCGGCTCACAGCCTGCGCGCGGACGCCGCCGGTCGCGGACGGGTCGATCTTCATCGACTCGATGACCGGGACGTACTGTGCGCAGGCCCGGACGAATGCCGTGCGGCTGGCGGCCATGCGCAACTCACTGAGGCCGGTGCGCCAGAACTTCCTCGCGACGATCCATGTTCCCGGCCAGGTCAGCGTGCTGAGAACGTCCTGCGGCCGTACTGACCGGGCGTTGTACGCGTCGCGGGCTCCCACCAGCATCGCGGTCGGCCCCAGCATGACGTGCCCGTCGATATGCCGGGTGACATGGACGCCGAGAAACGGCAGCTGCGGGTCGGGCACCGGGTAAACCATGCCGCGGACAACGGGCGGCTGGCCCGCGGCCAGCCGCAGGTAGGCACCGCGGAACGGCACGATGCGCGGATCGGGGGAAGCCCCGGCCGACACGGCCAGCCTGTCTGACCACAGGCCGGCGCACAAGATCGACGAAGCCGCGCGGTGCGACCCCCCGGCATGGGCCAGGACGGTCTGCCCGCGCTCGCGGCGCACTTCAGTGATCGCGCAGCCGAGCGCGAACGCCACTCCCATGCTGCGCAGCTCACCCTCCAAGGCCCGGGCCACCGCGCCGTAATCGACGATTCCGGTGGCCGGCGAGTGCAGCCCGGCGCGGCCCCGGCACTCCGGCTCGATATCGGCGATCTCGCCCGCCTCGACCCGGCGCAACCCGGGGACACCGTTAGCGCGGCCGCGCGCTTCAAGTTCCGCCAGCCGCGGCAGCTCATCATCACGCACGGCGACGATCAGCTTCCCGCAACGCTGGTAGGGAATTGCGTTCGCGTCGCAGAACTCATACATCAGCCGGGCGCCCTCAACGCACAACCGCGCCTTGAGCGAGCCTGGCTTGTAGTACACCCCGCTATGAATCACGCCGGAGTTATGGCCGGTCTGGTGGTAGCCGACGCTGGCCTGCTTGTCGATGACGATCAGGCGCGACCCAGGGCGGCGGCGCAGAAACTCTCGCGCCACGGCCAGCCCGACAATCCCCGCGCCGACCACGGCCAGGTCATAGCACCCGGAACCTGCGGCCCCGTCCCCGGAAGTGCCCGAAGAATTCTCGCTCACAGGCGAGCACCATAGCCGACCCGGCCGAATGGCACTGCCGTCGCCCTATTCGACGCCAACGCTCACGCACCGGTGACCGACGGTCGAGAGAAGCAGCCAACTCGAGCGCGTAGGGGGTGTCCGATCTGAGAGGCTGGGGTGATGCTGGACCCGATCGAAGCGGCAGCCGCCCGTCGGCGGCTCGCGCGACGCGGGGTAAGTCCGGACGCACGCCCGCAGCCCACGATGAGGACGGGTTCTGACTGTCTCCCTCAGATCCAGCACATCGTGATCTTGATGATGGAAAACCACTCGTATGACAATTACTTGGGCATGCTGGCGGGCCGCGGCGACGGCTTGCCGCTTGACGATCACGGCATGCCTTCGCCGACGAACGCGGCGGGTGATGGGACCGTAGTCCGGATGCGCCACTTCGCAAGCACCCAGCAGAAGCACGAGGTGCCGACCCAAAGCTGGAATGCTAGCCATATCCAGTGCGACGGAGGCACCTGTGCCGGGTTTGTGCGCAGCATTGAACAGACCTTGCCCGGCCGGGATGCCTCGGTGGCCATGACCTACTGGGATCAGGAAGACCTACCATTCTACTACGGCCTGGCGCGGACCTTCCCGCTGGCGACGCGGTGGTTCTCTTCCTGCCTGGGCCCGACGTTCCCCAACCGGCGGTTCCTCATCGCCGGCACAGCGCACGGGCTCATCGATGATCTGCCATTCGGCATGGCGGACTACCCGGCCGCGGGCACGATATTCGACCTGCTGGGCGCTCATGGTATCAGCTGGGCGAACTACCATCACCTTTCTCCTGTCCGTGTCGATTGGCGACGGCTGTCACATGCTTGGGGACTGAACTTCCTCCGCGCCCTTGGCGCCCTGCTCGCTGGGCTTTTCCCTCAGCTAATCCCGGCCGTGCAAAGCAAGGTGCAGGCCACCGCCGACTTGTACCCGCTGGGGTTCTTGCGGTCGGTCAACCACCTGCGGCCCATCAGCCAGTTCTGGCAGGCAGCGAGGGCCGGCAAGCTGCCAGCGGTGAGCATCGTCGATCCCGACTTTGGGCGCTGCTCGGAAGAGAACCCGCAAGATATCCAGGTCGGCGAAGGTTTCGCAGCCAAGGTCATCAATGCTGTCATGAATGGGCGAGGCTGGCCCAAGACCCTGCTGATCTGGCTATACGACGAACACGGCGGCTACTACGATCACGTCCAGCCACCCAGGGCACCTGAGCCGGATGACGTGCCCGGCCAAGACCCGATGCAGCGCTCTTTCCTGCTGCGGCTGCTTCGTTTTACCGGCTACGCCAGGCAGATCGAGGCAGCCGACGCCGGCTCATCGGTCTACGACCAGCTTGGGTTCCGGGTGCCGGCGGTGATCGTCTCCCCGTACGCCAAGCCCGGGTATGTGACCAGCCAGGTCTACGACCACACCTCCATCCTCAAGCTCATCGAGCGAAAGTGGAACCTGCCGCCGCTCACCCGGCGCGATGCGGCAGCAACCGACCCGCTGGACGCGCTTGATTTCCAGAATCCGCCAGCCTTCCTGACCCCCCCGTCCCTGCCCGAGCCGGCCCGGCAATGGCGGGGATGATGGCGGCCGAGGCTGGCCGCCGGGACGCATAAAGAGGTCGGCACAAACGCGCCGACCATTTTGTCCCCGGGACGGCTTCGATTTCGCCGTCATTCGTGCTATACCGGCCTAGGGCGGCTGGCCAGACGGGGTCGGCTGTCGATGCGTGGCTCACCAGGGGTGCTTCGAAAGGAGATCCCGGATGCCAGACGTACCAGTCTCGCCAGATGCGCACGATCTGCGCTCCACAGGCACCGCCGTGGCGGATCCGTCCACTGCCCCGCAGCTGCACAGTGACCGCCATAACGCAGATGGCCATCGCATCGGAAGCCGCGGCCCTGCCTGCGCCGCCGCCGCCGACGGCCGTGCAGCTGGCCCTGCACACGGGATGGACGATGGCCGTGCTCTACGGGAACATCCAGGCCCCACCCGCCGACGACGTTCCGCAGCTGCCCACGGTGCACGAACTGCAACCGACCGAACGGCGGGAACTGGAGCTAAACCGGCTGCGCCACCTGCTCCAGGATCTAGCAACCCGGCCAGGACTCGAGGAGTCGGGTCTGCCGACCGAGGTTCCCGTCAGCGGCGCAGATGAACAAGCGCTCAAAGACAAGCTCAGGAAGCTCAATCTAGCGATCCTCGAAGCGCTGGCGGCCACCCAGCCGGAGCTGCAACTGGCCTACGAGCTAGGCCGTTCTCTTCGCGACACCGTAAATCCACCGCTGGAGTACGCGAAGGACCGGAGCTCACCGGCACCTGCGCTGGCCAGGCAGCTTGCCCGCGGCCGGATCTCCAAGCTGCAGGAATGGCTGGCCACCCTGTCCAGCCAATTCCCCCAGCACGCGGCGGCCATAGTCGCCGCGTCGCTCGGGCGCTGGAGCGAGTTCGCCGCGGTGACGGTAAACACGGCTACGACCCGGCTCAAGAAAGCCGATGGCAGCGACGTCGCGACAATGATGTGCGGGTACCTGCTCCCGCAGGGTGATATCTGGCTCATGCTCTTGACCGGCGCACGCTCACCCTCCGGGCTGCTCAGCCCGGAGGGATACGTGGCGGCGGGTGAGATGGCGCTGCACCGCTCAGCTGCGATCGTCCGCGGAGTCCTCCGGCGCTTCGGGGTCGCGCTGCTCATCGTCGCCGCTGCCCTGGCCGGCATCCTCTACCTCTCCGTCAACAACCTTGGCGGCGCCGCCAAGGTCTGGACCGCTATCGCAGCCATCGGTGGATCTTTGGGCGTATCAGCGAGGACGATCACGTCCGCAACTTCCCGCCTCACAGCTGAGGCTGAGCGGCCCGTCTTCGCCATGGCCGAAGAGGACGCCATGGCCTGGGCCATTACCACGTTGCCTCCAGTCAGGCTCACCTCCCGCGGAGTCCAACAGGTCCGCAGGGCAGGGATCGCGCCGACAAGCAGCCTTGGCCGCATCTGACACAACCGGCGCCCGCCATCCCCTGGCCCCGCGGTTCAGGCCCAGCCCTGGGCGGTGACCAGCCTGCACTCGCTGGATCGCAAACGGCGGCGTTTACCGGCTGATGCCGCCTGGCGAGACGAGGCCGGTTTCGTAGGCCAGGACGACGGCTTGCACGCGGTCGCGCAAGCCGAGCTTGCTGAGGATCCTGGCCACGTGCGTCTTTATCGTCGCCTCGCTGAGCGTCAGCGCTGAGGCGAGTTCCGCGTTGGACAGGCCGCGCGCGATCAGGCCGAGAACCTCAAGCTCGCGGGGCGTGAGGACAGACAAGTCCCGGCCCAGCGCACATGATCCGCCCGCTTGCGGCGCGAAACGCGAGACCAGGCGGCGGGTGATCGACGGGGCCAGCAACGCGTCGCCGGAGCGAACCAGGCGGATCGCGGCGACCAGGTGCTCGGGCGAGACGTCCTTCAGGAGAAACCCGCTGGCGCCGGCCGCCAGCGCCGCGTACACGTACTGGTCGAGGTCGAACGTGGTCAGGATGATGATCCGCAGGTCGGGGCCGGGCTGAGCGGCCAGGATATGCCGCGTGGCCTCAAGCCCGTCCAGCTCGGGCATCCGGATGTCCATCAGCACGACGTCCGGCCGGTGCTTGAGCACGGCGGCCGACGCCTCCCGGCCGTCCGCGGCCTCTGCCACAACCGGGATGCCGGCCGCGTTGAGGATCAGCCGGAATCCGCTCCGGACCAGTGTCTGGTCGTCCGCGATGACCACGCGCGGCTCGGCTTGCGCGGTCACGTGGTCGTCACACCCAGGCCGGAAGGCGGGGCAGAGGCGGCCGGCGGGGCGGAGGCGGCCGACAAGCTGGACGCGGCCGGGGGCGTAGCGGCGGCGGGCAGGCTGGACGCGGCCGACGGGAGCGGGTCCCCGTCCGGGGCCGGGGCGTCGGCCCCCGGCCACGGGATGACCGCGCGGATCCGCCAGCCGCCACCCGGCCGCGGTCCCGCGTCGAGGTCGCCGCCGTAGATCGCGATCCGCTCCCGCAGGCCGATCAGCCCGCGCCCGGGTCCCGCACCGGCCACGGAACTCGGGCCGACCCCGCACCCGTCGTCGGCGACCTCGATGACCAGCTCGGCGGGCCGGCCGTCCAGGCGGACGTGCGTCCGCGCCCGGTCGGCATGCTTGATGACGTTGGTGAGCGCTTCCTGCACGACGCGGTAGGCAGCCAGGTCCAGGCCAGGCGGCAGGGCGCGCTGGATCCCGGAGACGGACAGCTCAATGGGCAGCCCGGCCGCGCTGACCCGCGCGACCAGCGAAGGCAGCTGGTCCAGGCCGGGTTGCGGGCGGAGCGGGGCGGCGCCCGGGCCGGGGGCGCCGGCCGCCGCACCGACGCCCGGGAGATCGGGCGCGCCGGGCATGCCCCGAAGCGAACACACGTCGGGAGGCGAAGACGTGTCCGGGGTGAGGAGGCCGAGCAGGTACCGGAGTTCGGTCATCGCCGTCCGGCCGCTGGCCTCGACCGCGAGCAGCGCCTCGCGGGCGTCGTCCGGTGAGCTGGCGAGCACCTGGCGCGCCGCGCCGGCCTGCACGACCATGACGCTCACGTTGTGGGTCACCACGTCGTGCAGTTCGCTCGCGATCCGCGCCCGCTCCATGGCCACCGCGCGCTGGGTCGCGGCCGAATGCTCGGCCTGCGCTCGGCGCAGACGTTCGGCGGAGTCCCCGGCGCGGCGCCGCCACGAGTGAACGGCGCTGCCGACGGCCGCCGCCGGGACGAGCATCAGCAGCGCTGTGAACCGGCCGGGCAACGGAGGTGCGGTGTCCGGGAACGCGGCCGTGACGACGATCGCGGCCACGAGCACGCTGAGCAGCGCGACACCGCGGAACCTGGAGTAGACCACGGCGCAGTACGCGGCGAAGATCACCGCGATGAAGGTGACGGTCGTCGTGTAACTGCTGGTCGCGAACACCGCGGCCAGCATCAGCCAGAACGCGGTGACCGGGCACCTGCGCCGGACCGCCAGCGGAGCTGCGGTCAGCGCGACGCCCAGCATCACCAGCCACGGCAGCCCCGGCGCGCCAACGGGCACAAACCGGACTCCTGGTATGTAGCCGAAATACAAGGCCTTGCGGATGGCGATGGAGACCGAGCCCTGGTACCGGATGGCCGCACTGACCAGCGCGGCGGCCGTGGCCACGGCGGCCAGCGCGATATCGGCGGCGATGACTGCCCACGAAAGGACCGGTCGCGGTTCCGCCGACCGGAGGAAGTCCAGCACCTGCCGTTCCGCCACGTCTCCATTGTCATACTGCCCGGCGGGCCAGCCATCGCCCGTTCGGCCTAATTCTGTACATCCCGAGGATGAGGGCGCTTGCGCCTCAGCCAGATACGGTACGGAAGTTCCGTCCCGGGGGTGACGAGCCAGCTCGCACGGAACCCGTACGGTCCCCGCATGGATGCCCTCGTAGAGCTCAGCGACGTGACAAAACGGTATGACGGTGACGGGGCGCCCGCGGTGGCACACGTCAGCCTGGCGGTCGCGCCCGGTGAATCCGTGGCGGTGATGGGGCCGTCCGGCAGCGGCAAATCGACGCTGCTCAACCTGGTCGCCGGCCTGGACCGGCCGACCAGCGGTACGGTCCGCGTCGGCGACGCGCGCGTCGACAGGCTCAGCGAGACCGGCGCGGCGCGGTTCCGGCGGCGTCAGGTTGGCATGATCTTCCAGTTCTTCAACCTGCTCGACGACATGACCGTCGCGGACAACGTGCTGCTCCCGGCCCAGCTCGCGGGTGTCGCCGCGGCGAAGGCCAGGGCGCGAACCGACGAGCTGCTCACCGCACTGCGGATCGACCGGCACCGTGACGCGTATCCGGCCCGGCTGTCCGGCGGCGAGCGGCAGCGGGTGGCGATCGCCCGCGCGCTGGTGAACCGGCCGGGGCTGCTGCTCGCCGACGAGCCCACCGGGGCGCTCGACACCGCGACCGGAGATGAGATCGGCGAGCTGCTGCTTGACCTGAACAGAACGGGGCAGACCCTGATCCTGGTCACCCACAATCCGGATCTCGCCGTCCGCTACGCCCAGCGGATCATCCGGATCGTCGATGGCCAGATCACCAGCGACGCGGCCGCGGGGGCGCGGCGATGAGGCCGATGCCCGCCGCGGCGGCCGCCCGGGGCGGGCTGGCCGGCCGCCGTGTGCAGGCGCTGGTCATCGGCCTGGTGGTGCTGATCTCCACGGCTGCGAGCGCCCTGGCCCTCGGCCTGCTTGTGGACGCCAACGCGCCGTTCGACCAGGGCTTCGCCGCCCAGCACGGGGCGCACCTGGTAGCCACGGTGGATTCGGCGCGCGCCACGGCCGCGCAGCTGGAGCGGGTGCCCGGCGTGACTGCGGAATCCGGCCCCTACCCCGAGGCGACGGTGACCGGACAGGCCAGCTTCAAGGGCGCCCCGGGGGTCTTCCGGCTGCCGCCGGTCACGCTGGCCGGACGCTCATCGCCTGGCGGCGTGGTCGACGACATCCACATTGACAGCGGCCGCTGGGCGCGCCGCCCGGGCGAGGTCGTGGTCTCCCGCGACATGGCGGGCCCGCCGCTTCAGCTGGGCCAGCAGTTCACGGTGACCGGCGGGGCCCGCCTGACCGTGGTGGGGATCGCGAAGTCGATCACCGACACGGCCGACGGCTGGGTGGTTCCGACCGAGATTGCCGCGCTGCGGACACCGGGTACGCCCGCCGTGTCGCAGATGCTTTACCGTTTCGCCAGCGCCGGGTCCGACGCCGCGGTGAACGCCGACGCCGCAGCCGTGAAGGGCGCTCTGCCTAGCGGCGCGCTGCTCGGCACGCAGTCCTACCTGTCCGTCAAACTGCAGGTGACGAGCTCGATCGCGCCGTGGGTGCCGTTCATCGTGGCTTTCGGCCTGATCGGCCTGGTGATGTCGGTGCTGATCGTGGTCAACGTGGTCAGCGGGGCAGTGGCGGCCGGCACGCGCCGGATCGGCGTGCTGAAGTCCATCGGCTTCACGCCCGCGCAGGTGGTGGCCGCGTATGCCCTCCAGGTGGCGGTCCCGGCGGTAGTCGGCTGCGCCCTCGGCGTGCTCGGCGGCAACCTGCTTTCCGTGCCGCTGCTCGGCCAGACCGCACAGGTGTTCGGCGTCGGGACCCTCGCCGTCCCGTTCTGGGTGGACCTGGCCGTGCCGCTGACGCTGCTCGCCCTGGCGGGGGCCAGCGCGCTGCTGCCGTCGCTGCACGCCGGCCGGCTCAGCGCGGTCCAGGCGATGGCGACCGGGCGCGCGCCACGGCCCTCGCGCGGATATGCCGCGCATCGCATGGCGAGCCGGATGCGCCTGCTGCCGCGGCCGGTGACGATCGGCCTGGCCGGGCCGTTCGCCCGGCCCGGCCGGACTCTCGTCACCCTGACCGCCATCCTGCTCGGCGGCACCGCGGTGACCTTCGCGGCAGGCCTGGCCACCTCACTGGACCGCGCCGAGCTCGACCTGTCGCATTCGCAGTCCGAGCCGGTGCAGGTGTCCCTGCCGGGCGGTTTCGTGCACGTCGCCAAGCCGGGCGTACCAGGGATGCCAGGCAGCGCCCACCCCCCGCCGGACCCAGCCGCGCAGCAGCGTGCCGTCGTGGCGGCGCTGCGGGCCCAGCCAGCCACCGCGCGTTACGTGGCCGAGGGCGGTGCGCGCCTTCACGGGCGACATCAGCTGGACCGGCTACGCGCTGATCACCGGGCGGTGGTATCGGGGCCCCGGCGAAGCGGACGTCAACACCTACTTCCTCACGGCCACCGGCCAACGGGTGGGAGACACGTTCACGATCACGTCCGGCGCCAGGCACGTGCGGGTGCGGATCGCCGGCGAGGTCTTCGATCCGGGAAACGGCGAGGCTTCCATGCTCACCAGTTTCGCCACGCTGGCCGGCGTCGACCCCGGCCTCACCCCGCAACGTTACGACGTTGGGCTGAAGCCGGGGACCAACGCCCAGGCGTACGCCCACGCGCTCGGGGCCCTTGGCCCGAACTACGATGTCGGCCTGAACGGCACCGATACCCAGTTCGTGTCGCTGATCGGCCTCGTCGCCGCGCTCACGCTGCTGCTGATGATCGTGGCCGGCCTTGGCGTGCTCAACACCGTCGTGCTGCAGATCAGGGAGCGGGTGCACGAGCTCGGCGTGTTCAAGGCGGTCGGCATGACGCCGCGGCAGACGATCGCCATGGTGGTTGCGTCGGTCGCCGGGATCGGCCTGGTCGCGGGGCTCATCGCCATCCCGGCCGGGCTGGCCGTGCACGGGTACGTGCTGCCGGTGATGGGCCACGCCGCGCAGACCGACGTCCCGGCGTCGCTGCTGAACGTGTACCGCCCGTGGGAACTGGTCCTGCTCGCGCTGTCCGGGCTCGCCATCGCCGCGGCCGGCGCGCTGGCCCCGGCCGGCTGGGCCGCGCGGAGCCGGACGGCCCTGGCGCTGCACGCAGAATGAATGAC
>WNFJ01664732.1_pt1 | contig 14603 bp, 18 predicted proteins | sample 5400461 | NCBI WGS metagenome assembly WNFJ01 (sample SAMN13153349, study PRJNA577476) | soil metagenome | isolation source: 115 cm saprolite on Douglas fir-dominated hillslope | place: USA:California | collected 2013-09-17 | reverse complement strand
TTCTCGCATGGGCTACATCTGCGCGCGCATGGAGGCGACCATATTTGCTTCATTCGCGTGCATCTCGAATGCAGGTTTGCGGCACTTGCACAGTTAACAATCAATTCTAGTTCTAAAATAAGACATTGCACTCACATGGATTTGATCCTCGACGAACATCCCGTGTGGTCAAAAAATTGAAACGCAAAGAATGGAGGGGGTTGCAAGCATGCCGAAGTGCCTGAGTTGGGACAAACGGATAGCAAAGCGAGATCTTCCGGATACCATAGCTTAGTGCAACGCCGGCAGCGCACCATGGGCAACGGGCAAAAACTGACCGAACGAGCTGGAGGTTCGCGGCTTTAGATCGGCGTGGATCGGATGAATGCCTCGGTACATTGTGGTTCGGGCACCACCACGCCTGTGCGGGCGTTACAATCTCGGCAAGCCGTCGATTGCCGCCGTCGGCGGCTCCGCGCGGGGTGGCGGCATGACGCTGGCCATTTCCTGCGACGTGCTCCTTGCCGGCCGAAGCGCATGCCTTGTACGCCAAATGCGCCGACTATGATGGTGGTGCGGTGGTGATTGTCGCCACCATTCAGGCATTCCGCGTCGAAGAAACGGAAGGCCGCAAGGTTTACGAAGCCAATGGCGAATTGATGGACCATTTCACAGGTCTAGCGGCGCGAGAAGGTTCGGCTTGCCGCCCGTGAGTCCGATCACTTCGGCCGAAGCCATGCGCATGCTCACAAAATCGACCGGTCTAACGTCCGCTATATGCGGAAGAGGCCCGGCCAGCGTATGCAAGGCACAGCACTGATCGTGCAGATCGAGCAAGCCGTGATGGTGGTCGGCGTCAGGATTTGAGGCAGTTGGTCTGACTTGGCGGTGCCCGTGGTCGGCGACCGGCGCAGTTTCATACACATTGAGCGTGTGGTCGTATATCAAAGGGACGACGCCCGCCGCCTGCGCGACCACAAAGAGGCCCAGCACGCAGGCGCGTAGCCAGCAGATCGTTCGCACGAACGTCATGGGGTTCGAATTGCTCCCACCGCATGGCATGTGAGACCGCCGCAGTCCGTCTGCGGCAAACATGTCACAGAGCGAAACTATTTCAGCCGGCATTAGACGACATGCGCCGGCGCCAGCCGGTGGGCGGCACCTATTGGCAGAAACGTGCTCAAGACGTTCGTACCCGAATTCATCAGCATGAATGCCATGATGGCTGCCATGGCAGTGGTGATGAGCTTTCTCATGATGGGGCGCCGCCAGCCTTCCAGGTAATGTGGCCGGATTACGGCGCGAGAATGAACCGCTCCTAAACCAATCCTTCCTGCGGCGTTCAGGCTCGTCCTGTCAGAGTGAAGCCTGAGATCAGTCCCGTAGCTTGTAGCGGCGGGCTCTACGCAAAGGAGACGTACCATGGCCATCACTAAAGCCCTTACGGTGGCAGCAGTGCTGTTGTTGACCACAGCGGTGGCCCCGGCTTTCGCGCACGACGATCAAGACGATCACGAGGACCACTGGAGAATTCACCGGGATCTCTCCGATGCCCACCAAAGAGCTCATGAGGAGGGTTTCTACAGCGGCGCTGAGCACCGTGCCTATCATCGTGCGCTGAGGGACCTGCATGAAAATTTCCACGAAGATCGTCCAGGCACATGGCATGACCACTATTATGGATGGCGCCGTTGGTGGTGACCGCAGTCAACACCTGCTGACATCAGGCCGCGCCAGACGGCTACCAGCGCGCCGCGTTTGGGAGCGCGGGCCGGTTCCCCCTCCATCCAAACCAAGGAAGAACAGCGCAATGTCTAAAACAAACTCGATGGTAGTGTTCGCACTATTTGCGACCAGCATAATCGCCACGTCTGCCAACGCCCATCCGAAGCTGACGTCGGCGACTCCACCGGCTGACCTTTCAACATTGAGTTCTCCGACGGAGATAAGGCTGACATTCAGCGAAGGCGTGATCCCGAAGTTTTCAGGCCTGGAGCTAAAGGATCAAAGCGGAAAAACAATTGCGACTGGGCCAGCGGCGACGGATCCCAAGGATAAAAAGCAACTCGTCGTGCCACTCAAGACCCCGTTGGCAGTGGGCGGTTACACAGTCAATTGGCATGTCGTATCGGAGGATACGCACCGGGTACGTGGCCAGTACTCGTTCAGGGTCGAACATTGACGCTAGAAGCCGGACTGGTCTCTTTTCGCTTCCTGCATTATGCGGCGTTGATGGCCCTTTTCGGGGTGTCGCTTTTCCCGCTCTATGCCTATCCCAGCCATGTTGGCGATCTGCCGGTACGGCTGGACCGCTGGCTACTAATGGCGCTGACGACAGCGACGTTTGTTGCGTTGCTGAGCGGCATTTTTTGGCTCCTGTTTACTGTTGCCAATATGACCGACACGCTGAGCGGCGCGTTCGAGTGGAACGAAGTCTGGTCGGTGCTGAGTGAGACTGGATTTGGGAAGGTGTGGGTCGCGCGCCTCGCGCTCATTGCGGTACTTCTTGGGTTGGCTGGAGTTCGGATGGTCTCCGTCACCTGGCATCCGGACAGGCTTACGCTGGTGCTCTGCGCAGGAGTGTTGGCGAGCTTGGCCGGCGTTGGCCATACCCAGGTGAACGACGGCATGGCACGCCTCATCCATATAAGCGCAGATGGCGCCCACTTGCTCGCTGCCGGTGCCTGGCTCGGAGGTCTAATGCCGCTTGCGTATATTATTGCGATGGCTTGCTGGCCACCCTCGCCAGACCACAGCCTCGAGGCCAGCAATGTTCTCCTTCGGTTTTCCGGCATGGGCTGTGTTGCGGTTGCCGTACTTATCGCCTCAGGTCTGCTCAACAGCTGGTTTTTGGTTGGTTCCTTTGCCAACTTAGCACGAACGCCCTATGGCCAACTCTTACTTGTAAAGCTCTGTCTCTTTGCCGGAATGCTAACGCTCGCGGCGTTGAATCGCTATTGGCTTTTGCCGTCATTAATTAGAGGAAATGCAGGCCAACCTGCTGCGTGGCTTGTCAGGCTTCGCCATCACATTCTCGGCGAGCAAGCTTTGGGCCTTCTCGTTGTCTTGATTGTTGGCTTGCTTGGAACGATGCAGCCAGCCATCAGCTCATCGTCGCAGTAACCCATCTATCATCGATGTCTCCGTGTCGTTCAGGACAAGGCTCGCGGAGATAGGCCTATATCCCGGCAACAATACGCAAAACGTAGCAATCCCAGAAAAGCATCAAATTGAATTTTGGTGGCTAGTCTCCTCGAAATTGGCAGCCTGCAATGAGAGAGAATGAAAATGCCACACTCTGTAACCCGCCGGCAGATTCTTGCGTCCGGCGTTGCCATGGCCGGCACGATAGCCTTGCTACCCATAACGCGGGCTGCTGCCACGCCCGAAGCCCCCACCGCTAAGCTTCGCCTGACTGCCGGCACCAGAATCATCGGGCCGAACGGAAAACCTGGCATCACGCTCTCGCCCGGCGAGCGCTTTCACGTCGATCTCGCGAATCGCGCCGGCACATCCACCATCGTCCACTGGCACGGCCAGTTGCCGCCCTGGACCCAGGACGGTTAACCCCCCTGAACCCGTTAACGGTGGACGCTCAGTGAGCGCGCCGCGCAGCGCTGGAGATGGCACCGTCGCTGCTTTGGCGCCTTCCTCGATGCAGAGCTTGCAGAACCAGCGATAGGCAAGGTTCACCTGCGACTTGCCACGAGTAGCCGCATCACGTGTAGCGGCAGGGGGAAGCAGCCGCAAAGGCGCGCCTTGCGCAGTCGTTTGTCTATTTCGCGTCGGAGCGATGCTTTATAACGGAACTCCAAACGAACTCCCATTGGAGTGCAGCACCATGCGCACAAGCTTCTCCGCCGCGCTCTTCGTCTGTTTCCTCGCCGCTCCTCTCGCCGCGCAAGATCGAATGCCGCCGATCCCGATGGACCAGCTCACCGACGCTCAGAGGAAAGCCGCCGAGGAATTCGCGCAAGGGCGTGGCTATGCGGTTCGGGGACCATTCGTTCCGCTGATTCGCAGCCCAGAGGTCATGCTGCGCGCCAAAGCTATGGGCGACTATCTGCGTTTCAAGAGTACGCTTGGTTCCCGCCTTAACGAGATGGTGATCCTGATCACGGCGCGCGAGTGGACGCAGCAGTACGAATGGAACGCGCACTATGCGATCGCATTGAAGGAGGGTTTGCGGCGCGAGATAGCCGATGCCATCGCCGATGGCAGTCGTCCCGTGGGCATGGCCGAGGACGAAGAAGCAGCATACGATACGGCCACGGAAATTCTGCGCGCCAAGCGCGTCAGCGACGCGACCTACCGCCGTGCCGTCGCCAAGTTCGGCGAGCAGGGCGTCATCGATCTTCTCGGCGTAGTCGGATACTACAATTTTCTGGCGATTGTGATGAATGCGACCCGGACGGCTTTGCCGGATAACGTTGCCGAACCGCTCAAGCGTTAGCCGGAGTGAGCCTTCGATCCGAGCCCAGGACTGGAGTGCTAACCCGAGCCAGCAAAAATTATGGGCGGGCTGTGTGCACATGTCTACGTTCGCGACGGGGAATTAGATAAAGAGAAAGCCCCGCCGAAGCGGGGCTTTGTGGAATGGGAAGTATATCCGGAGCAGTCAATCCATCGCAGTCTGTTCTACAGGACGGAGACCGTTAGCCCTTGGTCACGACGGGCTGTGGGTATTTGCCGATTGGATACTTGCCGACCGGATACTTGCCGATCGGAGCCTTGCCAACCGGAGGTCCTTGCGCGGCAGGGGAAGGGCAATGTCTTGCTGTTCCCTCGGGGTACAGACATCCGCCGCGAGCAGCCCGTGCAATGTCGTGAGAGACTGGGCGGGCTCCTGCGCTATTACCATCAAGAGGCGGCGTGATCAGCGACAGGGCTTGGCCATGAAATGGGACTTGCCAATAAGGCCGATCGAGTCCGGCCCGCTGACCGATCGGGAGATCAAGGAACTCCACACGCCTTAGGCTTGGTTCCCCTCACGGCCGAGAACTGCAGGCAAGTTGGGTAATTCACTTCCCTACCGTCCCCCCACAATCACAATGACTGTTGACGATCGTGAGCCGAGCCTTTGCAGGCTCGCGGCATCAGGTATCATGCGTCATTGCGGCTCGATTCACCCCAATGATTTCGTGATCGCCCGTCGGGTCCACCGGATCAAGCAGTCGGCAAGGTGTGGCCCGCCAGGATCGCGATTCCGACCCCGCAGATCGCGGCGCCGATGAGGCGGGGCGTTGGAGCGATTCTGGAAGCGCCCCGCTGGCGGACGATCAACGCGGTTGCGGTGGCGAGTAGGGTCTGAATCACTATTAGACCGAGCAGATACGCTGCGAGCGGCGTCGCCTCGGCGCCAAAGATCGACTCGCCCAAGGCATAACCATGGAAGAGGCCTGCGAACGAGAACAGCGCGGTCCACGCTACAGACCCAAACGGTGCTCCGCGCGCAAGCATCGCGCCCGCGATCAGCACTGATCCCGCCACCACAATCTCGGCAGCCGGCAGTGTGACACTGTGCACGTGCAGCGCGACGCCGACGGCCGATGCGCCGACGAAGATCGCCGGCATCAACAGGTTCAGCCCGCTGGCCCCGACTGCCAACCCGACGGCAAGCAGGAATGCCAAATGATCAAGGCCGATGACGGGGTGGCCGAGGCCTGACAGCAGGCCTTGAGCAAACGTCGCGGGTGTGGCGCCTCCCATTACGTGATGGGCGCTCGCTGGAGCGATGCCTGCCGACATGGCGATGAGGGCCAGGGATACTTGCCGAGCGATGGTGTGAATCATGACATGGTCCTTTTTGCGAAAAGCAAGCTTGCCGACCAGGCTTTGCGTGCGCGGCAGGTCGCCGCAAGAGCGCCGATGCGATACCGAACCGGAGATCACGGCTGCTCCGATAGCGGCGTGTTGAGAACGCCGGCCCATTCTATGCGGTCGGCCCCAGCCGGCTCCTAAACGCCCCGCATGCGCGCCGTGAGTTCCTCAGGTGTCACGAGCCGTTCTTCGATGACCAGCCGCTCAAGCGCGGTGAGCCAACGCTCGTAGTAGCTCCATGACGAATCATCCAGCGAATGCGAGCTTTCCCACTCGCCGATTGCGGAGATCAGCTTCAGCCTGAAATCCTCCCAATCGAAATGCCCGGTCTTGGCGAGCGCAAGCGCAACACCGAACGCCTGTCGCTCCCATGCTTGGCCGAAGCAGAGCTTGCCGTCGAGACGTGGCGGAGAGTCGCCCTGCCCCAGCATGCTGGTGACCGCGAAGTGCTCGAACTGTGTCTGCATCTCGTGTGGTTCCCTGGAGCGCGTTATGTGCGGTCGGCAGCGTCAGCCGAAAAACCTATACCCGTGCGACCCCCATCATGCCTTCGGGCGTGACAAGCTTGATGAGCTCGGCCTCGGTCATGCCGCCGGTGCCCGCCGGCCGCTCGGGAACCACGAACCAGCGGATCTGCGCGCTGCTGTCCCAGGTCTTGATTTCGACCGAAGGGGCGATGTCCAGCCCGAACTCCTTGAGTACGGCGCGCGGCTCGCGTGCCGCCCGCGCCCTGAAGGTCGGGTCTTTGTACCAGTACGGCGGCAGGCCGAGCACGGGCCACGGATAGCATGAACATAACGTGCAGATGATGAGATTGTGGACCGTGGGCGAGTTCGCGACCGCGCGCATGTGCTCTCCCTCGGCACCAGCCATGCCTTTGGGCAGATTGAGCTTCGCGATCGCTGCTGGAGTGTCGTCGACGAGAGCTTGCTTGAAAGCGGGATCGACCCAGGCACGGGCCACGACCTTGGCGCCATTAAACGGTCCCATCTGGGTTTCGAAGAACGACAGGACGCTGTTCACAGTCTTGCTGGTAATGATCCCCTTCTCGATCAGAAGCGCTTCGAGCGCGAGCGCGCGAGCGGCGTTGCGAGCTTCCCGATCGGCCGGATATGAAAATCGCTGCGGCACCTGCTGCGCCTGTGCGGTTTCGACCAAAGTCCCGGCGATGGTGGGCGCCACCGCGGCGGCCGTGCTGGCGAGAAGAAGATTGCGCCGGCTGAAGCGAAGGTTCGGGTCGTCCGTGCTCGACGGTTCCGCGGCAGAATGCTCTGGGTGAGTGCTCATTGCTTACACCTTTCATTCGTCCATCAATTGCGGCCGGCGGGGCCCGCTCGATTCATATAGAAGACCGTGAAGGCCGCCCGGCGCTCCGGAATCAGTTCGACTTGTCGAGATAGGCTTCATAGAGATCCGCGTAGATCGTCACATTCTTTTCCGTGTTGCCTTTCCAGATCGCCTCGGGGTCAAACCGGACGCAGTAGACCGGCATGGCCTCGCCGATTCCGTCGGGACCGGTGGAGGTGAGATAGGTGTAGGTCCCCGGGTACACGGTATCGACGACACCGACCCGATTACGCAGATAGCCGGGAAGCCGGGTATGTTCCACCGTCGGCACGTCCTTGACGAAAACCTTTTCGCCAGCGCTGAAGCGTGGCTTCATGGCGCTGTCGCGCTTCGGTGAGTCGCCCTCGACCAAATAAGTGATGACGCGCTTGTCGACGGCCGGGTCACCGCCCGTTGCCGACGCGGTGCCGGGGTTCCTGAGCATCTGCTGCGTACGTGCCTCGAGCTCCGCTTCGGTGATGTACCCTTTTTCGATGAAGTATCCAGAGATGCCGCCCAGCCATTTCTCGTAGTAGCGGTACTTGAAATAATCAAACGGATTGAGCGATTCCGCCCCTTTGCGAAGGTCCGCCCAGGTCCACACCGTCTTGAATCCGCTTGGCGTGGCAGGCAGCGGCAATTGCGAGCTGAGCGCCATCATGGCCACGTGAATGCCGAAAATGCGCTTTTCCCACGGCTCGACAAATACCCGTTTCTCGAATGTCACGGGTCCGAGTCCTTCGAGACCTCCGAGAGAATGCTGAAGCTTCATGGAAGTATCCTCGCGATCAGAGTTGATGTTTCGGTCAGGCCGAACAAGTCGGTAGCAAGTTGCGGCTCTGTCATGCGGATGCTCTATGGATCGGCTTGCGGTTTCACGAGGCTGCTGCCAAAACGGAAGCGCAGTCGCAAAACCCGGATCGCAACGCGGACGCGTCTAGATTCCGACCGATGAACACCAGCTCGTTAATGCGCGGTTGCTCGCGCTTCCACGGTCGTCCGGGACGGCCATCGAGGGTCATATGGACGCCGTGGAAGACAAATCGCCTGCTCTCCCCCTCCAGATCGATGATGCCCTTGATCCGCAACAAGTCCCTACCCTGCGATTGAACGAGCTGGTTGAGCCAGCGCGCGAACAGTGCCGCATCGACCGCACCCTGCTCGCGAATAGAGACGCATGAAATATTCGAATCGTGCTCGTGAGTGCCGTCGGCCAGCAGTTCGGGATCGAGCTTCAAAGCATTTCTGAGATCGAAGGCGCGCACGCCGACTACATGACCAAGATCAATGTCGCAAGCAGTCGTCCGATGAATTTTCGCGAGCGGATTAAGCGACCTAAGTAGGCGGGCGAGATCTTGAATGCTGCGGTCTGACACGAGATCAATCTTATTGATGAGGATGACGTCCGCGAACGCGACCTGTTCGCGCGCCTGCTCGTTATGCAACTGCTCGACGACGTGCCGGGCATCGACCACGGTGACGATCGCGTCGAGCTCGGTGCTCGATCGCAGCGTCTCGTCCAAGATGAACGATTGGATCACGGGGGCGGGATCGGCGAGTCCGGAGGTCTCGATCAAAATATGATCGATCGCGCGACCGCTCGCCAGAATATTGCCGACCGCGCGCGTCAGATCGCCGCGAACAGTGCAGCAGATGCACCCATTGTTGAGCTCGAGAATATCTTCCTCGACGCCGATCACAAGCTGACCGTCGATGCCGACTTCCCCGAACTCGTTGACGATGACGGCAACCCGCCGCGTGTCGTGACGCGACAGGATATGGTTGAGCAGCGTGGTCTTGCCCGACCCGAGAAACCCAGTAAGCACCGTCGTCGGGATTTTGCCCATGACGTCACCAAGACGGCGTACGCGTCAGATGTCGCGCCGCCGCTGCAGCTAGCTGCCTCGCATTTTCTCATGCAAGTGGTATGCCAATGGCTCCGCAATCTCATGCGATCAGGTACTCGTAAAACGCGTTGATGACTGTGGATTGGGACTTACGAACCCGAGCCCGAGCCTCTACTGCGCCGTATAGAGGAGGCGCTTTGTCTGACGTGCCGTGCTCGGCGGACTCCATCACCATTACGTGCGAGTTTAGGTTTTCGGTACACACAGTTCGATGCTTCGACGGTCAGGTGGTCACAGCGCTGGCGAAGGTGCGGCGGCGATGATGATACTAGGATTTGGTGCGTGCGGCCGTGTGATTTTTCAACTGCTCAGTGAGCCTGGACGCACATCTCGCTGCCTGGACGATCCGGCGCGCCTGACCTGTATCCTGCACGAATTTTTTGCAGCGCTGCCCTTAGGCAGGGCAGACGCGCCTGTCACGCGCTCGCTCCGGCACCACCGGTTGACGCTCGATGCCATTCAAATCGCACGGGTTGGGTCGCAGCGCAATTGGCACGAAGCTTGAACGGCGAATGCCGAGCGATGCCGTCAGCGCGAACGGCACCTGCTTGTAGGATCGAACGCTATGATCGGGAGGTCGTCATGCCGAAGACTGCGTTTCAACTTAACCTAAAGAAGCCACCTGAAGATGCGCCGGTCAAGACTCACAATCGCTGGCATCCAGACATTCCCATGGTGGAAATGTTCAAGCCGGGTGCTGAATTTCGAGTCGAGTGTTTCGACTGGACCGGCGGGCAGATCTTTAACGACGACAGTGCAAACGACGTTCGCGATGTCGACCTGACCAAGGTGCATTATTTAAGCGGGCCGTTTGGCGTCGAAGGTGCCGAGCCCGGCGATCTCCTGGTCGTTGACTTGCTTGATATCGGTTATCTGCCGGACTCGCCGTGGGGATTCACCGGAATCTTCGCCAGGGAAAACGGCGGCGGTTTCCTGGTCGACCACTATCCGCAGGCGCGCAAGGCCTGCTGGGACTTCCACGGGATCTATACGAGTTCGCGCCATATACCGGGCGTGCGCTGGGCCGGCATGGTCCACCCGGGGCTGATCGGGTGTCTGCCCGATCGCGAGCTTCTCGAACGCGCCAACAAGCGCGAAGCCGAGTTGCTCGCCACCAATCCAAATCGCGTTCCACCCCTGCTGGCGCCGCCTTACGCCGATACGGCGCTGATGGGGCAGATGACTGGAAAGAAGGCGCAGGACGCGGCCCAGGAGGCATGGCGGACGGTGCCGCCACGCGAGCATGGCGGCAACTGCGACATCAAGAACTTGTCGCGCGGCTCTCGCATCTACTTCCCAGTCTATGTGAAGGGCGGCGGCCTCTCGATGGGCGACATTCACTGGTCGCAAGGCGACGGCGAAATCACTTTCTGTGGCGCGATCGAAATGGCCGGCTGGATTGATATCGGTGTCGATCTGATTAAAGACGGCATAAAAAAGTACGCCATCACCAATCCCATCTTCAAGCCGAGTCCGATCGAGCCGCGGTTCTCGGAATACCTGATTTTTGAGGGCATCTCGGTAGACGAGATGACGGGCAAGCAGCATTATCTGGACGCTCACATCGCGTACCGGCGTGCCTGTCTGAACGCCATCGAATATCTCAAGAAGTTCGGCTATTCCGGCGAACAGGCCTACATGATCCTCGGCACCGCGCCGTGTGAAGGCCGCATCAGCGGCATCGTCGACATCCCGAACGCCTGCTGCACGCTCGCCATTCCGACGGAGATCTTCGACTTCGATATCCGTCCAAACGCGGCGGGTCCGAAGCACTCGGTCCCCGCCGGGATGGGCGTCTCCAAGACCAGTTGAAACGGAACACCACGAGCGGGGTGCGGCCGGCGTCGCACCCCGCAGCGCCTTTGTTTGCTTCTCTTGATTACCGGTAGGCGGAGGTCGGCATGCTTGCGGGATTGGGACTTTTTTGGGTCGGCGCTGTTCTGTTCTGCAATGGTCTTTGGGTCTTGGGTAAGATCGGTGACAAAGAGATCGGTGTCATTGACGTTTTCGTCGGCTCGCTCACGCTTTTGATCGCCTTGTACCTTGCATTCGGCCCTGCTGCAGACTTGGAATCGATCAAGAGCGCAACGTTCCTGCTGCTCTTCACGTTCACCTACTTTTGGGTGGCCTGGAATCGTTGGAACGGTGCGGACGGTCGCGGCCTTGGGTGGTTCTGCCTTTTTGTCGCCATCACCTGCGCGCCGATCTTTGTGCAGACGCTACTGACGTCCCATGGCAACTTCTGGCAAGTCTGGCTGGCAATCAATTGGGCGTCCTGGGGCGTTCTATGGTTCCTATTCTATCTGCTTCTGGCGCATGGGCGGACCGAACTCAGCAAATTCACTGGCACGCTGTGCACAGCACAAGGTATCTACACTGGTTGGATACCCGGCTATCTCTTGGTCACCGGCATGATGCCTGGGGCGGGAAGTTAGCATGCCACTCTGTGATTACCTCTGCGAGACGATAGAAATCGCGAAGGGCACGAAATCTACGAGCACCGCGCGCGTGAAGCCGCGCGAGTGGCGCGAAGCGAGTGACCCACATGACGATCATATTGCTTTCGGGATTCCCTAGCGGTGGCTTGCTCCACACGGGGAAATCCGAGGTACCGATGGATGGTCCGGCATTAACCCGCCGTCTGGACAGGAGCAAGCATGCCGCTCTACCCCTACACTTGTGACAGCTGTGGCGATTTTCAGGATTGGCAATCGATGACGGCGTGCGATCAACCCGCCGCGTGTCCGCGTTGCGGAACAATGTCGCGGCGCGCGGTCACCGCACCCACTATTCTGGGAATGGACTCGCGAATGCGCAATGCTCATATGCGCAACGAAAAGAGCGCGCACGAGCCTCGGGTGGTGCGGGCAGACGCCTGGAAGCCGCACGCTCACCACACTCACGCTCACGGCGCGACAGACGGCCACGGGTCGCACCTCCATCGGTCGTCACGCCCCTGGATGATCGGACACTGAGGTACGGGTAATTTTCGCCCGCACGCTCTGGGCGCGAAGCTGCTGGATCAAGGAGGGTGACGGCGTCCAGAGATTTGGGAGCCGAGACGACTGCAGTGAACGTGACGGGCGCCATAGCGGTGGCAATCGGCGGCGCGTTAGGCGCATGGAGCCGCTGGGGACTGAGCTATCTCCTCAACACCCTATGGCCGTCGTTGCCACCTGGGACACTTTCCGCCAATCTCGTCGGCGGCTATCTGGTCGGGTTTTTCGTCGAGCTGTTTTCGCTGCGTAGCGAAATCCCGCCTGAAGCGGCGCTGTTCGTAATCACGGGATTCCTCGGTGGTCTTACCACGTTTTCGACATTTTCGGCCGAGGCCGTCACACTCCTCGCCCGCGGACAATACTTCTGGGCGCTCAGTCACATCACCAGCCATTTAGCCGGATCGCTGGTGATGACCGTCCTGGGGATCGCCACCTGTCGGAGGCTGTGGCCGTGACCCAGGGCGTGCTGCTTCGTATCTTCGTGCTCCAAGGGCAGCGTCACCATGGTGAACTGCTTTACGATTGGCTGCTGCGCCGCGCCCGCGAGATGGGGATAACGGGCGGGGCGGCTTTCCGCGAGATTGCCGGTTATGGCCGCCACGACCGGTTGCACGAGCAGTCCTTTTTCGAGTTGGCGGGCGACTTGCCAGTCGAAGTGGCGTTTGCGATGACTGAGTCGGACTGTCAAAAATTTCTGGACCTTGTCGCACGCGAGATGCCGTCGCTATTTTACATCAAGAGTCCGTGCGAGTTCGGTCGTGTAGGTGAGTGATATGCCCGAGTGGCCGCTGCCGTTTCTGACGTCATGATGCCAACTGATGATCACAATTGCTTTCCACTTCGTCCACATGTGCGACTGATCCCGGCCGAGCTCGCGATTCCGCGGCCAGGAAAATCTTCGTGTGATGGGCGGAAGGCGCCCGGCCTACCGCCTTCCGGGAAGGCGGCCGCTTATCGTCTCGCGACTGCATGAAGTATCTGGTTGAATGTCTGGTGAGGTGAAGGCGAAAACCGAAAGCAAGTCATGAATCTGACCCCGCGCGAGAAGGACAAGCTGCTCATTTCCATGGCTGCGATGGTGGCTCGGCGGCGGCTCGAGCGAGGCGTCAAGCTCAATCATCCCGAGGCGGTAGCGCTTATCGCCGACTACATTGTCGAAGGCGCGCGCGACGGTAAGACCGTCGCGGAGCTGATGGAAGCAGGCGCGCATGTGCTCACGCGCAAGCAGGTGATGGACGGCATTCCCGAAATGATCCACGACATACAAGTCGAAGCGACGTTCCCCGATGGAACGAAGTTGGTGACGGTGCATGAGCCGATAAGGTGAGTGAATGCCCTCTCTGTTCTGCAGGAGAGGATGATTGGACCGAAGGGAGGTGGGTGAGGAGTCACTCATCGGATTCAGTGACGCAAAGCCGCCCCTTACCCGGCTTGCGTCGCTCGCCACCTCTTCCGCGGAGGGAGAGAATTACGGAGTGCGTGTCATGGTCCCAGGCGAAATGTTCGTCAAGGATGGTGAGATCGAGCTCAATGCCGATCGCAGGACGGTTGTGCTCTCGGTCACCAATAGCGGCGATCGGCCGATCCAGGTCGGGTCGCACTATCATTTTTTCGAGACCAATCCGGCGCTGACTGAAGTTCGATCGCAAAAAGGCGCGCGGCATGAGGCTCAATATCGCCGCCGGCACGGCCGTGCGCTTCGAGCCGGGCCAGACGCGCGAGGTCACGCTGGTCTCGCTCGCAGGCAAGCGGATGATCTATGGCTTCCGGCAAGACGTAATGGGAAAACTCTGATCGGGGTGACTTGAACGAGGCAGCCGTGTCCGAGGTGTCGAGCAAGCTCCTTGAAGTCGGCGTGGTTCTCCAGGGCGGCGGCGCGCTCGATGCTATGAATGCCGACGCCCTAAACGCGCACTGGCGCCGGGACGGATTTCGGCTCGCGCAAGACATCTTGCGATCCGCATTTGAGAATCACTGGCAAGCGCATGATGCGCAGCCGCGGCCCGTTACGATGCCGGCAGGGAGCTGAAGCATGTCCACCAAGATGCAACGCGCCGTCTACGCCGAAATGTTCGGCCCCACCACCGGCGACCGCGTGCGCCTCGCCGACACCGACATCATCATTGAGGTGGAGAAAGATTTTTGCACCTACGGCGAGGAGGTGAAATTCGGTGGCGGCAAGGTGATCCGCGATGGCATGGGCCAGAGCCAGGTCACCAACAAAGCCGGCGCGGTCGATACCGTGATCACCAACGCGCTGATCCTCGACCATTGGGGAATCGTCAAGGCCGACGTCGGCCTGAAAGGCGGCCGCATCGCAGCCGTCGGCAAGGCCGGCAATCCCGACATTCAGCCCAACGTCACCATCGTCATCGGCCCCGGCACCGAGGTGATCGCGGGCGAAGGCAAGATCCTCACCGCCGGCGGCTTCGACACCCACATCCACTATATCTGCCCGCAACAGGTGGAGGAAGCGCTGATGTCGGGCGTCACCTCCATGCTCGGCGGCGGCACCGGGCCGGCGCACGGCACCTTCGCCACCACGTGCACGCCGGGGCCATGGCATATCGGG
>WNFJ01106196.1_pt1 | contig 14603 bp, 13 predicted proteins | sample 5400461 | NCBI WGS metagenome assembly WNFJ01 (sample SAMN13153349, study PRJNA577476) | soil metagenome | isolation source: 115 cm saprolite on Douglas fir-dominated hillslope | place: USA:California | collected 2013-09-17 | reverse complement strand
TACACGCCGTCAAGAATGGCAGCATGAACGTCCTTCAAATGCACATCGACCACCCGAATATAAAAAATCTTCCGGTGCTGGACGTTAAGGACCCGATATAAGGATTGCTGCCGTTGTGCTCGGCAATGTGACCTCGCTGCTTGAGCGCTGCTCGGAGCGCGATCGACTCGCAATCATGCGCGAGTTTAGTGCAGGCGGAGCGACTCCCATTTATGCAGCGGCATATGGACCGTTGAAACCCTGGTTCAGAGGACTCGTGAGGTCGCGAAAGGAGGGGTTTGAAATATCAACGCAACAGAACACGCAACGACTCGACGGGCTCACGCCAGGTAGGTCCACCCCAGAAACCGGACATGCCGACGGACGGACCGCGCGGCAAATTGGTGCAGGAGGCGACATAACCGTTCCCACGTGTTTCACGCGAACCGCGTTCACTTCGGCGGAAAATGCTTTAGTGAAATGGAATCCCTCCGACTGCGGATGGCGATGGATCGGATGTCCAAGATGATGTCCACTCTTTCAGCTCGGCATCGCCGATGCGGTCAAGGCTAAGGGCGTCCCCCAGCGGCTAGGCGCTTTCCACGGCTGTTGAGGATCGTGTTTTCAGAAAACCCGATCCACCGGGCCCGGCAGTAGCACTAACGCAGCTTCCTCGGCTCGGGACCCGTCTCGATTTCGTGCTGCTCCTGAAACCAAACCTCGACAGCCGGCCAGTAACGTCTGTTCCCCCAAAGTGCGCTTTTCTTTGGAAAGCGGCTGTGGGGATTCTCGTCGAGCGCTCTAATTGCAGCGCGCGCGATCTTTTGGGGGACGCCGATGCGCCGGATCATCTCGGCGTCGGTGACGAAAAGAGTCTGCGGATGCAAGGCAAGCAGCGCGTCTTTCAGCGCGTCAAGCAAAGCAGCCAGGAGTTCCCTAAGCGTCTTTCGTTTTTTCGCGCCCTCATCTTGCTCAGTCATTGCAACACTCGCCTGCAGATAACTTCGGCGCCCCGGAGAGGAGGCGTCGCGGCTCGCCTGCACGATAATCTTGGCGTTTTGATCGTCGGTGATCTACGGTTCGGCGACGGCCGAGGGAGTTCCAGGTCTTTGGATGGGCCGACAAACGGCAATAACCTTGAGAACAAAAATGGCCTGTTGCTTGTTACACGAAGAATTTAACTACGAGTTTCATGTGTCGACCCAGTTGAATGCGAACCGCCGCGCTGCCCTCACGAGCCTTCGCCGTTTCCACCGGTCGGGCTCTTGGGCGGCCATCTCCGCGATCTTTGACGCAGCCGCATCGATCTTGCGACCGATCTTGCGATCAAGCTCGCTTCGCTTGGAAACGCCGTGCTGTTCTTTCCAAACTCCGAGCCACGCGGGCATTCTCGGTGTATCCACTGTCTGTTCCTCCTTTGGCCGGGTTGAGGCTTGCCCTGTTTGCCAATCCGAGCGGGTCGGATGCGCAGAATGCCGGCTTCAGCCGGACGCAGAATTCCAAGCCGGCGCGTTCAGCGGCGGCCCTTTACCTCTTCAATTTACTTATGAGTGATTCGCGGCCAAAACATGTGGTAACTTAGTACGAGCTCCGCGAATTTGTTTAGGACCAATACTGTAGCTGAGGTAGCGCATGAAGCCATGCTTGGCCGCAAACGCTTTCATATTATCAAAGGAATCCTCGCGGTAGGTGGCGGTATCATTCGGCATGATGGCAATCGCGCCGATTCCGATATCGCGCAACGCCCCGTTTGAGCCCGTGACAAGCTCATCCTTTGCTCAAGACGCGAGCGTCGCGCGTCAAATCATGGCGAATGCCAAGTGCGCACCCGCCCGAAATCGCCATCAGAATGTTTTACCAATGATCTCGATTGACTGTCCTAGCCAATGCTCGATTTCGCGTTTGTGCCACAGTAGCAAGCCGTGCTTTTCCCTTACCCAGCCGCCCTGAGCGAGGGATTGACGCGGGAACTCACCATGCCATTTTCCGATTTTAGGATCACAGGCGGAGCACATGGGTGCGGTCTCCTGAATGCGGGCTGACCAATAATGACAAAGCGTTGTGTCTTCAACGCAGCCGCATTTGCTGCACTGAAAGTACGACATTGACTCTTGTCCCGCTTACGGCGCCGTCTGCACATCCCGGCAGTCCGCACCTTGGGTGATCGATGCGGCTGAAGTCGGGCTCGAGCGGTATTAGGCAACCCTTTCGACGCTTTTCCACCGCTCATCCACTAAATTTAAGTCGGCAGCCCCTTGGCCGGAGCCTGGACAGTATTCTTGGCGTGGTTGCTGGTGCGCGCGTTCGCGGGGGCGATGCCCCCGACCACCAGGACAGGCAAAGCGAAGGCCTCCGCGCGATCCCACAGAAGGCCGAAGCTCTACCCCCCCACTTGAGCCTGCTTCTGGCCTCCCCAGTCGCAGGGCTCTCAACAACCACCAATCTAAAATATGACAGCGAAGCCTGTTGGGCTTAAAGCATCGCTGTTTGCTTCTGGGCGTATTTGTCACGCAATCGCGTTCATTTGTCAAAGAGCCTTGCCAAACAGATAGCGCGTCTGCAATTCGAGCCATTCTAGACTGGATTCCGCCTTCTGCGGGGTGGCCAGGCACAATCGACGCAGACGCCGCCGGGCCGGGCATAGTAGGCTGATCGCGAGGCTTAGGGTCGAAGGCAAAGCATCTTTCGGTGTCCCCGCAACTTACGCATCTGAATGTCCGGTACTGAAAGCTATCCATGCCGACGCGATGATCTGGTTCGACCATCACCGCGCGCATATCGCCACCGCAAACCAAGCATTGCATTGAGGTCTGCGTGAACAACGGAAAGCACCTCCGTATAGAAGCGCAATCGCACCAAGCCTACATCAAATTGTAAAGTGTCTATGACCCGCGAGCGTCTCGCGTCGGGGCCACCGCGTCAACAGTACTACCGTACCCGAATCCGCCTTACAAACGCACCCCGGTGACGGATTCTCAGACCGCGGAATTATCCCAGAAGGCGCAGCCATCATGCGGTGGGAAAGGGAGTGAATGGTCGACTTGTGTTCTGTGCGCGTCTTGACCCCTGCGCCCCTCTGTTGGAGCATTTCCATGCTGCACCTGCGGAGGTTTCTGGAGTGCTGTCGCCAGGCTTCGCAGGGCATAGCCCCTGATCATGTGATCGAGGTGGGCCAGCAGCAGTCGCGGACTCGATGTCCGGCCCTCGACATATCCAACTTGGCCTAGGCCCTGGCGGAATGGAGCGAGGTACGTTGACGGCTCACCTGCCGAAGCGCTGCTAATGTACCCGATCATCGGCATCGTCGGCTGTTGCGCACGCGCCATCAGCGGCCAAGCCGCTGCACTGCCGAGAAGCGTGATGAACTTGCGCCGTCTCATGGGTTTTTCCCCCGTAGGCCAAGGACCACACCATCTGCAGCGCGCTTCGGCACTTCGGGTTCGGGCCGATTGTGTTGCAAAACTATTTTCGCGACCAAAATGCGAAACATTGATTCAAGAACCGGCGCAAACGCGCAACCTTGATTCAAGATACCACTTGATTGGATTCGATTATTGCGTCTTCGCAGCGCAGCATAGAGTTTTGCAACACAATCGGCCATTAGCGGACATCGTCATTTCATTCGATCACCGTGGCCGCCGCCATTCATAATCCACTGAAGAACTTAAGCAGTATCGCCCGTCGTGCCGTTTCGCGAGTAACGCAGGCGGCCCCCATTAGGGTTGCCATCGTGCCTTGGATTTTGTCGTAATAAAACTCGCAGGTAGTGTCGCGATATGCCATCCACGCGCGCTGCATAGCGCGTGCCTTGGCCGTCTGGCTATCATCGAGCGTATCGAGCAGGCTTTTGTAGTTATCGTTGAGCAATTCGTCCCATATCAACTTTTCTATGTCATAGCAGTCGACCTCAATCGTCTTGGTGGCATATCTCGATCGTTTGATGCAGGGCTCCGCGACAAGGTTGAACAGGCACTTCCGTTCGCCATCATCTAAATCATCTTTGTTCTTTGTCACGCAATCTCGGATCAACGCGATTTCTTTTGCCGTGGGCTTGCGGGTTTGAGCGTGGCTCAATTCAGGGGCAAAACTTAAACCTAGCTGCAAGACGCAAATCAAAGCGGTCCTAAACGCCAGGTTGAATGGAGACCTCATTTGTCATTCTCCCTAGACGCGCGAGTCTGATGGTCAACTTGCGCAGATATATACTCATCGGCCTGGCCCCACGCCGCCAAGCGCATAACACAGGACGTTGCGTCGTTTGCGAAAACTCATGGGCGACGGTCCGCGATCTTTTCCACCTATGTCCGCTATGGGTCTCGGAATTACGGTGACGCCTTACCCATTGCGCCAATGCTCTAATAGCCGCCCGACATCGGCGTGGGCGGCGGGCTTTTTGAAATGCACCGCACTCAAGCTGCCACCTCGGATGACGCCTAAGGTTAGGGGCGAGGGATGAGCAATGGGTAAGGTGTCACCGTAGCCCCGCGACCGCCCCCACCCTAACCCTCCCACGCTTGCGGGGGAGGGAATGGGAGGGGCCGCGGGCGCACAAGGGGCGCCAACTACGGTTGCGCGCCTACTTCGCCGCCGACTCCATGCGGGCCGTCGTCCAGTGCTGGGCTGCGGCCTTGCTGCCGATGAACTGGGCGAGCGCCAGGGCGGCGTCGGATGCGGCTGCCTTGGCGGTCAGCGCTACCTCATAGTTGGTGTAGTCCTGCAGCGGCGCCGGGACGGGGCCGGCGAATTTCACGAATGTGCGCACCTCGCTCGCATTCATGAGGCCGAGCTCGATCTCGCCCTTGGCGATCATCTCCTGGCCCGGGTCGAGGCCGACGACCTTCACCTTGGGCTTGATCGTGTCCATGATGCCCGACGCGGCCAGGATGCGCTGGATCACGACGCCGCTGCCATTGGGCACGGCCGGATCGCCGACGCCGATCGATTTTGCGGCCATCAGCGTCTTCTTGAACGCGTCGGCGCTCGAAATGTCGGGGGCCGTTGCGGTTGGATTCACCGCCATGCCGATGCCGCCGCGACCGGCCGGCTTGCGGGTCTCGGGTTTGAGCCCGTTGATTTTTGCGAGCTCGGCCATCGCGGGCGCCGACTGCACCACGACGTCGAACGCTTCGCCGGCCGCGAGCTTTTGCGACACCATCGCGGGCGAGGTGGCGATGTAGCTCACCTTGTGGCCGGTCTGCTTGCTGAAGTCGGCGATGATCGGGTCGAGGGCAAGCTTCACGCCGCCGACGCTGATCAGCTTGACTTCATCCGCTGCCGCGATTCCGGCCGACGCGATGAGCGCGAGCGCGGCGAGGCAAGTGTTGGAGACGATGCGCATGGTCTATTCCTCCCAATTGGGTCTATCTTGGCTAGCGTTTCCAAGATTCAAATCATATCGGGCGATCTTGTAGGGGCGCCCCTCGTGGGCGCCCGCATGGCGGCAGGGCGGCCACGAGGGCCGCCGCTACCTGAATGGTAGCGATTTTCTGGATTGCCCGGAAGCCCGAACGGAGGTGTGGATGGCTTCCGGCATTTCGGGCTCCCCGAATGGGGTTCGAGGGCCTGATTTGACCGTTTCGCTCGGCATTCGACAGAGCGTAGTCTAACCTTTCCGCAGCGCTCGGACGAGGCCGCAAGAGAGGGATCGATGTCTTTCATCTCGACGATATCGCCACTGGCGCTGGTCGCGCTCTCCTCCCTTGCCGCGCTTTTTTTGAAATGCGCCGCACTCAAGCTGCCACCTCGGATGACGCCTAAGGTTAGTGGCGAGGGATAAGCAATGGGTAAGGTGTCGCCGTAGCCCCGACTTGGCGGTGCGCTTCCGTCAAGCTGCCGCCATAGCTGATCAGCCCGCCGGCCGCGACGAGCTCCCGAAACGGATAGATCGCGGGCACCGCGCGGAACTCACGCCGCCCGCCGCCTGAGCTGCGCTTGTGGCATCGCCAGCAAGAGGGCTTTTGTGGCGCGGTCCGACCAAGTAAGTTTCTTCCTAGCTAATCACTCAGCGAGGACAACATGCTCGAACGAATCTCAATCGGTGTTGCCGCACTCGTGGCAGCGCTGCTCGCCACGTTTGCGGGCGCTCAGGCATTTGATGACGCAAAGTATCCCGACTGGAAGGGCGCGTGGGACCGCATGGTCCCGACATGGATCCAACCGGGAGACAAACCGGCTCCGCTCACCGCGGAATATCAGGCCATTTACGACGCGAGCCTTGCGGCCCAGGCCCGCGGCGAACCGGGCAACGCACCTAGCACATTCTGCCTACCGCAAGGCATGCCGATGATGATGACCGCCTTCGATCCAATGGAATTCGTGGTGACGCCGGACGTCACCTATCTGTTGATCAGCCACGTCAACGATTCATATCGGCGAATTTATACCGATGGTCGCGACTGGCCCCGGGACTTCATACCGACCTACACGGGCTATTCAATCGGAAGATGGACTGATGCCGACGCCGATGGCCGCTACCATACGCTCGAGATCGAGACTCGCGAGCTGAAGACCCCGCGTGTCTTCGACATCACCGGCCTTCCAATGCACAAGGATGGGCAGACCGTCATTAAGGAGCGGATCTACCTCGACAAGGCAGATCGAAACTTCCTCCATGACGAAATCACCACGATTGACCATGCTTTGACGCGTCCGTGGACGGTAACCAAGAAGTACCGTCGCCTCCCGAGTTCCCGACCGAACTGGATCTCGCAGGTCTGCGCAGAGGCCAACTCATATGTGCGCATTCACGGTGAGGCGTATTTCTTGAGCGCAGATGGCTACCTTATGCCGATGAAAAAGGATCAGGCGCCGCCAGACTTGCGATATTTCAATCCGACGCGGGAATTACGGTGACGCCTTACCCATTGCGCCAATGCTCTAATAGCCGCCCGACATCGGCGTGGGCGGTGCGCTTTTTGAAATGCACCGCACTCAAGCTGCCACCTCGGATGACGCCTAAGGTTAGTGGCGAGGGATGAGCAATGGGTAAGGTGTCACCGTAGCCGCGGCACTTCGGGTTGGTGGCATAACCGGAAAGTCACGGATCGACTAAAAGTTCTCCGGTTTTGCCCCATCGGTCAGCTTCGCCTCAATCCGCGACTAGAGCCGGTTTCGCTATTTGAAGTAGCCCACTTCGCGATAGTAGCGCTCGGCGCCGGAGTGCAGCGGCACCGGCGGCAGCTGGGTCGCGAGTCGCGAGTCATAGGTGAACGGCACGTGCGTCCACCGGAACAGATCGCGATGCTCGTCGAGCGATTTCGCGATCGTATAGGCGAAGTCGGCTGAGAAGTCCGCTTTCGCATAAATCGCGCGCGACGACGTACCGACGCTCGGGATCGGAGCGTCCACGCCGCGGAACAGCGCGGTCGGGATATTGACGAGCTCCCCGCCCACGTCTTTTACCATGCTCTCGCGCAGATCCTGCGGCATCGGCAGGAAGCGCATGTCGTATTTCGCGGTGATTAGGTAATACGGCCGCATCTCCGGCGCGCCGCCGAGATAGAGATTGTTCATGATGACGACGTCGAAGGCATCGGGATCTTCCGGCAGCGTGCCGACGAAGTGCACGAAGAAGCCGCCCCAAGATTCCAGCTCTTTCTTGGTGATGCCGTAATATTTCAGGATCGGCATGTTGCCGGCGCTCTCGGTGGTGATGATCCGCACCGGCAGGCGCCTTTCCTTGATCTGGCGCAGGTCGGTGATGCCGGTCGAAGCCTTCACCATCATCACCGCGTAATTGGCGACGTCGACGCGGGCGATCAGCCGAAGCTCTTTATGGCCCCCATCCTTGGCATAGTCGTGCGAGCCCTCGTACATCCATCGGACGCTCGACCCCGAGGTGATGCCGAATTCAATGGGATGGTTGGGGGGCGGTGGCGAGCCTTCCGGATCGGTCTGCGGCGGCTCCCTCGTGCCGACGACGTAGCGCGGATTGTTGCCGCGCGAGCAGGTGTAGCAAATCTGCAGGTCATAGCCCTGCGGCTTCAATGCCTCCTTCAACACGTCGGCGATCGCGCCCCACGGGCACAGTTTGCAAGCCGCGGCCACGACAGGCTTTTTCGCCGCGAGGCCAAGCTCTAGCGCGGCTGACGGACCGGAGCCGCCGAATGCAAACGACAAAAGAAGTACGAAGCCGAATACAAATCCAAACGTGGTGCGGTTTCGAACACCCATCTGAATGCTCCCTCGTGCAGGGCCTCCAGAAATTGTTCGTTGTCTCCGGATGGCCTGAATGCAACGGAGGGTGCGCTCACGCCATCACAAGCGCAAGCACGAAGGAACCGCGGTTGGGCCAAAGCCCACGCACGCGGCTCGATAAGAGTCCCCCCTGCTATCTGTATTGATCGGCCGTGAGTTTTGCAGTCCTCCCCAACAGCCGTGGGACCACTCCATGCCGCTGAAAACATAGCACATCGCGCCATGGCGGTGTGGGGTCTTGGAACGAGGGTCAGAGCGTCCGCTCTACCTCGGAATGTGTTGCAAAACTATTTTTGCCTCTGGAATGAGCAACATTGATTCAAGGATGGACACAGACGCGCAACATCGATTCAAAATCTAGCTCGATCGGATTCAAATATTGCGCGATCGAGGTCCGGCGTCGAGTTTTGCAACACATTCCCTCGATAACCGGAAAACTGTGGCGCTCTCCGGCACTTCGGGTCGGGGCCAGTTGCGGACCCTGCCGCTCTTCCCTGCACGAACCGTAAGGGTGTAGCTTGAGCATCAGCGTCACCGTCGCACGCATGAAAGCGAGGGGCACATGAATTTATGGGCACAGTTTCTTTTGGCGATGACACTGGCGGGGGCGGTTGCGACGCCTTCGCTTGGGCAAACAAGGGCGCCCTCGGTCGGGTCGTCCGGCAGCAGGACGCAAAGTACCGCGTCGATTCCGGATTTTTCCGGCTTTTGGCTGCATCCCGGACTCGGATTTGGCCCCCCGCTCTCGGGGCCAGGCCCGGTGCGAAACAAGACGCGGCTTCCCTCCGGCGCGAGCAACTTCAACCTGCTGGTCGGTGATTACACCAATCCGATTCTGAAGCCCGAGGCAGCGGAGGTGGTCAAGAAGTTCGGCGAAATCTCGTTGTCCGGCCGGATTTTTCCGGACCCGGACAACCTGTGTCTTCAGAACCCCGTGCCCTATATTTTCTGGAATTTCAATGTCCTGCTACTGCAGCAGCCTGACAAGGTCACCCTCATCTACCCGCACGACAGCGACTTCCGCGTGGTACGGCTGAACCAGCCGCATCCCTCGACGGTGATCCCGTCCTTGCACGGCGATTCGGTGGGCTATTACGAAGGCGATACGCTGGTCATCGATACCGTGGGGATCAAGCTCGGGCCACATAGAATGATTGATCGTTTCGGCACGCCCTATACGCAAGCCTTGCACGTAGTCGAGCGCTATCGTTTCCTCGACTACGAGGCCACCAAGGCAGCGCTGGAACGGGCCGAGAAGGAATGGCCGCGCAACGGCGCTATCGATCCCAACTACAGGGGCAAGGGCTTGCAGCTCGAATTCACGGTGGAGGACCCAGACGTCTTCACCATGCCGTGGTCGGCGACGATCACGTATGGCCGCAACGCGTCCCAATCATGGGAAGAACGTGTCTGCGCCGAGAATGTGCAGCACGACTATCAGTACAACTTCTTCTCCGAGAAGGACGCGCATCTTCCGACTGCCGACAAGCCGGATTTCTGATCGAGGCAGGCCGCGAACTGGCTTCTACCCGGTCGGACAAGGATTGATCCTCGTTATCGACGTGGCGGGCAAGTTGCGCGACGCTGAAGATTGAGCGGTCAACATCGAGCCTTTCTGCTGCCCGAGACCAGGACGAATCGAGACGGGGCGTCCGCTCAGGGGTCATGAGCGGCGGTTTCGGCCTTGGCCGGCGAATGTCGGGTCTGCCCCCGAAGCTGACACAGCGTTGCGTTGCGGCGAACTTCGGGTCGGGGCCAGGAGGCGACATAACCGTTCCCGCGTGTCCAATTCACGCACGGAGATGGTCAGTTCCGCGACTGATCGAAGTATCTCAAATCCGGAGGCGGCTGGTCCTTGCCGGCTGGCATCAGGTAGCCATCCCCGCTTCGGAAATAGAATTCCTTGCCGATGCGGATGTGGTTGTTGTCCTCGGTGCAAAGATATTCGGACCAGACCGGATCGTACGCGCGATGGTAATTTCGCGTGATCGACCAGGGGCGGGTGAGGGCATTGTCGATGGTCGTGATTTCGTCATGCAGGAGGTCGTGGTTGGCCTTGTCGAGGTAGATCCACTCCTTGACGACCGTCCGGTTGTCCTTGTGCAGCGGCATGCCGTTGGCGTCGAACAGGCGCGGGCCCTTGAAACCGCGGGTCTCGACCTCGAGCGCGTTGTAACGGCCGACGCCGTCCTGGTCGATCCATTTGCCGATCGAGTAGCCTTCGAACGACGGTCTGATTTCCGCCGGCCAGTCGCGCCCGTCCGTATAGATGCGGCGAAATTCGCCTAGGTGGTCCACGCGGACATAGGTGGTCTCCGGGGTGACGATGACCTCGAACGGCTCATAGGCGATCATGACCCGCGGCATGCCTGACGGAAGGCAATAGAGTTGTGGATCACCGCCCCCGCTGCCGGAGTGAAGGGCCGCCAGATTGGCTTCGAAAATAGCCAGGTACTCGGCGGTCAGCGGAGCCTGCTGCTGGAGGCCACGAGGCTTGCTCGGGTCCCATTGCGCGCCTTCGTCGCCTCGGCTCCACTCCCCATTCAGGTCAGGATATTTCGATTCGTGAGGCGCCTGAGCAAAGGCAACCTTCATCGACAGCGTTGCCACCACCGCGATTACGCCGATCGAGCTTCGATACAGCATGAATGTTCTCCCTGGGATTGGCCCACAATGCGCAAAGCGCGAGCCGGTCAGCACCTTTGGTTTAGCTGCCATCATCCCGTCGCTGATGAATTAAAGCGGCGCGGGATTGGGACGCAGTATTTCAAGCGAAGGCTTTTGTACCGGTCTACCTTCAACACCGGAAGTATCTGGACAGGGCCGGCTCTTCCGAGTCGGGCCACAAGCGGAAGTCTCCGAGCCCTTTTTTACGCATAGAAATCGGCATAATTTTTGGGGTCGGGAGGGACTGGCCATGGAACTTTCCCGCCGCGTATTAGCTTCGTCACCGGGCCGTCAACGGCGCCTCGCCCTGTCCGATCTGCCTCATCACCGCGTCCATATCGGCGTGGTCCCAGACCTCGGCGAACTTGCCGTCTTTGATGCGATAAAAAGTAAACTCCGAAATAGTCACCCGACGATCAGTCGCCTCAATTCCCTGGAAGGCCCCCCGGTGGGTACCGGTGACCGTGAAGTGCCCCGCGATATAGTCGCCGTCGACGACGAGGTTCCGTATCTCCCAATGCCAGTCAGGAAATGCGGAGAACAGAGGCGCGAATTGCGCCACAACGGCGGCTGGATCCATAGGGACTTCGTTGACCCTGATGGTCGATGTATAAAATGAGGCCATTCGATCAACATCGTGCTCATTGCAGTACTCAAGATAGGACAGATACAGGGATCGGTGTTCGTCGCGCTGGGTCATGTGTTCTCTCCGCCTCACGTGGTCAACTCGCTTTGCATTTGACGATGCGGAAATAGGATTCCTACAGACTCTGTGCTAGGCTGCGGCGATCGCCTTCTTATCCTCATCCAGAGTGCAGCGCTGGAGCCGGCTGCTGTGCCTGCGCCGCGAGCGGCCACGCCGCAGCGGGGCTTCCGAGGAGCGCGATGAACTCGCGCCGTCGCATTCGACCGCCAACTCCGGAGATCATTTCACGGGCCCCAGAGTATCGAATCGGCGGGGATCAGTCAGGGGCGCAAAGAGCCATTTTGCAACCCGTCAAACCCCTTGAGGACCGTTACGGGTCAAGAGCGGCGGTAGGCCGTGGCCGCGCAATGTCGGGTTCTCCCCCGATAGCAGACGCATCGCTGCGCAGGCGCGAACTACGGGTCTGGGCCAGAAGTAGACGCGCTCGGTCGCTGACCACTGCCGCAAAACTTACGTTCTCGCGATCCTCCACGCCCGTTCTACAACGGGCGGATCGAATAGATCACTTCACCCTTGAACTTCCCCGCATTCGGCACCCACGGGAAGTAGATCACCCATTGGAGATGCACCCGTGCGCCGACTTCTTTCAGACCGGCAAACCCCTTGACGAGCTTCCCGGTCATATTCACCACGTCGAGGACACCCTGAGGGCCGATGACCAGCGCCTGCGGAACCCACTCCATCCCCTCCAAAGAACTCAGGAACACGCGGTAGAACTCGGCGGCCTGCCCATGGCCTTCCCAGCGCTCCCCTGCGGGCACCAACTCCATCACGCAATCATCGGTGAAGACGCTGAGCATGGCCTGCATCTGCGTCTTGAATTCATTCTCCGTGAACGGCTTGAACAACACCTCTTCGGCGTGAACGTGGGTCAGCCAAGCTCGCCGGATGGCATCGTAGCTCTCTGACGTGACTCCCCAAGTGATGGGTTGGCCTTTAAAGCGAGGGTCGCTGAGCAGCTGTGCAACTGGATCTGCGTCCATTCTTGTCCTTTCCGCAGGAGCCCTGCCGGGGAGGTCTTGGTGCGGTACGACCGTCGAAGTCTAGCCCGCTCCTATCGTACTTGACACAGGGAGCCAAACAGCGGCCTCGACTCCACCACAACGTCTGCTGTGGGGTCAAAACGGGAAATCCTCATCACGAGAATATCTTTTCTGCTTCACCTCCGAAACCGGACTCTTTTCCATCCATAAGACCAGGGCGGGAACCTTCCGGCAGTTGGGCATGGGGCGTATGGGGGACCGTAGTATTTGAGCATCGAAACTTTGAACGTCGCGGGTTCACCACGCAACGTCGCCGGTAACAGCATCGTGCAATTCGTCGGCCATTTCGCGCGTCTGCGAGGTTTGGATGAACTTGCTGCGTGACTCACTCACGCTCATCACGTGACTCCACTTCTCGCTCGCATTCCGAGCCTACAGCGAGCCTAGAAATCGGGGAGGTGCCTATTTGCGGGGCTTTTCTTGCCGCCCGGTCGGAATCAAAATCCGCTGCCGGCTGTCTTATCCGGCGGGGAATTGCGATGCTAAGCCACAATCGAGCCCAGGGAGGTCGCCATGAGCGATGGAACGGATCACACGAGACGTTGGCTGATCAATGCGGGCGGTGCGGCGATTCTGTCGAGCGCCATTTCGCCCACCGCCGCGCACGCGCAAACCGCGGCGGCGCCGGCGCCGGGGGCCTCGGCGGCTGCGGCCGCGGATTCGGCTCCCGTCGCCCCCGCCACAACCGCGCTCGCCGACTATGTCGCCAGCGCGCTCGATCGCGAGCTGCCCGCCGAGGTCGTCGTCAGGACCAAGCTGCATGTGCTCGACACGCTCGCCGCGATGGTGTCCGGCTCGCGTCTCAAGCCCGGAGATCTCGCCGCCCGCTATGTGGACAGCCTGGGCGGCAAGCCCCAGGCGATGGTCGTCGGCACCGGCATCGTGACGTCCGCCGTCAATGCGGCGCTCGCCAACGCCATGGCGGCCCATGCCGACGAAACCGACGACACCAATCCGATCGGCCCGGTTCATCTCGGCTGCGGCGCCGTGTCGGCGGCGCTGGCCACGGGCGAGCTCGCGGGGCGCACCGGCCAGGACCTGCTGCGCGCCGTGACGCTCGGCTACGACGTCGGCACGCACATGGTCACCGCGCTCGGTGTCAGCCAAGGATCCGGGCCGCGCAGCCCCTCGGTCCTGATGACGACCTTCGTGGCCGCCGTGGCCGCCGCCGCGATGCTGCGCCTCGACCAGCGCCAAGTGCGTCACACGTTCTCTTATGCGGCGCAACAGGCGTCCGGCATCGGCTTCTGGACGCGCGACCGCGAACATGTCGAGAAGGCGTTCGATTTCGGCGGCATGGGGGCGCGCAACGGCGTCATGGCGGCGACCATGGTGGCGATGGGATTTTCGGCGGTCGAGGATCCCTTCAGCGGCGAGGAGAATATCTACACTGCACTCGCCGACAAACCGGCGCCGGAGAAGCTTCTTGCCGGGCTCGGGTCGAGCTACGCCGTCTTCGGCACCACGATCAAGAAATGGACCGTCGGAGCGCCGCTGCAATCGGTGCTGGATTCCCTCGCGGCGCTGCTCGTCGATCCCGGCGTGCGCGCCGACAACATCAAGCACATCAGAGTCGATATGCCGACCGCCAGCATGCGCATCGTCAACAACAGCACGAGCCCTGATCTGTGCCTGCAACACCTCGTCGCGCTGATGATCGTCGACCGCGGTGCCACCTTCGCCAGCGTGCACGACGTGGCGCGCATGAGCGACCCGAAGGTGCTTGCGGTTCGCCAGCTGGTCGAGCTGGTGCCGAGCCAGGAACTGCAAATGGCGGTGCCGGCGCGCCAGGCGATCGTGCGGATCGAGACGGCGGATGGGCGCTCGCTCAGCCATCGCACTCGGGTCGTTCGCGGCACGGCGGGCAATCCGATGGATGCGAAAGAGATCGAGGCCAAAGCGCTTGACCTGATGGCGCCCGTGCTGGGTGCCGGCCGCGCCAATGAGCTCATCGTTGCGGTCGGCAATCTCGACCGCGGGGACCCGGTGTCGCGTCTGCGCGGGCTATTGCA
>WNFJ01608586.1_pt1 | contig 14605 bp, 14 predicted proteins | sample 5400461 | NCBI WGS metagenome assembly WNFJ01 (sample SAMN13153349, study PRJNA577476) | soil metagenome | isolation source: 115 cm saprolite on Douglas fir-dominated hillslope | place: USA:California | collected 2013-09-17 | reverse complement strand
CGTCCTGCCGGTTGAGCTTGCGGGTCAGGTCCTCCAGCTCGGTGGCGACGAAGTCCAGGTACGCGCGCACGTCCTTCTCGTCGAGCCCGCCGAGGCGGCCCTTGCGAAAGCTCTTCTGCTGCAGGTCGAGGGGCGTGAGTTTCACAGTCGTCTTGCTCCGCTCGCCGTGGAGCCATCAGATCTCGCCTTCGGCGCGTTTTCGATCGGCCTCATGGCTCGGAGGATACACCCGCTGTCAAGGTTGTATTCCGGTCGGCCTTCGGCTCGGCCGCCAGCTCGCGGATCGAGACCGCCCCCAGCACCCCGCCGCGGCACTGCGCCTTCACCTGGTACATCGCCTCGTCGGCCCTCTTGAGCAGGCCCTCCGGCTCGGGCGCGTCGTCGGGGAACGCCGCCACCCCGATGCTCGCCGTCAGCCGCAGCGGCCCGAACTTGCCGTCGGCGAGGAAGGCGGTGGCCGCGATCTCGCCGCCGATGCGCCGCGCCGCGGCGATCGCCTGGTCCTTGCTGGTCTCCGGCATGAGGATGACGAACTCGTCGCCGCCGTAGCGCACCGGAACGTCGGTGGAGCGCAGCGTCTTGAGCAGCAGCTTCCCCACCTCGTGCAACACCCGCGATCCGGCCTGGTGCCCGTGCTTGTCGTTCACCTGCTTGAAGTGATCGAGGTCGAAGAAGATGAGCGAGACCGGGTGCCCGAAGCGGGTGGCGCGGACCACCTCCGACTCCAGCTGCCGCTTCAGGTGCCGCGAGTTGAAGAGGCCGGTGTGATCGTCGAGGACGGTCAGCTCCTCCACCTTGTGGAAGTTGCGCGCGTTCTCGATGGCGATGGCCGAGAACTCCGCCACTGTTCCGAGGATGCGCAGGTCCTCCTCGGCGAAGACGCCGTCGCCCTCGCCGTTGACCAGCTCGATGACCCCGAGCATGAGGCCCTTGAAGGTGAGCGGCACGCAGAGGATGGAGGCGGTGTGGAAGGGCGAGGCGTCGTCGAAGCGGCTGGCGAAGCGCGGGTCCTTGGCGACGTTCGGCACCAGGAGCGGCAGGTTGTGCTGCGCCACCCAGCCGGCGATGCCCTCGCCCGGCTTGATGCGCGAGCCGACCAGCTGATCGGAGCCCGCCCCGACGGCGGCATGGAAGTACAGCTCGCCCGTCGCCTGGTCCTTGAGGAGCAGCGACCAGTTCCGCGGCTTGAGCAGCTCGCTGACCTTGGCGAGGATGACGTGCATCACCTCGCCGATGTCCAAGGACGAGGTCAGCGCCTTGCCAATCTCGTTGAGGACCGCGAGCTCGTCGACGGTGCGCTGCAGCTCGCGGAGCAGATCTTTGCCCCGCATTCCATAGAGTGTACGCCGGGTTGTCGCGACGCGCCAATTCCGATACGAAAGCCTTTGATGAAGCTCCTGCTCTGTTCCGCCTCGCCGCGCCGGCGCGAGTTCCTCGAGCGGCTCGGTATCGCCTTCGAGCAGGCGAGCGCTCAGGTCGACGAGACGCAGCGCCCCGGCGAGCCGCCGCTGGGGTTCGCTTTGCGCATGGCGGTGGAGAAGGCGGCGGCCCGCGCCCGGCCCGGCCATGTCGCGCTGGCGGCGGACACCATCGTGGTCGTCGAGGGCGAAGTGCTCGGAAAGCCGCGCGACCGGTCCGATGCGGAGAGGATGCTGCGCAAGCTCTCAGGCGTCGAGCACCGGGTGATCACGGCCGTCTGCGTCGGGCAGCGGGCGGTGGCGGTGGAGACCACTGTCCGATTCGCGCCGCTCAGCGAGGCGCAGATCCGCTGGCTCGCGGCCTCCGGCGACGGCGACGACAAGGCCGGCGCCTACGCGCTGCAAGGGCTCGCCGGCGCGTTCGTCGAGCGTATCGACGGCAGCTTCAGCAACGTGATCGGGCTGCCGCTTTCGGAGACGCTGGCGCTGCTCTCCGAGGCAGGCGTGGAGCTGCCATGGGCGTGAAGGAGGGTATCGCGGTAGTCCGCGAGAAGATGGCGCGCGCCTGCGCGCGGGCGGGCAGGGCGGAGTCGTCGGTGAGGCTGGTCGCGGTCAGCAAGCTGCAACCCGTCGAGAAGCTGCGCGCGGCGGTGGCGGCGGGCCAGCTGGCGTTCGGCGAGAACTACGCGCAGGAGCTGCGGGACAAGTCGGCCGAGCTGCCGGGAGTGGAGTGGCACTTCCTCGGCTCGCTGCAGACCAACAAGGCGAAGCTGGTGGCGGGGCGGGCGGCCTTGATCCACACCTGCGACCGGCTGGCGCTGGCGCAGGAGATCGCGAAGCGCGCGCCCGCGGGGCAGCGCGTGCTCCTGGAAGTCAACGTGGGCCGCGAGCCGCAGAAGGCGGGCGTGCTGCCGGAAGAGGTGCCGGCGCTGCTCGAGCAGGTTCGCGCGCTGCCGGGCCTGCGCTGCGAGGGGCTGATGTGCATCCCGCCTCTGGAGCAGGATCCGCGCCCGCACTTCCGCGCCCTGCGCGAGCTGGCCGCGCGCCTGCGGCTCGCCGAGCTGTCGATGGGCATGAGCGCCGACTACGAGCTCGCCATCGAGGAAGGCGCAACCCTGATCCGCGTCGGCACCGCCATCTTCGGAGAACGGCCCCCAAAATGATCCTCGCTCTACTCCTCGCAGCGCAGCCGCAGGCGGTCGCGGTCCTCGAGTTCCGCGACAAGGTGCCGGTCGAGCAGCGCATCGACGCTGCCTATCTTTCCGACCGGGTCCGCTCGGCGGTGAAGCAGGACCTTCCCGCAGCGAAGGTCATCACCCGCGAGAACATGCTGGTGCTGCTGCAGGCGAGCGGAAAGGACCTGGCCGACTGCGAAGGCGAGTGCGAAGTGGATACCGGCCGGCGCATCGGCGCGGACCTGGTGGTGAGCGGCGATCTGCTCAGATTTGGTACTCAGTATAAATTGAACATGAAGCTGCACGCCACGGGGTCGGGCGAGCTGATCTCGGGCGCGGTGGCCTCGGGAGCGACGGCGGACGAGCTCGACAAGGACTTGAAGCCCGCCGTCGACAGGTTGCTCGGGCCTTTCCTGGAGGCGCTGCGAGAGCCGGCGCAGGCGCGCTCGCCGCACTACAGAAACGTCCTGCTCTCGCTCTGGGCGACGCTGGGATATTCCTCGATGAGCACCTCGACCGGCGTGCCGGCCTCGAGCGGCTCGGCGGCGGGTCTCGTCTACGGGTTCGGCGGGCAGATCTTCTTCCACGTCGTGGGCCCGCTCTTCCTGGGCGCGCTGACCGATTACAGCTTCTTTCCTTCGGTGACCGGCGGGAGGACCGACGGATTGCTCGCCGGCGGCGGCGTGCGCATCGACCTCGGCGAAGCCGCGATCTTGGGCGGCGCCGGATACTCCAGCCTGTCCAACAACGGCGGCAGCGGCTATGGGCTGCTCGGCGCGATCGAGTACGGAATCCTCCGTCTCCAACTCGCCTGGCGGCACGGAAGCTCCTCGCTGACGTCGGGGGCGACGGTGCTCGATCAGACGGAGAGCGTGATCGCGGCCCAGGCCGGAGTGTCGATCACTTTTTGATCGCGCCCGCAGGCGCTTGCCTCACCCGGGCCCGGCCGCTATGAAGGGCCCGCCATGGCCCCCTTTGCAGACGAGAAGCTGAAGACGGAGATCCGCTCCTTCAACGAGCGCGGACAACTCGGCGCAGACCCGCTGGCCGCGCGCTACGTCGAGCGGCGCGCCGGCTACTCGCTCTTCGCGCGGCAGATGTCCGAGGCGGACATCGAGGCTCTGCGCCCGTACCTCTTCTGCTACACGGAGCTGCCGCCGAGGAAGAAAGTGGTGGTGCGCAACTTCATCGCCGGCGAGTGGCGCGCGCCCGCTTCCGGCGAGCACGCAGCCATGACCTGCCCGGCGGACAAGCGCCTCCAGCTCTTCGACGTGCCCGCCTCCGGGAAGCAGGACGTCGAGTCGGCGCTCTCCTTCGGCGACGGCGTGTGGAAGTCCCTGGCCTGGGCGGACGAGGGGCTCGCGTACCGCAAGCAGGTGGTGAAGAACGTCTCCCGCATCTTGAACTACTACACCGAGGAATTCCTCGAGGAGATCCGCCAGCAGATCCCCAAGACGCGCCTCGAGGCGCAGAAGGACTTCTTCGAGGCCAAGCATCAAGGGCGAGATGGTCCCCGACATGATGGCGGGACAGCGCTTCTGGCGCGACCCGTACCTCCCCGCGGGGCTGGCGGCGATCATCACGCCGATGAACTTCATCTGGGGCATCCCTATGATCCACCTGGCCGGGGCGTACCTCATCGGCTGCCCGTGGATCCTGAAAGGGCATCCCTTCTCGGCGCTGACCAACACCTCGATGGTGCGCTGCTTCATCGCCGCGGGCGCGGATCCGCGCTTCATCCAGAAGGTCGAGGGATTCGGGAAAGGGATCGCGAACCTCGCCACCGACCACCGCGTCGCGGTGGTGGCGGTGACCGGCAGCTCCGACACGGCGCGCGCCATCAGCAGCGGCCGCGGGCTCGCCCGCACGCGCTTCGAGGGCGGCGGCTGCAACTGGTCGTGGGTGGACGACGGCTACAGCGACGACGACCTGACGAAGATCGCCACCCGCCTCACTTATGCAAAGCTCGGCCTCAGCTCGCACAAGTGCACCGGGCTGCACGGCGTATCCGCCACGCGTGCGACGCTGGACCGGCTGGTGCCGCTCATCGCGGCGGAGATGGATCGCTGGCAGACCGCCGATCCCCGCGGCGACGCGCCCGACCAGACGCTGGGCCCCATGATGGTGCACAAGGCGCAGACCGCGCTCGAGGTGGTGGCGCGGGCCAAGGCGGCCGGCCTGCGGGTGGTGCGCGAGGGCGGCCGCGTGCCGGGCGAGTACGGGCAGAACGCGGAGGCGGTGAAGCCGGCGCTGATCGACGGCGTCAACCCGCACACCACGCTGAAGCACGACTGGGACGGCAAGGGCGTGCGCGAGTACCGCATCGCCACCACCGAGCTGTTCATGCCCATCCTGGTGGCGATGCCGCTGCAGTTCGAGCCCTTTTCGACAATCCGCACGACCTGGCGACGTCGATCTGGACCCGCGACGATCGCAAGCTGACCCGCGCCCGCCGCACGCTCGCCGGCATGCTCAAGGAGAATGACGGCACCGACAGCGCGCTGGAGTGGGAGGAGTTCGGCGCCTCGACCATCGGCGAGAGCGGCAACATGGGCGTCGGCGAAGTGCAGGCGACGGTCTCGATCTACGCCCGGCGCCAAAAGGGCCGGCACTTCGTTTTCTAGTCGCGGCCGCCGCAGCGGCTTAGCGACTACGCCTGTAGCCGTCAAATTGGGTTATGAAATCTTTCTAGATGCGGATTACGCTCGACGGAGAAGCGATCGAGGCGGAGGAGGGGGACACCGTCGCGGCCGCGCTCTTGCGGTCGCGCATCACCACCTTCACGAGGTCGATCAAGTACCACCGGCCGCGCGGGCCCTTCTGCCTGCAGGGCAGCTGCGGGCAGTGCCTGATGCGCATCGACGGCGTGCCCAGCCTGATGGCCTGCCAGGTGCGCGCCGAAGAGGGCATGGTCTGCGGGCGGCAGAATGCGCCGCTCGGGCTCATCGAGGCGGACGTCTTTCGCGCGGCGGACTTCCTCTTTCCCGAGGGGCTCGACCACCACCACTTGCTCACCGGATCGCGGGTGCTCGGGCGGGTGGCGCTGGAGATCGCGCGGCGCCTGGCGGGGCTGGGCGAATTGCCCTCGAGAGTGCGCGAGGCGCAGCCGGCCGAGCTGCGCCAGGTCCGGCTCGCGGTCGTAGGCGCGGGTCCGGCCGGGCTCGCGGCTGCCCGTGCTGCGGCAAGCGAAGGCGCGCGCGTGCTGCTCCTCGAGCGCGAGGCGCGGGCCGGCGGAGCGGCGTGGCTGGCCGTCGATCCTGCTGCGCCCGCCGCCGCGTGGGTCGAAGAACAAGTCCGAGCTCTACGTACTGCCGGGGGCGAGGTGCTCCTCGGCGCCGAGTGCGTTGGTTTGTACGCCAACGAACCGCGGCCACCGGTCGAGGCGCTCCTGGCGGTGCGCAGGGGCGGGGGGCTCCTGGTAGTGGCCGCCGAGCGCGTCATCGTGGCGAACGGCGGCGCCTCGCAGCCGCTACCGTTTCCGGGCGTCGACCGGCCCGGTGTCTACGCTGCGCGCGGGCTGCTCTCGCTCTACGCGCGGAGCAAGGTCCGGGTCGGCCAGAAGCTGGTGGTGCTCGGCGACGGCAAGGAGCTGATCGACTGTGCCCGCGCTCTGCGCCTCGCGGGCTACGAGCTGGCGAGCGTCGTCGCGCTGAGCGCCGAGCGCCCCGAAGCGCCGGACCTCGAAGTGCAGGAGGCGCAGCCGGTGCGGGCGCTCGGCAATCCGGTGAGGGCCATCGAGATCGCGCCACAGGCTTCGGACCTCGAGCCGCCGGCCTCGGACCTCGGGCCTGAGGCCCCAGGAGTCAAGCTTCGAGCGCGGATTCGATGCGACGCCGTCGCGATTGCGCTCAGTCCGGCGCCGCTGCACGGGCTCGCTTCTTCCGTGGGGGCGGCGGCGAAGTGGGTCCCGGCGCTGCACGGCTTTCCTCTCCAGATCGACGCCGACGGGCGCACCGCAGTGCCGTGGCTCTTCGCCGCCGGGCGCGTCGCCGGCCTCGGTGGTGCGGCTGCGGTCGCCTCGGGGGAAGCTGCAGGGAAGGCCGCATGCCGCTGATCGACAAGGCCATCCTCTGCGCCTGCGAGGACGTCTCGGTCCACGACGTCGAGGGCGCGATCGCGCATGGCTTCGGCGCCCTGCCAGGGCAAGAGCTGCGAAGCGTCTGCGATGCGCATCTGCGAGCGGCGCAAGGCGGTGCCCAAAGAGGCGCAGGTGCCGTTCCGGGCGCGGCCGCCGATGGCGCCGACGGCGGTGGCGGCGTATGCAGGCGTGGAAGGGCTGGCCTCGGGCCTCGCGCCTCGCGCCTCGGGCCTGAGGCCGACCTGGGGGAAAGGGCCGCATCCGCTGCAGCCGAAGACGGCGCTGCCGGAAAGAGCGGACGTGGTCATCGTCGGCGGCGGGATCATGGGACTCGCGCTGGCCTGGAACCTGGCCGCCTCGGGTGCGCAGAGGATCCTGGTGCTGGAGCGCGGCTACCTCTGCGAGGGCGCGTCGGGACGCAACGGCGGCGGCGTTCGCGCGCAGTGGACCACGCCGACGCTGATCGAGCTGGCGAAGGAATCGATCGCCTTCATGGGCCGCTTCGCGCAGGAGCTGGGCATCAACGTCTGGCTGCGCAAGGGAGGCTACCTCTTCCTCGCCCACGACGAGGAGACCGTGCGCCGCATCGAGTACGGCGCCGAGCTGCAGAAGCGCCACGGGCTTGCGACGCGCGTGATCTCGCCCGGCGAGGCGCAGGAGATCGTTCCGCAGCTCGACATCTCGCGCTTCGTTGCCGCCTCGTGGAACCCCGACGACGGCGTCGTCTTCCCCTGGCCCTTCCTCTGGGGCTACGCCGACGGCGCCAAAAAGCGCGGCGCGCAGGTAGAGACGTTCACGCGCGTCACCGGCATCGAGGTGAGCGAGGGCCGCGTGCGCGGCGTGCAGACGGACCGCGGGAGGGTCGCGGCGGACCGGATAGTGATCGCCACCGGCGCCTGGAGCCCCGCAGTGGCGAAGCTCGCGGGCGTCGCGCTCCCCAACGTTCCCTACCGCCACGAGATCGTCTCCAGCGAGCCCTTGAAGCCCTTCCTCGGCCCGCTGGTGTCGATGTTGGGCACCGGGCTCTACTTCTCGCAGTCGATGCGCGGAGAGATCGTCGGCGGGATGGGCGATCCAGCGGAGCCGCCCGGCCTCAACCAGACCTCGAGCTTGCACTTCCTCTCGCGCTACGCGAGAGCGCTCACCGAGGTCCTGCCGCAAGCCGGCGATGTGAAGCTCTTGCGCCAGTGGGCCGGTTGCTACGACTGGACGCCGGATCACTCGCCGATCCTGGGGGAGACGCCGGGCGTCGCCGGATTGCTCCAGATGAGCGGCTTCGTCGGCCACGGCTTCATGATGGCGCCCGCGGTCGCTCGCCGCATGGCCGCGTGGATGGGCGGCGCGTCCGACGAAATCTTCGACCGCTTCAACCTGCGCCGCTTCGCCGAAGGCCGGCTCATCCACGAGAGTTTCATCATCGGCTGATGCGCTGGCACTGACCCCGGAAGTTGTGGGATGCCTCTGGGATGGACCTCGCCGGTTGGGAGCTGTGGATCGCAGCGGCGCTGCTGCTCGCCGGCGGCGAGCTGCTGCACGGCGCGCTGGTGCTGCTGGCGATGGCCGTCGCGTGCCTGCCGCCGGCGCTGGGTTCCGCGCTGGGCGCGGGTCCGGTGGTGCAGGTGCTGCTCTTCGCTGGCGCGCTGCTGGCCGAGTTTCCGCTCATCGGCCGCCTCGCCAACGCCCGCCGCGTCCGCCGGCTCGCCGGCAACGCCGAGGCCATCGTCGGCAAGCGCGTGCGCGTGCTGCAGCCGGTCACCGAGGAGAAAGAGGGCGTGGTGCTGCTCACCGGCGAGCACTGGAAGGCGCGGTCTCTCGCCGGCGAGCTTCAGCCCGGCGCCGAGGCGCAGGTCGTGCAACGCGATGGACTCTTGCTGCTCGTCGTCCCTTTCGAGAGGTAACCAACATGGGTGATCTCATCGCCGTCGGAGCCCTGGCCGTCGTCACCATCCTTTTCCTGCGCGCCGCGCTGCGCACGGTGCCGCAGGCGCACGTGATGATCATCGAGCGCCTGGGGCGCTACCACCGCACGCTGCAGAGCGGGCTCAGCCTGGTGATCCCGCTCATCGACAAGCCCAGCCCGTTCCTCATGCGGCGGCTGGGCCAGGCCGCGCTGCAGAACCACGTCGACATGCGCGAGATGGTGCTGGGGCTCGACTCCGAGCAGGTGATCACCCGCGACAACGTCGGCATGGGCGTCGGGTCGGTCATCTACTACCAGGTGATCGACCCGGTGAAGGCCAAGTACGAGATCCAGGACGTGGGCTACGCCATCGATCAGCTGACCCGCACCAACCTGCGCAACTTGATGGGCGGACTGACGCTCGACGAAAGCCTCACTTCTCGCGACCACGTCAACGTGCGCCTGCGCGAGGTGCTGGACGAGGCGAGCGAGAAGTGGGGCGTCAAGGTGACGCGGGTGGAGATCCGCGAGATCGATCCGCCCAAGTCGATCCAGGACTCGATGGCGCTGCAGATGCAGGCCGAGCGCGAGCGCCGCGCGCAGGTGACTGCGGCGGAGGGGCAGAAGCAGGCCGCCATCTTGAAGGCCGAGGGCGAGAAGGCCGCCAAGCTGCTCTCGGCCGAGGGCGATCGCGATGCGCAGATCGCGCGCGCCGAGGGCGACCGGCAGTCGGAGATCCTGCGCGCCGCCGGAACCGCGCAGGCGATGACGACGCAGTTCAAGGCCATCAACGAGGCCGGCGTGTCGCCGCAGATCCTCGCCCTCAAGTACATCGAGGCGCTGCAGAACATGAGCAGCGGCTCCAACAAGGTCTTCATCCCCTATGAGGCGACGGCGCTGCTCGGCGCGCTGGGCTCCATCTCCGAGGCGGTGGGTGGAACCAAAGCCCTCTTGCCCAAGCTCGATCAATCGGTGCTCTCGGCAGCGGCGGCGGCGGCGGTGCGTCCGAAAGGCTAAGCTGCGCGGCATGGTCACCGACAAGAAGCTGGGCTTCATCGGCGCCGGCAACATGGGCGAGGCGCTGCTCAAGGGATTGCTCAAGACCGGGGCGGCGAAGCCCGCGCAGATCCTCGCCAGCGCCCGGCGGCCCGAGCGCGTCCGCGAGCTGGTCCAGGCTTACGGCGTCCGCGGCGGCAGCAACGCGGAAGTCACGCGGGAGAGCGACGTCGTCGTTCTCTGCGTGAAGCCGCAGATCCTCGATCAGGTGCTGCGCGGCATCTCGACCGAGGTCTCGCGCGAGAAGCTGATCATCAGCATCGCGGCCGGCGTGCCCATCGCGGCCATCGAGCGGCGCCTTCATCCCCCGGTGCGGATCGTGCGCGCGATGCCCAACACGCCGGCCACGGTCGGCGCGGGGGCGACGGCGATCTCGCTCGGCGAGCACGCGACCGAGGCGGACCTCGCCACCGCGCGCACCATCTTCGACTCCGTGGGGCTCACCGTCCAGCTCGACGAGTCGCAGCTCGATGCGGTCACGGGCCTGTCTGGGAGTGGCCCGGCGTACATCTTCCTCATCATCGAGGCCCTGGCCGACGCGGGCGTCAAGGTCGGGCTCTCGCGCCGGGCCTCGCTGCAGCTCGCGGCGCAGACGGTGCTCGGCAGCGCCAAGCTCCTCATCGAGAGCGGCCAGCACCCGGGCATGCTCAAGGACGGCGTCACCAGCCCGGGCGGCACGGCGATCGCGGGCCTGCACACGCTGGAAGCAGGCGGCCTGCGCAACGTGCTCATGAATGCGGTCGAAGCGGCAACGAAGCGGTCGCGCGAGCTGGGCGAAGATTTCCTGCGCAAGTTATAGAGGCGCCATGGACTTCTCCGGAATGCAGCTCGCGCTCGAGGGCGCGCCCAAGGAGCAGCTCGACAGGCTGCAGTTGCCGCGCGAGGTGCGCGACTTCCTCGAGAAGCACGACGGCGCGCGCGGCACGGTGGGACCGCGCAATCGGCCGGTCGTGATCTGGAGCGCGGAACAGATCGCGCGCGAAGCGGAGGCTCAGGAGGTGACGCGCGCCACGCCGGGCCTGCTGCTCTTCGGCAGCGACGGCGGCGCCGAGGGCTACGGCTATCTGCCGCGGCAGCAGCGCGGCAAGTACGGGCGCATCTCCTTCATGGCCGCGGGCGCGCACGAGTTCGAGAGCCTGGGCGACTCGCTCGACGAGCTGCTCACCGCGCTGGCGCAGGGTCGCTGACGGCGGTCACGGGCGGCGGGCGCGGCTCGATCTCGCCGCCGTGCAGCAGCGCGCCGTGATCGTCGAGCACTTGCTGCAGCGCCGCGTCGGGCTCGGGCAGCGAGTCGGGGTTGCCGATGTGCAGGAAGCGCACGCCGCCCAGCGCCGAAGTGGACCCCTCGACCTCCAGGAAGAGGAGCGAGCTGTCGTCCGAGAACTGCAGCCCGCCGACGCTGGTGCCGCCGGCCACGGGCAGGTGCGCCACTTCGCTGCCGCCGGGGAGCCCGTAGAGGTGCGCGGCGCCGTCCTGGCCCGAGGCCGCGAGCAGCTTTCCGTCGCGCGAGAAGGCGATCGAGGCAGGCGCGGCTCCCTCCATCTTGAGCTCGCCTTTGGGCGCGAGCGTCGCCGGATCGAGCAGCGCGATGCGCGCCGAGGAGCCAACCGCCAGCGTCGCGCCGTCCGCCGAGAGCGCCAGGGCGGACGCCGGCAGCGGCTTTCCTGGCAGCGTCTTTCCGGAGCGAAGGTCGAAGCGCGCGAGTTGGCCGGCCAGTTTCAGGAAGAGCAGCTTGCCATCGGGCGCGACATACCAGTCCTCGATCGCGCCCGAGGGAAGTGCGAGCGTGCGCAGCTCGCGGCCGGTGGCGGCGTGGCGGACGCTGGGCTCGCCGGTGTCGCCCCGCAGCAGCAGGGAGCCGTCGGGGAGGAAGTTGGCGTCCTTCGCCGGCCGCTGCAGCTTGAACTGGTTGCGCAGGCGGTTGGCCGCCAGATCCCAGATGCTGACGGCGCCGTCGGCGCGAAGCGCGGCCAAGAGCGTGCCCGAGGCAGACAGCGCCAGGTCCAGCACGGGGCCTCCTTCCTGCAGCGAGGCGACGAGCTTGCCGTCGCGGTCCCAGCGCCCGATCACGCCCGCGCTCCCGCCCGCCGCGTAGCCCCCGCCGGGAAGGAAGGCGAAGTCGGTGAAGGAGCCCGGCACGCCGCGCCGCTCGGTCGCGACGTCCCAGAGGAGCAGCGCGTTCTGCTGCTCGCCAACTGCGATCTGCTGCCCGTCAGGCGAGAAGTCGACCCACACCGGCGGAGCGGGGCGCGGCAGCACCGCCAGCAGCTTGCGCGACTCCGCGTCCCAGAGGCGGACGGTGCGGTCGAGCGAGGCCGAGGCGACGCGCATTCCGTCGCGGGAGACGGCGAGGTGGCCCACGCGCTCGCTGTGTCCCGCGAGGACGCCCAGCGGACGGCCGCCGGCGTCGAAGAGGTGGATGTCGCGGTCCGTGGTCGCTGCCAGCAGATTTCCGCCGCAGCCGATCTCGTGCTCGCCGGGCGGCAGCGGGAGCAGGGCCGAGCCCTCGAGACGGACGCCGCCTTCGTTGGAATAGAGGAGCTTGCCGCCGCCGCAGTCGGCGATGCGCAGCGAGCCGAAAGGCAGCGTTCCCGACTGGCCGCTGGGCGGATCCAGGAAGCGCGTGCCGTCGGCGCAGGCCGCGAGAAGTCGCCCGTCCGAGAACGCGATCGATCCCTTGCTGGAGCTGGCACACTTGATCGACCCCAAGAGCGCCCCGCTGTCGCGCGCGTGCAGCCGCACGGTGCCGGCGAGGTCGCGCGAGGCGATGGCGCCGCCGTCGGCCGAGAAGGCGACGGATTTGATCGGCTCCGGGGCGGTGAATCGCCACAGCTCGCGGCCGGTCGAGAGATCGAAGACGCGCGCGTTGGAGTCCATGCCCGCCGCGGCGATGGTCTTGCCGTCCGGGGAGAAGGAGGCGGTGATCACCCAGCCTTCGGGGCCGGCGATGCGCGTGACCCCGGCGGCGTCCGCGCCCTCGATGACCGCGCCCCAGCGCGCCTGCGGGCTGTCCTCCTGCACGCGGGCCCCGGCGTAGAAGATCTCCGCCTTGTGCCAGAGGAACTCGCGCTCGGCGCCGTGCGCTTTCTCGAGAAACGCCTGCGCGAGGTTGTGCCGCGCCTCCGCCAGCGCCGCCTTCGCCCGCCGGGACTCGTCGTGGATCACGAGCAGCGCCGCGATCAGGAGCAGGAGCGCGAGGCCGCTCACCGCCGTGAGCCCGCGGTGCTTCTGGACGAAGCGCCGGAGCAGCTCCCACGAGCTGTACTGGTAGGCGCGGACGTTGCCGCCGGTCAGGTAGGTCTCGACCTCCCGGGCGACCTCTTCCGCGCTTCCGTAGCGGGAGGCGCGATCGCGCTGCAGGGCGTGCTCGGCCACGGCCGAGAGCTCGGGCGGCGCGTCGCGCAGGAGCGATCGGACCCGCGGCGGCGGGTCGGCGATCACTTTCGCGATCACCGAGTACGCCGAGGCGCCGTCGAAGGGCGGGCGGCCGGTGAGGATCTCGAAGAGGATGGCGCCGAGGCTCCACACATCGCTGCGCTCGTCGATCTCCTCGAGCTTCCCCTGCGCCTGCTCCGGGCTCATGTACGACGGCGTCCCGAGCGCCTGTCCGGCCATGGTTGCGCCGGCAGAGCGCATCAGCTCCGCCTCGCGCGCCACCTGCTTGCCCCGCACGTCCTTCTGTCCACGGGCCTTGGCGAGGCCCCAGTCGAGGAGCACCGTCTCGCCGAACTGGCCGATCATGACGTTCTCGGGCTTCAGGTCGCGATGCACGACGCCGCGGCTGTGCGCGTAGGCGACGGCGTGGCAGATGTCCGAGAAGTGCGAGAGCAGCTTGAGCCGCTCGGCCAGCGTGCGCGCCTCGGCCAGCTTCTTCTTCAGGGTGACGCCGCGGACCAGCTTCTGCGTGTAGTAGGTGGCGCCGTCGGGGCGCACGCCCAGCTCGTAGACGGGGACGATGTTGGGGTGCTCGAGCTGCCCGGTGATGCGCGCCTCGCGCACGAAGCGAGAGGACGCGGCCTGCGAGGTGCTTCGCGGCGTTCCGCCCGGCGGCACTTCGGCGTCGGGCAGGAGCTCCTTCAGCGCGATCTCGCGACCGAGGTGCTGGTCGAACGCCAGCAGCACGCGCGACATCCCTCCGCGCCCGTATTCGCTGCGGACCTCGTAGCGGCCCGGCGTTTCCGGGGTGACGGGACCTTCTTCGCTCCCCGACATCTTCGGGGGGACGACGGTGGGCGTCGCGTCCGGATGCGAGCGGACGACGGTTGCCCCTCCGTCATCTTGCTGGCGCGAGAGCGTCGAGTCGGCATCCTGCTCGCGCGCCACCGTCCGCTGCCGATCGGACGCAGCCTGGACGTCGGGGCGGGCGATGGTCTTTGCGGAGTCTTTCTCGTCCAAGGGACGCGGATTCTACCTGCCCGGCGGCCCAGCGCGACCATCTCCCTCGGCGCCGGCAAAAAAAATTTTTTTTGCCGGGGCGCGTTTTGGACGGGGGTCGCGTTCTGGGGCTTCGAAAACGAGACCCCACCCGCCGCCGCTCGAGGAGGGCGGCCTGGCACGCGGCCTGCTTTCGCTACTTCACGTGAACCGTCACGTCCGCAGACAAGCCGGGCCGCAGGGGGAGGTCGCTCGGAGGATCCACCCAGGCGATGCGCACCGGCACGCGCTGCACCACCTTGACGAAGTTGCCGGAAGCGTTGCTGTGGGACCTACGCTGCCGGCCTGCGCAGCACACCGGCCAGCGAGGCGGGGTCGGCCTGGTCGCTCGGGTTGACGCTGACGTGGCGGTAGAGCACCTCGCCGCCCTTCGCCACCACCAGCGTGCCGCCCTGCTGCCAGGGGTCGCCCCGGATCTTCCCCTGGCGGAAGCCCTTCCTCAGCGTGCGGATGAACGGCAGCCAGCCGCGCGGTCCCAAGGTCAGCAGGGCGGAGCGCTTGAGGCCGGCGGCCCGGTAGCTCTGGCGCGACCGGTCGGTGAGGA
>WNFJ01182970.1_pt1 | contig 14605 bp, 15 predicted proteins | sample 5400461 | NCBI WGS metagenome assembly WNFJ01 (sample SAMN13153349, study PRJNA577476) | soil metagenome | isolation source: 115 cm saprolite on Douglas fir-dominated hillslope | place: USA:California | collected 2013-09-17 | reverse complement strand
AAAAAGAGGCGAGCTTTCGCTCGCCCCTTTGCACCCACTCTCAAGCAGAGAATTAGATTTGCCCCATCCCGCCATCCACATTGATTTCCACGCCAGTGATGTACGAAGCGTCCTGCGAAGCCAGGAACGCCACAGCGCCGGCCACTTCCTCAGGCTGGCCAAACCGCTTCATCGGAACCTTCGCAACCACTTCTTTCGCGAATTCATCAATGGCTTCTTGCGGAAGCCCGGTTCTCCCAAAGATCGGCGTAACGATAGGCCCGGGCGCAACCGTGTTCACGCGGATACCGCGCCCCGCCAGTTCCGCTGCTGCCGTTCTCGCCAGAGAGCGCAGCGCTGCTTTGGTTGCCGAATACGCACTGGTCCCCGCCGTGCCCTTTCTGTCTGCCACGCTGGTATTCAAAATGATCGACGCGCCGTCATTCAGCAACGGAATCGCTTTCTGGATCGTGAAGTACGCTCCCTTGATGTTGATGTCAAACTGCTCGTCGTACAAACTTTCGGATGTCTCGGCAAGTGGCGCGAACTTCGCGACTCCCGCGTTCACGAACAGCACATCAATCTTGCCCAACTTTTTCGAAACCTCCGCATACAGCTTGTCGACGTCTCCGAGCTTCGCCACATCCGCTTGCACCGCCAGCACGCCATTGCCGATCGCCTTCACCGCCTCGTCCAGCGTTTTCTTGCTGCGGCCCGCGATCGCGACGCGCGCGCCTTCTTCCTGCAAACGCTTCGCTGTTGCCAGCCCAATACCACTGTTTCCGCCCGTCACAACCGCTACTTTTCCTTCGAGTCTTTTCATGATGATCTCCTTATATCCTTTGAGTTCCTCTGAATTCCATGCTCCGGAAGGTGGGGCATTGCCCGTTCTACGCTCTCCCGTTGCTTCGATACTTAGATGACTATCGAAATAAAAAGGTGCATAATTGTTTTGGCCCCAGAGGCAGCAGGGATCCCTGTAGCGGGGCCATCAAAGTTTGGTTACACTGCTGAGCGACCCATGGACCGTTCTCAACTTGAGAAAATATCGAAAGCCCTCGCCGACGAAACCCGCCTCAGGATTTTCGAGGCCATCTCCGCGAAGGACCAGATAAACTGTGGCGAGATCGTTTCGATGCGCGGCGTCACGCCGGCGACCGTTTCGCATCACTTGAAAATTCTGAGCGAAGCCGGACTGATCGCCTGCCGCCGCGAAGGCCAGTTTGTTTACAGCGAAGCGGTTCCTGAAACTGTCAAATCCTATACACGCGCGCTCACAAAAATTTCCAAGAGCAACAAATCGACGCGCCGCCGGTGATTGTCAAAATTAGTTGATGGGATTTCTTGGAAATTTGAAATACGGCAGGCGTACGCCCTGATCCGTGATTTGATCCCCTCGAATACTTGTAGGAGTTTCGAATCCTCTGGTGCCACCGTTCGTTACATAATCGTCTGGATCAACGCCGTCGCCGACGAAGTGAACGGCATCCAGGTCGACAACGCCACCTACGCATCTACGTCGGCCTCGAAAATCAGTACGCTACATCGGCCGCATCTATTTCACTTTCCCGCCAACTGTGCCCCCGCCGCCGCAAATCAACATTGGCCTCTTCACGCTTGACTCGAGAAATCAGCGACAGCCCATTCAAGGCATCGTCCAGTCGGGCGTACCTCTATCCCAATTCCCGTCTTCTTTCTCTTTTTCTTCCCCTCCGCTATCCCATTCAACGCGCTGAATTTGCGTCATTCCATTGCCGTCTGGAGCATTCATCTCCTTTCCTTTTAACCGTTTATAGACAGCTCGCATCTAATCAAGGTATAATGAATCGTTCACATCTTTAACGCATAGCACCCATCAAAATAATTCGTGGGGCAGTGCCGGGGGAATGCAGTTAAGGTGTATCAGGAGAGGGTGAGGAGACTTCCCAGAGCGGGCTCACTAAGAAAGGCAACAGAGGAGTTCTAGTACATGACTAAACAATTTCTACTGGCCAGCGATTTTGACCAGACGCTCAGCTTCAACGACTCGGGAGTCGTTCTCAGCGAACTGATCGGCTTTCACAGCTTCGATGACAAGGTGAAAGGTCTTTCCGAGATGAACCTCGTCCAGCAAGGCGCGGAACTCAGCTATCTCATTCTCCATGACCCGGACTTCCGCAAGGTCCGCCGCGAACACCTCGTGGAAACCGGCAAGCGCATCCGCCTGAAGCACGACGTCGCGCTCTTTGCGCGCGCACTGGACAATCTTGCCGATGGCTACAAGTTCCATTTCAACGTCATCTCCGCCGCGCCGCAGGAGATTATCCAGTCCGCGCTCGAGGGCATCGTTCCACCGGATCACATCTTCGGCACTCGCTTCCGTTACAACGAAGCCACCGGGGAAGTTGACTCCATCATTCGCGCCTCTGCCGGCTGGGGCAAAATCACCGTGCTCGAGGAGCTCCGTGCGAACCTCGGCATCAGCCACGACCAAATCATCTATATGGGTGATGGCAGCTCCGATTTGCCGGTCATGATGCACCTCAATCAGTACGACGGCCTCACCATCGCGGTTTCTGAAGCCAAGTTCATCACCCGCGTCGCCAAGCGCACCGTGCTCAGCGATAACGCCATGAGCGTCCTCGTCCCCGTGCTCGAAAAAGTTCTGCGCTGGGACTCCGCACGCATTCGGCGCCTCTTCGCTTCCTACGGCCTGACGTTGCTCGAGTGGGACAAAATGCGCACCGACCGGCTCACCATCCAGGATTCCACCGAGCACGTGTCGGTAGCCTCCGCGCCCCAACTCGACGCGCATTAAGGCCTATCTTCATTTCCGTTCGCAGGGGCGCCCGCCGCGGCAGGCGTCCCTGTTTTTTTCTGCTTAGTCGCATCCCGCCTTCACTCTTCCTAAAAACTCCTCCGAAGAGGATAATTTCCTGTTCGGCATCCAACGAAAGGGCGATGCTAGAGTTATGGCTGACATCAACACCAAGAAAGGCGTCATCGGCATCCTCACCGGAGGCGGCGACGTTCCCGGTCTAAATCCCGCCATCCGCGGCGTCACTCTTCGCGCCATTCGCGAAGGCTACCAGGTCATCGGCATTCGCCACGGCTGGGCCGGCCTCGTGGACATGGTCCGCGCGAAGGATTACGACAACTCCGACAACTTCTTCCTTCTCGACGAAGAGACCGTTGATCGCGCCGGCCGCACCGGCGGCACCTTTCTCCATTCTTCCCGCACCAATCCCGGCCGGGTGGGCAAGTCCAGCGTCCCCGCTCATCTCAGGGAGAGATTCACCGCCGAGAAGAACGACCTCACTCCCGAAGTCCTCAAGAATCTCGCCTGGCTCGGCATTGATACGCTCATCCCCATCGGCGGCGATGACACGCTCAGCTATGGAGTTCGCCTGCACAAGGAGGGTTTCAAAGTTATCGGCATCCCGAAAACGATGGACAACGACGTCCCCGGCACCGACTACTGCATCGGCTTCAGCACCTGCATCACGCGCACCATTCAGATGGTCAACAGCCTCCGCACTTCCGCCGGCTCCCACGAGCGTTTCATGGTCCTCGAAGTTTTCGGACGCTACGCCGGCTTCACCGCCATGCTTCCCACCATGGCCGGTGCCGCCAATCGCTGCGTCATCCCCGAATACAAATTCAATATCGAGCAGCTCACTGAGCTGCTGGTCGACGACCGCCGCAAAAATCCCAGCCGCTACTCCATCGTCTTGGTTTCAGAGGGGGCCATGTTTGAGGGCGGAGAAATGGTCTTCGAAAGCGAAAGCACCGACGCCTATGGCCACAAAAAGCTGGGAGGCATCGGGGACATCGTCGGCGAGAGGGTAAGAGACCTCTCCGCTAAATTCAACAACGGCAAAAAAATCGACGTCATCTACCAGAAACTCGGCTACCTCGTCCGCTGCGGCGATCCCGATGCCATTGACTCCATCGCCCCCATGGCCTACGGCACGGCCGCCTCGTCGTCCTCAAGAACGGCCACTACGACAACATTCCTCTCGAGACCGTCACCGCCACCAAAAAGGTCGTCAACGTCAAGGAGCAGTACAACACCACGCGGCTGCGCCCCCAATTCTCCAGCTTTAATAACAAGCCCCTCTTCCTCATGACCAACGAACCAGGATAAGTTCGCCCCGCGATCCGTGCTATCTTCCGCCACTTCCGGTGCGCAGCTCTGTATGAGTGAAATGAGGCGTGACATCCTTGCGCTTCGGCCAGTCGTGGTAGACGTGGCACTCGAAGCAGCGCGACTCCGCATGCTCTGGCCCGGGTGCATGGCACGTCTTGCAGGGTTCAATCCCCGGCAGCAATTGGGCTGGTTGGGGCCGCACACGACAAGATCTTGGGTGCACGGGAAATCAGTGGCGCTCGGAATGCACAACGCGCGGGACGTGATCCACCGCACGGAGAAATGTCTGGAATGCCATCTGGGAACGAAAAACAAATTTGTGGATCACGAGATGGTTGCGGCGGGGCACCCCGATCTTTATTTCGAGCTGGATTCGTTTTCGGCGGTGATGCCACGGCACTGCAAGTCGCCGCGCGAATCGGAGCCCGACAAACCGGTCGAGGATGCCATGTCGGTGGGAGTGCGCGCGGGCCAGGCGGTGCAACTGCGGGCGGCGATGGCGATGGATTCGCTGTACATCGCCCACAGCCGCGGCACCAACCCCGCGAACGCCGCCGAAGTTCGCGCCGCCATCAATGGCCTCTTCCAACGGCTCGAGAATCCTTCGTCCTACAACGCCGATCAGTTTGCGTCTGCGCTTCGCCGTATCCGCACGGTGCTTCAATAAGTTACGTCAGTCACGTTAGAATTGCTTGCGTTCGAATTCTGTCGAGTTCTCGATGAATCGATACGAAACATGGTTTTGTGGATCGCGGTTCTGGCGATGGGTGACGCGGCGGCAGCTTCTTCCGTGGATTTTGCAAGGCTCGGAGCTGGGTGAGCACGTGCTGGAACTGGGTGCGGGGCCGGGTGCAGCGACCGAAGAGTTGGGGAGCCTCGCGATTCGCGTGACAAGTCTTGAGTACGACCACTCGTTTGCGGCGAAGCTCGGTACGCGCGTCAAGGGTTCGAATGCGGCCGTGATTCAGGGGGATGCTGCGACGCTGCCGTTTGCGGCTGGGACTTTTTCTTCGGCCATCGCGATCTTGATGCTTCATCATTTGCGTTCCGGCGAACTGCAGGATCGCGCTTTTGCGGAAATTTGGAGGGTGCTTCAACCAGGCGGAGTGTTCCTCGCGTTTGAGATTCAAGATGGATGGCTGCACAGAGTGGCGCACATTCGGAGTACGTTTGTGCCTGTGACGCCGGTCTCGGCGAACTTGAGATTGACGGCCGCGGGATTTTCAAAGGTGACTGTCGATTTCCAGCGCGGCGGCTTTCGAATCCGGGCGCTCCGCGCGCGAGAAGCCTGAGCGCTTCACACGCGCGCCGCGTTGACGCAGCGCGAACGCGGGCATAGCATCATGGGATGTGGCGCGCGACTCGTAAGAAATTTCCCGCCGGCCCCTCCGAAGGGCTCAAACGATGGTCGCTCGGGCCGCTCAATAATAATCCGCTGGAATATTTCACCAAAATCGCCCGCGAGTATGGCGACATCGCGGGGCTGCGCGTTCTGAATTTCAAAACGATTTTCATCAACCATCCCGGCTTGATCGAAGAAGTGTTGGTTACCAACGCGCGCAAGTACTCGAAGGGCAGGGTGCTGCGGGCGAACCGGCACGTTTTCGGCGAGGGCTTGCTGACCAGCGAAGGTGATTTCTGGCTGCGGCAGCGGCGGCTGGCGCAACCGGCGTTTCACCGCGTGCGGATCGCTTCGTATGCGGCAACGATGGTGGAGTACACGCAGCGGATGTTGGATGGCTGGCGGGATGGCGACGAGCGCGACGCACATCAAGAGATGATGCGGTTGACGCTGCAGATCGTCGGAAAAACGCTGTTCGACGCCGACGTCGAGCGCGACGCGCAAGAGGTAGGGAAATCTTTAGAACTGCTGCTGGAAATCGGCGCGGATTTCCGGCGCACGATCTTTGTGCCGCATTGGCTGCCCACGCCGGCGAATTTGCGGGTGAAGCGGGAAGTGGCGCAGATCGAAAAAATTCTTTACCGGATTATTGCGGAGCGACGCGGTTCGGGCCGCGACGCCGGCGATCTACTGTCGATGCTGCTCGCGGCCCAGGACGAAGACGGTTCGCGAATGACGGACCGGCAACTGCGAGATGAAACGATTACTTTATTCTTGGCGGGCCACGAAACAACGGCCAGCACGCTTTCCTGGACGTGGTGGCTGCTGGCGCAGAATCCAGCCGTGGAAGCAAAGCTGCAAGCAGAATTGGACTCGGTCCTCGGCGATCGCACTCTTTCTCTCGATGATCTGCCAAAGCTCGCTTACACGGGACACGTCATTACGGAATCGCTGCGGCTGTATCCGGCGGCGTGGGGAATGGCGCGGCTGGCCGTCGAGGACCATGAAATTGCGGGCTATCCGGTGACCAAGGGCATGGGCTTGGCCATGGCCCAGTGGGTGGTGCATCGAGACCCGCGATGGTACGACGCGCCGGAAGAATTCCTGCCGGAACGATGGAACGATGATTTATTGAAGCGACTGCCGCGGTTCGCTTATTTTCCATTCGGCGGCGGTCCGCGCCAGTGCATCGGGAATTCGTTTGCGCTGATGGAAGCAACGCTGATTCTGGCGACGATCGCGCGGAAGTTTCGATTGCGGCTGGTGGCGAATCATCCCGTGGTGCCGCTGGCTTCGATCACCCTGCGGCCGCGGCATGGAGTGCGTGTGACGCTGGAGTCGCGAGAGAAAAAAATAGCAGTGACCTCATCAAACCTCAGGCAAGCTGCAGTTGCCGATTAGTTGCCTACTTGCCTGCCGTCAGCGGACCAAGTTCGGAGCGCGTTTGCATCACGCGGAGAATGGAATCGCGTGTGACGATGCCAACGATGTGGGGCGCGCCGTCGCTGGTGCCGCTCACCACGGGCATCTGATTGACATCCGCGCTCAGGAGCCGCTCGAGCAAACGCAGGAGGGGCTCCTCCGGCGATGTCCAGAGAATTTTTTCCCGCGGAATCATGGCGGCCTGGACAGAGTTGTGAGTCCACTCGTCGCGCGGGACGGAGTTGAGGGTGTGAACGTTCATCATGCCGACGAGGCGGTCGTCGTTGACCACGAGATGACAGCGGCGGCCGGTGCGGAGCACTTCGGCGCTGTATTCTTCAAGAGAGATGTGTCCGGGAGCGGTGGGCACTTCCTTGCTCATGACGTCGGAGGCGCTCAGGCCGGCGAGGGTTTGGCGGATGGCCACTTGAGCGACGCTCTCTTGCGCGGCGTTCAAAATGAACCAGCCGATGAAGGCAGTCCAGATCCCCTGTCGAACGTAACCGTTGAAAACGCCCCACGCTCCAAAAAGAATCATCGCGTAGGCGATCATTTTGCCGCTGGCGCCCGCGACACGGGTGGCCTTCTCAAAATTCTTGGTCGCGCCCCAAACGATGGCGCGGAAAATTCTTCCTCCGTCGAGAGGAAATCCCGGCAAGAGATTGAAGACGGCAAGCGCGGCATTGGTCTGCCAGAGCCAGGTGGCCAGCGCTCCAAGCGTCTGGCTATAAGGAAAGAGCAGTGTTAGACCAAAAAATCCGGCCGAGAGCAAGCCGCTGGCCAGCGGTCCGGCAATCGCGATGTTGAATTCCTGAATGGCCTTGGAAGGCTCGCGCTCGATGCGCGCCAGGCCCCCGAAGAGAAAGAGGGTGATGGAAACGACGCGAATTTTGTAATGCTGGGCCACGACGCTGTGGGAGAGTTCGTGGAAGAGAACCGAGGCGAAGAAGAGGAGACTGGTCAGGACGCCCACGGTCCAATGCTGCGTGTCCGACCAAAGCGGATGTTGCTGCTTGAACTGCGAGGCGATCATGTAGGTGATGGCCACAAAAATGAATACCCAAGTGGAGTGGAGATAAATGGGGATTCCGAGAATTTTGCCGATGCGCAAGCCTGATCCGCGGTTCATTGGTGTTCCCATGGTTAGCCTAGCACAAGACCACGGGTATGCACCGCCGCCGCGCTTCTGCTGGCGTGCATTGGGGCAGGGTGCGGGCGGTCCTTAGAAGGAGGATTGCCTCCTTAGAGCAATCCGATATTCTCATTTGATTCAGAGTGCGAGGTATCTCGCAATTCTGGATTGGTGATCTGTCCATCGGTTTTGACAGTGCGACGCACGACGCTCGCCTGTGTTGTAGCGCGTCCCGCGCGACACGGCGTGTACTTGCCCCCACGACAATTTAAGACTTCTATTCCGGTAAGTCCTTTTCTATCAACAAGTTGAAAATGGTTATAGCCGTGCGATTCCCCAAAACGCAAAACAGCGAGGTACGCCATGATCGCCATGCTGCAATTGGCAACGCTTGTCATCACCACCATGTTTGCGGCCGCCGCCGCAGTTGCGCTCCATTGGCTGTTCCTGCGGGCGGCATTCTTGATGATGCAGCCGGCCACGGCGCGAAGGATTCCGGCGCGTACAGAACTGGCGCGCGGGACGGCGCAACTGGCGCAGGCGTATTCGGCACCGCGCTGAACTGGCTCGAGCCGAAGAGCACAGGTTGAAATCTGCGCTACTGGGTTTGCCTGGCCCGACGTGAGAAGCGGACAGACCCTTCGCTCCGCAAACCCGTCCGGAGCGCTCCGACCGAAGTCGTGGGGGTAAACACCAGGCGCGCTTCACTCCGGGTGAACTAAAGCCTGTGCTGCCGGGTTTGCCCGGCCCGACGCGATTGGCGGAGAAGGCAGGCACCGCTTGGCCGCAGCGCTCCGGGAAATGGAAAGAAGCGGTAACGCGATGCTGGCATTGAAGTACTTGCTGATGATTCTGGGCGCCGGGCTTTTCGGAAGCGCGGGGGCACTGGTGGCTTACGACATTTTTCTCTCGGAACAACTGCGCCGTTTGCTTTCACGCGGTAAGACCGACGAATCCGGTGCGAAGGTGGGGACTAGTGCCTCACGGAATCCCCTTCGGAAGGGATTCACATGGGGAGTGAATTTTCTCGGCGTTCGCGCCGGACAAAGGCTCCGCTAGCCAAAACCCCTGTGGGTGGCCTGGGACGCAAAGCAGGAAAGAGGAGAGACTTTGGCCTTGGCGACCGCAAGCGGTCAACGAGCACAAAGGCAAGCACCGCCGCGCTTGGCCCTTTTAGCCAGAGATTGCTCCTCCCCCAACGACGCGTTCCGCGCCACCCGGCTAGCGGTTAGAAATGGCAGGAACGGAATCGACGGAGAGCAGGGATATAGGACTCCACGGAAAAGACCATGAAGACTTTGCCAGGAGTTCCAAGTGACGCGCGCATCCAAAGGATCGCAAGAAATTTTTGCAGACGGATGGTTGCAGCGACCGTGCTCGCGGCTTGCGTGTTTGTCGCGCCTGCGATGCCTCAGTGACGCACCCGCCGCTTCACGAGGTTCGGCTGCCGAGAATCGATTCCCGGGTGATTGAGAATCTGCAGCGCTGGGCCAACGACGAAACAGCTTCGTGGTCCGAAGAGTTCTAATTCCCAACTTTAATGGCGGACAATCCTTCATTTGCAACCGTGATATCATCAGCACGTAACCCGTGTCCGCCAAGCTAAAATTGTCCCCCTCGGATTCTCGCTGGTACGGCGGCTCCTGCAAGCCGGCCGCCCGCCGCGTCCCCCGGAGCCAAACCATGAGCTTCCGAACGAAATTGTTATGCGTTGTGCTGCTCACCATTTTTGCGTCCGTATCGGTGGTTGCCTATGCCGTGACGCATTACACGCAGGCCGCGTTCGAAGCCATGGACGCGGAGCGCACCGAAGCCCTGGTTGCACAATTTAAGAAGGAGTTCGTCCAGCGCGGTGAGGAAATCGCCCATCAAGCAAGAAACATAGCGGAAGCCAATCTTACCGAGCGCATGGCGATCGACCTGTCCCGTCCCAATGCCGACCAGTCTCTTTATGTGCGCGACGCCGTCGGCACGGCTCAAGAGCACGGGCTGGACTATGTGGAAATTATGAATTACGACGGTGTGCTCATTTCGTCGGCGCAGTTCCCCGCTCGTGTCGGCTACAAAAACGACTGGGTGACCTCGGTAAAGGACTGGAATGACACTCCGGCATTCTTGAAAAAAGAAGAGCTGCCCGATGGCGTAGCGATCTCCCTCAGCGTCGTTCGTACGAACAACACCGTGGCGGACAAGAGTTTGTACATTATCGGGGGACACCGTCTGGACAAGAATTTCCTCGCCTCGCTGGTTTTGCCCGCCGGGATGCGCGCGCTCATCTATACCAATCTCGAGCCGGGCTATGTTCCGGCGTCATTGATGGGTGAGAAGATAGATGCGGAGCAAGCGGAACGGTTCGCGCCCCTGGTCGAACAATTACAGCAGCAGCCGCAGCCCGTGGTGCGCACGATGGAGTGGACCAGAGATCCGGCCGATGCGGAAACGTTTCATGCCATCCCCTTGACCGGCCGCAACAATGAACTTCTTGGCATCTTCTTCGTGGGCAGCTCGCGAAAAGAGCTGGTGCTGTTGACACGCCAAGTTCTGAAGATCGCAGCCGCGGTTGCGGCTGCCGCGCTTTTGATCGGATTGCTGGTCAGCTTCTGGGTTTCCGCGCGCATCACCAGACCGGTCGAAAAACTGGCCGAAGGCGCCCGCGAGGTTGCCAGCGGAAGATGGGAGACGCGCATTGATGTTCATGGGCGCGATGAGATCGGCCAGCTTGCTGAAGCCTTCAATCACATGACGCAAACGCTTGCGGCACAGAAGGAGCGCCTGGTGCAAACCGAGCGCGTTGCCGCGTGGCGAGAACTGGCTCGGCGTCTGGCACACGAGTTGCGCAATCCGCTTTTTCCCATGCAGATTACGGTTGAAAATCTGCAGAAAGCGCGCAAACTCGACACCAAACAGTTTCTGGAAGTGTTCAACGAGTCCACGGCGACACTGAAGACAGAACTCGCCAATTTGAACACCATCGTTGGGCGCTTCAGCGATTTTTCAAAGATGCCCGCCCCGCAATTTGTGCGCGTGAATGTGAATGAGGCGCTACGCAATGTGGTGCGCCTGTTCGAGCCGCAATTCAACGAAGTCGGAAAGCCCACCATCACCCCGGAGTTGTTCCTGAGCGAACCTCTGCCCGATATCGACGCGGACCCCGACTTGCTCCACCGCGCGTTTCAGAATCTGGTGCTCAATGCGCTGGACGCCATGCCTGCCGGCGGCACGTTGACCCTGAGAACTTCAGAACACGACGGCCATGCGCGCATCGAAGTGGCCGACACGGGAAAAGGACTGACCCCCGAAGAGTGCTCGCGGCTGTTCACACCGTATTACACCACGAAGTTGCAAGGGACGGGGCTTGGGCTCGCCATCGTGCAGTCGGTTGTCAGCGATCATCACGGCGCCATTTCGGTGACCAGCGACGAGGGCCGCGGCACAACTTTTCGAATCGATCTGCCGCAGCGCCAGGCCGGCCATGCCGCGAAACCGCGTGAGGCAACGCCAGAGTCCAAGAGCACTCCGTCGACTCTGGCCGCTGCATCCGATTAACGCATTACGAAGGAACGAAGTTTGCCCCGCAAAGCGCATCTCCTCCTCGTGGATGACGATCCCAACACGCTGGCATCGCTTTCTCGTGCCTTCCGGCTGGCGGGACACGAAGCCACGGTTTGCGACAACGCCGCTCGCGCGGTCGAACTCGTGCGCACGGAATCGTTCGACGTCATTCTTTCCGATGTGGTGATGCCTGGCAGGAGCGGCTTGGAATTGCTCGATGATCTGAAGAAGGCCGGCGTGAAGACGCCCATCGTGCTCATTTCCGGGCAGGCAAATATCGAAATGGCGGTGAAAGCCACGAAGCTGGGCGCGCTTGATTTTCTGGAGAAGCCGCTTTCCACCGACAAATTGCTCCTGACCGTTGAGAATGCGCTGCGGCTGTCGCGGCTGGAAGATGAAAATCGCGAGCTGCGTCATCGCCTCGGCAAACACGAACTGGTGGGCTCCGGCCCGGCGATGAAAAAGTTGCTCGCGCAAATTGATCGCGTCGCGGCGAGCGAAACCCGCGTCTGCATCCTCGGCGAGACCGGCACGGGCAAGGAGCTAGTCGCGCGCGCGATCCATGAAAAATCGCCGCGCAAAGAGAATCCGTTCATCACGTTGAACTGCGCGGCTGTTCCCGCGGAATTGATCGAATCGGAGCTTTTCGGCCACGAGAAAGGCGCGTTCACTGGCGCGGCGGCCAAACATCTTGGAAAATTCGAACAGGCCGACGGGGGAACACTCTTTCTGGACGAAATCGGCGACATGCCCGTGGCGATGCAGGCCAAGTTGCTGCGCGTGCTGGAAGAAGGCGAGGTTGAGCATGTCGGCGGTGACAAGCCCATCAAAGTGAACGTCCGCGTGGTGGTCGCCACGCATCGCAACCTGGAAGATCTCGTGAAGCAGAACGCCTTCCGCCGCGATCTGTTTCACCGTATTTATGTTTTTCCGCTGGCATTGCCGCCCCTGCGCGAGCGTCCGGAGGATTATCCGGACTTGGTTGTGCATTTCGCGCGCCAGGTGGCGGCGCAAAACGGCTGGAAAGAAAAAATCTTCACGGAAGAGGCTATCCGCGAGTTGCGCAAGTACGCCTGGCCTGGAAATGTCCGGGAACTACGCAACGTGGTGGAGCGTCTCATCCTCCTCTCTGCCGAAGACTCGGTACCAGCCTCGGACGTTCGCTTGGTCCTGCCAGACACTTCCTCCTTTGCCTCCTCTACTGCCCTAACTTCCTCTACTCCTTCGTCGGGCACGCTGGCCGAGCGCACTGAAGCATTCGAAAGGGAAGTGATGCTGGCGGAAATTCGGCGCCACAACTTCCACATGACCAAGGTAGCTCGCGCCTTGGGCCTGGAGCGCAGCCACCTCTATAAAAAGTGCCAGCAACTGGGAATCGACCTGCAGTCCCTCCGCAAGCCAGAATAGGTAACTATCCCGGAATGAGTCCGTAAGTTGTTGAAAACAGGCACAATTTTTGTCTTGACAAAATAGCGATTCGTGATATTATGTTTGCAGATTGCAATAAACGAGCTCTCTATGAAACTTGGCGACAAACTTCGCTCCCTCCGCGCCGTCGAGGGTTCGCTCCGCGGATTGGGCCGTTCGATGACCCAGCAGGAACTGGCTGCGGCGATGAAGAACGAGATCGGCCGCGGTTTGAGCCAGGCCTATCTCTCGCAAATCGAGAATGGCGCCCGGCCTCATCTGACCCACACAACGCGCGGGCTGCTGGCGCGATTCTTCCGCGTCTATCCCGGCTTTCTGGTGGACGACCCCGACGGGTATACGCCAGGCTTGCAGTCGGAATTGCGTGCCATCGACGCGAAAGTCGATTCCTGGCTTTTTGCCGGCGCCGAACAGTTCACGGCCGATCCGGTGCTTCAGCGTGCGCTTCTGACCATCGCGGAGCATGAAGACTCGCGCCGGGCGATTTTGCTCCTGGCGGAAATTCTCCGCACGCCGGACTTGGCGGAACGTCTAGGAGAGGTTTTGCAACCGGGCAATCATCAGAGCGGGGGACAGAAGGGCAACGGTCATCCGCCGCCGTTGGTTTCTCTCCGCAACTGAGCGGTAGCGGCCCCGGGAGGGTCGAAGTAGCGCCGAACAGGGCCTGCGTCTCGAATTCCAGCTCGCGCACAAAGTGCGCTCGAGGTGTGCCATGACCTGGTCTGATTTTTATCTCCTCTGCTTCTTGGTGGGCTTCTCGCTGAGCGTTCTTTCGTTTTTGGCCGGCGCGGTCCACCTCCACCTGCCGTTCAAGTGGCACCTGCCATTTCATGGTGCGCATCACGGGGGGGCCGGCGCCTCTCACGGCGTACTCAGAGGCGGCACGCACATTTCCTGGTTCAACGTTTCATCGGCAATGGCTTTTCTGGCGTGGTTCGGCGGAACCGGCTATCTGCTCACTCGGCATTCGCACCTGCTAGCAGTGGTCAGCCTTCTTCTCTCCACGGTCGCTGGCTTGGCGGCTGGATTTGTCGTCTTCCGATTCATGGTGAAACTCGTGAGTTCGACCGACGCACCGATGAAGAGCGAAGACTACCGGATGGAAGGTTCGGTGGGGACCATCAGCATGCCGATCCGGGAGAACGGCACTGGCGAAATCATTTTTTCCTTAGCGGGAGTGCGGCGTTGCGCCGGCGCGCGATGCGATGAGGGCGCAAAGCGATCGAGAAAGGAGCCGAGGTCGTCATCGAGCGTTACGAAAGGGGAATCGCCTACGTGAAGAGGTGGGAAGAATTCACGAAGTAAAAGTTTCCTCGGACTGGCGTTCGACACAAACAGTCCGGAGGGATTGAAAAGGAGGCTTTATGTTCGGGTTGCCAAACGAAGTGGTGGTCATCGCCGGACTTCTCGTACTCGGCATCTTGATGATCATGATCGTGATTGCCAAGATGTATCGAAAAGTCGGGCCGAATGAGGCGTTGATCCGATACGGCATGGGAGGGACCGAGGTCTACTGCGGAAGAGGCGCTCTGATTTTTCCTATGGTGCAGACCTGCCGGGATCTTTCGCTGGAGTTGATGTCGTTCGACGTCGCCCCGCAGCAGAATCTGTATACCAAGCA
>WNFJ01727450.1_pt1 | contig 14606 bp, 15 predicted proteins | sample 5400461 | NCBI WGS metagenome assembly WNFJ01 (sample SAMN13153349, study PRJNA577476) | soil metagenome | isolation source: 115 cm saprolite on Douglas fir-dominated hillslope | place: USA:California | collected 2013-09-17 | reverse complement strand
CTGATCGGCGGCCAGGTCAGCTAGCACGCGCTCAGGATCTGCCGGGACCGCAACGATGGCCCGCAGCCAGGCTAGCTGCTCCTCGCACGCGCTGCAGGCGCTTGCCAGCTCGGCGAACTGCGCCGGAACCCGCGGGTAGCCGTCGTCGGTGCGCACCTGCTGCCACTGCGAGAGCTGCGCCGCGGCGTCGCTCAGTGCAACCGAGAGCTGGGCGTCGGTGGCCTTGGCCGCCGCAGGCTGGTCCGCGTCGACTACGAGCGAATGAGCCTGCTTGCGCAAAGCCCGGCGCTCCCGGAAGCCCAGGCCGGCCGAGTCACCAGTCGCCGCGGCTAGCTGGGCGGGATCGGCCGTGTACACGGCCGGGTCGAAGGTCTGCAGGGTCGTTCGCACCGCGGCGAACAGCCGCATTCTCGCGACGACTTCCGAATAGGAGCGTGGCGGCCGAAGGCCGACTGCCTCCGATGCCTTGGCCATCTGGTGCACAACCAGCGGCAGGCCGCGGCCGCTCAGCCGCGCGGCTAGCTCGCACGCTTGCCGCGCATCCTCGGGGCTGCGCAGCAGCGCACCGAACCACGGCGTACTCTCCGGCCGGAGCGTGAAGCCGCCCAGGTGGGTGAACTCCTGAAGCTCATCCCTGATCCGGTCAGCCTGCGCTCTGTCGATGCGCTCTGGCGCGTCGAGACGGACTAGCGTCCGGGCGCCGGCGGGCAGGCCGAGCAGCGCGGACTGAACCTGGAATGGAGTCATCCCCCACGGCTGGTGCGGCTGGTGCAGCGCCGACACGTGCCGGCTGAGCCGCCGATGCCGGTCGGTCAGCCGTCTGTGCAGGTCGCCGACGTCTGGCTTGGAAATGTGCTGCGCTTCGTCCAATGCGTCGCCGAGGTCCCTGGCGATGCGCAGCCGGTCCCGGGTTCCCTCGTGGATGTCGAGCACGACTTCGCCGAGATTGGCGCCCTTCAGCCGGGACAGCACCGCGTCGATGGCGGCTCGCTTCTCGGCGACGAACAGCACCTTCCTGCCCCGCGCGATCAGCGCGGCGATCAGGTTAGCGATTGTCTGGCTCTTCCCGGTGCCGGGCGGTCCGTGAATGACCAGGCTGCGCCCGGCCAGGACGGTGTCGATCGCATTGCGCTGCGAGGAGTCAGCGTCCAGCACCGAGTAGTCCAGCTCCGGCGAGTCCTGGATCGGGTCCAGGACCTCGTCCGCGCCGAGCTGCTCCTGCGCGTCCGGATCACCAGCGATGGCGGCGACTACCTCGCTATCGCCTAGCAACTCTGCGGCCGCCTGCAGGTCCCGGACCATCGGGAGCTTTGCGTACGTGAATGTGCCGATCACCTGCCGGTCATCGATAGCGAATCCGGGTACCTCGGCGTCGTGCGCGGCCTTCGCGAGCCGTTCATTGATCTCTGCGGCCGGCCGGTCGGCAAGTTCCTCGGTGGCGGCACCGAAATTATTGGCGAGCTTGTGCAGCAGGACCGGATTGATTTCGCTGTCGTCGTCAAGCACCAGATCGAAGTCATCGTGGCGGGCCCTGGTCGGCGTGATCGTCAGGCCTCGCAGCCACACCGGCGCGGCCGGTTCTAGGAACAGCTCGTCGTTCCTCCAGCAGTTCTCGTGCTTTCCGGTAGATCACCTGAACCCGCCGGATCGCGTCGGCCCTCAGGTCTACATCGCGGAAGAGCTTGGTGAGGCGAATCGACCCGGAACGAATGAACCGATCCAGCGCCACCGGATCCGCTCCGGCCAGATCGAGCGGGCCAGCCCGCCGATCCTTAAAGTAGAGCAGCGTGTTCCGACCGCCCAGGTCGGTCAGCGCAGCGATCCAGCCGGCTTGTGCGGTCGCGATGAGCTCGGCGCGGCGAGCGTCCTTGCCGTTGTCCGCCACCGGCAGATCGCCGTCGTCGGCCACCGCGAGATCGCCGTTGTCCGCCACCGGCAGATCGCCGCTGTCCGGCCCGTCGATCTCCTCGTCCGCGGCAAGGGCCGTTGCCTGGCAGATCTCGTTTCCCGTCATGCGTCTCCTCCGCCGCAGCCGTGAGCAATCTCAACTGCCCCGCTTCCGGCAACGAAGAACTAAGGTGCCCCAGTTCCCGGCAACAATGCGCCGCTGGCGAAAGTCGCCCCAGAAATCCGGGCGCTAGCCCATATGCGGGTAGCGGTGGTCGACGGGCGGCACGAACGTCTCCTTGATCGTCCGGGCGTTCACCCAGCGGATCAGGTTGAAGATCGAGCCCGCCTTGTCGTTGGTGCCGCTCGCGCGAGCGCCGCCGAACGGCTGCTGGCCGACAACCGCTCCGGTCGGCTTGTCGTTGATGTAGAAGTTGCCTGCCGAGAACCGCAGGACCTCGCTCGCGTGGGCGATCGCTGCGCGGTCCTGGGCGATGATCGAGCCAGTCAGCGCGTACGGCGCAATGTCGGCGGCCTGCCTGATCACGGCTTCGTAGTCGGCGTCGTCGAAGACGTGCACCCCGAGGATCGGGCCGAAGTACTCGGCGGTGAAGATCTCGTCCGTGGGATCAGTGCACGACAGTACGGTCGGCTGCACGAAGTAACCATCAGAGTCGTCGGTGTTCCCGCCTGTCAGCACGCTGATGGAAGGGCGAGTCCTGGCTCTAGACAGTGCGTCTGTGTGCGTGGCGAAGGCACGATCGTCGATCACCGCTCCCATGAAGGTGGAAAGGTCGGCCGAGACATCGCCCATGGCCATGGTCAGCGACTCGACGGCGCCGATGAGCTGATCCTTCATCTTGTCCCAGACGCTGCGGGCGATGTAGCTACGGGATGCGGCCGAGCACTTCTGGCCTTGATATTCAAACGCGCCCCTGACTAGTGCAGTGGTCAGCACGTCCGGGTCAGCTGACGGGTGCGCTATGACGAAGTCTTTGCCACCGGTCTCCCCCACCAGGCGCGGGTAGCCACGGTATCCGGCGATGTTCTCGCCGACAGTCCGCCACATGTGCTGGAACGTCCCGGTGGAGCCGGTGAAGTGGATGCCAGCCATATCCCGGTGCGGCAGCGCGACTTTCGAGATCGCCTTGCCGTCCCCGGTCACCATGTTGATGACACCCGGCGGCAGGCCAGCGGCTTCGAGCAGGCGCATCAGGTAATGCGCGGACAGTTGTTGGGTGTGCGACGGCTTCCAGATCACCACGTTGCCCAGCAGGGCCGGCGCAGTCGGCAGGTTGCCGGCAATGGAGGTGAAGTTGAACGGCGTGATCGCCAGCACGAAGCCCTCGAGGGGACGGTATTCCAGCCGGTTCCAGGTGCCAGGCGCCGATGACGGCTGCTCGGCCAGCAGGCGCCTGGCGTAATGCACGTTGTACTTCCAGAAGTCGATCAGTTCGCAGACGGCGTCAATCTCGGCCTGGAATACCGACTTGGACTGGCCAAGAATCGTGGCGCCGTTGATGATCTGTCGCCAAGGGCCAGCGAGCAGGTCGGCGGCCTTCAGGAAGATCGCCGCCCGGTCGTCAAAGGACAGCGCGCGCCAGCCGGGAGCGGCGTCCCTGGCTGCGCTGATGGCAGCCTCGACGTCGGCATCGGTGGCGTTCCGTAGCTCTCCGAGCACGTGCCGGTGGTTATGCGGTTGCACGACCTGGATGGCATCGCCGCCGCCGTGCCGCTGCTGGCCGCCGATCGTCATCGTCAGATCGGCGCGCTCGCCGGCCATTTCCTTGATCTTCTGCTCGAGCGCGGCGCGCTCCGCGCTGCCTGGGGCATAGCCCTTGACCGGCTCGTTCCCCGGAAACGGGACGTTCGTGACGGCATCCATAGTGGATCGCTCCCTGCTGTATCCGACGTCAGTGGCGGCATCCCCATGGTGCCACGGCTACGGCGTTCTGCAGCCAGCGACCCGTCGGCCAGCCATCCGCCGACCTCACCGCGTCCCGATGATTTCTGCCAGTTTGGCGCCCGATTCATCCCTTATGCGCCCATGATAATCGCCATCATGGTGGGGAACGGGTGCCTGATCGGACGCCCGGCGAGATTGACGCCTGGCGAGATTAGAGTGCGAGATCCTCAAGTTCCTGGGTCGCGTACCAGAGCAATTCGTAGCCCTCGGCGCCGTCCACGATGAACCGGGCGTCATCGTCGCCGGCGTCGGACGCTGCTAAGGCGTCGACGGCGGCCGCGATCGCCGGAACTGCGGTTACCTCGTCGACGTGGCCGGCCTTGATATCCCGAAGCGGCACCGACGCCGTCACCCGCACCAGGGCCGGCTCGTCGAATCCGGCGTTCGCCGCGATGTGCTCGCCGCCGATCTCCGCGGCCAGCACGACACGGCGCCGCGCCGCGCCGGGGTCGGCCGCCAGCAGCCGCAACGACTCCCGCGCAGCGTGCATCATCGCCACGTACTCAAGCTCGTCGATGTCGCCGCTGGCGTACCACTCGCGGAGCGCGGGCGTGACAGCGAAGCCGCGGACGGGCGCTGGCATCTCGCCGTTGAGCAGCAGTCCGGCCACAGCCGGAAGGGTGGAAGGCACATACACGCGCATCTGGATTCCCGCTGTGCAAGCGACCACGGTGCTGGTAACTGGAAGTACAGGCGCCTCTGAAGTACAGGCGATGAGAACTACGGACGAATAGACCTTGAGTGTGCCAGCCCGGGCGCCGCCGAGTCAGCTAATTGCGAGCGCAGCGATCACGACAGCAACGGCCGACTCCAGCGGTTCATGCTCCCATACCCGAACGACCCGCCATCCGGCCGCCAGCAGGGCGGCGTCCGCGGCTCGATCTCGCTCCACGTTGCGAGCCAGCTTCGGCTCCCAGTACCAGGTGTTGGCCGCGGGCTGACTGCCATGCTGCGGACAGCAATGCCAGAAGCAGCCGTCTACGAAGACGGCCACCCGCCGCGCGGTAAACGCGATATCCGGCCGGACCCTCGTTCCCGTCAGGTCGAGTCGATAATCCTTGCGGTAACGCAAGCCCTGCCGGTGCAGGGCCTGCCGCAGCGCTAGCTCCGGCTTGGTGTCGGTACGCCGGTTAGCCCGCATGTTGGCCGAGCGACCCGGGCTAGCCGGGTGCGGGTAGTCAGCCACACGCGCAAGGTTAGCTGGGCCGGCCCCGGTCGGCTGGGCGGTTACAGGCTGATCCCGAGCAGGTTGGCCAGCAGCTCGCCGGTCCCTTTCGCCTGGTGATGCAGGACCCCGGTGAAGCCAACTTGCTCGGCCGCGATGATGTTGGCCTCAATGTCGTCGATGAAGATGCATTCCTGTGGCGCAATCCCCAGCAGCTCGGCCGCGTGGACGAAGATCTGCGGCTCCGGCTTGCGCATGCCAACCTCAGCAGAGATCACCACGGCGTCGAACAGATCCGCGAACATGTGGCGCGGATACTCGCTACCCCAGGAATTCGACAGCAATCCCGTCGGCACGCCGCTGGCGTGCAGCGTGCGGAATAGGTCGAGCATTGCCTCGTCAATCACCGATCCAGCGAACATCCGGGTCAGCAAACCAGCACCGGCCACCGGCCCGCCGTCGGCCAGCACAAGCCTGCTGGCCAGTTCACTTTCGAACTCGGCGTTGGAGCACTCGCCGCGCTCCAACGCGTGGATCGGGTTGCGGTCCTGCCCGTCGGCATAGGCCTGCCTGACCCACTCCCGCATCACGGTGACGTAGCTGGCCCGATCGATACCATCGGCTTCCAGCCAAGCATTGACGGACTCGGCAATGGGGTTGGTCATGACCCCACCCCAGTCAGTGATCACTGCGCGCAGTTCGGCCACAGCCTGATCGTAGGCGAGCACCTGCACCCCGCTGGCCGGCCCAGGTGCTGACAGAATCTCTGCCATGGCGGAGCGCACAGCGGTGATAACTGGAGCAAGCAGCGGCATCGGAGCGGCGACGGCCGCGCAACTCGCGGCGGCGGGTTACCGGGTGGTCCTAACCGCGCGGCGCGCGGATCGGCTCGCCGAAGTGGCCGAGCGCATCACGAGCAACGGCGGCGACGCTGCCGTGCATGAGCTCGACGTCACCGACAGGCCGGCCGTGATGGCACTGGCCAGCGAACTCGACAGCTGCGATGTCCTGGTTGCGAATGCGGGCGGCGCGATCGGCGCCGACACCGTTGCCGACAGCTCGGCCGCCGACTGGCAGGCCATGTACGACGTGAACGTGCTCGGCACGCTCCACATCACCCAAGCCCTGCTGCCCAAGCTGATTGCGAGCGGGGCAGGCACCATCGTGCTCATGGGCTCGACTGCGGGCCTGATCAGCTACGAGGGCGGCGGCGGTTATGTCGTCGCCAAGCACGGCACCCATGCGATTGCCGAGACGCTTCGGCTCGAGCTGTATGACCAGCCCGTCAGGATCATCGAGATCGCACCAGGCATGGTCAAGACGGCCGAGTTCGCTGTCAACAGATTCCGCGGCGACGTTGCCAAAGCCTCGGCTGTCTACGCGGGGGTGGCCGAGCCGCTCACCGACGCCGACGTCGCGGACGCGGTGACCTGGGCCGTCACCCGGCCCCCTCATGTCAATGTCGACCTCATGGTGCTCCGCCCCCGCGCACAGGCAGCCCAGCACAAGGTCTACCGGGAGACCTGAAGGCTAGCGCTGGCTGGCTACGGAGCCCTGCCGTTCATGGCGGCGCTGTGCTGTTCTCGGCTGCGCTGTGCTGTTCTCGGCGGCGAAGCTCTGGTCCTGGCCGTGCGAGACAAGGCCGCCGACGAGCCAGGTGGTCCTGGTGCCGGGGATCGGCGCTAGCGCGGTCAGCATTCCTTCGAGCCGCTGCGCACCGGCACGGAAGCTGATCCACTTCTCGCCTGTCCAGTGCGCAAACGGCCCGGCCCAGACCCCGCCGTGCCCGTCGGCGGTCAGGACGTCGGTGGTCAGCAGGCCGGCCGGGACGGCCACCTGCTGAAGTCGGGCCCCGTTCCAGTGATAAAGCACGCCCGGAGCCTGCGGTCCCGGCAGGTGACCCCAGATCCACACGTCACGCACGGAACTCGCGGCAAGCAGCGGATCGCTGAGCCTGTGGTTCACTACGGCCCGACGTACCCACCTGCCGCGTAGCCGCTCATACAGCACGGGCACAAAGGTCTGATCCGCCGGCCGGAGGGCACTCACCGCGATCGCGTAGACGTGCTTGCCAGCGGCCGTGATCCCCCACACATCAAGGTTTATCCTCGACGGCAGCCAGCCTTGCCCGTGCCAGTAGGTCGCAACCGTGGGGCAGTGGGAGAGGCAGGTGCCCGCGCTGATGGCCCAGACACTCGCCGGACCGAGTACAGCGACCTCGTTCGTGCCACCGCTGGTGATCGGTAGCTGAGTGGTCTGCCAGGTAACGCCATTGAAGAAAAGCGCCTCGTCAGCGCCGCTGCGCCAGATTGAACCGAAAATCCAGACGTCAGAAGGGCTGGTCGCATAGACGCTCGAGGGCTCGAAGGCTGGGCCGGCTCCGGGCACGTCCACCGACAGCCAGCGTTTCCCATCCCAGTGCAAGATGATCGGCCCGGTCTGCTGCTCGTACTCGCCGACCGCCCAGGCGTCGTTCCGGCTCGGCGCTGCCACGCCGAGCAGCAGGTTGGCCTGGGCGGACCGTGCGAGGTACGTGCCGCGCCAGGCCGGCGCGGCGCGCGCGATCACGGGACTGGCACCCATCGCGGCGATCAGAGCCGCGCCCGCCACCGCTGCCGCCACCCCGCGCATCAGATAACGCACCTGCCCACACTCGTCGCCCATCGCGGCTCAAGCTAAAGTCGAGATCCCCAAGCCCGGCCGCCTTGGCGGCTCGGCCCGTTAACACTGTCGAGGTGAGGTTCCGGTACTCCGGGACGGACCGCAGCCGGGCAGTTAGTCGGTTTGCGTCACCTTGCTGAGGCCGCGCGGCCGGTCGGGATTGATCCCCAGCCGCCGGGCAAGCGCCTCTGTGACCAGCTGCCCAGGCACGATGAGCCCGATTGGCGCCAGCCACTCTGGCAGCCGCGGCCCGGCCAGCGCCGCCGTGCAGGCCCGCGCTAGCGCGGGACCGCCGCCGATGCCGAACGCGCTGGCCCCGGCTCCGCGGACTCGCCTGGCGAGGTCGACGCTGCCGGCCAGCGTCGGCCCGGAGTCGGCCGCCAGCACGATGGCGGGGGTGTCGGCGTCCACGACAGCGATCGGCCCGTGCAGCAGATCGGCATAGGACAGGCCCATGGCGTGCAGGTAGCACGCCTCCTTGAGCTTGATCGCCAGTTCGAGCGCGGCAGCGTAGGCCATGCCGCGGCCGGACACCACCACCCCGGCCACCTTCGACAGCTCGCTGACGATCAGCTCCATGTCGTCCGGCGTGGCGCTGGCCAGCAGTTCCTCGATAGCGTCCGGCGCCGCCAGCAGCTCGCCCGGATCGAGGTCCGCGCCAAGCCCCAGGCAGAATACGGCGAGGGCGGCCAGCTGGGTAGTGAACGTTTTGGTGGCCGGCACCGCCTGCTCGATCCCGGCCTCGGTGACGAACGCCACGTCCGCCGCCACAGCGAGCGGGGACGCGGCGCCGCCGTTGGTGATGGCCAGCGTCCGGGCGCCGCATGCGGCAGCCCACTCGAGCGTCTCGACGATCTCCTCGGTCCGGCCCGACTGGGAGAGCGCCACGGCCAGCACACCAGTCAGGTCGATACGGGCCCGGTAGGTGGTCGCGATCGACGGCGCCGCGAGCGCCGCCAGCCGCCCAGCATGTGCCTGCACGAGGTAGCTGCCGTAGACGGCCGCATTGTCCGAGGTGCCGCGAGCAATGAACAGCACTGTCCCGGTGCCCGCTGCCAGCCTGGTTACCTCATCGCGGCGCGGCAGCAGCGCACCGATCGTGGCCCTGAGTGCATCCGGCTGCTGAGCAATCTCCTGGCGCATCAGCGACAAGCCGACCACGTTCCCCTCCTGATGCACGTGGATCCCTTCACTCATCGCGATCCCGCCTGGTCTCCGCCACGGTTGCCGGCCGGTGTTCGCGGCCAGCGTTCTCGGCCCCGGGGCACACCGCCGCCGCGGTGGCTGCGGCGCCATCTGAATATACGAGCTGACCGGCTACCCAGGTCGCGCGCGTTCTCAGGTCCGGGCCCAGCCAGACAAGGTCGGCAGCCGCGCCAGGGCGGATCCGGCCCAGGTCGGGCCGGCCGATCAGATCCGCCGGAATCCTGGTAGCCGCTGCCACCGCGTCGCACAGCGGGATTCCGCACGCCACAGCGTTGGCAACGGCCCTATCCATACGCAGCGCCGAGCCGGCCAGGGTGCCGTCGCGGCGGACCGGCGGCGCGCCATCACCCCGCGGGAGGGTAATCGGCTCGCCACCGAGTAGGTACTCGCCCGGCGGCATGCCGGCCGGCGCTGCCGCATCGGTGACAAGCGCAATTCGCCCCGGCGCCGCCCGAAAAGCCAGCGCGCACACCTGACCGGCCACGTGGTGGAGATCAACGATCAGCCCGCTGGTCAGCCGGTCATCGGCCAGCGCCTGGCCGGGCACGCCCGGCTCCCGGTGGCCTAGCGGCCGTTGGGCGTTGAACAGGTGCGTTACCATCCGCGCGCCATGCCCGGCAGCAGCGGCGACCTGTTCGGCGACGGCGTCGCTATGTCCCACGCTGACCAGCACGCCCGCAGCGGTCAACTGGTCGACCGCAGCCAGCGCGCCGGGCCGTTCGGGCGCCAGGGTGACCAGCCGGAGCAGACCTTCCCCCGCTTCGATCAGCGTGCTGACGGTGGTCGGCGTCGGGTCGGTGATCCAGGCCTTGTTGTGAGCGCCACGCCTTGCCGCGGCGATGAACGGTCCCTCCAGATGCACGCCCAGCACGCGTGCCCCCGGACGCGGCAGGCCAGGAACGAACCCGGCAGCTGCCCGCAGCGCGGCCGCAAGGCTGTCGAGCGGCGCGGTTATCAGCGTCGGCAGGAACGCGGTCGTCCCGGTGGAAGGTAGCTGGCCCGCCACGGCCGCCCAGCTAGCCGCCTCCGCAGTCTGAAACTCCGCACCGAAGGACCCGTTGACTTGCAGGTCCACGAAACCGGGCAGCAGGTAGCCGTCGGCCAGCCGGGCGCCCGCGGTCCTGGCTGGCGGCGTTCCCGTCCCGACCCGGCCGATGACACCATCGGTTAGTTCGACAAAACCTGGGGCGGGAACGGGGCCGGCCGATGTCTCGGCCGTGATGATGCGGTCGGCGACTATCAGCACACAACGCAGGCTAACGGCTGGCCTGGCTCAGCTCGCCGCGGCGCAATCGGCGACTGCGGCCGGACTGGATAGGAAGTCCCGCATCTCGGCGGCGACCAAGTCCGGTCGCTCCATCATCGCGACGTGGCCGATCTTCGGCAGCACGACCACCCGGCAGTTCCCGAATGTCCTGGCGGCCCGGCCCGCGTTGGCCGGATCGACCAGCCGGTCGTGGCTTCCGTGTATCACCAGCGTCGGCGCGGTAACCCTGGCGGCATCCCGCCAGAGTGAGCCGGGGCCGGCGCGGGTGTACTCGGCCACCAGCGCCCGGCCGGACCGCAGCAGCGCCTCGCCGGCGTACCCGAGGCCGTCGCGGCGAATCACCTCCGCGATCGCTTCGGCCCGCCGTGCCTCATGCAGCAGGCCCGGATCGGCGAACAGGTCGTTGATCGTCATCTCGGTCCGCTGCTCGGGCGGTATCTGGACCAGCCGCTTCAAAATCCACCGGCCCAGTCCCGGCGTGGCGACCAGGGCAAGACGCATCGGGAGCAGCCGGGGCCGCAAGTCGGGTAGCGCCGGCGACACCAGCGTGAGCGACCGCACAAGCTCGGGACGCCGGGCTGCGATCCGCGTGCTGATGGCACCGCCGAGCGAGTTACCGATGAGGTGCACCGGCTCGACGTGGCGCTTCTCGATCAGCGCGACGACCGCGGCGACCCGCGCGTCGAGGGAGTAGTCGTCGTTCGCCGGTGGCGGGGAGTGCCCGAACCCGGGCAGGTCGACCGCCTCGCCGGCGAACACCGGCGCCGCCCCACATGGCTCGCTGAGCAGGCCCATCAGGTCGGTCCAGTTCAGCGCCGAGCCGCCGAGGCCGTGGACGAAGACCGCAGGCTCAGCGCCAGGCATAGCCGGAACTGTTCGGACAAATACCGGCCCGTTTTCCAGCGAGACCAATTCTCCTGGCCACGCTGCTATTGGCTGCCGTCGTGACCCGCGAGTGCTCGCCGCGCTGGCGCCATCGCGGCCACCGCCGTTTGCGTGCGCCAGCCTGCGGAGCGGGGACCCGCTGCCTACTGCACGCGAAACCGGGGCAGCCACATCGAACTGGTCAGTCATGCCGACTAATCCTACTCGGGAGTAGAGCCAGTGGTCTGGCGGAACACCACTAGATTGCGACTGGACTACAGCAGACCGAACAGAACGCAAACGATCTTTCGGGCGGCGCCTCGCTACATGGCCTTCATGAGCCCGACCATGTTTCCCGCCGGATCGGCGAAGAACGCGATCTGCGGGCCCTCCGGAACGTCCATCGGTGGCATGACTGTGGTGCCGCCGAGGTCCCCCACCTTGTCCAGCGCGGCCTGGACATCGGGTACTGACACGTAGAAGGTGGCATGCGGCGCGCCGTCCGGGCTCGGGCCAACGCCGCCAGCGATGCCGCCCTCGGCGGACGTCACCATTCCGTAGTTCATCTGGTTGTTCGCGTCAATCTGCCAGTCGAACGCCTGAGCGTAGAAACTCTGGAGGGTTGGGGCGTCCGGGCCGACGATCTCGAACCATGCGACTGGGTTTGGCATGACATCTCCTTGTTTTCAGGTGGCAGTTTTCGTGGACGGCACGGAATCGCTCAGGAGCGCGTAACGCAGCACCCGCGGGTCGGCGGCCGGGTAGTAGCACTTCACGTCAGCCGGCCCGCCGTCGCTGGCGTGGCGCTGCCTCCGGTTCCTTCGCCGCGGACTTGTTTTTGGCAGCCGTCTTGCTCGGTGTGCTCGGCTTGGCCGCGGCCGGCTTGGCGCCGATTTCGGCCGACTTCGCCGTGCCAGTTTTCGCCGTGCCCGCTCTCGCACCATCGGCCTTCGCCGTGCCTGCGGCACCATCGGCCTTCGCCGTGCCTGCTCTGCCACCGCCGGCCTTCGCCGCGCCTGCTCTGGCAGCGCCTTTCGCCGGGGTCGGCTTCGCCGACGGTGCCTGGTCCCGGGCAGCGCGCCCGCGAGCTGGCTGTTCTTCGTCTTCATCCTGATCACCGGCGCCGGCGATGCTGAGTCGGCCGCCCTTGGCGGCGGCGAGGCTAGCGCGCAGCGCGTCCGCCAAGCTCGACGGCTCGCCTGCATCGAGCGCGCCGACCTCGGGTTGCGTGATCTCGCGTCCCTCGGTCTTCGCCGCGACCAGTTCCTGCAGCGCCTCGCGGTAGTGGTCGTGGAACTCATCCGGATCGAAGTCCACCGTCATCGACTCGATCAGCGAACTGGCCATGCGCAACTCCTGCGGCCGCACCTCAACGGTTTCATCGAGGAACGGGAACGCAGTCTCCCTGATTTCGTCGGGCCACAGCAGCGTCTCCAGCACCAAGACGCCGTCTCGTACGCGCAGCACAGCCAGCGATTCGCGCTGCCGCAGGGCGACCTGGGCGATGGCGACCTTGCCTGATTCCTCCAGCGCGTCTCGGAGCAGGGAGTAAGCGCGAACGCCGGCGGTTTCCGGCTCCACGTAGTAGCTGCGGTTGAACAAGATCGGGTCGAGTTGCTCGCTCGGGCAGAACTGCACGACCTCGATGCTCTTGGTGGTCGGCAGCGGCAGCTCGCCCATGTCCTCCTCGGTGAGGACGATTATCTGGCCATCGGGTAGTTCGTAACCCTTGGCGATGTCCTCGTAGGGCACTTCCTGCTCGTCAATCGTGCAGAACCGGCGGAACCTGATCCGGCCGCCGTCCTCTCGGTGAACCTGCCGGAAGGCAATGTCCTTTTGCTCTGTCGCGGTGTAGAGCTTCACCGGGATCATGACGAGCCCGAAGGAGACTGCCCCCTTCCACATGCTTCGCATGGCATCTCCCTACCCCGCCTTGGACCGACTACTAATTCTGGCCTTGATCAGCGCGCATGTCAGGCCCCTGACGGGTACTGATACCAGTAGTGTTGTCCGCATTCCGTTGTTCGGCAATGTGTTCGAGTGCTCAAAACGGCGAGAGGGTGCAGCGTGAGCGAAAAGGGACTTGAAGCACCGGAAGCCGACTTGGCTGAGCAGGAAACGGATGCGATACCCGACGACGACGACGATGATGACGACGACTCAGCTATGCCGGAGGAGCTTCCGCTGGAAGCCGACGAGGCAGATGCCGCCGACCAGGCGCGCCGCGTCAGCCTCGATGACGACGACTACCGCTAACCAGCCGCACCGTAGGATTGAAGTTTGCAAGGCTGCAGTGCCGCAGCTGCCATATCGCATATCCGGAGACATCATTGACCGCATCGCCACAGGCCAGATCCGGAAGTACCCGGCTGCCGCGGCCTGCACGCAGGCTGCAACTGCTAGGGGCAGCCCGTGATGTCTTCGTGGCCCAGGGCTACCACGCAGCGGCGATGGACGAGATCGCGGACCGAGCGGGCGTGAGCAAGCCGGTCTTGTACCAGCACTTCCCTGGCAAGCTTGAGCTGTATCTGGCTTTGCTCGACGAGAGCGCCGAAGAACTCGTCCATCGTGTCAGCGACGCGCTGTCGTCCACCGACGACAACCGGGAGCGCGTCCCCGCGACGTTCAAGGCGTTCTATGACTTCGTCGGCGGGACTGGTGAGGCCTTCCGCCTTGTCTTCGAGTCAGATCTGAGTAACGAGCCGGCCGTGCGCGAGCGGCTCGAGAAGACCACTTACGAATGTGCAGACATGGTCAGCCAGTTCATCCGCGAGGACGCCGGAGTCAGCGACGAAGAAGCCCACCTGCTGGGCGTTGCGCTGGTCGGGATGGCCCAGGTGACCGCGCGGTACTGGCTCAGCACCGACCGCGCGATCCCGAAGGATGCCGCGGAGCAGCTCATCGCCAGGCTGGCTTGGCGCGGCATCAGCGGCTGGCCGCTCACAACCTGAAGACCCAGCTGCCGTTACCCGTGCAGGGCCGATCCAGAGCGTTGCTGACCGCGAAGCAGATCGCGGTCAGCGTCGCTTGTGCTGACTACTAATCGTGCCAGGACTTGCCGTTCCAGTGCTCGATCAGGGTGCCGCCCCAGTCGGTTGTGCCGACGGCCCAGGCATCAGACGGCGAGATAGCCACCACGCCGAGCAGGGCGTCGAGGAAGCCGGCCGACGGATTGGGCGTGGATACCGCGGTCCAGGCCGTGCCGTTCCAACGGAATGCGGCGGTGCCGCAGTAGCAGCCGTTCGGGTTGGTGTAGCCGACCGCCCACGCGTTAGTGGGCGAGCTTGCCGACACACCCCACAGGTTTGTCGACCCGGTCGGGTTGGGGCTGGGCACCTCGCTCCATCGCTTGCCGTCCCAGTGCAGGATCAGGCTCTGGTCGGTGGGCCCGTCGTTGTTGTAACCGGCCGCCCAGACGTCGTCCGGTCCGGTCGCCGTCACACCCTGCAGGCTGCCGCGGCCCATGGCGGTCCCCGGCCAGATCCGCTTCCATGTCTTGCCGTTCCAGTGCTCGATCAGCGGAGTGGCGTAGCCGAGCGCGCCGGGACCGCCGCAGATACAGCCAACCGCCCACGCGTTCGTCGCAGAAG
>WNFJ01390135.1_pt1 | contig 14606 bp, 4 predicted proteins | sample 5400461 | NCBI WGS metagenome assembly WNFJ01 (sample SAMN13153349, study PRJNA577476) | soil metagenome | isolation source: 115 cm saprolite on Douglas fir-dominated hillslope | place: USA:California | collected 2013-09-17 | reverse complement strand
GCCGGCGGGAGCGACCACGGGCAACGTGGTGGTGACGGTGAACGGGCAAGCGAGCAACGGGGTGTCGTTCACGGTGATCCCGCCGCCCAGCATCAGCAGTTTGTCGCCGATCTCTGGAGCGGTGGGAGCGTCGGTGACGATCACGGGGACGAACTACGGATCGACCCAGGGCACGGGCACGGTTACGTTCAACGGCACGACAGCGACGCCGACGAGTTGGAGTGCGACCTCGATCATGGTGCCGGTGCCGGCGGGAGCGACCACGGGCAACGTGGTGGTGACGGTGAACGGGCAAGCGAGCAACGGGGTGTCGTTCACAGCGTTACTGGCACCAGTGATCAGCAGTCTGTCAGCCATAACAGCCAGCATCGGGTTTTCAGTAACCGTTACAGGCACAGGTTTTGGCGCGACTCAGGGTGCGAGCACAGTAAGCTTCAACAGTACTCCGGCAATTCCAACGAGCTGGAGCCCGACTTCGATTGTAGCGCCGGTGCCAAGCGGCGCCACCACCGGAAATGTGTTAGTCAACGCCAGCGGGGTAAACAGTAATGGATTGAGTCTTGCTATTACAGCGCCAGACACGAGCTTCGTTCAGGGAAACAGCGCAAGTTTGGCAGCGCCACAAACAACGGTGACTCTGCCTTACACGTCAGCACAAACCGCAGGTAACTTGAACGTTTTCGTTGTCGACTACGGTTACAGCTCACCCGCGCAAGTGCAGTCTGTGACGGACAGTGCAGGAAACACCTATTCGCAGGCGGTTGCGACCTCTGCCGCTGGACTCGGATCGCAGGAAGTTTACTTTGCGCCGAACATCAACTCGGCCTCTCCGGGTGGCAATATCGTCACTGTGACCTTTTCTGCTGTTACTGCGGCCGATATTCGCATAGCGGAATATAGCGGTATTGATACATCAGCTCCGCTGGACGTCACCGCTGGCGCGCAAGGAAATGGAACAACTGCCGATAGCGGAGCTGTGAGCACGACCACAGCGAAAGATTTACTGGTCGGGGTGAGCCTTGTGCAGTCAGGACCCTCGGCAGCAGGTGCGGGGTATACACCGATTGTGATCACTAGTCCTAGCACCGATGTTCTGGAAGACCAGTTGGTGAGTACTTTCGGAAACTATAACGCGACCGCCACTCTATCAACGTCGGGACCATGGGTCATGCAGTTGGTAGCTTTCCGAACCTTGGCGAGCGCGAATGATCCGCGAATCTCAAGTCTGTCACCAACAGCAGCGGCGCCCGGAGCCTCGGTGACAATCACAGGCATCAACTTCGGCACGACGCAGGGCGCGAGTACGGTGAGCTTCAACGGGGTGAGTGCCACGCCGACCAGCTGGAGTGCGACTTCGATCGTGGTGTCAGTTCCGGGGGGAGCGACCAGCGGCAATGTGGTAGTGACCGTGAATGGCGTGCTCAGCAACGGAGGGAGCTTCACAGTAATTCCAACGCCAGTGATCACCAGCGTATCGCCAGGTTCTGGAACGGTGGGCACTTCGGTGACGATTGCGGGTGCGAACTTCGGTGCCAGCCAGGGCACAAGCACAGTGAGTTTCAACGGCACGAGCGCGATGCCGACCAGTTGGAGTACGACTTCGATTGTGGCTCCGGTACCGGCAGGAGCGACCACGGGCAACGTGGTGGTGACGGTGAACGGGCAGGCAAGCAACGGGGTGTCGTTCACGGTGATTCCGCCACCCAGCATCAGCGGTTTGTCACCGACTTCAGGCGTAATCGGGACCTCGGTGACAATCACAGGCCTCACCTTCGGCACGACACAGGGCACAAGCACCGTCACGTTCAACGGCACGAGCGCGACGCCGACCAGTTGGAGTGCGACCTCGATTGCGACACCAGTTCCCAGTGGCGCCACCACGGGCAGCGTGGTGGTGACGGTGAATGGGTTGGGTTCGAACGGGGTGAGCTTTACGGTCACGACGGCTGCACCCAGCATAAGCAGTGTATCGCCGACTTCTGGACACATGGGCACATCGGTCACGATCACGGGCACGAGCTTCGGAGCGACGCAAGGCTCCAGCACCGTCACGTTCAACGGCACGAGCGCGACGCCGACCAGTTGGAGTGCGACCTCGATTGTGTCCCCGGTTCCGGCAGGAGCGACCACGGGCAACGTAGTGGTGACAGTGAACGGACAGGCGAGCAACGCGGTGACGTTCACGGTAGGGCAACAAAATAACGGTCCAATCAGCTACACATATGATGATCTGGGAAGGCTGATTGGGGTTGTGGACGTTTTTGGGAACGGAGCCACTTACACCTACGACGCAGTCGGCAACATTCTCTCAATCTCACGAATCAATGCGGGCCAAGTTGGTATCATTGGCTTCTCGCCGAGCAAAGGACCGATCGGTACAACCGTCACGATCAATGGAGCAGGATTCAGTGCTACCGCGAGTCAAAATGCCATCACTTTCAATGGCGTGGCTGCGACGGTGACCTCTTCGACTGCTACGCAGATTGTGACAAGCGTTCCAGGGGGGGCGACCACAGGGCCAATCAGCATTACTGCTCCGAACGGCTCTGCGACTTCCGCTTCATCATTCACGGTTACCAGCGGAACAAACGCACCGACGATTACGAGCTTTGCTCCGAGCATCGGGACAGCAGGGACACCCGTTACCGTCACCGGAGCAAATTTTGACCCCATTCCGACCAACAACAAACTCAGATTTAATTTGACGAACCAGGCAGTTAATTCGGTCGCGAACCGTATCTCCCTAACCACGACAGTGCCCAAAGCAACAGGTTCCGGGCGCATGACATTGGCCACTGTCGCTGGCGTCGCAGTTAGTAGTCAGGACTTCTTTGTCCCATTCGGCAACTATCTTGCCTCCGACGTTGGCTTTACTGCGCGGATGTCTATCGGGAGCACGGCAACAGTCACAATCAACACACCCGGACAGATTGGTATAGTCGTGTTCGACGCCACCGCAGGGCAACGAGTATATGTACAAGCAAGCTCAGGGACACTCTCAGCCTGCACCTTGTACTTGTTTGACCCGCGCGGAGCCCAGTTGGCTAACACAAGCTGTGCTGGATCAGGAAACCTGTCTTCTCCTGCATTGCCCAGCTCTGGAACATACACGCTGGGTATCGAAACCATCGGCGGGAGTGCCGGTGCTGTATCGCTCAGTCTGACTCCCTTCTCTGATGTGACCGGAAGCATAGTGGTCGATGGTCCGCCCGTGACAGTGACGACGACAATTCCCGGACAGAATGCATACCTTGCCTTCAACGCCACAGGCGGTCAGCGCCTCACTGTGGGACTCAGCAATGGGACATACACCAACTGTTACTTATATCTTCAAAACTCGATTGGCGCGTTCGTAGGGAGTGGAGACTGTTCGGGAGCCAACAACTTCATCGATTTAGGGGCTCCCCAGAATGCTGGTGCGTATAAGCTCTTCATTTCTCCCTTTCCAGCGCCGGGCACTGTGACAGTTCAGCTAAACAGTGCCCCGCCCGACGTGACGGGGACGATTGTCGTGGACGGCCCCCCAGTAAATGTTACGACCACGGTACCGGGGCAATACGCGAGGTTGACATTTGCTGGCGTGGCTGGGCAGCATGTAAAAGTCAATTTCACCGCGGGAACGTACAGCACCTGCAACATCACGATCTATTATCCTAGCGGATCGTCTGCGAACGGTGGGCCCTGTTCCGGATCATCCAACGGCCCGCTCGATGTCCAGATTCTTGCTGGCGGGACATACTCGATCCTCGTTCAGCCGATTGGTTCTAATACCGGAACCTTTACGCTACAAGCGAGCAGCATTTCAGATTTCGTAGGCACCATCGCCATCGACGGTCAGCCTGTGCCCGCGACGACCACAGTTCCCGGCCAGGACGTCCGGCTCACATTCAGCGCTACCGCGGGGCAACGGGTCACGATCTCGGTGACAAACATAACGAATCCAGGCGCCTGGCTGCGTCTTCTGAAACCTGACGGCACAACTCAAACCAGTCGGTGGATCTATTCCTACATCGGATACTCGGGTTCAGCTTTCATTGACACCCAGACTTTGGCGACGACTGGAACGTATCAGTTGTGGATACAGCACTCGTCCGCAAGCGTTGGCAGTGAAACGCTGCAGTTGAGCAGCGTACCACCAGATGTGACGGGGACAATCACGATTGACGGACCGCCGGTGACCGTGACCACGACAGTTCCTGGGCAGAATGCAAAGCCGACCTTCAGCGGAACCGCAGGCCAGAAAGTGCTGATGAACCTGACTGGCGGGACCTACAGCGATTGTTACCTGACGCTGTATAACCCGGGCGGCTCCTCGTTGACCAACGGATATTGCGGAGGCGCAACGAACTTCATTGACGTAGCGACATTGCCGACAGCCGGAACCTACACGATTTTGATTGATCCTCANNGACTGGGAGTGTGACGGTGCAGTTGAAGAGTGCTCCGTCGGACGTGACGGGGACGATCACGATTGATGGTCCACCGGTGACCGCAACCACCACGGTGCCCGGGCAGGACGCACGGCTCACGTTTAGCGCCACAGTGGGGCAGCGGATCACGGTGTCGGTAACGAACATCACAAACCAATCTGCGGTTTTGTACCTCCTGAAGCCGGATGGAACAACTCAGACCTCGATAGGGATCGGATCATGGCAGGGCACCGCACTCATGGATACGCAGACACTGGCAGTGACTGGAACCTACCAGTTGTGGGTGCAGCATTATTCCACGAATGTGGGCAGTGAAACACTGCAAGTAAACAGTGTGCCGCCAGATGCGACAGGGACGATCACCATTGATGGTCCGCCAGTGACCGTGACCACGACAGTTCCTGGGCAGAATGCAAAGCTGACCTTCAGTGGAACCGCGGGCCAGAAGGTGCTCATGAACCTGACCGGCGGGACCTACAACGGTTGCTATCTGACGCTGTACAACCCGGGTGGCTCCTCGTTGACCAACGGATATTGCGGAGGTGCCACAAACTTCATCGATGTTTCGAAATTGCCGACAACCGGAACCTACACGATTTTGATTGATCCTCAGGGGGCGGCGACTGGGAGTGTGACGGTGCAGTTGAAGAGTGCTCCGTCGGACGTGACGGGGACGATCACGATTGATGGTCCACCGGTGACCGCAACCACCACGGTGCCTGGGCAGGACGCACGGCTCACGTTCAGTGCAACGGCCGGGCAGCGGATCATTGTTTCAGTGACGAACATCACTAACCCATATGCTTACTTGTACCTGCTAAGACCTGACGGGACAACCCAAACTTCTATCGTTATCGCGCCATGGTATAGCACCGCCTTTATGGACACCCAGACGTTGCCGACGACTGGAACCTACCAGTTGTGGGTGCAGCATTATTCCTCGAATACCGGCAGCCAGACGCTGCAGTTGAACAGTGTTCCTCCAGATGTGACAGGGACGATCACGATTGATGGACCGCCGGTGACCGCAGCCACCACGGCGCCAGGGCAGGACGCACGGCTGACGTTCAGCGCAACGGCCGGGCAGCGCGTCGTGTTGTCGGTAACGAACGTGACCAATCCTGATGCACTGGTATATTTGCTCACGCCGGGCGGCACAAACCTGGGTGTGATCGGGATAGGAGCCGGCAATACGTCCTTCATGGACACCCGGACGCTGGCGACCACGGGAACCTACACGCTTTGGATACAGCATTCTTCCGGAAATGTGGGCAGCGAGACGCTTCAGTTGAGCAGCGTGCCGACAGATGTGACCGGGACGATCACAATCGATGGCCCATCAGTGACGATAACTACCACGGCAGCCGGTCAGAAGGCAAATCTAACCTTCAGCGGAACAGCTGGCCAGAAGATAGTGCTTAATCTGACAGGCGGAACCTATAATAGCTGTTATGTATATCTGTATGAGCCAAGCGGGTTTTTCATTACCAATGGCTATTGCGGCGGCCCGACAAACTTCATCGATACTACTACGCTGCCGAGTACTGGTACATACACCATTTTCATTAGTCCCCAAGGAGGAGCCACCGGCAGCGTGACGGTACAGCTGAGTGCGCCATCGGACGTGACGGGAACGATCACAATCGATGGCCCGCCTGTGTCGGTAAGCACCACGGTTCCGGGCCAGGATGTACGCCTGACGTTCAGCGCCACAGCCGGACAGAGGATCTCTGCCTCAGTGACAAATATCACTAACCCTTCTGCCACCGTATACCTTCTCAGGCCCGATGGAACAACCCAAACTTACCTCGGAATTCAATCGTGGGGCGGTGTTAATGGATTCATAGATACTCAGACGTTGCCGACCACCGGAACATACCAGCTTTGGGTGCAACATAACTACACGAGCGTGGGCAGCGAGACACTGCAGTTAAACAGCGTGCCGCCAGATGTAACCGGAACGATCACGATCGGTGGCCCGCCGGTAACGGTAACCACAACGGCAGCCGGTCAGAAGGCATATTTCACCTTCAGCGGAACGGCGGGGCAGGTGGTCAGCCTTGCGGGCACCAACATCAGCTATCCTTGCCAGAGCATTCTCGTCAGCATCCTGAACCCGGACGGGACCACGCTGGCTGCTGACTCTAATTTTGTATGCAGCATAGCCTTGATGCGCAGCCTGACCCTGCCAACAACTGGTACCTACACGGTGTTTGTGAATCCGAGCGCGGCCACCGGTTCCGTGACTTTAACCTTGACGCAAAACATCACTCAACCCATTGCCTTCAATGCTCCACTAACCGTGAGCAACACGCTTGCTGGCCAGGTCTTTGATTTCACCTTCAGCGGAACGGCGGGACAGGTGGTGAGTCTCGCGGTGACGAACAACACCTACGGTTGCTATTGGCTGGAAGTCTCTATCGTGAACCCCGATGGGACCTGGCTTGCCTATGCCCCTATGTGTGGAAGCGGGTCGATTAGTAACCAGACGCTTCCGGCGACTGGTATTTACACAGTGGTGGCGGATCCGGGTGGAGGAACCGGCGGCGCCACCTTTACTCTGACGAGCCCCTAATAGCACCGCTCGTTATCTGAACTCAAGGAGTTCGGTGACTCGAATTTGCAGATCTAGACAAAGATGAGGAAACAATGCGAAACCGTAATTCTGGAGTCCGTTCGTCGACGATTATGCTCCCGGTACGCAACCGAGAAAGCCAGCCGTGGCATTTGGCGGTCTGCCGAAAGGTGCTGCACTTGTTCATGGCCTGGCTTCTTATTGGTCATGCGCTATGCGCAAGTGCGGACGTTCACACCGCTCTACGAAAGGGACAGTCCCTGACCCTTCTCCCAAACGGCCAGATCCTCCTTGCTGGCGGTTACGGCAAACGCCAGCTCCCGACAGGCGACCTTCTGGTGATGGACACCTCGGGCAACGTGACAACCCTGCCCACTAAGATGAATTATGCGCGCGCTGGTCACACAGCCACGGTTCTTCCTGACGGCCGTGTCCTCATCTTCGGGGGCTACGGAGTAAATGGCGAGCTCGTTCCGATTGGCGAACTGCTCGACCCAATCTCGAAGACTGCTACGCCGATCAGCGAATTCCGACTGCTTCCGCGAGCGTTTTACACGGCTACGGTCTTGACGGACGGTACCCTCGTCGTCATCGGAGGAGTAGGCGCTGGCGGTGAGCTCGTTCCGGACGTGCAGGTGTGGGACTACCGAACGGGCAAAACTCTGGCTTACAATGCCGGCCTTTCTGTTCCGCGCCAGCAGCATTTGGCGACGCTACTGGCAAACGGAAATGTGCAAATCTCGAATGGACTAGATCGCTTCGGCAGACAGGCGGAGGTTACCGAAGAGTACGATCCTGTGGCCCGCAAGTTCAGCATAAATTCCTCGAGCACGTCATCGGACACTCCGACAGTTGAGGACTCAATTCCGGTAGATGGCGCAAGTGACGTCCGAATCACCGATATATTGGCTGTTCGTTTTGGGAGTCGGATGTCAGTGACGAGCCTGAATTCCACGAATGTGACCCTGCAGGATTCTACCGGGAATTCCGTCCAAGCAACAGTCACGGGGGCAGAAGCCGGGCGGCTTTTATTCGTGGTCCCTTCTTCGCCGTTGCAGTTCGGAATGTTCTATCTGCTCACACTGGATAGCGTTCTCGACAGCAGCGGCAGCCAACTCCCTACCAAGACAATTCAATTCACGACGCAGTCCGATCCTCAGGATTCGAGCGATGAGGAGTGGGTCCCTGGGCCTGGAGACTTCAACGGCCAGTGGCATAGCCACACCGGGCCTTCAGAATGGCAAAAACTGCCTGCTTTGCAGGCCAAGGTCGGCACCACTGCTTTGTCAGGACAGGTCTTGCGCCTGAACGGTCGACCGCTTCAGCACGTGCTTTTGCAAGTAGATGGCCAGCACGCATTCAGCGATCGCACTGGTCGATTTCTGGTCCCAAACATTCATGGCGGTCATCATGTTCTTGTGATTGACGGCACTACTGCCAATCGCGCTGGAGTTACCTACGGCCTCTTCGAAGTGGGCCTCGATATAGCCGCTGGAAAGACCAACGCTCTGAACTACACGATCTGGATGACGAAACTGGATTTGGAACACGCGGTCAATATTCCGTCTCCTACGATGGCGCAGGATACCGTCATCACCACCCCGCGCTTGCCGGGTCTTGAGCTGCACCTGCCACAGAACACGGTGATTGTCGATCATAATGGGCATCCAGTCCATCAGCTAACGATCACGGCGGTTCCGTTGGACAAGCCGCCATTCCCACTTCCGCCGGGCGTCGCGGTTCCGATTTACTTCACCATTCAGCCCGGCGGAGCCTACATCGACGTCCGCGGGTACTCGTCAACTGGGCCGAAAGGCGCCCGCCTGATCTATCCAAATCCATACCATTCTCCCGCCGGCACGGCGTTCAATTTCTGGAATTATGATGCCGACAGCAAAGGGTGGTACATCTATGGCCAGGGGAAGGTCGCGCCTGACGCAAAGAGCGTCGCGCCGGATCCGGGTGTCGTCGTTTATGAATTCACAGGCGCGATGGTGGGGAGCGCGGGCGGACCGGTCCCGTTCAAGCCCAACAATCAGAAGTGCAAAGATCCATGTGACAATGGCGGGGACGGCGGAGTCGACTTAACCACTGGGAATTACGAATACAGCGACAACGATCTTGGCCTTCCCGACATCGGGCCCATCACATTGGATCGAACCTATCGTAGTAACGACGGCGTCTCGCGGGCGTTCGGCATCGGCGGGAGCATGCCGTACGACATGTACATTTCCGGTGCAGATCTTAGCGGCTTCGGATACACTCCTTCAATTGATTTGATTGGTCCAGACGGCTCACGCGTTCACTTTCCCGGAGCGGCCCTTGGTCCGGGCTTTAGCGGCACGTATGCCAATACTAGCGATCAGACTTCGTGGTATGGGGCTGTCCTCTCAGGCAGTGTTTCCAGCAGATGCAAATTGCCGGGTGAATGGCAACTGGAGACGAAGGACGGAACGGTTTACAGTTTTCCCGAATCTTTCGGGAGTACTGATCCAAAGATCGCAGCGCTGGTTGGAATCACAGACCGGTATTGCAATACCATTAGTTTGCAACGCGATAGTCAGGGCAACCTTCTGCAGATCACCTCTCCAAATGGTCGCTACGTTCAATTGACATACGACGCGTCCAATCGGATCATTCAGGCCACGGACAGCATCGGCCGATCCACCAGCTATAACTACGATTCCACCGGGAGGCTCGCCACCGCGACAGACGCCAATGGCGGCCAGAAGAGCTACACGTATGACAATAACAACAACCTGCTCACTATTACCGATGCCCGAGGCACCGTGATCGTGAGCAACCAATACGACGGTGCAGGCAGAGTGGTTCAGCAGACGCTTGCGAACGGAGGTACGTACCTCTATAGCTGGACGCCAACACAAAACACCTCACAGGTATACCAATTTAACGATCCGAACGGCGCCAGCGCTGGAGGAACCGTCAGTTTCCGAAACTGTTCAACCTGCAATGAAGGCTACACACCTGTCATTTCGCAGGGGGACGTTACAGATCCACGCGGGTATGTGCATCGGGTCATTTTCGATTCCATGGGACGCAAATCGACAGAAATATTCGCGCTAGGCCAGACAGAGCAGCAGGTGTATTCGTATCAGTACTTTGCAGACAACGCTCTTAGCACTGCCACTGATGTCTTCGGACACCAAACAAAGTATCTGTACGATGCTAACCTGAACACTGTCCGTGTTGATGAGCTTGCAGAAACAAACACACCAGTAACATCACTCTTCACGTACGATCCCGCGTTTAACCAGTTAGCAAGTGCGACAGATCCGCTTGGCCACACAACGACGTTTAGCGTAGATGCGAATGGAAACGCCACGCAGATTTTGGACGCACTCGGAAATGGCATTCCGTCCGTTGCTTACAATGCAGATGGCACCGTCGCACTCGCAAGCGACTCCGCGGGTAATACAGTTCAGTTTGGATACACCGCCGGCGACCTCACGTCCACACTGGATCCAATGGGGAACCAGACGGTTCAGTTCGTAGATGGAGCGGGTCGTGTTATCGGAGTGACTGACGCAGCAGGCAACCAAACACGATATCAGTATGATAATTCCGATCGACTGACTGCGTTAACCGATTCATCCGGTAACCTGACGTCACTGACACACGATGCGAACGGCAACTTGATAACCGTTACAGATCCACTAGGCCATTCTACAACCTTCGGTTACAACGGCATGAATGAAGTCGCCACCCGGACGGATTCGTTGCAGCGTCAGGAGACGTATGCATACGACCTAAATGGAAATATTACATCTTTAACGGATCGCCGGGGACAGCTAACTAACTATGCATATGATGGCAGGAATCGTATCACCCAGGTCGGATCCGGCGCTATTTCTTCGGGCGGAAGCGCGACTTATACCAGTACAGTTACTTACCAGTATGATGCGGCTGGACGACTAACGCAGGCCATGGATTCCTTAGCGGGCACGATATCTAGATCCTATGATGTACTTGATAACCTGATGAGCGAAGTAACTCCCATGGGCAGCATAACCTACGGCTATGATGCAATTGGGCGACGGACAACAATGCAGGCGCCGGGACAGCCTCAAACCGTGTATTCGTACGACATTGCCGATAGGCTGACCCAAATGTCCCATGGGAGCTCCATCATAGCATTCGGTTATGATAATATCGGTCGACGATCCACGCTGACCTTGCCGAACGGGATTATTGCTGCGTACTCGTACGATGGCAACTCTAACGTAACGAACGTCACCTATACTTTAAATAGTAATGTACTTGGGGACTTGTCATATAGTTATGACAAGTTGGGAAGACGTGTTGTTGCTGGAGGGTCACTCGCTGGAGTGGTTATACCAGCTTCGCTAACCTCGGCCAATTATGACGCTGCAAACGAACTCATTAATTGGAATGGAAGTGCACAGAGCTATGATGCAAATGGGAACCTAATAAACGATGGAGCCCACACATATGGGTGGGATGCTCGGAACCATCTCGTGAACATCGACGCTGGCAGTACAGCGAGCTTCAACTACGATCCTTTCGGTCGCCGCGTTACGAAAGCAATTTCTGGCGTAGCTACAAATTTTGTTTACGATGGTGCGAATCCGGTTCAGGAGATCTCTGGAGGATCAGTTACGCAATTAATAGCTGGAGGAATCGATGAGTACTTCAGCCGCATTGATCCTACCGGCCAGGCAATCTTCGAGACCGACTTGTCCGGCAGCACCACAGGTCTGTCGGATTCTAACGGCACATTAGTCACACAATATAGATATGAACCCTATGGCGCTACGAGCTTGTCTGGAGTAGCAACGGGCAATGAGTTCGCATACAGTGGCCGGGAGAGCGACGCCACGGGATTGTATTTCTACCGGGCGCGCTACTACGATCCGATCAAGGGACGGTTCATTAGCGAGGACCCGTTGGGACAATCAGGTGGGAATAACCTGTACCCATACGCAGGTGACGATCCAATTAACCGAATCGACCCTCTTGGACTGCGGGATATTTATGTTGCCATTTGGAATCGGGACCTGGTCGATCGGCAGCAAGTGGGTCATGCGATGGCGCTTGAGTTGAATGGTACGGCGATACTAAGCCAATTTCCGGACTGTGGCGAATGTCATAAAGGCAAAAATCAGACGAAGACCTGGCGGGACAGTCGCAACAGCGAAGGGCGAGATCCGAGCAGAGTCTTTAAGGTTCATGTGCCTAATGATGCCGCGTTTGACGCCGAAGCTAGGAATCAACGCCAGCGACCATTTTGGGACTGGCTGCCCACCACCAAGAATCAAACGAACTGCGTATTTTCAGTTTCCCGTGCGCTCCGGGCCGGCGGCGTACCCGTGGGATCCCCCGATTGGCCAGGCGACCTCGGAGATGAGCTCAAGGATCTCGAGAAAGTGAGGCAGTCCCACATTTGGAGCGTCACTGACGCTTCTACAAACGACCTCCCTACGCCATGAACTCAATGTCAATTCAACGAATCGGACTCGTGCTGTTCGTTGCCGCAGCCGTCTCCTACAGCGCTCGAATGTTGTGGTCTAAGAGCCGAGCATGGTGCCCGGTCGATATTCCCGTTTCCCTCGCTAAAGGCAGTCATATTCAGACTGGGCAGTTTAGGCTCAACGTCACCGGTCCCTACACGGTAGAGATTGCGGCACATGCCGACGATAAGCTGTCTCCAAATGAGCTCTCTTGTTTGCTGGGTGTCGGAGTCGTCTGGCCAGCCCGGACATGCTCGGTTCCTTCGGTGCTGAAACTATCCTGGCGATTGTCAAGTGATAAAGCAGCAGTGGCAAAAGGGTCGTCCGTTGAGACTCAAGGCGAGGGTGGATCAGGCCCAGAGATTGTGACTCGCACACTGGGACGTTTCGAGGGTGAAAAAGGCAAGCTGTACGAAATGGATGTCAGAATCGAGGCGGATGGCAGCAGCCTTGCCGGGGCAAGTCCGCGCTTACGGTTTAAAGTCGCTGATACCATGTACGAGTACAACCTTGTGGTGGACGGATTCTTTAAGGTGAGTTGCCTGTTAACCGCCGTGGTGGGAACCGTTTTCTTCTTAATTGGTGCTGTGCGCGGGCATAGGTTGTCTACCTGAGAAACACCATTTATCAGGGTGAAAAGATGTGTCGAGGCTAATCACTTAGCGGATTTGGTGAAAGGAAGTGATTAGTACCAGAGTCTGGTGATGAGCAAGCATATATTCGCGTTTCTGCTTTGGGGCATCCTGCCGCTTTCTGCACAATCTTATTCTCGGAATGCCGCAACCTGCGACCAGTGTCACTCAGTTCCGACAAAATTCGGCAGCAGCCGTTTGACTGTGCAGCGAATAGGTTCGCCGGTAAACGGCAAGTTCGTTCCCGGTGGCGAAGGCGGCATCTTGCATCGGACACGAACATCGAGCACGGGTTCTGCTCTGCCGAATCAAATGTTGGGAGATAGGGTAACTATAAATCTTCTTGGCGACGGCTACATCGAAGCCCTCGATGGGAACGATATCAGAAGGAATGCGGAGAAGCAGCGAGAGGAGGCTACGGGCATTAGCGGCGTTGTGGTAACCGCACCTGCTCTAGAATCGAAGTCTCGGGTGGGCCGCGAAGTAGGGCGGTTCGGCTGGAAAGCTCAGCATAGCAGCTTGTTGTCAGCGAGTGCGGATTCCATGAGGAATGAGCTAGGCATCCGCAATCAGCTTTACCGGAACGAGTACCCAGGTCGCGACGCTCAGGTCAGCCAAGCACCGTTTGATAAGGCCGACGGAAGAACCGGGAGGACAGAACTGGCTAAATTGGTCGAGGAGATCCGGCGCACCGCGCCGCCGGAACGTGACGAGGAAGTCATGGCGAGTCCCGAGGTACAGGAAGGTGAAAACCTGTTTACTAAAGTCGGCTGCTCGATCTGCCACATACCGACATATAGAACGTTGCCGCCACGAACATTCGTCAACGGAGGTACATACCGCATTCCAAGCTCGCTAGGAAACAAGGTCATTCATCCATACAGCGATTTCTTGTTGCACAACGTCGGGTCGGGAGATGGAATACCGCAGGCTGCGAAACCAGAGTACTTGGACCAGTCCACGGCTGACAAATTCCGCACCGCACCGCTGTGGGGCCTCCGTTTTCGTTCGTGGATGATGCACGACGGAAGATCCGTCACGTACCACCAAGCCATAATGCGCCATGGAGGAGAGGCCACGAAGGTCCGCGAGCGGTATGAGGCCCTCCCTCCGGTGCAGAAACAGCAACTCCGAGCCTTTCTGAATTCATTGTAGGGGCAGGAAATGCACTGGCGAACGCGGCGAGGCAGGTTTTGTTAGAGCAGCGAACCGAGCCTTCGGCCACGGTCACTGGCGCCAAAACTGCATTATTGGCCTCGGATCGGCCGCGGTGCGAACGAGCGTCATATTGCAGTCTGCGGGATCCAGATAGACCCGGATTCTCCGCGGGGCTTGGGCAAGTGATTGAAAGAGTGTAGTCACGTGGAGACTCGAAGCCCAGACCTCTAGCCTGGATTATTCACGAAGTCTCTAGCAAAAAAAGAAAGGATGCTCTAAAAGGAATGATGAACACTGGGTTTGCGCACCCAGCATTCCCTTT
>WNFJ01254229.1_pt3 | contig 14607 bp, 13 predicted proteins | sample 5400461 | NCBI WGS metagenome assembly WNFJ01 (sample SAMN13153349, study PRJNA577476) | soil metagenome | isolation source: 115 cm saprolite on Douglas fir-dominated hillslope | place: USA:California | collected 2013-09-17 | reverse complement strand
CGCGCCTCAGTGCGCCGGAGGGATTATTTTCGCCCGATGAATTGCACCATGGCATCCATGGCGGCGCGGTCGAGACATCGATCATGCTGGCGCGATATAAGCAGCATGTGCGCGTTGATGCGATCGCCGACTTTCGCTCCGCCGGCATCGCGATGGAACATGATAATAATTGGCTTTCGCCGCAGCGGCCGGCGCCGTTTGCCTGGCAGGCCCAGGACCTTCACTCAGGCGGCGCCGTCGGCGATGCGACGATGGCGTCAGCGGAAAAAGGCGAGCTTCTCGTCGATCACGGCGCGCGCGCGTTCTGCGAATTGCTCACTGATGTCGACAAATTCGACGCCGAGGCGTTTTCGGACCGCCCCAAGGTTTGACGCCTTCTCTCCTAACCGCATGTAATGATTAGCAAATAGCCGAGCCTTTCGAATTTCGGGAGCGCATTCGAACCGGAATCGAAGACGCTCCGTCCAACTGGGCATGCAGGCCAAAACGGCCACGCCCAACCGGATGGAGTTTTTAATGTCGATCAAAACCAAAATTGCAGCCCTTGCGCTGGCCACACTTGCCGTCACCGGCGGCCTTGCTTCCACCACCACCCAGGCACAAGCCGGCGGTGGCGGCCTCGCCTGGGGCGTCGGAGCCGGTCTTCTTGGCGCCGCCGTGGTCGGCAGCGCGATCGCTGCCAACAACAACAGCTACTACTACAACGGCTATCGCCGCTGCGGCTGGGTTCGCCAGTTCGACGCCTATGGCAATTACATCGGCCTCGTCCGCACCTGCAATTACTACTGATGATCAACTGAATTGGAGTCTTCGCTGGACGCGTTTTCTTGACGCGAACAGGTACCCACCCCGGATCAAGTCCGGGGCAGGCCCCCGGATCAAGTCCGGGGCAGGCCCCCGGATCAAGTCCGAGGGCATGCTTCGCTCGAAAACGCTCTGATTGTGGATTTGCGTCCGGCACGGGCGCCTCATCCACCCCGTGCCGCACCCGACCCGCCCGGTTGTCCCCCCGGGCGGGTCATCCTTTTTCCGGATCATTTTATCAGTCCCGGTGAAGGCTTCTCGGCGGTTGACATGGTATAGGGGGGTACCCTATATGACCCCCATGACTCATACCATCCGTGAAAAGAAAAAGCTGCTCGCCCGCGTTGGCCGGATTCGCGGCCAGGTCGAGGCGATCGAGCGGGCATTGAACGAGGAGGCCGGCTGCGACCGCATCATGCATATGATTGCGGGCGTTCGTGGCGGCGTTGCCGGCCTGATGGCCGAGGTGGTGGAAGACCACATCCGCACCCATCTGGTCGACCCCGAGAAGAACCCGGGCGCGCTCAACGCGGATGCTGCGGATCAGCTCATCGAAGTGGTCCACAGCTACCTGAAGTGAGGGACACCATGCTTGACCATAACAACGGCGCAGCCGCGGCTTTTCACAGCCATGTCTTCCTCGGCGAAGGCCATGAGAAGAGCGAGCGCAAGACCTGGGCGGTGATCTGGCTCTGCGGGATCATGATGGTCGCCGAAATTATCGGCGGCCTGCTGTTTGGATCGATCGCGCTGGTGGCGGACGGATTGCATATGAGCACCCACGCCGGCGCGCTGCTGCTGGCCGCGCTTGCCTATACTTACGCCCGCAAACACGCCAACAATCCCGCCTTCACATTCGGCACCGGCAAGCTCGGCGATCTCGCAGGGTTTACCAGCGCCATCGTGCTCGCCATGATCGCGCTGTTGATCGGCTATGAATCCGTCAGCCGTATTTTCGATCCCGTCCCGATTCATTTTGCCGAAGCGATCCCGATTGCCTGTCTTGGCTTGGCAGTGAATATCGCGAGCGCATGGCTGCTGAGCAGTGGCGAGCATCACGGCCACAGTCATGGACATGGGCATGCGCATGAAGGCCACGACCATGACGAAACGCATGAGATCGCGACCGCCGGCGGGCTCGTTGTGCTCGAAGTGTTTGAAGGCGGGGTACCGCCGCGCTTTAGGCTGCGGGCCATCACCGGCGCCGCTTTGACGGCGCAGGCGGCGTCGATCGAAACACTGCGTTCGGATGGCACGCGGCAGCGCTTCGCGATGGGTGACAAGGGTGGCTTCCTGGAGTCGCATGACGAGATTCCGGAACCGCATGCCTTCACGGCGACGGTGCGGATCGGCGAGGAGAACTATCCCGTCGTGTTCGAAGAGCACGAGCACGCGCATGGATCGGCCGCCCGCGACAACAATATGCGTGCCGCCGTCATCCATGTGATCGCCGACGCCGCCGTGTCGGTGCTTGTGATCGTCGGCCTGCTGCTCGCCCGCGCCTTCGGCTGGCTTTGGATGGACCCGCTCGCCGGCATCATCGGAGCTTGCGTCATCGCCAGCTGGTCCTACGGCTTGATCCGGGACACCGGCGCCATCCTGCTCGACATGAATCCCGACAAGGGTATGGCCAACAGACTACGTGAGGAAGTCGAGGCCGGGGGTGACACGCTCGCCGATCTCCATCTCTGGCGGCTCGGGCCCGGACATCTCGGAGCGATCATTTCGGTCGTTACCAGCAAGGGACGCGATGCCGACTACTATCGCAACCGGCTTGCGCGTTTCAAATCATTGTCGCATCTCACCGTCGAGGTCGCGCGCAGGCCCTGACGTTTTGAGCAGGGGTCGCAGAGCTTCGTCTCTGATCTCGATCCTCTGGTGTGGTCTGCGCTACCGTCGGATGATGCATCCCATGACCTCGCCATCCCCTGGTTTTGCCGATCGCAATGTCGCAGCGCAATTTCGCGGGGCCCTTTGGCTTGTCTGGTCGAGCGCGCTGATTGTTGCATTGGCTGCGCCACCGCTGTCACGGACCGCCCACGCGCACGGCATTGCGGGCAACCGGTATTTCCCGGGGACCCTCACATTTGACGATCCCGCCGTCGCGGACGAAGCGATCGTGCCGAACTTCTCTACGCTCAACCACCCTGACGGCGGCGCCGAGGTCACGGACAATCGCATCAACTGGTCCTTTACGCGGCTTCTCACGCCGACACTCGGCGTCGTCATCGACAACAGCTGGATCGCGCGCAACTGGGGTGTGACCAAACGCTCTGGTTTCGACGTCACCAGTCTTGGGCTCAAATGGGAGATGTTTCGGGACAATCCCCACGAGACGCTGCTTTCTGCAGGCCTCGCCTGGGGCATCCAAAACTCCGGCGCGCAGGGCGTCGATGCCAGCGCGCCCAATACCATCAGGCCGGGGCTGTTTTTTGGCAAAGGTTTTGGTGATCTGCCGGACAGTGTTTCGTGGCTGAGGCCGTTTGGCATCACCGCGGCGATTGTCCTGGAACATCCGACCGGCAGCGTCTCGAAGAATTTTGGTATCGACCCCATCAGTGGCCAGCTTGGCCCGATGCTGACCCGCAATGTCGATATCCTGCATTGGGGTTTTGCGGTCGAATTCTCAACGCTGTATCTGACCAGCCGGTTCACCGGCGGTCCGCCAAAGGAAGAGCCGCTCAATCAGCTGGTGCCGCTGGTCGAGTTCGCGTTTGACAGTTCGCGGGGGACGAAGTCGATCGCCACTGTTAACCCCGGTCTTTCCTACGTGGCAGTCGCCTGGCAGATCGCCGTGGAAGCAATCGTACCGCTCAACAGCGCATCGGGACATAACGTCGGCGCAAGAGCCCAATTGCTGCTGTTCCTCGACGATCTGGCTCCCTCCTTGTTTGGAAAACCTTTGCTGAGCCGCTGATTAGCAGCCGGCGCGCATTTCGTATCTTTTTTACAATCTAGCCACAGACGAACGCCCGTGCATAATGAGCGCTCGATCTTCCGGTTCGCGTCGAGGGGGACGAGTGTGACGTTGCGCAACTGCGTGCCAGCCGTGCTGGTTATTGGCCTCATAGCTACTCCCGCGCCAATTTTCGCCGGGGAACGTTCGGACGACGACCACCGTGGCGCTGTGCTTGAGCTCGGCGCGGCGGGGGAATGGGGTCTCCAGGATGGCAAACCAAGCTTTGGGCCCAGCGTTGCGATCGAGGTGACGCCGATCGAGCATTGGCTCGAAATCGAGGCCGGTATCACGCCACTGCGAAGCAAGGATGGTACGGAATGGGAAGCCGACGTGGTTTTCAAGAAACCGTTCCAGCTCTCCAAGAACGTGGAATTCATGGTTGGCGCGGGCCCGCAATGGTCGTCCACCAATTCGCTCGGCGCGGTTGCCGTTCTTGACTTCATGTTCTGGGTCACGCCGCAATACGGCTGGTTTGTGGAGCCCAGTTACAGCTATGCCTTCAGCCGCGGGCACGACCAAAATCTGGCCGTGAATGTTGGGCTTCTGATAGCCCTGCCGCCGCCTTCTCGTTGACGCCGCGCAGACGACCTCTACAGGCGCATTAACGATGGCCGTTGGACAGCTCGCATAGGGCATCGCCAGCTCGACTCCCCCTCCGCGCCACCTGCAAACGCTTCTCAGTTGAAGCGAGGACGTAACCTGCCCCTGTCGTCCGTTACAGATACTTCGCGATCAGCTTGAAGTCCCTAAGCGCAGCCCGACCTTTCGGACCGGACGCCGCAAACGACTGTTCGAGGCTGTGGCTCACGTGATCGTGTATCAACGCCTTTTTGGCGCTTTCAATGGCGCTCTCCACGGCCTGCAATTGTTGCGCGATCTGGGCGCAAGGCCGGCCTTGTTCGATCATTTCAATGATGGTTTCGAGATGGCCATTGGCGCGTTTCAGACGCCGGGCGATCGCGGAATGCGGGTGGTCCATGAAATCCTCCTAACCTCCGGGGAGGATAACAACGATCCTCCCGGCAGGATATGGAAAAATAACTTGACACTGTGAAAGGTCAGGCATACTTGCCAAGCATTGTCGCGGACCTCGTTCGAGACAAGCCTTTCAACCCTGATGAAGAGACCATGGGCAGTACCACCTTTGGCAACGTCACCCCGGCGATCGTGACCGGGTCAGCGCTGCCGCAGAATATCAAGATCAATCGCGCGGGCTTTCGCCGCGTGAGGGGTGATGGTCGCGCCTAGCTGACTGTCTCGCTCACCGGCCTGCCGCGCAAAGCGGAAGTGGAGGTGGGCGATGTTCAAAACGCTCGCAAAATCCGGACTTGCAAAATTCTGGCCTGTGCAGCCGCAGCGCATCGCGCTTGGGCTGCACGAGGTCAGGCTTTCCAACACCACCCATTCCAATGACAACCTTCCGGGTTTTCGCCGCCCGAAGGGCCAGCGCCGGATTCCATCCCCGACGCTGGCTTGTCATTGGATCGATCGCAACGGCCGGCTGGAATGCCGCTGGCGGGTCGAGCCCGCCGGCGACGCGCCGATCGGCGACTTCGACGAACACGGTGCGATGGGCCGCTTTTCCGGCCCGTCGCCGATGCAACCGCGCGGCCACAGGCTGGCGCTGGCCGGATAGACAAGGGAGCGACATGGACGAAGGACCTAGATGTCCCGCCGCCCACCGTTCCGGTGCCGCGACGGGAGCCCCTTCGGGGAACAACCGCACGAAGTTTCGCAAGGCCGTGATTCCATCCGGTCGAGGTGGCGTAGGCGTCTAGCTCCTCCGCTCGCCTCGTGCCGGGGATTGCCGGCATCGAGGTGACTATCGGATGACCGACGCCATCAAACGTTCTGATCTGAAATACCCGCAAACCGCCGTATCGTCTGCGCGCCAGACCGAAAGCCCGCTGGTGCCGGATTCACGTTCCGGCATGGCAGCGCCAAGCCGGCAGCCGGGCGAGCTCGATCGCCTTTACCGATCGCTCGCAGAGGTAACGCCGGAGAAACATCCACGCACGGCGCGACTGCTCGCATCGAGCACCCGCAAGACCGCTCAAAAGGTCATCGAGGAAGCCGGCGAAGTGGCGCTCGAGGCAGTCAAACACCACGATCGGGGCATCGTTCGAGAGAGTGCCGATCTGCTCTACCACCTGGTTGCGCTATGGCATCGCGCCGGCATCGATCCATCGCAGGTGTGGATCGAGATGCGCTCCCGCGCCGACACACTCGGCATTGCCGAAAAGCCGCCCAAAACCCGCAGCGACAAGCTCGGCACCCAATCCGCATCGTCAAGCGACCGACCAAAACTCAACAGGAATGAACCATGACCGTCATCAACGAAGTGAACGCGCAAGCGGTCGACCGTGCAACAAGCGCGCAAACGATCCGTACCGCGGTCCTGGACAGGGCCCATCTCGGCGACATCCACGGCGCCCTTGGCAGCATTGCCGAGGACGATTTCGTACCGAGGTCAACTCTGGGCGCACGGCTGAAGACCCTGCTCGCCATTCTGGGACCAGGCCTCATCGTCATGGTCGGTGACAATGATGCCGGCGCCTTCGGTACCTACACTCAGGCCGGTCAGAACTACGGCACGACGCTGCTGTGGACGCTGGTGCTGCTGATCCCGGTTCTCTACGTGAACCAGGAAATGGTATTGCGTCTCGGCGCGGTCACCGGCGTCGGCCATGCCCGGCTGATCTTTGAGCGTTTTGGCCGATTTTGGGGCGCATTCAGCGTCATCGATCTGTTTATTCTCAATGCGCTGACGATTGTCACCGAGTTCATCGGCATCACGCTCGCGCTCGATTATCTCGGGCTGCCAAAACTCTGGGGCGTCGCGGCGGCCGCGATGCTCGTCATGTATGCGGCGAGCACCGGCAATTTCCGCCGCTTCGAGCGTTTCGCGCTCGCGCTCGTCCTCGGCAGTTTTCTGCTCTTTCCCCTCCTGCTTCTCATCCACCCGCCGGCGGGCCAGATGATCCAGGACATGCTGGTGCCGAAGATGCCGAAAGGGGCGGCGTTGAACGAGGTGATGCTGCTGATCATTGCCATCGTCGGCACCACGGTGGCGCCTTGGCAGCTGTTCTTTCAACAGAGCTATGTCGTCGACAAAAGGATCACGCCGCGTTTCATCAAATATGAGCGCGTTGATCTCATGATCGGCATCGCGATCGTGATCGCCGGCGCACTGGCAATCATGGCGGCCACGGCCCAGACATTCGCCGGCCACCCCGAATTCGGGAATTTCGCCGATGCAGGCGCCGTCTCCGCCGGCATGGAGAAGTATTTCGGCAAAGTACCCGCGACACTTTTCGCGCTGGCGCTGCTCGATGCCTGCATCATCGGGGCATCCGCGGTGTCGCTGTCGACCGCCTATGCGCTTGGCGATGTATTCTCTTGGCGGCATTCGTTGCACCGCAAGCCGAGCGAGGCGCTGGGATTCTATGCCATCTATTGCGGCCTCATCGTTCTCGCGGCAGCGCTCGTTCTCACCCCTCGCGTCCAGCTTGGGTTGCTGACCACTGCGGTCCAGACGCTGGCCGGCGTATTGCTGCCGGGCGCCACCGTGTTTCTGCTGCTGCTTTGTAACGATAAGGCGGTGCTCGGTCCGTGGGTCAATTCGCGCAAGCTCAATCTGTTCACCGGCGGCATCGTTGCCGTGCTCGTGATGCTCTCCGTCATTCTCACCGGATCGGTTCTCTATCCTGACATTTCCGACACGGTGATCTTGACCATCCTGATCGGGGGCAGTGTCGTCGGGCTTGCGGCGGCTCTGGGGGTCTCGTTTGCGCAGCGTCGCCTGAGCACCGCGGAGCCTGAGAAATCCGGGTCGATTTCCACGGCAGAGAACGTCGCCACGGAGGAATGGCGGATGCCGCCTTTGGAGCGGCTTGCACCAGCGCGCCTTTCGCTTGCCTCTCGCATCTGGATGATCGTGCTGCGTGGCTACCTCATCGCCGCCGGTGGCCTTGTCCTGCTTCGCATCTTCCAACTCGCGACGGGTGGGGCGTGATCAATGCGGCCATTGCAAGCGCGAGGCGATGGGGAGCCATCGGGGTTTTTCGGCTGGCGAGCAGAATCTTGCGCTGTGCAAGCACCCTGCACCGGCAGCGAAGGATTTCACATAAGGGTCTTCGAACTGTCTTATCAGGAACGCGATTGCTGGAGCGGTTCGGAGCATTGCTGGCTCTCGGGCGCCGGCGACCGCCTCCAGCAAATCGAACAGGATTTTCACAGTGAACGCATCGATTGAACAGGCCGCCATCAGCCTCGGCATGGCGACCCTCGCGGGCGCATGCATCGGATTCGAGCGCCAATGGCGTCAACGGATGGCCGGCTTGCGGACCAACACGCTGGTCGCGATCGGCGCGGCCAGCTTTGTGATCTTCGAAGGTTTGTTTCCCGACGACGGAAGTCCCACGCGGGTAGCCGCCCAGGTTGTCTCCGGGATCGGCTTTCTGGGTGCAGGCATCATCTTTCGCGAGGGGCTGCAAGTTTCCGGCCTCAACACCGCAGCCACGCTGTGGTGCTCGGCGGCCGTGGGGCTTTTGGCGGGAAGTGGCCATCCGCTGCATGCGGCGCTGGCGACCGGCTTTGTCGTTCTCGTCAATCTGACGCTGCGGCCGCTGGTCCGGATCATCAACCGGCAGCCGATCGCGCAGACTGAAACCGACTTTCATTACCGCGTTCGCGTCGTCTGCCGGAATCCGGAAGAGGCGCATGTCCGGGCGTTGCTGTTGCAAAGTACCAGCAACGGGCAACTGAGCTTACGGCGGCTCGACAGCACCGACCTTGAGGACAGCGGCCGTGTCGAAGTCACCGCCCAGCTCTCCGCTCATTCCAAGACCGACGCGGTGCTCGAACAGGTCGTCGGCCGCCTCAGCCTCGAACCGACCGTCTCGGCCGCGAGCTGGAGCGTCGGGCCGATGCTGGAATAGGCGCACTTGCAATTGCGAATGAGTTGCAATAACGCTGAAGAATGAATGTCACGTTCGTTTGATCTAGCTTGAGCTGGGTAGTGGGGCGGCGGCGCATGAGAGCCATTTGCAAAATCGGGGGCGGCGCGGGGCTCGTGCTCGCGACGTGCTCCGCTGCATTCGCGGCTGACCTGCCCCCAAGCCTCCCAGTCAAGGCGCCGGTGCTCTACGTCGCGACGGCTTACGACTGGAATGGCTTGTATGTCGGCGCCCATGCCGGCGTGATCAGAGGCGCTTCGAACTGGACCGCGCAACCGGGCGCCGGCGCCGCGGCCTTGAATGGATCGTTCAATCTTCCGTTCAATTTGGATTTTATGGCAGGCACCGGCAGCTATTTTGTCGGGCTGCAGGCCGGCTATAATTACGTCTTTCCGTCGCGCCTGATGCTGGGCGTCGAGGCTGACGTCACCCTTCCGAATTCGGACGTGCTGATACCCTTTGCGGTGCGCGGCAGTCAGACGGTGGCCTCGCCGTTGATCGGCCAGGTGACCTATGGCGAGGCGGTGATTCATTATGGCTCCGCGCGCGCCCGCGTCGGCTATGCGTTCGACGATTTTCTGCTTTATGGCACGGGAGGCCTGGCCTGGAGCTACGATCGTTTGCGGCCCAGGGCACCCTGGACACCAGGCTATTGTGGCGTCTGGGCTGGGCGGCAGGCGCCGGCATCGAGATCCCGGTCGCCGCGGGCTGGACGGCAAAGGCCGAATATCTGGCGACCGGATTTGGCCGCAAGGGCGTGACATTCACGGCCGCAGCCGAGCCGTTCAATTCCGACCTCGCGATGCAAAGCATCCGCCTCGGCTTGAATTACCGGATCGGCGACGACAACGCTCACGTGTCCGACTTCCTGACCAAGGGGCCATCAGCACTGGAGACGGACCGCTTCGCGTTTCACGCCCAGGCCACCTACCTCAATCAATATGATCCTCCGTTTCGGGCTCCCTATAGCGGCCACAACAGTCTCGACGGGAATATCGGCCGCGAGACCTCAGACTTCACCGTATTCGCGGGCGTAAAGCTCTGGCAGGGCGCCGAAGCGTGGGTCAACCCGGAGCTCGATCAGGGCTTTGGGCTGAGCGGATCGCTCGGCGTTGCAGGATTCCCGAGCGGCGAGGCGTACAAAGTCGGCGCCGCTTATCCCTATACGCGTCTGCATCGCGCGTTCCTGCGACAGACCATCGATCTCGGCGGCGACGTCCAGAAAGTCGACGCAGGGCTCAACCAGTTTTCCGGATCGCAAACGTCGGACCGGTTGGTGTTCACGATCGGAAAATTCGGCGTGGTCGATATCTTCGACACCAACAGATACGCCCACGACCCTCGCGGCGATTTCATGAACTGGTCCATTGTCGACACCGGGTCGTTCGACTACGCCGCAGATGCGTGGGGCTATTCTGTCGGTGCGGCCGCGGAGTGGTATCAAGGTCCGTGGACGTTTCGCGGCGGCCTGTTCGACCTTTCTATCACGCCGAACCAAACCGGGCTGGATTCGCGGTTCGAGCAGTTCCAGTGGGTCGGTGAGATCGAGCGGCGATATGCTCTTTGGGGGCAACCCGGCAAAATCGCGATCACGGGCTTTCTGACGCGAGGCGGGATGGGAAGCTTCCAGGACGCCATCGAATTGGCCGCGATCAATGGCGGACCGGCCGACATCACCGCCGTGCGGAAATATCAGAGCCGCGGCGGCATCAGCATGAATCTCGAGCAGCAACTGATGCCCAATGTCGGCTTCTTTGCCCGCGCCGGATTCGCGGATGGCCACAAAGAACCCTATGAATTCACCGATATCGATCGCACCGTGGCCGCCGGCCTGTCGATATCGGGAAAGCAATGGGGGCGGGATGACGACGTGTTCGGCATTGCCGGCGTAGTCAACGGCATCTCCAACGTGCACCAGGCGTTTCTCAACGCCGGCGGACTTGGAATCCTGGTTGGCGACGGCATGCTGCCGCATCCCGGCAACGAAGAAATCCTCGAGACCTATTATAGCTTTCCGGTGTTTGCTACGCGGGTCACGTTCGACTATCAGCTGATCGTCAACCCAGCCTACAATCGCGACCGCGGCCCTGTTTCGGTGCTCGGTGTACGCCTGCATACCCAGTACTAAGCAGTTCCAACAGACTGGATCGCCGCTCTCCCCAGGCTGAGGAGATGTTTCCGTTGCTGGCACATAACGTGTCATCTCGTTCAACGCCTGTCCGCCGATATGAGAGCTAAGCGGGCTAGCGCGGCCCCAACGTGTTCCACGTGTCGAATTTAGACAGTAGCGGTGACCTAACATGGCAGACTTGCGCGAACAGGCGTGCCTGCTCCGCCTTGCGAGAGCCGCTCATTCGATCTAAATTAGAAAGCCTCGTTGCCAATTGCGATTCTGTTCGTCAATCGGCTCCGTTTGGTTTCCTGGAACTGCAATGTGCCGCATCCGCTTCGTGATACTGGTGATGGCTTTCACGGCCCCCACCTGGTCAAATTGCCAAGCCGCCGGGTCCTTTCAGACTAAACCGGCGTTTTCGACGGTGGTGACGGCCGGGGTTGCACCTTCGCTGCCAACCGTCTCAGCGCCCCACGTATCTGCAGGCGATCTCGTTGGCGGCTGCGGTAGGGGTCGCGTCCGCGATCCCCAAACACATTCTTGCCGCGGCCCGGCCGATATCAGGTAAGGCGCTCCCACCAACGCAACTGCTATCTCCTATCGGCTGTTGAAAAGCTACCACGGCAGCAGCGACCGATCGGTCCCCATGCCTTGTTTCGTGTATCCGGCGTTCGTGACCTCCGCCGGTCGGTTGCGATTTCGTCCTTAGCCGTCGGACAACCCCTGCGCGTCGACCGCACCGAGCGCCAACGCCGAGCCGACATATCTTGAGAGCCGTCTGCTCACAGAGACCTTGATCGGGAGGACGATCGCGTGGCCTTGCCGGAAGCAATTCCAACCAGGCAATACAACGACCTCGTCTCCCGCAAGACCAGCCGGGTCTTGCAATGGCCCGATGATTGCTTCGAAGGTTCAAGCTGAACGATCCGCCTGTCGTAAATCCATCATATATCGCCGGCCCTGTTTCGGGACCCGGTTTGCGAGCGAATACGCAAGACTGGCTTGTGACCGGCTTTTGACTGGCTTTTGCGATCGGCCCGGAGCGACCCAATGCCTCAAAGACTATTGATGTCCGCGGACAGATTCTGCAATGAAGAGCAGCCCTTCGCTGGCCTCCGAAGTTCGTTGCTCATCCACCTTGGCCGCCGACTATCGACCTATCACAAACCCCGCCTATAACGCCGATCGCGGGTCTGTCTGCATCTTCCCGGGCCGGTTACAACGGCAAGTTCTGAAACAAGGCGCCTCGCATGCCACTTCAAGAAATTCTGACGCCGAGGTTGGGGCAGGCGCTGCGGCCCAACATCTGGGACGCGGTGGCGCTGATTCTTGTGGTCGGCGCCATGGTCTTGATCGTGTATGGCGGCAGGCAGACCACGCTTCCGCTGTCGGCGCTCGATGTCAGTCCGGTATCGCTCGATCCCTCCAACCTGCCCCTCTATGCGCTACGGACGACGATGCGGATGCTGCTGGCGATCGTCTGCTCGATCATTTTCACCTTCGTCTACGCGGCGCTCGCCGCCAAGAGCCGGCGCGCCGAGATGGTGCTGATCCCGCTGCTCGACATCCTGCAGTCGGTGCCGATCCTCGGCTTTCTCACCTTCACCGTCGTATTCTTCCTAAATCTGTTTCCTGGCCGCGTGTTTGGCGCCGAGCTCGCCTGCGTGTTCGCGATCTTCACCAGCCAGGCCTGGAACATGACTTTCAGCATGTATCAGTCGATCCGCAACGTGCCGAAGGATCTCGAGGAAGCCTCCCAAAGCTTTCATCTGAGCGGCTGGCAGCGCTTTTGGCGCCTCGATGTGCCGTTCGCCATGCCGGGCCTGATCTGGAACACGATGATGTCGATGTCGGGCGGCTGGTTCTTCGTGGTGGCCTCGGAGGCGATCACCGTCGGCAATACCACGATCACGCTGCCGGGCATCGGCTCCTATGTCGCACTCGCCATCGAGAAGCAGAACCTGCCCGCGATCGGCTACGCCATCCTGACCATGCTGCTGGTCATCATCGCTTACGACCAGTTGCTGTTTCGCCCGGTGGTCGCCTGGGCCGACAAATTCCGCTTCGAGCAGACCGCTTCCGCGACCGCTCCGACGTCCTGGATGCTCGATCTGTTTCGCCGGACGCGCGCCTTGCGGGCACTGACCTATCCGTTTGCAGCCGTGAAGAAAGTCATCTCGAATTTGCATATCGCGCTGCCATCGGGCCTCGGGACGCCGGCCGCAAAAGGCCCGCCATCGCGCGTGGTCGACGCGGTATGGCTTGCGCTGATCGCGGCCAGCACCTGCTATGCCGGTTGGAGGGCCTATTCCTATCTCTCCGCGACGCTGAGCCCGGCAGATGTCTTCACCGCTTTCGGATATGGCTTCGTCACATTGGCGCGCGTCGTCGTGCTGATTGCGCTGGCGACCTTGATCTGGGTGCCGGTCGGGGTGTGGATCGGGCTGCGACCAAAGCTGGCCGAGCGCATCCAGCCGCTCGCTCAGTTTCTGGCGGCGTTTCCGGCCAACCTCGCATTTCCGGTGGTCGTGGTGGCCATCGTGCGCTACGGCCTGAACCCGAATGTCTGGCTCAGCCCGCTGATGATTTTGGGCACCCAGTGGTACATCCTGTTCAATGTGATCGCGGGCGCCAGCGCGTTTCCGACCGACCTTCGCGAGGCCGCCGGCAGCTTTCATCTCAAGGGATGGCGGTGGTGGATGAAAGTCATCCTGCCCGGCATTTTCCCTTATTACATCACCGGCGCCATCACCGCCTCGGGCGGATCGTGGAATGCTTCCATCGTCGCGGAAGTCGCAAGCTGGGGCGACACCCATCTGACCGCAACCGGTCTCGGCGCCTACATAGCAACAGCGACCGAGGCCGGTGACTTCCCGCGCGTGGTGCTCGGCATCGCGATCATGTGTATTCTGGTGACGCTTTTCAACCGGCTGCTCTGGAGGCCGCTCTACGCCTTCGGCGAGCGTCGTCTTCGCCTCGGCTGATCAGGGGATAGCCATGCTCGATCAAACCATCAAGGCCAACCTGCTCGATATCCGCGGCGTCTGCCGGTCTTTCCCGAAAGGCAGCGGCGAGGATCTGCAGGTTTTGGAGAAAGTCGATCTGACGATCCATGCCGGCGAAATCGTCGGCCTGCTCGGCCGCTCCGGTTCGGGCAAGTCGACGCTGTTGCGCATCATCGCCGGATTGATCGCGCCGTCCTCGGGTGACGCCAAATGCCGCGGCGAGACCATCGTCGGCCCGCCGAACGGCGTCTCCATGGTGTTTCAGTCCTTCGCGCTGTTTCCATGGCTGACCGTGCTGCAGAACGTCGAACTGGGACTGGAGGCGCTCGGGATCGACGCCACCGAGCGCCGCAAGCGGGCGCTCGCGGCGATCGACCTGATCGGCCTCGACGGATTCGAATCCGCTTATCCGAAGGAATTGTCGGGCGGCATGCGCCAGCGCGTCGGCTTCGCCCGCGCGCTGGTGGTTCATCCCGACCTTTTGCTGATGGACGAGCCGTTTTCGGCGCTTGACGTCTTGACCGCCGAGACGCTGCGCACCGATCTGGTCGATCTCTGGATCGAGGGCCGGCTGCCGATCAAATCCGTGCTGATGGTGACGCACAACATCGAGGAAGCGGTTCTGATGTGCGACCGCATTCTGGTGTTTTCATCCAATCCCGGCCGCGTCGCCGCCGAGATCAAGGTCGACCTGCCGCATCCGCGCAATCGCCTCGATCCCACCTTCCGCCAGCTCGTCGACAGCATCTATGCCCGCATGACGCAGCG
>WNFJ01058092.1_pt1 | contig 14609 bp, 9 predicted proteins | sample 5400461 | NCBI WGS metagenome assembly WNFJ01 (sample SAMN13153349, study PRJNA577476) | soil metagenome | isolation source: 115 cm saprolite on Douglas fir-dominated hillslope | place: USA:California | collected 2013-09-17 | reverse complement strand
AGAGCCCGGTGAGAGCGCCGATGCGCGTCCCGCCTGCGCGCCCCGTCACTCGCCGAGCAGGGAAACGGCGATGTTTGAGGCGTCCTCCTTCCGCAGCCCGGTGAGCCACGTCACGGTGACGCTGAGCACGGTGAGACATCCGGCCGCCACGAATACGGGCCTGGGATCGTTGCCCCCCAGCCCGGCCAAGGCCCCGGCGAGAACGCCCCCGAGGAGGGTGACCGCCTGCCCCGCCAGCCGCCAGGAAGCCGTGACCCGGCCGAGCAGTTCCCTGGGGACAAGGACCTGCCGCAGGGCGCGCATCGTAACGCTGGCTGCGATGATCGCCCACGTATAGAGCAGGTTCCCGGCCAGGAGCACGGGCATTGCCGTGGCCGCGCTGATCAGGATCAGGGCGATTCCCGACGCCGCCGAGCAGAGCGCGACGACCGGCAGTGGGCCGAGCCACCGGCACAGCAGGCCGGTGCCGGCCGCCCCCAGCAAGCCGCCGGCCCCCCCAGCCGTGATGACGAGGCCGACCTGCCCGGGCGGCAGGTGAAGGGTGTCCCTGGCGAAGAAGATGATGAGCTTGTCAGCGCCCAGGCACAGGTTCAGCACCAGCAGGAACAACAGCAGGGTGAACAGCAGCCGGGTGGCGGCCAGGTACCTGATCCCTTCGCCTAGCTCGCGCCGCAGCGCCCTCCACGAAGCAGCTGACCATCCCGGCTGGTGCGCGGCCTGGTAGGCCCCCCGGACGACGGCCAGCGTGGCGAGCGAGACAAGGAAGGTCAGCGCGTCGATCAGCATCGACACGTGCAGGAGCCCGGCGGCGGCCAGCAGCCCCGCTGCGCTCGGCCCGATGATCTGGCCGCTCTGATTGGCTGACTCCAGCCACGAGTTCGCCATTACCAGCCGGGGACCAGCGAATACATCACGCACGGCGACGGCCAGTGCGGTGTCGGAGAACACGGTCACCGCACCGGCTGCGAACGCCAGCGACAGGATCAGCCACGCGGAGACCGGGCGCGAGCCCGTCAGCGCGAAGAGCGCAAAAAAGATCACCATCCGGATGACATCGCCGCTGATCAGGAGCAGCCACGGATCGAGCCGATCGACCAGGATGCCCGCCGGGATCCCGGCGGCCAGGTAGCCGACGCTACCCGGCAGGGACGCGAGCACCGCCACCACCGGACTGCGGGTCAACTGCAGTACCAGCAGTGGCACAGCCAGGATGGCGAGCCCATCACCCAGCATCGACACGGCCTGCCCGCCCAGGAAGACCCGCCGTCGCAGCATATGTTTCATCCTGGCCCGGCACGCGGGGGCGTCAACGGCAGCGGCCTAAAGATCGCGTTCGGTTTATATGGTTTTAATGGCTTGCCGGCCGCAGCCGGGCGACACACAGCCCGAACAGGTAACGCTTGGTGATCCGGCCGCCGTACCGGGAGTCGATGAAGCGGGCCAGGCAGCTCAGCAGCCCTTCGCGCGCCCCACTTTCCATGGCGATCGTGGACGAGCACGTCCGCAAGGTGTCCATCCAAGCGGCGGCCGAGTACGCCACCTCGGTTTCGTGATGGCTGAACGTGAAGGTCTGCCGCAGCTGATCGCGGTCGGCGCTCACGCCCGGTGCTTATGGCACGGGGACCAGGAGGCGGTCCGCGCCGGTGTAGACGTTCATCGAGCCGCCGCGCAGGAAGCCGATCAGGGTCATCCCGGACTCCTCCGCAAGCTCGGCGGCGAGAGAGGACGGGGCCGACACCGCGGCCAGCACCGGGATGCCCGCGACGAGGGCTTTCTGGGCCAGTTCGAAGGACGCGCGCCCGCTAACCAGCAGAACGCATCCCGCCAGCGGCAGCCGCTGCTCGCGCAGGGCCCAGCCAACGATCTTGTCCACTGCGTTATGCCTGCCCACGTCCTCGCGCAGGGCGAGCAGGCGGCCATCGGCCGTGAAGAGCCCGGCCGCGTGCAGTCCGCCGGTCCAGGCGAACACTCGCTGCGCCTCGCGCAGCCGGTCCGGCAGCCGGGCGAGCATCTCTGGGGACACCCGCACCTGGTCGGCGGACACGTCATAGCTGGCCCGGACCCGGATCGCGTCGATGCTGTCCTTGCCGCAGACGCCGCAGGCGCTGCTGGTCAGGAAGTTCCGGCGCAGGCCGGCATCGGGCAGCGTGACGCCGGCGCCCAGCGTGACGTCGGCGACGTTCTCGTCACACATTTTGATCGACGTGACATCCGACGGTGACGCGATGACACCTTCGCTAGCGAGGAACCCCGCGGCCAGGTCGATGTCGTCGCCCGGGGTTCGCATCGTCACGGCCAGCGGCTCGCCGTCCACCCGGATCTCCAGCGGTTCCTCCACCGCGAGCAGATCCGCGCGGGCGTCCTCGCCCGGCCCCGGGGGGACCCGGACCCGCAGTACCCGCCGCCTGGCCGTCCTGCCGGTCATGACCGCCTCCCGCACATCTCGCCCCCATGAGGCTAACGGTCAGGCCGCCAGGCTAGCGCGGCCGACCCGACCATCATGGCGAACAGGACGAGCCCGGCCAGGATGTAGCCGTCGCCCGCGAGGAGCGCCAGTCCGTGCCAGTGGTATTCGCTCGGCCGGACATGACTGTACGCGGCGGCGTGCGTTCCGGGGGCGTACCAGATGAGACCCCACGGGACCAGGGGCGCATGGCTGCGCCACAGGCTCGGCCACGCGCCGAAGAGCAGAGCCACGGTGGCCAGCAAGGCCCACCCGGACCAGCGGGCCACCCCGCGGGCCCGCACGGCCTGGTCCGCGAGGACGGCGAGAATCGGCGCGATCCAGACCCAGTGATGATCCCAGCTGACCGGCGAGACGAGCAGGCCAGTCAGCGCGCAGGCGGCCCAGCCCTGGGCCGGACGCCCCGAATGATGCAGCAGGGCCGCGGCGGTCAGCCCGAGCACGAAGGTGGCGGCCGAGATCGCCAGCCACGCTGGCGTGGCCGCATTCACGTCGCCGGCCAGCCGGGTGATCACGCCCCGCAGCGACTGGTTGGCCACGAATCCGACGAATCCGGTCCGGCCAGCGCGCAGGAAGTCCGGCCCGAGCCACCACGCCGCCGAAGCCGCGGGTAGCACGGCCCAGCCTGCCGCGACCGTGACGGCGAGCGCCGTCACGGCCACCGTGGCCTGGCGGAACCTGCCGGTGAGCACGAGGTAGGGGATGAAGATGAGCGGGACGAGCTTGATGCCTGCCGCGAGGCCGATGCCCGCACCCTGCCACCATCTCCGTGACGGCTGGCGCAGATCCCAGACGACGAGGACCATCAGCAGCAACTCCACCTGGCCCAGATGGAGGGTGCGCTGGACGGGCTCGGTCCAGAAGGTCACGGCCCCGATCGCGCAGACGATGCCGAGCCGGGCCCGGCCGGGCCAGCCAAGCGCGCCGAACGTCATCCAGACCGTGACCGCCAGGGCCAGGATGCTGACCCCGGCCATGATCCATTTCAGGGCGATCCAGGGGAGCACCGTGGCGGCTGCGAAGAGCAGCGCGGCGAAGGGGGTGTAGGTGAACCGGATCCCTGGAGCGAGCTGCCAGCTGTAAAGCGTCGCGGAGTGATGCCGCGTGATCAGCCCCGCATCGTGGTAGACGCGAAGGTCGTAGCCGCCGAGCAGCGCGCCGGCCGGATGGGCGGCCACGGTGAGCGCGTAGGCGGACACGGCGACCGCCAGCGCCGCGACCCCGATCAGCAGCAGCAGCTTGCGCCGTCCTCGGGCGGCTCGCGCCGTGAGGCGCAGCGGCGCCAGCGGCTGGGGAGTGAGGCACGGCGAAGCGGGCTGCGGGACCGCGGGCTGCGGCGGGGCGACCTCCGGCTTGACCAGCGCCACGAAACGATTCCTCCTGGTGCGCGAATCCGGAGCTCACATCCCGCGCCACGCCCGCGTTCCAGTTCCGCGCTGGTCGTCCAGCTCCGCACCGACTCCGCTGTATCACGTAGCGCACTCAGAGAATAACGAGAAGTAGCGGCTGAGGCCCCCGCTTAGTGGCCGACTCGGCCACTTCTTGGCCAGGACTGGCCCGGCTCTCTCAGTCTCTGACCAGCTCCGGGTCCACTTCCGCCTGCTGTGAGGAGGGAAACGGCTCCAGCCACCGGCCAAGCCGGGGAAGGGCCCGGGATTGCCGTGCGAACAGCGCGGCCGCGATCATCGATGCGAACAGGATGAGCCCCGCAAAGACGTACGCGTTCCCGAATACCATCGCAAAGCCGTGCAAGTGGAACACCTCACGGTAGGGCTGCTCGCCAGGCCCTTCGATAAGCGGCAGCAGTCCACGGGGGGCTAGCGGGCCCTCGCCGGTTACCTGCCCCGGCCAGTCGAGGAACACGGCCACCAGTGCGGCTGCTGCGATGCCCAGCAGCCACCGGTGGGCTCGCTCGGCGCGCACCGCGGCGTCGGCCAGGAGTACCAGGACCGGCACCATCCATACCCAGTGGTGGTCCCAGCTGATGGGGGAGATGAGCAGGCCGGTCAGCGCGCACAGGACCCAGCCGTGGACCGGCCGTCCGGAGCGGTAGAACGCGGCCGCGGCCAGCAGGCCGATCACCCCGGCCACGATCGCGACGCCGAGCGCCCCGGGCGCGGCGGCGTGCGCGCTGCCCGCCGTGCGGGTTAGCAGGCCGCGCAGGGACTGGTTGGCCAGGGACGCCACGCCGCCGGTGCGGCCGGTGTTCAGGAAGTAGCCGGTCAGCCACCACTGCCGGGAGGCGCGGGGGAGGACTGCGAACCCGGCGATCATCGTGCCGGCCAGCACCGCCACCGCGACGCCGGCTTGCCGGAATCTCCTGGTCAGCAGGAGGTAGGGGATGAAGATGAGGGGGACGAGCTTGATGCCCGCGGCCAGGCCGATGCCGGCCCCCTGCCACCACCGCCGGGAGGGCTGGCCCAGGTCCCACACGATCAGCGCCATCAAGAGCAGCTCGATCTGGCCCAGGTGCACCGCGCGCTGCACCGGCTCGAACCAGAACGCCGCCGCGGCCAGCAGCAGCACCGCGCCCAGCCGCCGCCGGCCCGCCCAGCCGAGCTGGCGCAAGGTCATCGAGATGGTGGCCACCAGGGCCGCTATGCTCGCCCCGGTCATCAGCCACTTCGCCACAGTCCACGACATCAGGGACATCGCCGCGAACAGCGACGCCGCGAACGGCGTGTAGGTGAACCTGACCTTCGGGCCGAACTGCCAGGAGTACAGCGCCCCGGGAGAGTGCCGGGCCACCAGGCCGCCATCCCAGTAGACCCGGAAGTCATACCAGTTGACCAGCGAGCGTCCGGGGTGGGCAACGATGTAGTAGAGAGCGACGGCGAGCACGCAAGCCAGGGCACCGCCGAGGACCAGCCGGGTACCACCCGGGCGGCTGATCCGCCGCACGAGTTCGCCTGGACTCGGCCTTCCCGTAAACACCGTTATTCCTTTCCTGGAGAAAATCTACACGCTCCAGGACGCCGTCCCGGGTAGAGCTGATGTATGTCCCTTTGCTAGGACGAATGCCCCCACACAGAAGATGCCCGACGGAAGGTAAAAAAAGCGCCCGGTAGGCAAAGATTTGACAGGTGACCGTGGCCGGGCTGCCGCTGGGCTCCGCTTGATGAACGACTTTGCGCACGTCATCGTGCCCCACCTGCTGAACAAGCTCCCGTGCGCGGCCGGAGCCCGAAGGTGGCCACGCCTGGAGCCGGCCCGAGGTGAGCTGACCCGCCGCCGCGCCGCGCCTGCCGGAGCAGGAGCAGGCCAGGTTCCCCCGAACAGGAGCAGCGCAGGGAGCGCAGGAGCAGTTGCGCCCAGGTGGCCCGGCATTCTGGCGGCCTGGCCGCCGTCACCGCTGCTGACCTGGGGATTGATGGCAGCTGGCCGCCATGCTAGGGAATCTAGCGGGGAGCCGCCTTGTGGCGGCGCCCGGCGCGAGGTAGCTTGCCCGGGCGGAGGTGCGAATGACCACCAAGACACTCCAGCAGCGAGCGGAGATAGAGGCGGCGATCGAGGGCCGGACGCTCTGTGATCAGCTCCAGGTCACCGCGGAGCGCTCGGGCGACGCGCCCGCCCTGTCCGACGTAGGCGAGAGCAGCACGCAGACCATCACCTGGGCCCAGGCCAGGGAGCAGGCCCTGCGGCTGGCGGCCGGCTTCATCGCCCTCGGCCTGCAGCCCGGCGAGCGGGTCGCCCTCATGCTGCCGAACCGGTCTGAGCACGTGCTCGCCGACTTCGGCGCCGTACACGCGGGCGGCGTGCCGGTCACGTTTTACGCCACCCTCGCCGCGGAGCAGGTCGGCTTCGTGGCCGAGGATTGCAGCGCCCGGATCGCGGTGCTGGACGGCGCGGCGGAACTTGCCCGCTGGCAGCCAGTCCTGGGCCAGCTGCCCGCGCTGAAGAAGATCATCGTCCGGGACAGCGCCGCCTGCCCCCCCGGCGATCTCTACCTGTCGTGGGCCGACTTCGCCGCGCTGGGCAGCGAGCGGTACGCCGCCGAGCCCGAGGCGGTGGCCGGGCGGCTGGCCGCCATCACGCCGGATGACCCTGTCACCCTGCTGTACACCTCGGGGACCACGGGCAACCCCAAGGGAGTGCTGCTCACCCACCGCAATGTGCTGTACGAGGTGACCGCGGCCGAGACGATGGGCACTGTCGAGTCGCGCGTCCGCTGGGTGTCTTACCTGCCGCTCGCGCACATCGCCGAGCGCATGTTCAGTATCTACCTGCCCGTGATGACCGCGGGCTACGTGAACTTCTGCCCGGACCCGACGCAACTTGTCAGTGCGCTCGGGGCAGTGCGCCCGACTGCGTTCTTCGGCGTGCCGCGGGTCTGGGAGAAGGTGCAGGCAGGTATCCAGGCACTGCTCACCGGGGAGCAGGACTCGGGCAGGCGGGCGGCCGTCCAGGAGGCCATGGATGTCGGGCGCAGGTACGTGGAGAGCGGCCAGTTCGGCCGGACCACGCCGCCCGAGTTGGACCGCGCCTTCCGGCAGGCCGACGAGCAGGTGCTGGCGCCCATCCGGTCCCTGCTCGGCCTCGGCGAGGCGGCCGTGGTGTCCAGCGCGGCAGCGCCGCTGCCGGCGGACGTCGCGGCCTTCTTCGCCGGCCTCGGCATGAAGATCCTCGATATCTACGGGATGACCGAGACGACCGGCGCGTTCACCAGCAACTCGGCGTCGGAGTTCAAGGTCGGTACCGTCGGGCGGGCGTTTCCCGGGATGGAAATCCAGATCGCGGCGGACGGGGAGATCCTGGTCCGCGGCCCGCTCCTGACCCCCGGCTACCTGAACCGGCCCGATCTGACCGCCGATCTGATCGACGCCGAGGGCTGGCTGCACACCGGGGACATCGGGAGCATGGATGAGGACGGCTTCCTGTCGGTAGTGGACCGCAAGAAGGAAATCATCATCACCGCCGGCGGGGAGAACGTGCCGCCCGCCGCCATCGAGAACCTGCTCGTGGCGCACCCACTGGTCGGCCAGGCGCTGGCTTTCGGAGACCGGCGACCGTACGTCGTGGCCCTGCTCACCCTGGACGGCGCCGTCGCACCGGCGTGGGCTAAGGCGCGGGGTGTTCAGGCGGGTTCGCTCGCGGAACTGGCCGGGGACCCGGCCGTGCTCGCCGAGGTGGGCGAGGCGGTGGCCGCGGCCAACGACCGGCTGGCCCGCGTCCAGCAGGTCAAGCGGTGGCGGCTGCTGCCCGTCGAGTGGACCGCGGAGAGCGAAGAACTCACGCCGACGCTCAAGCTCAAGCGCCGCGTCGTGCACGCCAAGTACGCCGACGACATCGACACGCTCTACGCCGGCGGACGCTATGTCGACTAAAGAGCGCCCGGCAATAGGACTGCTGGGCTCGCGGATCCAGCGCCCTATTGCCGGGCGCTCTAAGCGATATTCGTCCCGTTGCTGAGCACCTGGAGTTCGGCGATCCGCAGGAAACCCGTCCCGGTCCCGGGTGTCGGGCTCGTCATGGTCAGCCTGACCTGACCGGTGTGGACGCGGTCGAAGGTCAGCGTGGTCGGCTGGTTGGACGCGGTGGCCATGACGATCTGCAGATTCTTCACCGGGACGAAGTCATGGCCGTCCCAGTACGTCACCGAGATGGAGGCAGGAAGGCTCAGCGTAGAGCTAAGTGTGAAAAACCCCGTGATCGCCGAGAACTCCTGCCGATCCGGCCACGAGACCGACACCCATTCGCTGGCATGCGACACGCTCACCGCGTGCAGGTTGGCCGTGCCCGACTTGTTGTAGTAGTTCGACCATCCCGTGGTCAGATCGCCATCCAGCATCGCCGCGGGCAGCGTGTCCGGCGCGCCCGAGTAGCTCGCGTCGGCCATCGGGGTGGCCGGGCTGGCGGCGTCGGCGGTCAGGGCCGCCGGGGCTCCAGCCGCCGCGCCTGCCGAGACCGACGAGATCACCGCGGCTCCCCGGTCTCCGGCGGCTACCGAGCGCAGTGTCGCGCTGGCCCGGCCTAGCCCGGGAGAACTCGCGGTGACCGTGATGTGTCCGGCTTGCCGGGTGGACCGGACGACAACCAGCGCCTTGCCGTTGAAGGCGGGCACGGATGGCGCCTGGTAGCTCTGCGCGTTCTCCTGCTGGCCGTTGTCAACGCCGGCGAGCGTGCCAGGCCCCTCGACCCTGAACTTGATGAGATTGCTGGCGTCCGGGACCACCACACTGTCGTGATCGGTGACTTCGACGGTCAGGAACGACAGGGACTTCCCGTCCGCCGCGATCTCCTGCGTGTCCGGGGTGAGAGTCAGAGCCCGCGGCTCTCCGGCCGTGTGGATCTCGTCGCGGGCCACGACACGGCCATTCTGCGTCGCCACCGCCGTGAGCCGGCCTGGCTGGAAGGGCACGCTCCAGGTGAGGTGGAGCTTGCCGGTACTGCCGTTGGGGCTCGTGTAGCTGCCGGACGGATAGTTGTAGTCGTCCCCCGTGGGCTCGGTCGTCTCCAGGTACTTGCGCCCGAAGGTGGTGACCTTCTGATCGAACGATTTCGCGCCGAGCGACTTGCCGTTCAGGAATAGTTCCACCGTGGCGACGTTGGCGTAAACCCAGACCGCGACATCCTGGCCGGGGGTGTAGTCGGTCCAGTTCATCGGCAGGATGTGCACCATCGGATCCCTGGTCCACTGGCTTTTGAACAGGTGGTAGAAGTCCTTGGGGAACCCGGCCGTGTCGATCGCGCCGAAGAAGGATGCCTTGACCGGGAAGACGTCGTAGGGGGTCGGCTCGCCGATGTAGTCCTGGCCGGACCACAGGAACCCGCCCGCCCAGAACTCGCGGTCGCGGTCCTTCTTGAGTTCGTATTCCCCGCTCATCGTCCAGGACGCCAGGTTGTTGTCGTAGGACGAGGTCGCGCGCTTGCCCGGCGTGTAGTTCTCTCCCGTGTTGAGCAGTTGCGGATCCTGGTAGACACCCCGGGTGGACTCCTCCGACGACGTCTCCGAACAGAAGAAGAACTTGCCCGGGTACCGCGCGTGCAGCCCGTCCATGGACGTGGCCGTGTTGTAGTTGACGCCGAGCCCGTCAAGCATTTGCAGGATCTGATCCTGCGGCGACCCCGCGCGGGGCACGCTGCGGTACTTATCCGAGCCCATGACGACGGGACGGGTGGTGTCGATCGACCTGATGTCGGCGATCAGCTTCTGCGCGATCCCCGGGCCGCTCGACCGCCCCGTGTCCGGAGTCTCGTTGCCGATCGACCACAGCACCACCGATGGCGAGTTCTTCGACGCGTTGACCATCTCCTTGATGTCGGAGTCGCTCCACGCGTCGAAGTAGAGGTGGTAGTCGAAGGCCACCTTCCCGCTGTGCCAGCAGTCGAAGGCCTCGACCATCGTCACGATGCCCAGCCGGTCGCAGACCTGCACGAGTTCGGGGGCAGGCGGGTTATGCGCGGTGCGCAGCGCGTTGGCGCCCATGCTCTTCATGAGTTCCATCTGGTGGGCCAGCGCGTCATAGAGCACGGCCGAGCCAACGGCGCCTTCCGTTGCGTGCAGGTCCACGCCATAGATCTTCATGGCCTGGCCGTTGAGCGAGAAACCGGCGTTGGGGTCGAAGGCGAAGTACCTGATGCCGAACTCCGTTGTGGTGCTGTCCACCACGGCGCCGCCGACCGAGAGATCGGTCTCCAGGCTGTACAGGCTGTGGGAGTCGGTCGACCAGAGCGCGGGATTGGTCACTTTCATGGTGATGGTGGCGCTTTGCGTCTGCCCGGCGGCCACGCTGACCGTTGAGGAGCCCCGCGCCACGGTCTTCCCGGCCGGATTCTTGATAGCGGTCGCTACCTGCACCGATGCGGCCGCGGAGCCTTCGTTGGCGACATCCGTCTGGACCTGGACACCCGCATACCCGGCCGCGATCGTGGTCTGCAGGTCCGGCGTGGTGACGAACGTGCCGTGCCGGGCGACATGGACGGGGTCGGTGGCGACGAGGTAGACGTTGCGGAAGATGCCGCTGCCCGAGTACCACCTGCTGCTCGGAAGCTGGTTCATCGCCTGGACCGCGATCACGTTGGGCGTGACCCCGTCGGTGTGCGCCAGGCCGGTGATGTCGTAGCTGAAGCCCGTGTACGCGTACGGATGGTTACCGAGCAACTGCCCGTTGAGGTAGACGTTTGAGTTCATGTAGACGCCGTCGAAGTCGACTGAGATTCGCCGGCCCGCCATCGACGACGGGATCGTGAAGTGCTTGCGGTACCAGGCCAGCCCGCCCTGGAGGAACCCGGTGCCGCTGCTCGTGGTCGCGGTCTGAACGGGGGTGAACTCAATACTCCAGTCGTGCGGCACGTCGAGCGTCCGCCAGCCGGAGTCGTCGAAACCCGGGGCCTGTGCGTTCGCGTAGGCCCCGGTGGGATCCGTGATGCCGTCGGCGTTGACGAGGGAGAACTTCCAGTCCTGCCCGAAATCGACCGACCTGGTGCCTTCCGCCCGGGCCGTCATCCGGGCCTGGGCCTGGCCGGCGCCAGCCATCCCGAAGACCGGGGCCAGGGCGGCCACGCCCAGGCCCGCTCCCGCACCGCGCAGTACCTCACGGCGCGATGGGCCGCCCGCCTGGGCTGTGGCATCGTTCGCCGGGCCGGAGATCACAGGTTTGCTGCTACGTTGCCGCTCCATGGCTCCTCGCTCGTGAGATTTGCGAGAGTCGCCCGTCCACTAGATCGAACATGTTCGTGCACATCTCGCCACAGGACTGAACAGCTTCTGACATATCGTCCCGTTCCGGGATGGAATGTCAAGGCCTGTTGCCGCGAGCGGCGTGATGTGAAAGGGCCGTGCCTCCGGCCGGCCGGCTCCGGAGCAGGAGGCATGGACCCCGGGGGCGCCCCGCAGAAAGCCTGGAAGGCGCCCCCCGCAACCGGATTACAAGGGTCTAGCGCGGCCCGGCCCCGGCCCGCAGGGTCTAGCGCGGCCCGGCCCCGGCCCGCAGGGTCTAGCTCGGCCCGGCCCCGGCCCGCGCGGCGCTGGTCCCGCTGTCAGCCGGCGCGCCGCCAGCCGCTGAGTCATGACCGGCCTTATCAGTGGCTGAGTCATAGACGACTGGGTCCTCAACGGCGGCGTCATCGGTGGCTGTATCGCGGGTGGCACGCCTGGCGTCACGGCTCTCGGCGAGCCTGGCGTCGCGGACGGCGACGACGGACAGCCGGCCGATGACGACCCCGGCGACGACCGCGATGACCACGCCCAGGCCGGTGAAGAAGCCGATCCGCTCAGCGGCTCGTGCGATCGTCCCGCCCAGTGGCGACCCGATGCCGGACACGGCCCCCTTGTTCCAGAGCGGGCTCAGGGTGCTTCCCACCGCGAACCACGCACCGGCGCATGCGGCGAGCCATGCGCCGAACATGGCCACCGGACGGAGCCTGGTGACCAGCACGATGAGACCGCCGACGAGGGTGGCGGCGCCCGGCGCGATCTCCAGCCAGACCTGGCCGGAGGTGAGGGACCACGCGCGGTCGGGGGTGTAGGCGTAGTGGAAGTACGGGCCGACGAGGGGAATCAGCGCCCCCCACACGCCGAGCACGATGAGCAGCACACCGCTGAGGGCACCGCGGCTCCGGGGCACTCGCAGTATCCCAGCCATTTGGATCAACTCCCTGTGGTGCAGATGGCCTGTGGTGCAGATGGACGCCGCCTCTACCCGGGGATGCGACGGTTAAGCACGAACTTCGCGAGGTAAGGTCACGCAGGTGGATGCACGCCGCCTCGTGCCGCGCACCGATGCGGTGCTGGCCGACCCACGGCTGGCCGCGGCGGCGGTCAGGCTGGGCCGGGCTCAGGTGAAGGCCGCAGTCACCCGGGCGCAGCAGCAGGCCCGGGCCGGTCACATATCGCCGGACGCGGTGGCCGACACCGCGGTGGCGGCGCTGCCCGTCAGGTCCGCATCTCTGCATCCCGTGATCAACGCGACCGGGGTGCTGCTGCATACCAACCTCGGCCGGGCGCCGCTGTCGGAAGCGGCCATCCAGGCGGTGGCGGCGGCGGCCGGCTGGACCGACCTCGAATTCGACCTTGACTCGGGAACCCGCGGGCGACGGGGGAGAGGCGCCCTCGCGGCGCTGGCCGCCGCCGTGCCCGCGGCCGAGGCCGTGCACGTCGTGAACAACAACGCCGCCGCCCTCGTGCTGGCGGCGACCGCACTGGCGGCCGGCCGTGAGATCGTGGTCAGCCGCGGTGAGCTGATCGAGATTGGCGACGGGTTCCGCCTTCCCGGCCTGCTGGAATCGACCGGTGCGCGGATTCGTGAAGTCGGCACTACCAACCGGACGACCGTAGCGGACTACGCCGCGGCGGTAGGCCTGGCGACGGGGTTCGTGCTCAAGGTCCACCCATCGAACTTCCGCATCGAAGGCTTCACCGCCCAGGCCAGCATCGCCGAACTGGCCGGCCTCGGAGTGCCCGTGGTCGGCGACATCGGCTCCGGGCTGCTGGCTGCGCATCCGCTGCTGCCTGACGAGCCGGACGCCGATTCCTGGCTCGGCGCGGGCGCCGCCCTGGTCACCGCGAGCGGCGACAAGCTTCTCGGCGGCCCCCAGGCAGGCCTGCTGCTGGGCCGCGGCGACCTGGTGGCCCGGCTCGCCCGGCATCCGCTGGCCCGGGCCCTGCGGGTCGGGAAGATGACCATGGCGGCCCTTGAGGCGACGCTGACAGGCCCGCCGGTGCCTGTCGCGGCCGCCCTGACCGCAGATGAAGAATTCCTCACCGGTCGTGCCGAACGGCTCTCGGCCATGCTGGCCAGCAGCGGCCTGGATGCCAGGGCGGTGCCGAGCCGGGCCGTCGTCGGGGGCGGCGGCGCACCGGGAGTCACCCTGCCGAGCGCGGCGGTCAGCCTGCCCGAGCGGCTGGCCCGGCCGTTGCGCAGCAGCGACGCCGTGCGCGGTGGAGCGCACCCCGCGGTCATCGGCCGGACGGAAGGTGGCCGCCTGCTGCTCGACCTCCGGGCGGTGCCCCACGGGGACGACGACGCGCTCGCCGCGGCCGTGATCGCCGCCGCGACGGCGATCACCGCGGCGGCGGGCGACGGCACGTCGAGCGGCTGATGGCCATGCAGGTCATCGCCACCGCCGGGCACGTGGACCATGGCAAGTCCACCCTGGTGCGGGCCTTGACCGGGATGGAGCCCGACCGCTGGGCGGAGGAGCAGCGCCGCGGGCTCACCATCGACCTGGGGTTCGCCTGGCTGACCCTGCCCTCCGGCGACCAGGTGGCTTTCGTCGACGTGCCCGGGCACGAGCGTTTTGTGCCGAACATGCTGGCCGGGGTCGGTCCGGTGCCCGCTGTGCTTTTCACCGTGGCTGCCGACGGGGGATGGATGCCACAGTCGGCCGAGCACCTGGCCGCGCTGGACGCACTGGGCATCTGCCATGGCGTGCTCGCGGTGACCCGCGCGGACCTGGCCGACCCGGGCCCGGCGTGCCGCGAGGCACTCGGCAGGATCGGCGCGACAAGCCTGGGCCAGGTAGAGGCGGTCGCGGTGAGTGCGGTGACCGGTGAAGGACTCCCTCAGCTTCTCGACGCGCTGAGCAGGCTGGTGGCGGGCCTCCCGGTACCCGACCCGGAAGCACCGGTGCGGCTCTGGGTGGACCGTTCGTTCAGTATGAAAGGCAGCGGAACGGTCGTCACCGGAACGCTGCCCGCCGGCACGGCACGCCGTGGCCAGGAGTTGCTGCTCACCCCTTCGATGCAGCCGGTGCGGGTCCGCGGGATCGAGTCATTGAAGAAGCCAGCGGACCAGATCAGCGGGGTGGCGCGGGTCGCCCTGAACCTGCGCGGGGCCGGCCGGGGGGCAGTGTCGCGAGGCATGGCGCTGGTGACGGCGATGCAGTGGACGCTGACCTCGGTAGTGGATATCCGGCTGAACACGGCTGAGCTGAACACGGCTGGGCCGCGGCCGCCGCGGGAGCTTGCGGTGCACATCGGGTCCGCTCGCAGCACGGCACGGGTCCGCCTGCTCGGCGGCCCGATGGCGCGGCTCACTCTTCGCGACGCGCTCCCGCTGCACGTCGGGGACCGCCTGCTGCTGCGCGATCCAACCGGCGCAGCCGGCCGGGCTCGGCCAGCCGGCACCCCGCCCCGGGCTCAGCCGGCCCAGGGTGCCTGGCCCGCCCTGGTCGGCGCCACCGTGCTCGACGTGACCCCGCCCCG
>WNFJ01571454.1_pt4 | contig 14612 bp, 13 predicted proteins | sample 5400461 | NCBI WGS metagenome assembly WNFJ01 (sample SAMN13153349, study PRJNA577476) | soil metagenome | isolation source: 115 cm saprolite on Douglas fir-dominated hillslope | place: USA:California | collected 2013-09-17 | reverse complement strand
GGCGAGCCCTGCGCCCCGCCGGGGCCGCGCCACAGCACCTTGATCGTGCTGCCCGCGGTGTCCACGGCCGCCATCCCACCGGAGATGCACGGCACGTAGACGACGGTGCCCCGGGTTGCCATCCCGCCGAAGGCGGCGCACACCCGCGCCTGGGCCACCTGCGAGCCCACACCGGCGAGGTGGCGGGGACTCAGCAGGTATCCATTGCCGTTCTTGCCGTCGGCCAGGATCGTCCCGTTGCCCAGCAGGCCGGGGGCGTTGGAGCCGAGGTCGAGGTCGCCGGCGTTGTCCGCGGGCCAGCTGGCCGGGGCGAAGATGCCGGTGCGCCGCAGGCCGGGGGTGAGCGCGGCGATCGAGTCGCTGCCGTCGTAGGGCGGTGCGACGGCGGCCCCGTTGCCCGCGCTGACGTAGATGGTGCCGTCGGGGCCGACCGCCGGGCCGCCGGCCGCCCACATGCCGCCTCCCCTGGCCGTCGGCACCCGGTAGGACACCATCGGCCCGCGTCCCGACGCCGGGATCCCGTTGATCGACCCCTGGTAGGGGCCGCAGTCGCCGTCCAGCCCGCCGAACGCCACGTAGACGCGCCCGCGGTCGAGCGCCAGCGCCGCGCGCTGCTGGTCGTAGCGCGGGTGCCCGTCCGGCGTCGGGATGTCTCGCAGGAAGACCAGCTTCCCGCCGGGCACCGAGATGCCCGCCAGCACGTGGTGGAACCCGGTGGTCTCCGCGACCGCGTAGACCATGCCGGTCGCCGGGTCGTAGACCGGTGTCCCGGTGATCCCGAGCGGGTTGATGTCCCCGCAGGGCAGCGCGGACAGCGGGACCGGGGTACCCAGGTGGACGTGCCAGCGAACCTTCCCGGTGGCCCGGTCGAGGCCGTAGACCGTGTCACCCTCGGTCGCCGCGATGACCAGGCTGCCGACCGCCAGGGGCTGGCCGTAGACCGCGCCGTCGAGGCGGCGCCGCCAGGCGATGGACAGCGGCCCGGCGGCCGGACGGGCGGGTGCGGCACCGGTCCGTGCCGCGTCCCGGTGGTAGGTGGGCCAGTCGGTCGCGCTCAGCGGCGCCGGGCGGCCGGTAGGCGGCGGGGCGGTCGTGGCCGGGATGGTCGCCGCGGGTCCCGCCGGGCCGACGCTCGTGCTGGCCGTGCTGCAACCGCCCAGCAGGCACAGCCCGAGCACCGTGGACGAGGCGAGCACGGCAGCGGAGCGCGAGCGCATGCGCCAAGTCTGCTCCCTTGCGGCGCACCGGAAGGCCCGGGACGGCGATCGCGGGACGGACCGTGATGGATTCGGGACCCGGCGATGCGGGGAAGCTGTCGGGCACGGGGAGGCTGGGCGCCGGTGCTGGGACAATACCGGGCATAATCCTGATTTGTGCAGGTCAGCCGTTTCCGGCATACCCTGGACGCATCGGCCATAGACGAGGAAGTTGACGTGATCATGCAGATCGGCACCTTTGTGGCGCTCGGCGACAGCTTCACAGAAGGGCTTGACGACCCGCGGGCCGACCAGGCCGGTTATCTCGGCTGGGCGGACCGGTTCGCCCAGATGCTGGCGGCCGAGCAGCCCGGCCTGCGCTACGCGAACCTCGCGGTGCGCGGCAAGGTGCTGGGCCAGGTGGCCGGCGAGCAGGTGCCGGTGGCCATCGCGATGGCCCCGGACCTGGTCAGCATCGCCGCCGGGGGCAACGACCTGCTCAGGTTCCGGTCCGATCCCGATGCGCTGGCGCAGACGTTCGACGACGCCGTCCGCACCCTGCTGATGGCCGGCTGCCAGGTGCTCATCTTCACCGGCTTCGATCCGAGGTTCCCGGTGCTGCGGCTGATCCGCGGCAGGGTGGCGGCCTACAACATGCACCTTCGCGCGATCGCCGACCAGCACGGGTGCCACGTCGTCGACCTGTGGGCGATGCGCGTGCTGCGGGACCCGCGGGCATGGAGCGCGGACCGGCTGCACCTCACCCCGGACGCACACCGGCGGGTGGCACTGCGTACCTGCGAGGTGCTCGGTGTCACGGCCGCGGAGGACTGGCGCGCTCCCTGGCCCGCGGCCGACACCGTGACCGGCGGCGTGGCCGCTTCCGGCCGATCCGCCTGGGTGGCGGCCCGGCGGATGGATGCGCGCTGGGCGCGCGAGCACGCGGCCCCCTGGGTGGCCCGCCGGGTGCGCGGGACCTCCTCGGGCGACAACATCGGGCCCAAGCGCCCCGAACTGTTGCCGCTCTAAGCTGACCCGAGCGTCAGGCCGGGACGGCGCCGAGTTGCTGCATCATGGCGACGCCGTCGAACTGCGTCCAGAGCGGTAGAAGTTCATGCCCTCGACCCTGATCGTCTGGCCGGAGGCGGGGATCCCCATGAACTCCTGCTGCTGAGAACCGGTCACGACCCACCGGGTGGCTCAGCCGTTGCGCTCGATGGGGCAGCTCATGCACCGCGGGCCGCCCCGGCCGCGGCCGAGCTCGCCGCCGGGAACCGTGATCACCTCGATGCCGTTCTCCTCCAGGTAGGCATTGGTGGTGACGTTCCGCTCGTAGGCGACGACCACGCCCGGCTCGACCGCCAGCACGTTGCACCCGTCGTCCCACTGCTCCCGCTGCGCCGAGCGCACGTCCTGGACGGCGGTCAGCACCTTGATGCTCGACAGGCCAAGCGCGGCGGCCAGCGCGGTGTGCATGTCCTCCGGGGGGTGGTCGGTGACCTTCAGCTCGCGCTCGCTCGCGCCCGGCTCGATGGTGTAGGACGGCAGCATCCCCATCCCCGCGTACTTGGTGAACACGCCGTAGTCGGCCATGGTCAGCAGCGTGTCCAGGTGCATGAACGCGCGCTGCTTGGGCATGTCGATCGCGACCAGGGACGTGGCGGCCCCCGCGGCGAACAACCGGTGCGCCAGCACCTCCAGCGCCTGCGGGGTGGTCCGCTCGCTCATCCCGGCGAGCACCGCGCCGTTGCCGATCACCAGCACGTCCCCGCCCTCGATGGTGGCCGGGGCCGCGTCGGCGCCGTGGTACCAGACGTCGAAACCGGCGTCGGCGAACATCGGGTGCCAGCGGTAGATGGCCTCGGCGAAGGTGGATTCCCTGACCCGCGCCTGGCGGCGCATCGCGTTGATCGACACCCCGCCGTAGATCCAGCAGGACGTGTCGCGCTGGTAGAGCAGGTTCGGCAGCGGGGCGAGCACGAACCCGTCCGCGTCGAGCGAGTGGAAGGCGATGCTCTTCGGCTCGGGCGCCAGCTCGGAGATCTCCCGCTTGGTGATCCCGCCCACCAGGTAGCCCGCCAGGGCCTGGGAGCCCAGCCCCTCCACCGCCGCGCGCAACTGGTCGGCGGCCAGCGGCCCGTGCCAGCGGGAGTCGAAGACCCGGTCCAGGATGTAGTCCGTGGCCGCGGTGATGTCCAGGGTCTGGGCGAGCAGGTCGCTGTAGTAGTGGACGACGACCCCGCGGGACCGCAGCGCGCTCGCGAAGGCGTCGTGCTCCTGCTGTGCCCTGCTCACCCAGAGCACGTCGTCGAAGAGCAGGTCCGCCGCGTTCTCCGGGGTAAGCCGCTTGAGCTCCAGGTCGGGCCGGTGCAAGATCACTTGCCGCAGCCGGCCGACTTCGGAATCCACTCTGAACATGGCCACCCGCTCCCTTTGCTGGCTGCCCCCGGGCACCGCTTTGCTGGGCACTCTATGCTGCCGCCGTGGACCTGGATCTTTCTACTGACGGTGCCGAGCTCACCGCGTCGCTCGTCGACGTGGAGTCGGTGAGCGGCGATGAAGCGGACCTGGCCGCCGCGATCGAGCGCGCGCTGCGCGGGTTGCCGCACCTGTCGGTGCACAGCGACGGCAACGCGGTTGTCGCCCGGACCACCCTGGGCCGCCCGCAGCGGGTGATCCTGGCCGGGCATGTCGACACGGTGCCGATCGCGGGCAACCTGCCCTCGCGCCGCGAGGGCGGCCTGCTCTACGGCTGCGGCAGCTGCGACATGAAGTCCGGGGTGGCGGTGGCGCTCCGGCTGGCCGCCCGGCTCACCGCGCCGCGGCCGGACGTCACCTACGTCTTCTACGACTGCGAGGAGGTCGAGGCCGAGCGCAACGGGCTGCTGCGCCTGTCCCGCAACAGCCCCGGCCTGCTCCAGGGTGACCTGGCGGTGCTGATGGAGCCCACCGGTGCGGTCATCGAGGGCGGATGCCAGGGAACGCTGCGGGCTGGGGTCACCACACGCGGCAGGCGCGCGCACAGCGCACGGTCTTGGATGGGCCGGAACGCTATCCACGTGGCCGGCGGGATCCTCGACGTGCTGCGGTCCTACCAGCCCCGCCAGCCGGAGGTGGACGGGCTCACCTACCACGAGGGGCTGAACGCCGTAGGGATCGGCGGCGGCGTCGCGGGCAACGTCATCCCCGACGAGTGCGTGGTCACCGTGAACTACCGGTTCGCCCCCGATCGCAGCGAGGAGGAGGCGGCCGCGCACATGCGCGAGGTGTTCTCGGGCTACGAGGTCGAGATCACCGACTCGGCGCCGGGCGCCCGGCCCGGGCTTGACCATCCGGCCGCCGCGACGCTGCTCGCGGCCGTCGACGGGACGCCCCAGGCCAAGTTCGGCTGGACGGACGTGGCCAGGTTCGCCATCCTCGGCATGCCCGCGCTGAACTACGGCCCCGGGGATCCCATGCTCGCGCACTCCAGGGACGAGCACGTGGACGTGGCGCAGATCGCCGAGTGCGAGGCGAAGCTGGAAGCCTGGCTGACCGGTGAGCATCGCGCCGCAGGCGCCGGGCCGAACGCCGCACAGTGCTAGTCGGCGCGCCTCCGGCATAGTGCTAGCCGGCGCGCCTCCGGCACGACCAAGCGCGCTGCTATGTTGCGCGCCTCCGGCACGACCATGCGCGCTGCGCGCCTCCGGCACGACGTCCCGCATTAGGGAGGCAGAGAAGCGGAGCGCGTCCCGGCTGGCCGGGACGCCCCCACGAGCACGCGGTGCCTGCTACGCGGCCGGCCCCACACCGAGCTTGAACGAGAGGTTCCGCTGCTGGCCGTTGACGTCCACCACGGTGAGCGAGACCGTCTGGCCGGGCCGGTAGCCGTGGATCACCTGGTGCAGGGAGGCCGCGGAGGTCACGGTGCGGCCGTTGACCGCGGTGATCACGTCACCCGCCTGGGCGCCGGCCGCCGCGGCCGGCTCGTGGCAGAACACCGCGCCGATCAGGGCGCCCGACTTGGCGGGTGCGATGGTATCCGGCACTGGGTTCACGTTCGCGTTGGGCAGGCACTTGCCGCTGGAGTCCACCGCGCCGAAGCCGGCCTGCGCGATCGCCTGGAACTGCCGCAACTGCTGGCGCGGGTTGGTGGCGGTGCTTGTCTGCGAGTTCGACGTGCTGGCGATCGCGATGCCGAGGAACGGGGGCTGGCCGATCTGGATCATGCTGCTCCCGTGGCCAGCGGCGATCTGCCTGGCGATGGACAGGGCCCGGTCGATGGGAATCGAGAAGCCCTGCGCGGTGCCGCTCCCGCCGATGTTCTGGCTGTTCGCCGCCGTGTTCATGGCGATCACCTGGCCTGCGGCGTTCGCCAGTGCGCCGCCGGAGTCACCCTCCGCGATCGACGCGTTGCTCTGGAACATGTTCGTCAGGTTCTCCGAGGTCCGCGACCCGGTGTCGCTGGCCGTGATGCTCTTGTGCAGCGCGGTGATCACCCCGCTGGTCACGGTCGGCGTGCCGCCGGTGCCGCCCGCGTTCCCGAGCGCCACCACGGGATCCCCGAGCTTGACCTTGTTCGAGTCGCCCACCTGAACCGTCTTCAGCCCGGCCGCCCCGCTGAGCCGGAGCAGCGCGACGTCATGGGCGTTGTCGGTGCCGACGACCTGGGCGGTGTACTTGTGGCCGTTCGCGACGAGTTGCACGACCACCCGGGTGGACCCCTTGATGACGTGGTTGTTGGTCAGCACCAGGCCGTCGGGGGACAGCACCATGCCGGTGCCCTCGAAGACCTGCTGCTGCAAGTGGACGAACGAGGTGATGTCCACCAGGCCCGGCGTGACCTTGCTGGCCACGGCGCTGGTGTTGATGCCGGAACCGGAGGTGCCGGAGCCGGGGTTCGCCCTGGGCTGCGGGATGTCCTGCTGGGCGGCCGGGGCGGCCGGGGCCGCCCCGCCGGAGCCGCGCAGCGCCAGCACCGCGCCCGCGCCGACCGCCGCCGCGAGCACCGCGACCAGCACGTAAACCAGCGCATAGCTCAGCCGGCCGCGTGACGGCGGGGCCGGCTGCTGCCCGTAACCACCGCCCGGGGGGACCCACTGGCCCCCCCCGGGCGGTACCGCGCCGGATACCTCCGCCGGAAGCGGCGGCACCGGGCCGGGCTCGCCGGGATGGGGATGCCAGCTTGCCTGCGGCTGTTCGCCGTACGGGGGCTGCCCGCCATCGGGCGGTGGGGCCGGCGCGCCGACCCCGGGCGGGCCGTAGCCGGGCTGGGTGCCTTGCTGCGCGGTGTAGGGCGGCGGCGTGCCGTACTGGGGCGGTGTGCCTTGCTGGGGCTGGGCGCCTGGCCCAGGTTGCCCCGGCTGGGTGCTCGGTGGCATCGAGGGCTGCTGCGGGGTGCCCAGGGCCCAGGGGGGCTGGCCGCCCGGCGGGGCCTGCCAGGGCGAGGACGGAGCGGGCGTGCCGGGACCGGCCTGCGCGCTCGGAGCCGGCTGGCCCGGCTCACCGGGCGGAGAGGTCATCGGGAAGGGAAACCACGACTGCCCGGGCGGGGGCGCGGCCCCGGTGCCGGGATCGGTGTCCGCGTCCGGTGCACCGCCGCCGGGGGGTTCCCCCGCGCCGGGAGCCGACGGCCAGGCGCTGTCGCGCTCCGGCGCATCGTTCCCGTTGCCCTGACCTTCGGCCATCATCATCACCTCTGCCCGGAAGTAGCCTGAGCCGCTTCGTACGGTCCCCCCTGGCACGGCATCTCTACCGTGCCCCTGGCTAAAGCGCAGTACCCAGTTAGCCGCATGTCCTTTGATGGAACCTGAAGGCCTGCTGAGGGTTTCTTCCGGCACCGCCCGCCGGGGCCGGCCCCCGCTTGAGCCCACCGGCCTGCCATGTGGCACAACGTCATCGCGCTACCAGCCTGTTCCCGCCGCCAGGACGGCGTGCCAGCGGCGCCGCACACCAGCCACGCCGGGCCGGTCACGAAACCAGGCCGTGCTCGGCGACCGGGCCGGCCACGAGCCCGCGTACCGCACATTCTTCGAGCAGCAGGGGCAGGGCGCCGAGGGCCGCTGCCGCGGACCCCGGCGGCGACGTGCAGTCTGAATCATGAAGCAACACCGTGCCGCCCCCGGCCAGGTTTGCGGCGAGCGTCGCCCAGACCGACCGGGGCGTGGCGCCGGGCGTCCATTCCCGGCCCCAGCAGGTCCACAGTACCGGGGTGAGGCCGAGCCGGCGGGCCGCGGCGAGCGCCCCGGCGCTCAGCACGCCGTAGGGCGGTCGGTAGAACCGCGGCTGCGTGCCGGCCGCCGCCGCCACCGCGTCCGTGGCCCGGGCCAGGTCGTCGGCCACCGCGCGGGGCCCGCGGAGCACCGTGTACCGGTGCGCCCAGCCGTGCACGGCCACCTCGTGGCCCGCGGCGGCGATCTCCGCGGCCAGCCCGGGCGCGCGGGCCGCCATGGACCCGAGCATGAAGAACGTCGCCCGGGCCCGCCAGGTGGCCAGCACCTCAAGGAACGCCGGGGTCCATGCCGGGTCCGGGCCGTCGTCGAAGGTGAGGGCCACATGACCGGCGCGGCCCTGGCCGGACAGCCGGGGGAAGAACCGCCGGCGGACCGGGGCCAGCGCGGTTATGCCCGGCCCGGCGTGCGTGACGGCCAGGCAGCCGGCCGCCAGCACTGCCGCGGTGAGCGCGGCCGGCCGGGCCGGGGCCTCGCTGCCTGGGAACACGTGTCACTCCCGCCTCATGGCCTCTGGCCTGCGGCCTTGCCCGTCCCGGGCGACACGCCAGGGGAGGACCCGTACCACGCCATATTTCTACTGGAATGATGGCAAGGTCGGGACGATACCCGAAGCAAGCCCGGTTACCAGAGGCGGGCCGGCCGTGGCCCCGCCAGAGCCGAGCAAGGGGCCATGCGTTGGGTGTGCCAGCAGCACGTGTTGTTTTTCCCCCCGCCGACCGGGCCGAGATAGCCGCCGCAGTCGCAGAGATCCTGGCCAGCGGCGCGCTCACCCTGGGTCCTTACAACGGGCGGTTCGAGGAGGCGTTCGCCGCCGCTCACGACGCCGCGCACGCCGTGGCGGTGTCCAGCGGAACCGCGGCGCTGAACATCGCGCTGCAGGTGGCGGGCGTGGCGGGCCGGGACGTGGTGATTCCCGCGAACACCTTCTACGCGACCGCCGCCGCGGTGCTCCAGGCCGGCGGCCGGCCCGTGTTCGCCGACGTGGCGCTGGGCACGCTCGCCCTCAGCCGGGCCACCGTGGAGCCAGCGCTGACGCCGGAAACCGCCGCGGTCGTGCACGTCCACATCGGCGGCATGATCAGCCCGGACATCACCGGGCTGCGCGCGCTGTGCGAGAAGCGGGGGATCGCGCTGATCGAGGACGCCGCGCACGCGCACGGGTCGACGCTGGACGGCCAGTTCGCCGGCTCGTTCGGGGTGACCGCGGCCTTCTCCTTCTACCCGACGAAGGTGGTGACCAGCGGCGAAGGCGGAATGGTGGTGACCTCCTCGGAGCACGTGGCGCAGGAGGCGAAGATCTACCGCGACCAGGGCAAGGGCGCCTTCACCGCCAACCACCACGTCCGCCTGGGCTCCGCCTGGCGGATGAGCGAGCTGCACGCGGTGACCGGGCTGGTGCACCTGCGCCGGATGGCGGAGTTCATCACCCGCCGCCGCGAGGTGGCGGCCGCCTACGACAAGGCACTGGCCGCACTGGACGGGCTCACCCCGCTGGCCGAGCCGCCCGGCAGCCGCGGGAACATCTACAAGTACATCGTGTTGCTGCCCCCTGGGGCCGACCGGGCCGCCGTCAAGCAGGAGATGGCGCTCCGCTTCGGCATCCGGCTCTCCGGGGAGGTTTATGACCTGCCACTACACCACCAGCCCGTGCTCGCGGAGTACGCTGGGCCGCCGTTGCCCGTTGCCGAGGAGATAGCCCGAAGGCACATCTGCCTGCCGGTGCACTCGGACATGAGCGACACGGAGGTCGACGAGGTGCTAAGCGCCATCACCGCGGTGCACGAGACGCTCCTGGGCAGTTAGCTTCGGGCCGAGTACGCTGCCCGGACCGGGGCAGCTCTGGTGAGCCGGCCGCGAGGGACGAGCCGGCCTGGCGCGCGGGAAAGGGCGACCGTGCAGGTAGCGGTAACTGGAGGTGGCGGCTTCATCGGCTCCCACGTCGTGGACCGGCTCACGGCGGCGGGACACGAGGTGCGGGTGATCGACATGCGGCCGCGCTGGCGCAACCCGGATGCGACCTACCTGACGGTGGACTTGTTCGACCAAGCCGGCCTCGGCGCGGCCGTGGCCGGTTGCACCGCGGTGTTCCACCTGGCAGGAGCGTCCGACGTCAACGAGGTGGCCAAGGACCCGGTCTGGGCGGTGCGGCTCAACGTGGAAGGCACCGCCCGGGTGCTCGAGGCCGCCAGGCAGCAGGGCTGTGGCCGGGTGATCCTCGCCAGCACGGTCTGGGTGTACGGGGCGGCGCAGGGAACCGGCGAGCTGTCCGAGGACTTCGCCGTCGACCTGCGCAGCGCCGGGCACGTGTACGTGTCGACCAAGCTCGCCGCGGAGCTGCTCGTGCACAGCTATCAGGAGATGTACGGCCAGGACTTCACCATCCTCCGGTACGGCATCCCGTACGGGCCGCGAATGCGCGAGGAACTCGTCGTCGCCCGGTTCGTCCGTGCGGCGCTGGAGTCGCGGCCCATCACCATCGCCGGCACCGGCGAGCAGCAGCGCAACTACGTGTACGTGGAAGACCTCGCCGACGCGCACGTCCGTGCGCTCGCCCCGGCGGCGGCGGGGCAGGTCCTCGCGCTGGAGGGCGGGACACCGGTGTCCGTCCGCGAAATAGCCGACACCGTGCAGGAACTCATCGGGCGCGTTCCGGTGCATTACGCTCCCGCCCGCGACGCCGACTACCAAGGGGTCAGCGTGTCCAACCGGGCGGCCAAGGAACTGCTCGACTGGTCGCCGGCGACCCCGTTCGCCGCCGGGGTCCGGCGCTACCTGGACTGGCTCGGCTGGACCGGCGACCGGCCATGAAACGCGCGCTGCTGCTGTCCGGCTCGCTCGGCGCCGGCCACGAGATGCACGCCAGGGCGTGCGCGATGTCCCTGGCCGCGCGGGGCTGGGCGACCGACACGCTGGACGCCATGCAACTCCTCGGCCCGCGGGGCGGGTCGGCGGGGGAGGCGGTGTTCCGCGCCCCTGTACGACGCGTTTCATTTCGCCGCGCTGCGCCCGGGGAGCCGGCTGGCGCTGCTGGCCGACGCGGCCGCCCGGCGGCAACTGGTGCCACGGCTGCGCGATTACCTCGACGCGCATCCCGCCGACCTGGCCATCTCGGTGTTCGCCACGGCCGCGTCCGCGGTGAGCGTGCTCGCCGACCGGTACCCGGGGATGAGCCACGTCGTGCTGTGCAGCGATGTCACGCCGCACCGGCTCTGGGTGCAGCCGAACGTGGACCTGTACCTGGTGACCTCGGCCGTGGCGGAGGCGGGGGTGCGCAGGTACCGGCCCAGGGCCCGGATCCGCGTGGTCCCGTCCCCGGTCCGCCCCGGGTTCTACGACCCGCCGGCCCAGGACGAGGCCAGGGCGGACCTCGGCCTGCCCGTGGACGACCGCACCGTGCTGCTCATGTCCGGGGCCTGGGGCCTCGGGCCGATCGCGGCCTCGGCGGCGGCGCTGGCCGACGCCGGGGTGCAGGTCCTCGCGGTCGCCGGGCGCAACGTGAAGCTGGAGACCAGGCTGCGCGCGGCCGCGCGGCACCGGCCCCGGCTGCACGTGTTCGGCTACACCGAGGAGATCCCCGCGCTGATGGCCGCCGCGGACCTGGTCATCACCAGTTCCGGGGACACCTGCGCGGAGGCGCGCACGGTCGGCCGGTCGCTGCTCCTGCTCGACGTGGTGCAGGGGCACGGTCGCGACAACCTGCAGCATGAGCTGGAACTGGGCGACGCCGATGTGGCATCCTCCCGGCCGGCGGAGATGCTCCGCTCTGCCCTGGCCGCGCTGGACCGGGTGAAGCCGCCGTCGCCGGGAGCCGCCAGGTCCGCCGCCTCCTGGGAGACCGGGTTCACCATGGCCCTGGAGGACCTAGGAATCCGTTGAACCCTGGTACCTAGGCCAACCCTGATCCCCGTACGGGGTTAGCGTGACGGCCTAGGGTTACCCCGGGAGCGGGGGTGGGTGGCCCGTGGCGCCCGTGGCTCTTATCGCAGCCAGCATGATGCGATACAGGTAGGCGCGCTGGGCGTCCAGTATCCGCAGGTCGTGCCGCAGCCGGGCGGTGGCGGTGGCCCGCGCCGCGCGGGGAGCGCGCAACACGGCGGCGACGTCGTCCTGCACTCGCTGTGCGTCGGGGAAGGCCCAGGTCACCAGGCCGTTCACCACCCTGTCCAGGCGGAACGCCGACAGCGACTCCTGCACCTGGTACCCGACGAGGTCGTCCAGGAGCACGTTGTTCGCGGGGGAGCAGTTGCCCGCCCCGTAGGTGGCCACGCCGATCGCGGTGCTGAGGTCGTGGCTGGTCCCCGCTTCGATGGCACGCAGCACCGTGAGCGATTCGGCGACACCGCCCGCGCAGGACTGGATGTCCGTCTTCATGTCGGTCAGGAAGCCGTTCAGGTCGGTGGCGCGCTGCGACCGCGACGGGTGCACCGCGATCCCGGACAGGACCGCGACCACCAGCACCAGCAGTCCCGCCGCGAGCAGCCAGCGCGGCGTCTTCCTCGTGGGCCAGGCGGTGTGGCGGATCGGGACGTACGGCGGGTCGGCGCGTGCCGGGGTCTGCATGGGCCCTCCTCAGCCTGCCCGCGCGGCCATCAGGCGGGCGCCGCTGGCCAGCTCCGCCGCGGTGACCGGCCCGAAGACCCGTTTCACGATGAGGTGCCGCGCGTCAAGGAAGAAGGTGGCGGGCAGCCCGGGCAGGTTGTAGGCGATCGCGGCCTGCATCGGCGCGGGGTCCACGGCCACCGGGTAGGTCACGCCGCTCTTGCGGACGAAGGCCATGGCGGCGGCCGCCGAGTCGTTCACGTCCACGCCGATGATCGCGACGTGGCCCTGCCTGGCCCGGTAGAACCGGGCGATCAGCGGGGTCTCCTTCTGGCACGGCGCGCACCAGGACGCGAAGAAATTCACGATGACCGGGCGGCCCGCCATCGACTGGAGCGATAGCTGCCGGCCCGGGTGCCCGAGCACGCCGAGCGTGAAGTTCTTCGCCCGGCCCAGGTGCTGCGGCGCCGGGGCGCCGGAGCCGGCGGTGGCCCCGACCACGATGAGCGCCACGACCGCGGCGGCGACGACCGAGGCCACCACGGCCAGGCGCGTGCTGCGCAGCGCGCGGACCCTGCCGCGCCAGCCTGGCGTCGCCGTCACAACGTCGCCGGGCGCGTAGGCCGGGCGGCTGCCCGCACCGAGCGCGCCGGCCGACTTCGCCATCCGCCCGGTCTCCGGCGTGCCGGGCATCTCCTCGCCCGGCGCCGCCGCAGGCCCCGGGGCCGGCGGCCGCCACGGGTGCGCGGCCGGCCGGGGAGGCGGGCCCTCACGATGCGAGCCGATATCCCTCACCGCGCACCGTCGTGATCAATTCGAAGCCCAGCTTGGACCGCAGCCGCCGGACGCACACGTCCACCACGTTCGAGCCGGGGTCGAAGTCGTAGCCCCAGACCGAGGCGAGCAACTGCCCCTTGCCCACCGACTGGCCGTGGTGCTCCATCAGCTCGCGCAGCAGCAGGAACTCCAGCCGGGTCAGCGCGACCGGCCCGTGGCCGATGTTGGCCTCCAGCCGGCCCACGTCCAGGATCAGGTCCCCGGACTTGAGGATCTCGCCCCCGGAATGGGCCTCCCCGCGCAGCCGGACCCGCACCCGGGCCAGCAGTTCGGCCAGGGAGAAGGGCTTGGTCAGGTAGTCCTGCGCGCCCAGTTCCAGGCAATCGACCTTCGTGGTCACGTCGGCCAGGCAGGACAGCACCAGGACGGCCTGTTCGCGGCGCTCCCGCATTACTTGGGCCAGGACGACGCGGCCGTCGATGTCGGGCATGATCAGGTCCAGGATGACCAGGTCGTAGTCACCGGCCTGGGTCAGGCGAAGGCCCTCGGTGCCGCTGCCCGCCGCCGCCACCTCATAACCGGCCGTGACCAGCGCGCGCGTGATGAAGTCGCGGATCCTGGGCTCGTCCTCCACGAGCAGGATGCGCGGCCCCGCCTGGCCTGGAGCCTGCTCCGTTGTTGTCATGGTTTCGCCTTACCCGCGCCCTGTGGTGCTGGCGGCCCGGTCAGGCCGGTGACGAAGGGCGCCGGACGGGGCTCCTTCCTTGAGGATCCATCGCCCGCCGGCGCTCCGTCAAACCCGCCGGCGTTCGGTCAAACCAGCATTCCGCAAACCATTGCATTTCTGCCACCCGGATGCACCAGAAACCGCCTGGCCCGGGCCACTGGGAAAGCGGGTGGCGGGGGGGCCAGGGATGGACCATGTGCTACCTGGGTAACTGAGTTTTAACACGCTGTGATCGGGACAGGCGCCTACCCGGGTGCCGCTACCTGCCAGGATGCCATGATCATGACAATTTCGTCATTGAGTCGCCGTGGTGTTGCCTGCAGGGCACTGATGCTCGGAAGATCAGGCTCGTAACAGGCCTCCGGCCGGGGTCCAGGGGACATGCGCGGCCGGCCCAGTCGCGTGCGCAGGCGCGCCCGCGAAGAAGCGAGGTGGTGACTGGTGTCTCTGCCAGTCCGTATCGCGACCCTGCTCGTCGCGTTCGTCGCAGTGGTCGGCGGTGCGGTCTTCGTCGTCATCCATTACCTGCTCGGCGGTCCGCAGCCGGTCAACGTCGTCATGCAGACCGATGCATCGTCGGACCCGGCCGCGGTGCCTGACCATCCCACCTGGGTCAGCTACTTCATCAAGAGCCCACAGACGGGGGCCTGGGTGCACACCACGCTGTTCAAGGTCCCGGCCAACGCCCGGGTGAACATGACGATTCTCGGCTACGACGGCTCCACGCCGATCCGCAACCAGCTCTGGGGCCAGGTCACGGGCACGATCGGCGGGGTCGCCTACTACGGCGGCAAGCCGGTCACGACGGTGAACGGCTGGAATGGCCCCTATCTCCTCCAGCACACGTTCGCGATCCCCAGCCTCGGCCTCAACGTGCCGGTCGAAGCGGGACCAGGGACCTGCCTCACCGCTCCGTGCACGAACAACGCCCACTCGACCACCACGTTCAGCTTCATGACGCCATCTCACGCGGGCGTCTTCCGCTGGCAATGCTTCATCCCCTGCGGTCTCTCGTTCCTCTACGGCAACGGCGGGCCCATGTCGACGATCGGATACATGAGCGGCAACATGGAGGTGGTTGGCTGATGGCCGCCGAGTCAGCGCCCGCGGCACCGGCCGGCGCGGCCGAGCCGCGTCACGGGCTGCGGATCTTCCTCATCT